>Ga0105248_10009646_pt1 | contig 10633 bp, 9 predicted proteins | sample KBSS34metaG_FD_81524 | JGI IMG/M metagenome (GOLD analysis project Ga0105248, IMG submission 81524) | Switchgrass rhizosphere microbial communities from Kellogg Biological Station, Michigan, USA - KBS S3-4 metaG | ecosystem: Host-associated > Plants > Roots > Rhizosphere > Soil | place... | reverse complement strand
CGCGAAGTCATTCGCAAGCTCGTCGCCTTGCAATATCGTCGCAACGACCAGGCCTTTGCGCGCGGCAATTTCCGGGTGCGCGGCGACAGCCTGGAGATTTTCCCGTCGCACTATGAAGACATGGCGTGGCGCGTCAGCTTCTTCGGCGACGAGGTCGAGGACATCACCGAGTTCGATCCGCTGACCGGCAAGACCATCGCATCGCTGGACAGCATCAAGGTCTATGCGAACTCGCACTATGTGACGCCCGGACCGACCCTTAAGCAGGCGATGGAGGCGATCAGGCACGAGCTTGCCGAGCGCCTGAAGGAATTGACTGCGGAAGGAAGGCTGCTCGAAGCGCAGCGCCTGGAACAGCGCACCAACTTCGACCTCGAAATGATCGCTGCCACGGGCTCATGCGCGGGCATTGAAAACTATTCGCGTTTCCTGACTGGCCGCTTGCCAGGCGAGCCGCCGCCGACTTTGTTCGAATACCTCCCCGACAACGCGCTTCTGTTCATCGACGAGAGTCACCAGACGGTGCCGCAGATCGGGGCGATGGCGCGCGGCGACCACCGGCGGAAGATCACGCTCGCGGAATATGGCTTCCGCCTGCCGAGCTGCATCGACAACCGGCCGCTGCGCTTCAACGAATGGGATGCGATGCGCCCGCAGACGACGTTCGTTTCGGCGACGCCGGGGCCGTGGGAGATGAACGAAACCGGCGGCGTCTTTTCCGAGCAGGTCATCCGCCCGACCGGGCTGATCGACCCGCCGGTCGAGATCAAGCCGGTCGAGGACCAGGTCGACGATCTGGTTCACGAAGCCAAGGAGACGGCGCGCAAGGGCTATCGGACGCTGGTCACAACGCTGACCAAGCGCATGGCGGAAGACCTGACGGAATATCTTCACGAGGCGGGGTTGAAGGTTCGCTACATGCACTCCGACGTCGAGACTCTGGAACGCATCGAGCTGATCCGCGAACTGCGCCTGGGCGTTTATGACGTGCTGGTCGGCATCAACCTGCTGCGCGAGGGTCTCGACATCCCCGAATGCGGGTTGGTCGCGATCCTCGACGCCGACAAGGAAGGCTTCCTGCGTTCCGAAACGTCATTGATTCAGACCATCGGCAGGGCGGCACGCAACGTGGATGGGCGGGTGATCCTGTACGCCGACACCATTACCGGATCGATCGAGCGCGCGCTCAACGAGACCAATCGCCGGCGCGAGAAGCAACTCGCCTACAATGCCGAGCACGGCATCACCCCGGAAAGCATCAAGCGCAATATTCACGACGTGCTGGCCCATCTCGCGACCCGCGACGGGGTAGTGGTCGACACCGGAGACGAGGATCGGCCGCACCTCGTCGGCCACAATCTCAAGGCTTATATCGGCGACCTAGAGGAGCGGATGCGCAAGGCCGCCGCCGACCTCGAGTTCGAGGAAGCGGCGCGGTTGCGCGACGAAATCCGGAGGCTCGAGGAAGACGATCTCGGCATTCCCCACGACCAGCGCGTCGCACCGCGACCATTGGGCAATTCCAGCGAAGGCAAGCCCGGCACCCGCAAGGGCCGCTTCGGCAAGCAGAGCCGAACGCGGTTCGGCGGACGCCGCGGTTAAATTACCGAAGCACGCCCTTCTGCTCCATCGCGCGGGCGTAGAGGAACAGGAACAGCGCGAAGGCGATAATGACCAACGGCATCACCGTGTACATCGGCCCTTGGGCGCCGGCGAGCGGCGGGGCGAGCGCAATCTGGTAACCTAGGCCGAGTACCGCGCCGAGTAGCGAAAGCCCGAACGACCACACCGCCCAACGACTGCGGATCAGCAACAGGATCGAGCCCAGCAAGCCCATCCACACGCCGAGGCCCCAGCCGATCTGCGCGTAGATCGGAAAACCGTCGACCCACGCCAGCGCCGCGTTCGGATCGACGCCCGGCATCGAGCTGGCGAGATAATCGACGTTGCGCATTCGCGTCATCACATAATCATAAGCGCCAAAACCGCTCCACAGCAGCGACAGGATTCCGACGATCCACAGGTGCGCGGGCGCCCGCGCCGACACAGCTTGTTGCATGTCTCTTTCCCCTTCCCGCCGCGATCCTTGAGTGCGGCCGGAACGGCATCAGGCGCCGATCCGCAATCGCCGTCAAGAGCGGGCCGTCAAGCCCCTCAATTGGTGGCTAATTCGCGCTTCAGAATCTTGCCGACCGCTGCCGCCAGCGTGTCCAGCTCATAAGGCTTCTGCAGTACCGGGAAGCCGTGCGTTCCGCCGACTTCCTCGCTGTAGCCGGTGGTCAGCAGGATCGGCAGCTCCGGAAAGCGCTTCCGCACTTTCTCCGCGAGCTCGATACCGCTGATCCCGCCGGGCATGACGATATCGGAGAAGACCAGACGAGGCCGATCGCCTTCGGTGAGCCGTTCGAGCGCTTCCTTCGCGCTGTGGCTGACCACCGCATCGAATCCCAGCTCGCCGAGCATTCCCGCAGCGAGCTCGGCGACGAGCATATCGTCCTCGACGACGAGCACTCGGCCGCGCGCGTGAATGCCGTTCGGATGGCCGACTTCGGCGATTGGTGAAGTTCGGCTCGCTGGCAGATAGATCGTAAAGCTGGCGCCCGCGCCGGGGGTCGAATCGACCGTCACAGTGCCACCAAGCTGCTTGGCAAAGCCGAATACCTGGCTGAGTCCCAGCCCCGTGCCTTCGCCGAAACTCTTGGTCGTGAAGAACGGCTCGAACACCCGCTCCATCGTGTCGCGCGACATCCCCGTGCCGCTGTCCCTGACGCTCAGCGCAACATGCTGTCCGCGAAGCCCGTCCGGCTTCCCCTCGAGCAACTGGTTCGTCGCGCTGACTCTCAGCGTGCCGCCGTCCTTCATCGCATCGCGCGCGTTGAACGCGAGGTTGAGCAGCGACAATTCGAGTGCGCCGGCATCCACATCGACGTTCCACAACTTGTCGGAAGTCTCGATGATCACTTCGATGTTGCTGCGCAGCGACGGCCGCAAGAGTATAGTCACGTCATCGAGAAAGCTCTTCAGATCGACGGATTTGATGTCGAGCGGCTGGGCGCGGGCGAAGGCGAGGAGCTGCTTGGTGAGGCTCGCGCCGCGCTGCGCCGAATTGCGCACGCCTTCGAGCATCCTTTGCAGTTTCTCGGGCTTGTCGACGTTGCGCGAGGCGAGCTCCGACGCGCCAAGGATCGCGGTCAGCAGATTGTTGAAATCATGCGCGAGACCGCCGGTCAGCTGACCCAGCGCCTCCATTTTCTGCGCCCGGAACAATTGCTCGCGGGATTCTTCGACGCGCAGCTGGGCCTCGCGCTTCTCGGTCATGTCGCGCGTAACCTTGGCGAAACCGATCAATTCGCCCTGCTCATCGTGAATCGCGTCGAGAACCACGCTGGCCCAAAAGCGCGATCCATCCTTGCGCATGCGCCAGCCCTCGGCTTCGTAACGGCCGGTTTCGCGCGCCGTTCGCAGCGCGGTGCCGGGCACATCGGCTTCAAGGTCCTCGGGCGTATAAAAGCGGCTAAAATGTTGGCCGATGATTTCCCCGGGTGCATAGCCCTTGATGCGCTGAGCGCCGGCGTTCCAGTTCGTCACACGCCCCCGCGGATCGAGCATGTAGATCGCGTAATCCGTCACCCCCTGGACCAGCAGGCGAAACCCCCGCTCGGCCTCCAGCAAAGCCTGCTGCGCCTCGCGCTTGTCGGTCATATCCCGAGTAATCTTTGCAAAACCGACCAATTCCCCATCGTCGGCCTTGATCGCGTCGATCACGACGCTGGCCCAAAAGCGGCTGCCATCCTTGCGGACACGCCAGCCTTCGCCTTCGAACTTGCCCTCGCGCCGGGCAGTTTCGAGCACCTTCTCCGGCAATCCGACCGCTTTGTCTTCCTCGGTGTAGAATTCGGAGAAATGCTTGCCGACGATTTCGTCGGCCTTGAAGCCCTTTATCCGCTCCGCGCCGGCGTTCCAGCTGGTCACGCGGCCGTTCGGATCGAGCATGTAGATCGCGTAATCGACGATCGACTGGACGAGCAGCCTGAACGGGTCTTCGGAAATCGCCTCTACCACTGCCGTTCAGGACCCCTCAAAGCGCGCGCGCGGCGCGCGAGCGCGCCTTCGCTGGACGCTCAACCCACGAGCGCACCTACAGTTGCAAAAGGACGAGCAGCGCCCGCGATTGTTGCGGTTTGTTAGCGATGCTCCGCAGCCAGCCGGCTCATCAGGATCGCCCCGCGCTTCGCTTGCTTGAAGATTGACGGGATGTCGGCCGTTTCCTTGTCGGTATGCGTTCCCCCGCCGGCGGTTCCGAGCCCTACCAGCCCGTCGACGTCGGCGGCGACGAAGCTGATGTCGCCGGCGCCGCGATCGGCGGGGTCGAGCTCACCCATTTCGGCCAGCCCCATGTCGCTATTGACGCCGTTGAGCCGCGCCAGCAGCGCGCGGTTGCCGGCGGTCGGCGGCATCGGTGGATAGCTGTCCTCATCGAAGCTGATTTCGGCATGTGCCCCCGGCAGTGATTGCGCGGTGATCGCGCGCATCCTGGCGCGAACGCGCTCGATCTGTTCGGGGCTGACCGCGCGCAGATCGCCGCGCGCGACCGCGGTCGCGGCGATGATATTGGTCTTCCCGCTCGCCTGGACACGGATCTTGCCCTGATCGAGGTCGGCCGCCTGGCCGCCGCCGACCAGCCCGACATTGTAGGTCAGCTTGTCCTCCGGGAGCTCGCGGCGAAACTGGTCGAGGATCCGCGCGAGCTCATAGATCGCACCAAATCCGGCGTCCGGGCTGCCGACCCCTGCCGAATGGCCGCTGCGGCCCGTCACCGTCAGCGTCCAGCTGCCGGCGCTGCGCCGCGCGGTCGAACCCATCTCGAGCCCGTTGTCGTGGGCAAGCGGCTCGAAATCGAGCGCGACATCGGCCTTCTTGCCCTCGGCAATGAGATCGCAACGGGCGATGGCGATCGGGCTTCCCGCATCTTCCTCGTCGCCGGTCAGGAAAACCGTGATGTTCGCTTGTCTGAGCGTTCCCGCGGCCCGCATGGCGCGCAATGCGGTGACGATCACCGCCACCCCGCCCTTGTCGTCGCTGGCGCCGGGCCCATGCGCGGTATCGCCGTCGCGCACCCAGCGTTGGAATGGCGATTCCGCCTCGAACACCGTGTCGAGGTGGGCAATCAGGAGCAGCCGCTTGCCCCGCTTGCTCCCCGTGTGGCGGGCGACGAGATGGCCGGCACGGCCCGCGGCCTTCATGTCGATCCACTCGGTCGTAAAGCCAAGTTGCCGAAACTCCGGCTCGACCGCGCGCCGCACGGCCTCGACGCCGGCGACGTTCATCGTTCCGCTGTTTTGGTTCACCCAGGATTCGAGCATCGCGAGAGTTCGCGGCTGTTCGGCATCGACCGTCCGGATCATGGTTTGCTCGGCGCGGCTGAGCGCGGCTTCGGCAGGGCTCGCGAAACAAATTGCAACCAGGAATGGGAAGAGGATTCGTGGCGTCATGGCGGCAGCCTAGCGGGCGGACACGCATCAGTCATCTCTCGCGTATCGGTTCGTAGCGCTTTCCTATTGATAACCTATCTGGTTATATAACTGCGACTCGGGAGATGGAGGCGCAGTTGGAGCAGGCAATCGACGCGGATCGATTGATTGACGCACTGATCGACCGAGAAGGCGGGTTCGTCAGCCACGCCGCTGACAAGGGCGGACCGACTTGCTTCGGGATCAGCGAAGCCGTGGCTCGCGCCCACGGCTATGCCGGACCGATGCGCCTGCTGCCGCGCGAGGAAGCGGCGACAATCTACCAGCGGCTATACTGGCTAAGGCCGAGGTTCGACGAAATCGCGAAGCGTAGTGGGCGGCTTGCGGCCGAGCTGTTCGACACCGGCGTCAATATGGGCCCGGCGGTCGCGATCACCTTCCTTCAGCGCGCTCTGACCGCGCTGAACCGCAGCGGTCAGGATTATCCCGACCTGGTTCCCGACGGACGTATCGGTTCGATGACCTTGTTCGCGCTCGACACCTTCCTCGCCGCGCGCGGCAAGGCCCCCGCCGAGACCGTACTTCTGCGCGCACTCGAAGCGCTGCAGGGCGAGCGTTACCTGCGCCTCGCCGAACGCCGTCCTGCCAGCGAAGCGTTCCTTTACGGGTGGCTCGCGAACCGCATTGGTGAGCCGTGATGCGCCACCGTCACTGCGAACATTGGGAACATTCGCACGCAGGCAGTCCGGGGGACTGCAGGGTACGAATGTCGAACGGAGAATATCGATGAGACGGCTTCCACAACCTGGCACCTTCGCCGAGGGTCAGCGCTACATTTACGGCCTCCTCGCCGCAGCGGCGGGCATGTTTTGCGGCTTCTGCGCGGTTGCCATGGTTGCCCTCCTGATGTGGGGCGGCTGGTCGGCGGCCGAAGAGCATAGCATCGTCACGATCTTCGGCTGGTCCTTGGGCGGCTTCATCGCGGCGATGGTCGTGGTGATTGTCGGCCTGCTCGCCGGCGGGCCGGTCGGCCGCGTCAAGGTCGCCGCCAGCCGCGATGGCGCTTCAATCGAAGCCGACGGGAGCATGGCATGATCCTCCGGCTTCTCAATCCGCAGGGCATTGCCGGACTGGTCGCCGCCGTGACACTCGGCCTGCTGCTCGCCATCCAAAAGGTCGAAACGCGCCATTGGCGCAAGCAGTCCGGCCAGTTCGAGCAACTTTACCAGGGCGAGCGGGCCGCGCTCGTCGGCACGGTCTCCAATTACCGCGCCGCGGCCGAACAGGCCCGCGCGGCGGACCGGGTCAATGCCGAGCGGGTCGCGGCCGAGCAACGCAGTATCAGCGAAAGGACATCGAATGAATTTGAAGCGCGCCTTGCCGCCGTTCGCTCTCTTGCTCAGCGCTTGCGCAACGAAATCCCAGGCACCGCAACCGATCCCCGCGCTGGCCGAGCAGCGCCAGTGCCCGGCCTATCCGTTGCCGCCAGCGGAGCTACTCAAGCCGCCGGTCAAAGTGGATTATTTGCCCAAGAGGCCGTGACCGCGACCGAGCAGGCGATCCAGCTCGACGAACTGATCAAATGGGTCCGGGCTCAGGCCGAGGTTGACAACAACGCGCCATCTGTAACGAGTCCGCCAGGCGACTAACCTCTGGGGGATCGAATGAGTCCGGGCCGCCTCAATGCGCTGACCGACGGCGTGGTCGCGATCGTCCTCACGATCATGGTGCTCGAACTCAAGGTCCCAGCGGAATCAACGCTGAGCGCCGTGCTTGCAGTGCTTCCGCTGCTCGCTGCCTATCTTCTCGCGTTCATCTACGTCGCGATCTACTGGAACAACCATCATCACATGATGCAGTCCGCGCGCAAGGTGACGGGTGCTGTGCTCTGGGCAAACCACGCCTTGCTGTTCTGCCTTACGCTGTTTCCCTTGATGATCCGCTGGATCGACGAGACCGGTCCCGCGCCCTGGCCCGTGGCGTCCTTTGGTCTGGTCCTGGTCGGCGCTTCGATTTGTTACGTGCTGCTCGAACGCGCGCTGGTCGCAGCCGAAGGCGATAGTTCGAGCGTGAAGAAAGCCGTCGGTCGCGGCATGAAAGAATGGGTCAGCTTTTGCGGCTATGTTGCCGCCCTGCCGCTCGCCTTCGTCTCCCCATTCATCGCGATCGGGATTTACGTCGCCGTCGCATTCTTGTGGCTCGTCCCCGATAGCCGGTTCGAGCGCGGCTTGTAGCGCTGGCGGACACATCCCACCTCATCTCCTGCGAGATTGGAGACGAAGACTTTGGAAAGCTGGCACGGAACCACGATCCTCGGCGTGAGGAAAAGCGGCAAGACGGTGATCGCCGGCGACGGGCAGGTCACCATGGGCAACACGGTGATGAAGCCCAACGCCAAGAAGGTTCGCCGCCTGGGCGAGGATGGCAAGGTGATCGGCGGCTTCGCCGGCGCTACCGCCGACGCCTTCACCTTGTTCGAACGGCTCGAAAAGAAGCTCGAGCAATATAACGGCCAGCTGCTCCGCGCCTCGGTCGAGCTGGCCAAGGACTGGCGGACCGACAAATATCTTCGCAATCTCGAGGCGATGATGATCGTCGCCGACGCCGAGCAGCTGCTGATCCTGACCGGCAACGGCGACGTGCTCGAGCCCGAAGGCGGAATCGCCGCGATCGGCTCGGGCGGCAATTACGCCTTGTCGGCGGCCAAGGCGCTCGCTGATTATGAGCAGGATGCCGAAATCCTCGCCCGCCGCGCCATGCAGATTGCGTCGGAAGTGTGCGTCTTCACCAATGACCGGCTGACGGTTGAGACGATTGAAGGTTGATATGAACCGCGGGTAGGCTGCCCGCGTGCTGCTCGACCGCCGAACCTTCGCCGCTGGATCCGCCGCCATGCTCTCCGGCTGCGCGACCGTCGGTGGACGTCCGCGGACGTTTGCCGACTGCACGCCGCTGCCGAAGGTGCTGGTCGATGAAAGCCGAGTGATCCGCACCGTCGCGGGCTTGCGGCCCTATCGACGCCCGGGCTTCGTGGTTCGCCGCGAGACGCTCGGGCAGACCGCGCTGGTCCACAATTACGGCCATGGCGGCGGCGGGATCACTTTGAGCTGGGGTAGTTCGAAGCTGGCGGTGGAGCAGGGCCTACCGGGCCACGGCGGCGCTGTCGCCGTGATCGGCGCCGGCGTCATGGGCCTGTCGACGGCGCGGCTAGTTCAGGAAGCCGGCTTTCCCGTCACCATCTACGCGGCTGCACTTCCACCCGACACCACCTCGAACATCGCCGGCGGGCAATTCCATCCTTTCTCCGTGTTCGACAAGGACGCCGCCTCGCCAGAGTTCATGGTCCAGTTCATCCGGGCCCTGGATTACAGCTGGCGGCGGTTCCAGATCATGGTTGGTGACGATTACGGCATCCGCTGGCTGCCGACCTATGTCGAAGCAGCCAGCCCGGAGGCCAAAGTCATTCCGACCTTCCCGCCGGTCAATCGCGTCATCGCGCGGGCCGAGCATCCGTTCCCGCTCGACAGCGTGCGACGGTACGACACGATGTACGTCGAGACCGGGCGCTATCTTCGCCAGATGCTGCGCGACGTCCAGATCGCCGGCGGCAGGATCGAGGTTCGGCGGTTCGGCACGCCGACCGACATCGGGGCGCTTCCCGAGCAGCTGGTCTTCAACTGCACCGGGCTCGGCAGCCGAGAGCTATTCAACGACCAGGACTTGCACCCCGCGCGCGGCCAGCTCGCCATTCTCGAGCCGCAGCCGGAGGTTCGCTATGCGGCGCTCGGTGATTTCGGCTACATGTTCCCGCGTGCCGACGGGATCATCCTCGGCGGCACGTTCGAGGTCGACGAATGGGACGCGACCCCGCGCGCCGAGGACATCGCCCGCATCATCGACTCCCACAAGCGCTTCTTCGAGAGCTTTCGCTGCGGCGCTTGAAGCGGGGATGGCTGGTCCCGACATAGTTGGTGAAATGAATTATCATTCGGCCATTCCCCAGAGCGGCGGGGACGCATCGCAAATGCTCAAGGACAAGCTCACGCCCAAGGCGATCGTCGCCGCCCTTGACGAGCACATCGTCGGCCAGGACGACGCCAAGCGCGCCGTCGCGGTCGCACTCCGCAACCGCTGGCGCCGTCAGCAGCTCGGTCCCGAACTGCGCGACGAGGTCACGCCGAAGAACATCCTGATGATCGGCCCCACCGGCTGCGGCAAGACGGAGATCAGCCGGCGGCTGGCGAAGCTTGCCGATGCGCCGTTTGTAAAGGTCGAGGCGACCAAATTCACCGAGGTTGGCTATGTCGGGCGCGACGTCGAACAGATCGCCCGCGACCTGGTCGAGGAAGCCGTGCGGCTGGAGCGCGAGCGGCGCCGCGCCAAGGTACGCGCCGGAGCGGAGGAAGCCGCGATGGACCGGCTGCTCGACGGGCTGACCGGCAAAGGGTCGAGCGAAGCGACCCGGGCGAGTTTCCGCCAGCGCTTTGCCGACGGCAGCCTCAACGCGGCCGAGGTTGAGATCGAGGTCGACGAGGCGCCGGCTCTGCCATTCGAGATTCCGGGCATGGGCGCGCAAGTGTTCGACCTCAAGTCAGTCATGGGCAAGGCATTCGGCCAGGCGCCCAAGAAGCGCCGCAAGCTGAAGGTTCCGGATGCATTTGCGCGCCTGACAGAGGAAGAAGCCGACAAGCGCATCGATCCCGATGACATCAACCGCGCGGCGCTCGCCGACGCCGAAGCCAATGGCATCGTCTTCCTCGACGAGATCGACAAGATCGCGATCAGCGATGTGCGAGGAGGGTCGATCAGCCGGGAAGGCGTCCAGCGCGACTTGCTGCCGTTGATCGAGGGCACCACCGTCGCGACCAAGTACGGCCCGCTGAAGACCGACCACATCCTGTTCATCGCCTCTGGAGCGTTCCACCTGGCCAAGCCGGCGGACCTACTGCCCGAGCTCCAGGGACGCCTGCCGATCCGCGTCGAATTAAAGGCGCTGACGCAGGAGGATTTCGTGCGCATTCTGTCGTCGACGCGCGCCAGCCTGACCGAACAATATCAGGCGCTCCTCGCGACCGAAAGCGTGACGATCAGCTTCGCCGAGGACGGAATCGCGGCGCTTGCCCGCATCGCCGCAGAGGTCAACGAGGCGGTCGAGAACATCG
>Ga0105248_10009643_pt1 | contig 10634 bp, 6 predicted proteins | sample KBSS34metaG_FD_81524 | JGI IMG/M metagenome (GOLD analysis project Ga0105248, IMG submission 81524) | Switchgrass rhizosphere microbial communities from Kellogg Biological Station, Michigan, USA - KBS S3-4 metaG | ecosystem: Host-associated > Plants > Roots > Rhizosphere > Soil | place... | reverse complement strand
GTCTCCACCGACCCGCTCACGTTCACCGACCTGAAGCCGTACAAAGCGCGGCTCAAAGCCGGCTATGCGTCAACCGGCACCAAGGACGCGGTCATCGTCGGATCCGGCCATCTCGACGGGATTCCCACGATCATCGCCGCCCAGGAGTATGCGTTCATCGGCGGCAGCATGGGCGTGGTCGTCGGCGAGAAGATCACCCGCGCCATCGAGCGGGCGATCGCCGAGCGCTGTCCTGTCGTCATCGTCTGCCAGTCGGGTGGCGCGCGCATGATGGAGGGCGTGCTCTCGCTGATGCAGATGGCGAAGATTTCGGGGGCCCTGGCCCGGCTGGATCGCGCGCGGCTGCCCTACATCGCCGTGCTCACCGATCCGACGACCGGCGGCGTGACCGCGAGTTTCGCCATGCTCGGCGACCTGAACATCGCCGAGCCGAAAGCGCAAATCGGGTTTGCGGGCCCGAGGGTCATCGAGCAGACGATTCGCCAGAAACTGCCGGAAGGCTTCCAGCGCTCGGAGTTCCTGATCGAAAAAGGCATGCTCGATCTCGTCGTCGATCGCCGCGAGATGAAAGCGACGATCGCCGTGGCGCTGCGCTTCATGGGCGCCATGGGCGTGTCGCCCGCGCGAGCGGCCGCTGCCGCAGCCGCGGCCGCCGAGGCCGTCACGCCGGAGCCGGCCGCCCAGGGCTAGTGGCTGGCGATCCTCTCGAGTACCTGTTCAGCCTCGAGCATTTCGGCATCAAATTCGGGCTCGAGAACATCCGTGCCATCCTCACGGCCCTTGGAAATCCCGAGCGCGCGTATCCGTCGGTCCACATCGCGGGAACCAACGGCAAAGGATCCGTCACGGCGCTGGTCGATGCCATCCTGCGCGCCGCGGGCTACCGCTCGGGACGGTATACGTCGCCGCACCTCATCGATCTGTCCGAACGGTTTGCCGTGAACGGTGTTCCGGCCTCGCCCGACCACCTGCGCGAGGCCGCCGGGCGTTTTCGGGATGCCGTGCTCACGCTGCAGGCCGAGGACGCGCTGCCGGTGCATCCAACATTTTTTGAAGCCACAACGGCGGTGGCCTTCGAGATCTTCAGGCGCGCCGCGGTGGACATCGCCGTATGCGAGGTCGGACTCGGAGGCCGCCTGGACGCGACCAACGTCCTCCTGCCGCGGGTCACCGCGATCACGTCGATCGGACTCGACCACGAACAGTACCTCGGGACAACCCTGGCCGCCGTGGCCGCAGAGAAGGCCGGCATCATCAAGCCGGAGGTTCCGGTCGTCGTCGGACACGTCGGCGCGGAAGCCCGGACCGTCATCGCGCGCATCGCCGGCGAGCAGCGTGCGCCGATTGTCGACGCGAGCGGCGACGTCTCGATCGAGGCGCACCAGATAAACGACGACGGGACGCAGACCATGCGGCTGCGCACACCGTCGAAGGACTATGGCCGCGTCACGCTGGGGCTGGCAGGGGCGCACCAAGTCAGCAATGCCAGCGTTGCCGTGCGACTCGTCGAAGTGCTCGATGAGCAGGGGTTCCGTGTGCCCGCCGACGCCGTCGTGCGCGGGCTGGCGGATGTTCAATGGCCGGGCCGTCTCCAGACCATCACGCTCGAGGACGGCCGCGAAGCGCTGCTCGATGCGGCGCACAATCCGGCCGGCGCCGAAATGCTTGCCGCCTTCCTCGCGCCGCGGCCCCGGCGCCCGATGGTCTTCGGCGTCATGCGGGATAAAGACGCGGAGGGCATTCTCCGGCTGCTCGCCCCGGTCGTCAGCGCGGTGATCGTCACGAGCGCGTTGACCCCGCGGGCCGCGGAGCCCGAGCGCGTTGCAGCGGTCGCGAGGAGCGTTCGCCCGGATCTCGATGTCCGCGTGGAGGCATCGCTGTCTGCGGCACTCGACGCAGCATGGAACCTCGACCGGCGCATTCTCGTTGCCGGATCGATCTTCCTGCTCGGCGACGTGCTCAACATCCTCGGCATCGGCGCGTCGCCCGCGAAGAACCGCGGGGCTGCGACGTCGTGATACCCTCGGTTTCTCGCAGCGACGTGTGGATGTCCAGAGTCTTCTTCATTTGCGCGCTCTCGATCGTTCTCTGGGCGAGCGCGCGATCCGCCACCGCACAGCAGGTACAGGTCACCGTCAACGGGTATGACGTCAGGACGTACCGCCAGGAACGCCTCGAGGAAAAACACTGGCTGCTGACCGGCTCGGTCGAACTCGAGCAGGTCGGCGGCGACACGAAGCTGTACGCGGACGAAGTGGAAGTGTTCGAGGGCGAGGACAAGGTGCTCGCGCGCGGGAACGTCGTGCTGACGCAGGGCAACAACCGCATCGCCGCCGATCACGCGGAGTTCAACACCAGGACCCGCCTCGGCACGTTCTACTCGGCGCGCGGCATGGCCAACATCCCGCCGCCGCGCCAGGCGCCTCAGCCCGGCGGCATCATCGTGCCCACCGCGACCGGCCTCGACACCGACGTGTACTTCTTCGGTGAGACCGTCGAGAAGCTCGGCATCAAGAAATACAAGATCACCAACGGCGGCTTCAGCACATGCGTCCAGCCGACGCCGCGCTGGGAGTTGTTCGCCGACACGGTCGTGCTCAATGTCGATCACTACACGGTGCTGCGGCAGGCGGTCTTCACCGTCAAGGGCGTGCCGGTCCTCTATCTGCCCTACGTCTACTATCCGACGCAGGAAGACGGCCGCGCCACCGGGTTCCTCCTGCCCACCTATGGGCACACGACGATCGACGGTCACGTCATTCACAACGAGTTCTTCTGGGCGATCAACCGGAGCATGGACGCAACCGTGGCCTACGACTACCTCTCGAAAACGGGCGGCCGAGCCGAGACGGAGTATCGCTACAACATGGGCGCCGGCGCGAACGGCAGCATCGATGCGAACGTATTGAACGAAAAGGGCGGCACCTACAACCAGCCCGACGGGAGCACCGTCCCGCGGCCGGCCGGGCGCAGCTTTACCGTGAGGGGCGGCGCCAACCAGATCTTTCCGGGCAATTTTCGCGGGCGGGCTTACGTCGACTACTTCTCGAGCATCATCACCAACCAGACCTACAACCCGGACGTCAACGTGTCGACCAGCAACAACCGGCGCTACGGCGGCAACGTCGTCGGCATGTGGCGGAGCTGGTCGCTCAACGGGACGTTCGATCGGACCGAGTGGTTTTCATCGACGATCAGTTCCGCGGTGTCCGGCAGCACGCCGCGCATCACGCTCTCCCGGAACGAGCGCCCGCTGTTCGGCACCAGCCCGCTGTACTTCGCCATGAGCGGAGAAGCCGCGCATCTGGATCGCACCACCACCAACGTGGGCAGTTTCGACGATCGTTCCGTCAGCCGTTTCGACCTGTACCCACAGATTCGTTATCCGTTCCGGAAATGGCAGTGGTTTACCGTCAATACCTCGGCGACCTGGCGCGACACGTTCTACACGCGCAGCATCGACCCGGTCAGCACGCTTCCCATCGACCAGGACCTCAACCGTACGTACTTCGCGGTCCAGGCCCAGGCCGTCGGCCCGGTGTTTACGAGGGTCTGGGACACGCCGGATAACCACTACGCGGAACGATTCAAGCACACGATTGAGCCGTCGGTGACCATCAGCCGGACCTCGGCCATCGACATCCAAAAGATCATTCAAATCGACGGCACGGACACCGTCTTCGGCACGACGCGCGTCACCTACGGCCTGAGCAACCGTCTCTATGCGAAGCGGAAAGTCGGACAGCTCAGCCAGGCGCAGGAGATCGTGGCGTTCGATATCAACCAGTCGTACTACGTGGACGCCCGCGCCGCGCAGTTCGACTCGCAGTACACGACGATCCTCGGCGGCGCGTCGTCGCCGGTCCTGGCGAACAACTACTCGCCCATTCAGCTGGGCCTGCGCGCCTCGCCGTCGGTCAGATTCAACGCCAACCTCAGGGGCGAGATCGACAGCCGCTACAGGACGCTCCGGACGCTCTCCGCCAACGGTAACTACACGATCCCCCAGCACCTGCAGCTGTCGGTCGGGTGGAGCCGGAAGTTCTTTGTGCCGCTGACGCCCGGATACGACAATCTGCTTGCGCTGGATCACTATCTCAACTTCGGAAGCACCCTGCAGACGCGCGACAATAAGTACGGGGTCACCTATTCGGCAAATTACGACATCCTGCGAACGCGCCTGCTGCAACAACGCATCTCGACGTTCTACAATTCGCAATGCTGCGGCATCGCCTTCGAGTACCAGCGCTACAACTACGCGGGGGTGACCGGCTTCTTCGTGCCATCCGACCGTCGCTTCTTTCTCTCGTTCACCCTCGCGGGGCTCGGGAATTTCTCCCCGGTCGGCGGCATGAACGGCGGGGTGAGGCGCTGATTTACACGTGATCGCACGCGGCGCAACGCTCGTCACCGGCGCGACCGGGTTTGCGGGAAGCCACCTGCTCGACTTACTCGCGGGGACAAGCGATCTGATCGGATGGTACCGTCCGGGCGGGACGCCGCCGCCTGCCGTGGACGGGGTCCGCTGGCAGGCCGTCGATATGTTGGACGCGGCGTCGGTGCGAACAGCGATCGAATCCAGCGCGCCCGCGCGGGTGTATCACTGCGCCGGCGCCGCGAACGTCGGGCGCGCATGGAACGCCGCCACCGCCACGCTCGCCGTCAACGTCCGCGGGACGCATCATCTGATCGAAGGCCTTCGCGAGCTCGCGCCGAAGGCGCGGCTGCTGATTCCGAGCTCGGGACTCGTCTACGCGCCGTCCGACCGGCCGCTGTCCGAAAACGATCCGCTGCGGCCGACCAGTCCGTACGGGTTGAGCAAGCTGGCGCAGGAGATGCTCGGCATGAAGAGCACTGCGCCGGAGATCTGCATTGCGCGACCGTTCAATCATTTCGGCCCGCGCCAGGACCCGGGGTTCGTCGCGTCGAGCTTTGCGCGGAGCATCGCTATGATCGAGGCCGGGTTATCCGAGCCGGAAATGCAAGTCGGCAACCTGGCGCCGCTTCGCGACCTGACCGATGTTCGCGATACCGTCCGCGCCTATCAGATGATCATGGAGCGCGCACCGGCGGGACGTCCCTACAACGTCTGCAGCGGCCGGGTCGTCGCCGTCAGCGCGCTGCTCGATCGGCTGCGAACCCGCGCCCGAGTGCCGATCGCCGTCGTGACGGACCCATCGCGCTACCGGCCCAACGATTCTCCGGTGCTGCAGGGCGACCCGACCAGAATTCACGACGAATTGCACTGGGCCCCGGCGGTCCCGCTCGAGCAGACACTCGACGATTTGCTCGAATACTGGCGCGCGCACGTCCGGAGCACATGATGCGTCCGATCGTCCGCCTCGCCGGCGCTGCCCTCTTCGTCACCGCGCTCACCGCCTTCGTGACCTGGCCTCAGATCGGTCGCCTTTCCTCGCATCTCGTCGAGCACCAGGATTCGTACTTCAGCATCTGGCGGACGTCATGGATTGCGCACGCGCTGATCACGTCGCCGCTGGATCTGTTCAACGCCAACATTTTTTATCCCGCCAGGGGCACCCTCGCGTACTCCGATGCGGTGTTGCTCGAGGGGCTGCTGACCGCACCGTTGTACTGGTCGCATGTCTCGCCGGTACTCATCTACAACCTGGCGCTGCTCGCCGGTTTCGTCGGCTCCGGCATCGGCATGTTCGTCCTCGCCAGGTATGTGACCGGCGCCACCGGTCCGGCGCTCGTTTCGGCCGCAGCGTTCACCCTGGCGCCCTACCGCATCGAGCACATCATGCACCTCGAGATGCAGTGGGCGATGTGGGTGCCGCTCACCTGGTGGGCACTTCACCGGGCCGTCGCCGATTCCTCGTGGCGATACGGCGTGCTCGCCGGCGTCTTTTTCGGACTGCAGGCGCTGTCCTGCGTGTACTACAGCGTCTTCCTCGCCCTGACCCTGGTGGTGTTCGTCCCCCTGATCCTCGTGTACGCGGGACGGAACGCGACGGGCGCGATCAAGCCGCTCGCTTTGGCGTTCGTCGTGGCGACCGTCGTCGCCGGACCATATGTGTGGATGTACGCGAGCGCGGGCCAGGCCGTCGGACTGCGCGGCATCAACGAAGTCACGAAGTACAGCGCGCAGCCGATCAGCTATCTGGCAACCTCGGCGTCCAACATCGTCTGGGGCTGGACGGCGGACCGCTGGGGCGACTCGGAGCTTCGCCTGTCACCCGGCCTGATCGTGTACGTGCTCGCGCTGATCAGCATCACCGGACGCTCGCGCAAGTGGGTCCTGCTGTACGGGTTGACCGCGCTCCTCGCCTTCGAGCTGTCGCTCGGCGTCAACGGCATCGGCTATCACTGGCTGCTCGAGCATCTGTCGCCGCTTCGCGGGCTGCGGGCCATGGCGCGTTTCGGCATGCTCACCTCGTGCGCGCTCGCGATGCTCGCGGGACTCGGCGCGCAGGCGCTGATCGAACGAGGAGCCCGCCTGTCGCAGCATCAGGGCGCCGCGATGGGCGCGATTCTCGCGTTGATGCTCATCGACTGCGCAAATCGGCCGCTACCGCTCGGCAGCGGCGACATCATCAAGCCATCGGACGTGTACAAAGTCGTTCGATCGGGTGGACCTGGTGTCGTCCTTGAGTTGCCGGTCCCGCACATGAACGAACTGCCGGGCTTTGAGGCCTTCTATTCGGTGTGGTCGGTTTCGCATTGGCATCCGCTCGTCAACGGATACAGTGGGTACTTTCCACCGGACTACGCGCAAACGCTGGTCCGCATGGAGGCGTTCCCCAGCGATGCCGCGATGGCTCGCCTCCGCGCCCACAACGTCCGCTACATCATTGTGCACAACGCCTTCATGGCCCCCGATAAGTTCACCGCGCTCATGCTGCGAATGGCCACGCAAAAAGAGTTTCGCCCGTGGGGAACCTTCCGCGATCCGGTCGGCACCTCGACGCTCTTCGTGATGGAACCCTAGCGTGCGGCGAGTGTTCAACCGAACGTGGCTCGGCTACCTGTCGGCGATGTGCCTCGGCGCGAGCGCGATTACGCTTGGGCGCGCGCTCGAAATCTTCAACGGCTTCTTCCATCCCGACGCGCTCAACTGGCTGACCGCGGCGCTCCTGCTCTGCCTGATCGGCGTGATCGCCCACCGCTTCGTCCGCGGGTTGTCGAACGCGGGCGTCGTCGCGGTCTCCGCGCTCCTGACCGCGGGCATTGCGTGGCAGATCGAGCAAATGCTGGTCGCGAAATCGCCGGGCATGTACATCAAGGACACCGTCAGGATGTGGCCGTTCTACACCGGCGTCATCCTTCAGGGCGGGCTGATCGCGGCGGGCGTCGCCGGAGTGCCGGCAATGCGCCGGATCTGGTTTCCCGCAGTCCTCGCGGTGAGCCTGGCCATCGGCGTCTGGATGATCAAAGCATCGCCCAATCCATATATCGACGTCGTCACGGTGCACAAGGAAGCGCTCGACGCGTTTCTTCATCATCGCGACCCCTATCGCATCTCGTTCGAAAACATCTACGGAGCCGATTCGGGGCTCTACTACAACCCCGCCGCTGTCATCGGCAAGCGGCTCGCGATCGCCTATCCGTACCCGCCCGCCAGCCTGATCTTCGCGGTGCCGGGTCATTTCCTCTTCGGCGATTTCCGCTACTCGGAGCTCGCGTGGCTGATCCTCGGCGCCGGCCTCATCGGCTTCTCGCGCACGTCGCTGAGCGCGAAGCTCGCTGCCTGCCTGCTGTTGACGACGCCGCGCGTCTGGTTTGTCATCGAGCAGGGCTGGACCGAGCCGATCGCGATCTTCATGCTCGCGTTGACGGTGTTCCTGCTGATTCGCAATCCGATTTGGGCGAGCTGGGCGGCCGGCATCCTTGTCGTCACCAAGCAGTACCTCGGGTTCACGGGACTCGCGCTGCTGCGGCTGGTCTGGCTGCGGCCTTCGAAGTGGTACTGGATCCTCTTCGGTATGGGGTTCGCCGCGGCGGCGATTACGCTGCCGCTGGCGCTCTGGCATCCGAACGCCTTCATGCGAAACGTCGTCTGGCTGCAGACGCAGGAACCGTTCCGCGTCGACTCGCTGAGTTATCTGAGCTGGGCGGCGCGGCGGGGCATGGGACAGGGAACGTTCATGTGGGCGATCGGCGCGGCCATCGCAGCCGCGGTCGTCAGCGTCGTCGTCACGCGGAATACCGCCGGCGGCTTTGCCGCTGCGGTCGCGCTGACGACCTTCATGATGTTCGCCTTCGGATCAAAGGCGTTCTGCAACTACTACTTCTTCGTGATCGGCGCGCTCTGCTGCACGCTGGCGGCATTCGACACGCTCGCAGATCGCGAGAGGGCCGTGCAGACAAGCGGGACGCCGGCTACCGGCTGACGTGCACGTAGATCGGATCGTGCGCCACGGCTACCTTCGCGTCAGCGCCACCCTGCATGCGCAGGTGCTGGTCCCGGCCGGCGATCGTCAACGTCACCGCTTCGTGCCCGGTCGCGGCGAAGACCGGCGTGAACATCACGATCCAGTCGTCCTCGACGGCCAGCGGCACATTCGCTTTTTGCAGCTGCAGGATCACGCCGGCGGCCATTCCCCAGGCATCCTGATCGAGCTTGATGAGCGGACGCTCGATATGCTGCTCGCGCAGATACGTCCGCAGATCCGCGGCGACGGCGGCGACCACGCCGGAGTCGGCCCCTGGATTCGACGCCTCGGCGGCCGCGCCACGGAACTGACGGACGCCGGCGATCGCCGCGATTCCCGTCAACGCCACCGCCGCGACGGCCGGCCATCGGGACGACGTGGCAGTGACTGTCTGCCGCTTCAGGCCGGCGCCGGCCGCCAGGGCCGCGAGCAGCGCGAGGTTCAGAACGCCCAGGCCTGAGATCCAGAACACACCGTGGTCGAAGATCTCGCCGTCGACGCGCGTCGTGGACCACAGTGCCGTGAGGCCCGCGACGACGAGAATCGCCGCGAGGGTCAGCTCGAATCGCCGCCGCGCCCGGTAAGCCGCGACCAGCCACACGGCAAGTGCCGCGAACTGGACGATCGACAGTAATTCCGCCCACCTCACGGGGCTCTCGCGAAAGATCCAGCCGTGCGCGACGTAGAAATCGGGCCGGACGAGGCCCGTCAGCATGTCGCTCCATGCGGACACCGCGACCGCGAACAGCGGGCGCGGGTGCGTTTCCCGCGCGAAGAAAGACCACAGGAGCCCGATATTTCCGCGAGGCGACGCCAGTTGTTCGACGACCGGCGGCAGCCAGCACAGCGCCAGCGCGGCGAGCGTAGCGACGAGCGGCGCCGACAGTCGGCGCGGATCATTTCCGACGATCACGCCGAGCACCGCGCACGCGCCGACGATGACAGCCGACGGCAGCAGGGCCACGTGCGTCTGCCCGGCGAAGCTCGCCAGCAGCGCGACGACCGGGAGCATCCCGGGCGCACCCGACGCGGCATCCGCGGCTGCAACGATGAGCGTCATCATCGGGATGACGGCGATGTGTGGATTCCATGGACTCGTGAGCAGTTCCGCGCTTCGCCATGCATAGACAGCCGCGGCACTCGTGACGGCAATCGTCACGACGGGATGCGCGCGGCGGACGAGAATCCACGCGATCAGCGCGAGGCAGCCCGCGTTCAGCGCAAGCGCGCCGGCGTTCAGTCCGGTGGTCCGGTGCCCGGCGGCGGCGTAAAACGGCGCGAGCCAATAGAACGAGAGCGGGCCCGGGTGGTGCCATTGAAACCGGGAGTACGGCCCGAGCAGCAGCCGCCCCTGCGACGCCAGGAGCGTGTCGCTCTCGATCACGGCGATGTCGGAAGTGGGCGCGGCGTCGGCGGCGCGCCGCGCGAACAACGCGAGCGCGATCATGCCGGCAAGAATGAAAAGCAGGACGAGCGTCGCGCGAGCCTTCACCGCCAAGCGGCCCTAGAGTCTCACATCGCTTGCGCTTGACACATTGGCGGGCCGGCGCAATCATTGACGAACAAAAGGCGAATCGTGGCCAAATTCCCCCTGTTGTTCGACATCGGATCGCCGAAACCCACGACCCGCCAGATCGCGGCTGTGGTCAAGCAGGGTGGAACCGCCGCGCTGACAGAAGCGGAGCGTCGCGCCGACCACGCGCAGTACCAGGAAGTCGTCTGCCGGTCCGCACTCAACGCCGTCAAGGGGATGCCGTTCAAGTGGACACTCAATCCCTACCGCGGCTGCACGCACGGGTGCCACTACTGCTTCGCGCGCCGCTATCACGTGCAGTTCGAGATGAATGCCGACGACGAGTTCGCGTCGGTGATTCTCGTGAAGAAGAATTTCGTCGAAGTGCTCGTCAAGGAGCTCGATCGCCCCTCGTGGACGCGCGAGCAGGTCGCGTTTGGCACGGCGACCGATCCCTATCAGCCGATCGAGGGTCACTACCGGCTGTCGCGGCGGACGATCGAAGCGCTGACGCGCGCGCGCACGCCGGTCGGCCTGATCACCAAGGGACCGATGATTGTCCGCGACAAGGACGTCCTCGCCAGCCTGTCTCGCGTGGCGAAGTGCACCGTGTGCATGAGCGTGCCGACCGTTGACGAAGACGCGTGGCGAATCCTCGAGCCGGGCACCGCGCATCCGCTGCAGCGTCTGCGAGCCGTGCGCGAACTGGCCGACGCCGGCATCCATGC
>Ga0105248_10009642_pt1 | contig 10635 bp, 8 predicted proteins | sample KBSS34metaG_FD_81524 | JGI IMG/M metagenome (GOLD analysis project Ga0105248, IMG submission 81524) | Switchgrass rhizosphere microbial communities from Kellogg Biological Station, Michigan, USA - KBS S3-4 metaG | ecosystem: Host-associated > Plants > Roots > Rhizosphere > Soil | place... | reverse complement strand
GCCTGCGCATGGAGGAGACCATGGCGCTGCTGCGCGGGCGCTTCGGCGCGCGCATCGACACCGACACCTGCGCCCGGCTGCACGAGATCACCGAGGGCTGGCCGCTCGGGCTGCAGCTGGCGATGTCGACGATCGAGCGCAGCGCGAGCCTCGCGGACGCCATGCGGGCGATCGGCGCACGCTCGGGCGACGTCGAGCAGTTCTTCATGGAGTGCCTCGTGCGGCAGATGCCGCCGGAGCTGAGCGATTTCCTCACCACGATCTCGGTGACCGACGGCCTCACGCGTTCGCTGTGCGAGGCGCTCACCGGGAGCGGCAATGCCGCGGCGATGCTGACCCGGCTGCGCAAGCTCGCTCCCATCTTCCTGGAGGGCGAGAACAGCGAGTGGCTGCGCATCCATCCGCTGGCGCGCAGCTTCCTGCTGCGCAGGCTCCAGGAGCGCGAGAGCACCGCCTTACGCGAGTTGCACATGCGCGCCGCCACCTGGCTGGAACAGCAGGGCATGTACGAAGCCGCCAGCCAGCAGGCGTTTGCCGCCGGCGAGCATGAATGGACCTTCGACCTCGCCGAGCGCTGCATGTACGAGGCGGTGGTGAAAGGACACATCTCGCGCGTGCTGGACTGGGTCTCGCGCATTCCTGCGCAGGCCTACGAGCGGCGACCCTCGATGCGCCTGGCTTGCGGCTGGGCGCTGGCGCTCGGCTCGCGCTTCGCGCAGGCCGTGGAGATGGTCAAGCCGCTGCTCGCCGACCCCGACGTGCCGCCGCTCAAGCGCATCGAGGCGCAGTGCGCCATCGCGACGGCGGTCTATTTCGGCGACGACATCGACACCTGCGCGGCGCTGGTCGAGCCGCTCGCCGCAGGTTTGCCGTATGGCGAAGAACTGCTCGACGCGATCATCGGCAACACGAGCACGGTCCCGGCGATCTACGCGGGGGAACCCGAGCGGGTGCGGCAGATCGTCAACCGGCAGTCCTACACCCCGCAATACGGCGTCGAGATCGACGTCGTCTCGGCCTACCGGTACTACGAAATCGGCTTCAGCTACCTCTGGGAGGGGCGGATGCGGCTCGCGCAGGACGCGCTCGAGCCGGCGCTGGCGATGGCGGAGCGGCGCTACGGACGACGCGGCGTGGTGACGGCCTTGTTTGCCGGCGCGCTCGCGAACGCCTACTGGTACAGCGATCGCACGAATGACGCCCTCACCGTGCTGGCCAATCGCCTGGACGTCATCGAGCAGGGCTCGCCCGTGGAAGCCAAGTTGTGGGGCTATTCGACGGCCGCACGACTCGCTGCGCTGCAGGGCGATACCGCGCGAGCGCACGACCTGCTGGAGCAGCTGTGCTCGATCGGTGCCGAGCTGCGCATGACGCGCCTGCAAGTCGGCGCCTTGGGCGAGCGCATCCACCTGCATGCGCAGGAAGGTCATCTCGGCGCCTGCCGGCAACTCATCGACCGCGTGCAGGCGATCTACCCATTGCAGGACGAACCCAGGCCCGGCCGCCACGATGCGCTGGTGCACCTGTTGGCCCTGCGCTCGCATGCCGATGTCGCCATCGTGGAGCGCGCGTATGCCGACGCGGCCCGCTTGCTGGACCGCGCCGCCGCGCTCGCCTCCCGACTGCGGCGAGGCATCGACGATGTCGAGATCAAGGTGCAGCGGGCTCTCGTGAGCAAGCGGCTGGGCGAGGCCGACTTCGCCGCGACCTGGGCCGAAGCCGTGAGCATCGCCCGATCCCTCGACCTTCGCCGCGTCGTGCTGGACGCGCCGACCGAGCTTCAGGCGCTCGCGCCCGGCGTTGCGAGCGAGCCGGCGGGCACGGCGCCGGCACCGCCTGAGCGCGCACGCGCGCAGGCCGCCAACGGATTGCTCACGCCCAAGGAGACCGATGTGCTGCAGTTGCTCGCTCGCAGCATGTCGAACAAGCAGATCGCCAACGCACTCGGCGTGGGCGACGAGACCATCAAGTGGCACGTGAAGAACCTGCTGAACAAGCTCGGTGGCGGCACGCGGCGTCACGCAGTGGATCGCGCACGGGTGCTCGGCATCCTCATGCCGTGACGGGGGGGCCCCCATCGCCAGGGGGGGCGAAAAAGCGCTCGGCTCACTAACTTTGCCGGGGTCGGATCGCACCGCGGTCCAGCGAACCCCGGAGAGCCACAGCGTGTCCCTCGAGAACCCCCTGCTTCACCTGGCGCGATGCGCATGGTCCGCATGCGCGCGCGTCATCGACCCGACTTCGCGGCACTGTGCCCACGGTGCTCACACCGAGCGCCACTTCAAAGCCCTGAGTGAAGCGGTGGACCGCCTCGTCGTCTGCCTGGATGCCGACGGCTGCATCCTCGAGGTGAACCCCTGCGCGTGCCGCACGGCGCAGCGTGCCGCCACCGAACTTCTCGGGCGCGACTGGGCCGCGGCAATGGTCGCCCCCGCCCACCAGGCCCGCGCCCGCGCCCAGTTCGACGCGGCGATGGGCGGCGCGTGTCTTGCCGGCTCGCCATGCGCACTGCAGGCTCCGGACGGCCATGCCGCGCTCGTGCGCTGGACGCTGACCGTGGTGTCCGATGTCGAAGGCGCCCCCTGCGGCGCGCTCGCGATCGGCGAGGACCTCACGTCGCAGGTCGAAGCCGAGGCACTGGCCGCGAGCCAGCGCGACCAGCTCGCGCGACTGGGGCGCATCGCCTCGCTCAGCCAGCTCGGCGCGGCGCTCGCGCACGAGCTGAGCCAGCCGCTCACCGCGATCCGCAGCAACGCGCAGGCCGCGCAGCGCTCGATCGCCCACCACGGCGCGGCGAACATCGACATCAACGGCATCCTCGAGGACATCGTGAGCGACACCGAGCTGGCCGGCGAAGTGGTGCAGCGCGTGCGCGCCATGGTGCGCAACGAGCCCCGCCGCCACGTCCGCATGGACGTCGCGGGCGTCGTGCGCAACGCTTCACGCCTGCTGCAGCGTGAAGCGCAGCTGCGCGGCGTGCGGCTGTACACGGACTTGGGCGAGTGCGCCGTCGCGGTCATCTGCGACAAGGTGCAGCTCCAGCAGGTCTTCGTGAACCTGCTGATGAACGCCTTCGACGCCGTGAAGCATCTGCCTGGCGGGCAGCGCGAGGTGGCGCTGCACCTGCGTCGCATGCCGCATCGACGCGTGCGCATCACCGTGAGCGATTGCGGCAGCGGCCTGTCCGAGGACGCCGCGGCGCACCTGTTCAAGCCCTTCTTCTCGACCAAGCCCGACGGCATGGGCCTGGGCCTGCCCATCAGCCGCGCGATCGTCGATGCCCACCACGGCAGCCTGCTCGCGGAGAACAACGCGCAGTCCGGCGCCAGCTTCCACGTGACCCTGCCATCGGTCGGCGAAGAGCTTCTTCAGGATGGCACCCAGGGAAAAGAGGTCGCCTGACCATGGCTCATCACGCACATCACCCCGGCCGCATCTACGTCGTGGATGACGACGCGTCGATCCGTGACGCATTCCGCCGCCTGCTCGGCGCGCACGGACACGAGGTCATCTGCCTCGACGGCGCGGCCGCACTGCTGCGTGCCCTGCTCAACGGGGCAGACGCGGCCCAGGAGCCGGCGAGCTGCGTGGTGCTCGACCTTCGACTGCCCGAGATGAGCGGCCTGGAGCTGCAGCAGCGGCTGGCGCACCACGCGATCCATCTGCCGCTGGTCTTCGTCAGCGCGAGCGCGGACGTGCCCTGCACCGCGCAGGCCATGCGCGCGGGCGCGGTGCACTTCCTCACCAAGCCCGTCGACGAGGCGCTGCTTTGCCATGCGGTCGAAGAGGCGCTGTCGATCGCGCGATCGCGCACGCATCGCCACGCGCAGCAGACGCAATGGTTCGCGCGGCTGTCCACCCTCACGCTGCGCGAGCGCGAGGTGCTCTCGCTCGTGGTGCGCGGCCTGCTCAACAAGCAGATCGCGGGCGAGCTCGGCACGGTGGAGAAGACGGTGAAGGTGCACCGCTCGCGCGTGATGCAGAAGCTCGAAGTGAAGAGCGTGCAGGAGCTCGTGCGCAATGCGGTGCACCTGGGGCTCGAGGCGGCGCAGGGCGTGCAGCGCGGGCACGCTCAGCGGGTTGCGCTCGCATGAAGGCTCGCAAGACGCTCAGCGAATCGCCACCCCCCACGGCAGCTTGCCCACCGCGATGTCGGCAATCTTCTGCCCGCGCTCCACGTCGATGACCGAGACGCTGCCCGAGCGGCCGCACGCGACATACAGCTTGCGGCCGTCGGGCGTGAGCGCCATGTTCCAGGGCCGCTGGCCGACGGGGATGCTTGCCACCACCGCGTTGCGCTGGGTGTCGATCACCGACACGCTCGCGTCGCCCCCGTTGGAGACGAACACGCGCCGCCCGTCCGGATGGACCGCGATGCCGTTGCTGCGCAGCCCCGCCTTCACGCGCGCCAGCACCTTGAACTCGCGCGCGTCGATCACGAAGACCTCGTTGGCGTTCTCCGTGGCCACGTAGGCGCGCGCGCCATCGGGCGAGAAGCCGATGCCGCGCGGGCGCGCGCCCACCGGCACCTGCGCCACCTGCTTGCGGGTGGCCACGTCGATGATGTCCAGCGCCTGCCCGTCCTCGGCGCTCACGAATACGTGGCGGCCATCGGGCGAGAACACCGCGTGCTCCGGGTTCTTGCCGCGCACCTGCACCACGAAGCTCTTCGCATTGGTGCGCGTGTCCACGAAGGCGACGTCGTTGCTCTCCTCCACCGCGGCCGACACGAGCGAGCCATCCGGCGAAATGCCCACGCCCTCAGGCGACTCGCCCAGCGCGATGGTGCCGGCCACCTTGCGCTGCACGAGGTCCACCAGCACGAGCCGGTTGTTGGGCTGGTCGCTGACGTAGGCGGTGCGCCCGTCGCGGCTCACCACCGTGCCGCGCGGCTTGTCTCCCACGGGGATCTCGGCGACCACGCGGTCGGTGGCGGTGTCGATCACGCTCAGGGTGCCCGAGCCCTCGTTGGGCACATAGGCGAATGGCTCGGCCCGCGCGGACACGAAGGCAGCCCAGCCCGCGACGAGACACAGAAGCGATGCCACGAATCGTGGGAGCCGGTTCATTGAGTTGCCCCTTCCTTGCTCTGAAACGTCCACATGCGCGAGAACAGCCCGTCCCGATCGACGAGCGCGTGCTTGAGCGCCGCAATCACATGCACGCACACCAGCGCGCTCAACAGCCACGCGCCGATGTCGTGCAGGCCGTTGAAGAAGGCATACACCGCGGGAGATGGCGAGCCGAAGGGCGGCATCTTCACCAGACCGAAGAAGTCGACGCCGTACTTGATGAAGTTGGACGCCACCCAGCCCGACAGCGGCACGATGACCATGCAGACATGCATCGCCGCGTGCGCGATGCGCGCCGCGCGACGCTCCCAGTCCGGCATCGAGGCGGGCCACGCCGGCGCGGGATGCGACAGCCGCCAGCCGATCCGCGCGATCGCGAGCAGCCCCAGCACCATGCCGATGGACTTGTGCAGGTTGATGACACCGGCGCGCGCCGGCGTGCCGCGCGGTGCGATGTCGTCGAGGAGGAAGCCGAAGGCGATCTGGGCGATGAGCGCCGCGGCGAGCGCCCAGTGCAGCAGCACGTCGACGCGCCCGTAGCGGTCGGGGGTGGAGGCGGTGCCTGGGCGCATCGAGCACTTATATGCGGCACCCCCACCGAACCGGATAGCGGGGAACTACTGCCCCTCGGGGGGCTGTCAGAGCCCGGCTTGGGCGAGCCAGCTCGACAAGGGCTGGGGCATCGACTCGGCACCCTTCCAGCGCCCGCCCAGATGGCGCGCGATGGTGCGCACCTGCCAGGCCGCCTCCTGGGCCACCGCGGCGAGCTCGGCCGCGAGCGAGGCGTCGCGCCGGGCCTCGGGGCGCAGTGCATCGAGCTGTCCCGCCACGATGCCCGCGTCGGCGAGATGGCGGCGAAGCTGAGCGAGCAGCTCGCCCGCCGCGACGATGGCACCGCGGTTCTCGGAGTGCGCAACCGCGCGCTGCATCTGCAGCGTGCGCAGCATCTGCGGCCAGTCGTCGAGCAGGCCGCAGGTGCCGATGAGCGCGTCGATGGGGTCGCCCCCGTGCAGGGCCTGCAGCGCCTGGGCCACCGGCGCCTCGGGCTGCAGCAGCGACTGCAGCCGCTGCGCGAGCGCGGCCGGGTGGTGGCCGCGATTGAGCTTGAGCAGCACCGACAGCCGAAGCTGCGGGCAGTCGCGCACGCCGCCGAAGAAGGTCGCTGCCACGCTGGCCAGCGCCAGCACCGAGCCCCAGGGGCTGATCTGGGCGCCGCGCAGCGAGCGCGGGTAGCCGCAGCCGTCGTGGCGCTCGTGGTGCTCATGAATCGCGCGCACCACCGCGCGCTCGTATTCGTGATGACGCTCCAGCAGCAGCGCGCCGATCTGCGGGTGCGCGCGCAGCTGCGCGAGCTGCGCCTCGCCCAGCGGCGTGCCGGGCGTGAGCAGCGCCGGGTCGACGTGCAGCATGCCCAGGTCGTGCAGCAGCCCGCAGGCCGCGAGCATGGCGAGGTCGTGGCGCGACTGCGCTTCCTGCGCCCCGAGGTGCACGGCCAGCATCGCCGTCATCAGGGCACGTTCGAGCAGCTGGGGATGCAGCTCGGCGGCGAGCGTGAGCTGCATCAGCACGGGCTGCGGAAGCGGCACCGCGTCGATGGCGGACAGCAGCAGCTGGCGCACGCCCTGCTGCTGCGCGAGCCGCGTGAAGAAGGGCACCGCGCCGATCAAGGCCTCGGCGCGCTCGACGAGCTGGCGCGAGCTCACGCCGTCGGCCACCGTGATGAGCTGCTCGATCGGCGCGGCCAGGCGGTGCTCCAGCAGGCGCTCGAACAGCCGCTCGTCAATGCGCACGCCGCCCTCGACGAGCTTCATGCCCGCGGCGTTGTAGACCGGGCCGGCCGTCTGCACCGTGCGCCGCTTTGCCAGCGCGACGACGGCCCGCGTGAAATGGCCGTCGCCGGCCTTCGCGTCGCTGTCGTTCTGGCTTGGATTGCGGGCCTGCAAAGTGCGCCCCCTGCGCGTGCTCGTGGTGGCGCGAATTCTGCCCGCGGGCACGGTCTCGACGGTGCGGCGCGGCGACGGTTGCGCGAACGCCGTGATCTGTTCACGATCCCACGGTCCGGGCCACGAGCGAGGTGCAGACCATGAACGGCTCCTTCCTGCGCTTTTACGTGCACGAGAACCAGCGCGTGCATCACGTCCTGCTCTGGGAATGGCTGCTGCAGCAGGCGAACCGGATGGGCGTGCGGGGCGGCTCGGCCTTCCGGGCGATGGCCGGCTTCGGCAGCCACCACGTGCTGCACGAGGACCGCTTCTTCGAGCTCGCCGGCACGCTCACCGTCGAGGTCGAGTTCATCGTGAGCGACGAGGAAGCCGAGCGGCTGCTGTCCCTGCTGCGCGAGGAGCGGGTGCGCGTCTTCTACGCCCGCATTCCGGCGAGCTTCGGCGTCATCGATCCCGATGCGCCGGCGCCGTAGCGTGCGTCAGACCTTGACGAATGCGTTGACGAGCGCGATGCCCATTCCGGTCAGCAGCAGCGAGCCGAAGAGGTGAAGGCTCGCGGCCCCGAGCGCCCACGCGTACTCCTGCCGCCCGATCAGCGCGACGACCTCGGCCGAGAACGTGGAGAAGGTGGTGAGCCCGCCCATGAAGCCGGTGATGACGAGCAGCCGCCACTCGGGCGCGAGGCTCGCGCTGTGATTGAAGTACGCGTTCGCCACGCCCACCAGCAGCCCGCCGATGAGATTGGCCGCAACGGTGCCCATCGGAATCGTCGGGAAGACGGGGTTGAGCCAGCTGCCCAGCCACCACCGCAGGAGGGCTCCGAGCCCCGACCCGCCGAAGACCGCAATGAAGCCCAGACCCGTCATGTCACCCCCCTCATGAATGGCGGGCGAGTCTAGTGGCACGCGCGGCAGGCCACCAGTCGGTCAGAACCGGTGCGCCGGCATGCAGTGCACGTGCTCCCCTTCGGCCAGATCGAAGCACACGGTCAGCTCCCATTGCGCACCGTCGCGATGCACCTGCACGAGCGCATACCCGTCCTGCGGCGGCGCGAAGCGCGAGCGCACCTCGCACACGTAGCGGCGATGCCCCTCCTCGGGGTCCTCGAAGGCGAAGCGTTCCTCGAGCGCGAAATCCTCGGGCCGCGAATTCGCGAACGGATACGGCGCATACAGCGCCGAGCCATGCACCGAGACGAAGGGCACGGCGGCACCCTCGTCGCCCTCGGGCCACACGCGCACGCGCGCCTCGCAGCAGCGGTGCTCGTTGCCCGAAAGGAAGGTGACGTTCGACAGCCGCCACTCGCACATGCGCGCGAGCAGCGCATGCAGCGAGGCGGGGTAGCCGTCCCAGGCATCGGATCGGATCGCCGAAGCCCCATGCCGGCGCGTGGCCGCCTGCCGCGGCAGCAGGATCGCGGCCGAGACCACGAAGGCCGGGCGGCCGTCGCGGCGGGCCGCGAGCCACGCCAGGAGCGCCTGCCATTGCGCGGCGCCCATCATCCGCGCGCGCTCCACGCAGGCCGCGGTGCGCGCATCGCGCTCGGTGCGCGTGTCGGTGATGAAGAAGGGCAGCCCGTCGACTTCGCTCGGAGCCCACAGCGGCGGCGGCCCGCCGCGAGACCGCTGCGGCTCGCCGGGCCCGAGGTCGCGCTGATAGCGCAGGTACTCGTCGCGCCCGCGCCGTTCCCATTCGAGATGCAGCTCGTGCAGCGGGTTGTCGGGCTCGGGCTCCCAGTTGTCGCTGATCTCGTGGTCGTCCAGCCCGATCAGCGCGGGCAGCCGGCAGAACACGCTGCGCGGCCCGGCACTGCCGTAGTAGCGCTCGTAGGGATCGCGAAAGCGCTCCTCGGCCGAGGGCGTGTCGAAGACATCTGCCGTCGAGTCGACATAGACCTGGTCGCCCGCGAGCACGAGGAAGCGCGGCTGCAGCCCCTCGCCGCGCGCGAGGCGGCGCGCAAGCCGCAGGTAGGAGCGGTCGGCCGGGCCCGCGAGGCGCCCCTCCGCGCCCGGCGGCGTGGCGTCGAGGAGGCTTGCCGGGTATTGGCAGCTCGCCAGTGCAAAGCAGCGCGATTCATCGGCCGTGGCGCGCGCGGCCATCGGCGCGGGCCGCACGAGGGCGGTCTGCAACTGCGCCTCGGGCGTGCGCTGCACGAGCCGCACCACGTCCTCGATCACTTCGGCGGGTGCCGCACCCGGGCCTCCCGCGGAGTTCGCGTCGGCGATATCGGCGCCGGTGCCGGGCGACTGCACGTACAGCAGGAGCACGAGCCACTGCGCGTCGCCGCTCGCCGCGGGAAGCGCGGTGAGATAGCGCGCCCGCGCGGCTCCCGCGCGATGCGGGAAGAGCGCAAGGACCATGCGCCGCTCGAGCGCCGCGTACAGCGCGGTGTCCGAAGCGTCGCGCGCGTACTCGGCGCCGTCGGGTCCCAGCACGCGCAGGCCGCCCTCGCGCAGCACCACCGCAACGAAGGCGGCCGCGACGGCTTCGCCGCGCCCGCCCAGGTCGCCGATGGACACGAACCGGTCCTCGCCCGGGCGGGTGCCCGGCAGGCCGAGCCGCACGCCGCAGGCGGGAACCACCGCGGTGACCGGCGCGGTGCGCAGCTCTCTTCGGGTGGGAAGCATTCAGGCCTCCTGCGTGACGGCGGTGTCGGCGGGACTCGCAACCACGGCCGCCGCGCTCGGGCTCGCGCTGGCCGGGGGCTGCACGCGTGCGCGATCGAGAAAGTCCACGACGTAGTCGAACACCGGGCGGCTGCGCTCGCCGCCCACCAGGCAGTCCTGGTGGCCGAGGCTTTCGAAGTGCTTGATCTCCAGGCGCCCGCGGCCGGCGCTTGTGCCCTCGCGCGCGTTGCGGAAGGCCTCCTGCAGAAGCTCCAGGGTCTGCGCATGCGTGAGCCCGTTGCGCCGTCCATGCAGCGCCAGCACGGGGAAGTCGTAGCGGCAGCGCAGCTTCACCGGCGAGACATAGCAGTTGCGCCCTTCGGCGTTGGTGATGACGCTGAAGCGCGCGAAGTTGATCGCCTGCGACACGGTGTCGATGCTCAGCGGCCCGAAGTGGTCGTCGATGAAGTCGAGCACGCTCGCATCGACGTTCGCGAGCTCGAAGTCCTGCCCGTACAGCGCGTCCATGCGGTGGCGCGTGGCGGTCCACGGCGTGCGCCGCCACGGCCACACGGGGTTCTCGAGATCGAATTCGCCGACCGGATAGGGCATGGTCATCAGCAGCCGGTCGACCATCGAGTCGCGCATCGTCTTCTGGCCCTCCCCCACGTGGAACTGGTAGTCGTCGGACATGAGCACGTGGCGCAGGTAGCGCATCACGTACGCACGCAGCCGGTTCCCGGGCTTGAAGCGCACGAGCGGCGTCACCTGCGACATGACCAGCGCCTCGATGCGCCCCGGCAGCCAGGGATGCATCGCCCTCGGCTGCGCCTGCAGCAGCGCGCGCCATGCGGGCTCATCGGCAGCGCCCGTCGCCCCCGGCGCGAGCAGCTCGCCGTCCTTCGAGGGATCGATGCGGATGCGGGCGCGGCGCTCGTCGGCGTCGGCCAGCAACGCCATGCCGAGCATGGCGGACCCCATGCAGTGCGCGACGATGGCCACGCGAGGGCACTT
>Ga0105248_10009640_pt1 | contig 10636 bp, 8 predicted proteins | sample KBSS34metaG_FD_81524 | JGI IMG/M metagenome (GOLD analysis project Ga0105248, IMG submission 81524) | Switchgrass rhizosphere microbial communities from Kellogg Biological Station, Michigan, USA - KBS S3-4 metaG | ecosystem: Host-associated > Plants > Roots > Rhizosphere > Soil | place... | reverse complement strand
TCTTGGTGCTGCCTTCAGATTCGGCGAGTGCTCGGTGGCCTCCGAGGCCGTCGGGGATGCGGAAGGGCTGGACGCTGAAGGTCACGATAAAGACGGCCACCACAATGATGGAGACGAGCGACTGGATGGCCGGGAGAAAGCTGGGCTTGTGCGCGTAAGGATGGGATGTACGAGGTGGCAGCTCGGGAGCCGGAGGAGGCGAGGGGTGCCCGTCGACGAGGACGGTTCCGGTGCCGGGTTCAGGCGTGGCAGGGCTAGGTGGAAGGGTTGGGCTGTTCGTTTGGGTGCTCATCGGGCAGCCCCTGCGGATGCCCGGGTGCGGCGACGCTCGACGGGTGATTCCGTCTGTGCGAGGGCCTGCTGCTCGGCCTGGGTACGTTGCCGTTCGGCGAGCAGTGTTTCGAATGCGATACGGGCGGCCTGCTGCTGTGCCTGTTTCTTGGTGCTGCCTTCAGATTCGGCGAGTGCTCGGTGGCCTCCGAGGCCGTCGGGGATGCGGACTTCGACGCGGAAGAGCTTTTGGTGATCGGGACCGCTCTGAGCAGTGAGGACGTACTGCGGCTGGCCGACTCCAGCGGCCTGGAGGTATTCCTGGAGGGCGGACTTGTGGTCGCCAATGGCTCCGGAGAAGGTGTCACCGGCACTCAGGGCGCCGTGGAGATCGGGAAGCGAGGGCTCGATGATGTGGTCTTCGATGAAGGGTCGGGCGGCGTCGAGTCCGCCGTCGAGGTAGAGGGCGGCGATGACGGCTTCGACGGCGTTGGCGAGGAGAGCTGGCTTGTTGCGGCCTCCGCTCTGCTCTTCGCCGCGGCCGAGGCGAAGGAGTGCCCCAAGGCCGATGCGCTCGCCGACGTGTCCGAGGTGCCGGCGGCTGACGAGGGAGGCGCGGAGGCGGGTCAGCTCTCCCTCGCGGGAGCAGGGGAAGCGGCGATAAAGGCTTTCGGCTACGACCAGGCCTAATACAGCGTCGCCAACAAACTCCAGCTGCTCGTTGTCGGCGGTGGGATTGAGAAGGGCTTCGGGGTTGGTCTCGTACGCCAGCGAGCGATGGGTGAGAGCGAGCGTGAGCAGTTCGGGTTTGCGGAAGCGATGCTTGAAGAGGGTAGGGGGAGGCTCGCTCGATGAATCTCGTGCGGACTTTCGACGGCGCGTAGTCATGCGGCCCCTCTGCTTCTACTTTACCCAAGTGTTAGACGTACCGGAGAAGAGAGTTATACCTCACTTTGGCTGGGGAGTGGAGGGACGGTACGCTTCTTTTTCAGCCTTTCCGCTCGGGTCAAGGGGTTCGTTGTCGTCGTCCTGCTGCTGCTGGCGTTTTGGCAGCAGGAAGGGCTCCTTAAGTCCTTTTTCAGCAGCGGCTTTGGTGTCGGGCTGAGCGTCGCGAACGGCGAGGGCAGCTCTGTACTCGGCGATGGCCTTGGGACGCTCGGGGTGGTCCTCATCCGGGCGGTTCGGGTCGCGGGCGACGTCGTAAAGGCGGCCGAGATAGATATGCGTCCAGGCCAGGGTGCGGGGATCCTTGGTGAGGGTGAGGGTCTTGTTGAAGTGTTCGGCTGCGGCGGTGGGATCACCGTGGATCAGGTCGATCCGGCCGGCGAGATAGTGGGCCTGAGCATCGTTGGGATTGACCTTGAGAGCATCGTCGGCCATCTGCTCGGCGCCGGCGGTGTCGCCCTTGACGAGCTTCATCTCGGCGAGATCCATACCCTTGAGCTGGCGTGGGGCTCGCCTTACGTTGTCGTGGCTGCCCTCGGGGAGGAAGACGGTCTGCGAGGCATGGTGGCGCTCGCGGTCGACATCCATGCCGTAAACCATGGGGGCGATCTCTTCGCGGAGGCTGACACCATCTTTCGCCATCTGGCCGATCTGGTTATAGAAGTAGTCGGCGAGTATCCAGCCCTGGCGCATGTCGAGGTCGACCTGTTTGCGGCGAACGATCTCGGCTTCACGCTCCCACGCGGCGAGGTTGGCCTCGTAGGTAGTGATGTCGGTGCGCTGCTTTACCTGGCTGGGACGCTTTGGCTTAGGCACGCCGACGTCCATGGTCTGGGCTTCGATTGCTTTGACGAGGCACTCGGTAATCAGGGCGGTGATGTCGGACTTGTAGGTGAACTCGAGAGGAGCTTCCTGCACGGGCTTGAGTAGCGGCAATAGGCGGTCCATAGCGCTGGCGCGGGCGTAGACGAGTGGCTCGACGAGGTAGTGCAGGTAGGTATGGCGAATCTGGTCCATGTGGACCTGACCCTCTGCGGTTGGAGAGGTGACGACGATGTAGTCGTTGCCGTAGATGCGCGCGTTGGTGGTAGAGGTCGCGAGCATGGGTTCAAGCAGAACGAGGAAGCGACGACCGTCGTAGCTGGAGACTGGCATGCGCAGATAGATGTTCGTCTCGAGGATGGTCTTGGTGAGCGGGGTGTGGACGACGTTGACCAACTCTTCGTACTCCGAGCGGTGCGTGATCCAGATGGCGTGGAGATTGACATCCTCCGCGAAGGCGCGGAGGTGAGGAAGGATATTGACGACCTGCGTAGAGTCAGGGGGCATCTCGGTTTCGCCGATGGAGGGAGTGAGCTGTGGCGGCGGATTGAGGTAGAGCGAGAGCGAGATGTATTGCGCGAGATTGAGGCTCGGATCAGAGAGGTCGTGATCACGGATGTAGCCGCAGAGAGCGTCGCGGTGATCTCGCGCCTCGGCAGGAGCGGAGGCGAGGGCCTGATTGATCTCTTCGCGAACCTGCTTGCGGATAGGAGCGGAGGCATCGAGGTCGGAGTCGTAGCCGCATGCGTTGAGAGCGGCGGCGAGGTCGAAGAGAGACTCGCTGGTCTCGAGGGTGACGGCGGCGCCGCCAGCCTCAGGCTGGGCGACTCTGGGGCGAGGCGCGAGAGGCTGCTGCTTGTTCTCGAGAGTGGAGTCGGGCTGAGAACCGGAAGAGGAACTGGAGGAGGACTGCGCGTTCAGTGAGGGATTCAGGAACGCGGTCGCGAGAAGGAGAGCAGCGGGGGTTTTGTAAGGAAAAGGCACTGTTTATTGGACTCTTACTGTGGAGTTTAGGGGAGCGGTGGTGCGGGGGGCAAGGAGGACGAAATGGGAGAGCAGGGGCGGTCTAATGAATTGTTGGAGTCAGCTTGAGCTGCTGGGCGTGGATGCCGGCGGCGGTTTCAGGGACGGTTCCGTCGTTAACCTGGACCTCCTGGGGGATGCCCTCAAAGAGGATGCGGGTTGTGGCACTGGACTGTGAGGGGACATGGACGCGCTCGGTGGTGGTGAGTGCGCCCGAGCGCACGGTGACCGGGACGTCGACGGCGACGTGGCCGGAATTGTGAACCTCAACGGCGACGAGCCAGCTGACTCCGATGCCGTTGCGGGCGGGAATATCGCGGGAGGTGACGTTGGCGATGGAAAGATCGGCGAGGCCTCGGTCGTGATAGACCCAGTCGTCAAAGAGCAGGCCGAGGTCTTTGTGGGAGGTGGCCTCGAGTACGCGCTGGAAGGCGTGTGGATCCTCGGGGGTCCCAGGATCGGCGTGGCGAACTTCGTCGCGGTAGAGCTGAAGAGCTCGCTTGAGCGGAGCGTCGCCAGTGATGGAGCGCAGCATGAAGAGGACAGCGGCGGCTTTTGCCCGGTAATAGACCTCGTCGTGAGCGGCGATAAGGCTTTGTCCGGCCTGGCCCGGAGGAGGTGGGAGTGTGGACGGGAGAGGCGTGGGCGGGGCAGTGTCTTGCGAAGAGCTTGAGGAGCTGCTGGATTCGAGGGAGCTTGAGGACCCCTGTGGCGGCGGCGAAATGCGGGAGTTCCTTGCTTCGCTCGGACTAACACTGTCCGAGGAAGCAACAGCGTCAGTGGGGTTTTCCGGCTCGACGAGTGTGAGCGGGTTGATGAGGGCGCGCAGCTCGCCCAGGGCTTTGTCGCGTCCGTCAGTGGATTCGGAGTAGAGCAGGGACATTAGCTGGGGAACTCCCTCATTGAGCCAGGGGAGGGAAGAGCGGAACCAGGCGTGGGCGAGCGAATGCACCATCGCCGGGGTGATCTGCGCGGCGTTCGTGGCGGTGAGGGGGATGGCGAGAAAGGCGTCGTCTTCGTATGGCTGGCCGGTGTGATCGAGGATCGTGAGCGGGGTGAGTGGCGAAGATCCGAGCCACTCGCTGAGAAGCGGCGCTACGGCATTGGCGGAGGTTGTGTAGGGCGCGATCGCCTCTGGCCGCTCGGTAACAACTGATAGCAACTGGTTTTCCGACGGTCGGCTTGGGTGAGCGGTGACAAAGAGGCTCGGGGTACGGAAGCCGAGAGGAGCAGCGGGGAAGTCGGAGGTGGCGACGCCGTGGGATTCGGCGACGGTGGCGTCGGGCTCCTCAGTGACGTGGGAGAGAGTCTGGCGCTGGCCGTTGAGGAAGGCGTCGACAGGTGGCTCGCCAATGTACTCAACGGTGAGGCGAAGGCGAAAGTTAGCAGAGGCTTGTTGTTGGCGCGAGAGACCGACGGCCTGAAAGAGTTTCGCTCCGTCGCCGAGAAAGAGTGGGGGCCCAGAGGTGGGGTACCAGAGGACGTTCCCGAAGCCGCGAAGGGCGGTGAAGGTGGGGGATATCTGGTCCCAGTCGGCGTGGGCGGCCTGCTCAGGCGGAGCGCCTATGCGGGTGAGCCGCTGACCCGAGGGCTGAATGGTTCCTGAGTAGAGGCCGGTGAGGGTGAGAGTTTCCCCGGGAGCGAGCGGGTGCGCTAGGGTGACGAGGGCTTCGGTGGCGATGCCAGTGTGATCGGCGTCGGTGGGAAGGGGGTGCTCGGTGAAGGAGAGAGAGGTGCCGTTGGAGGCGAGGCTCTCCCAATGGAGAGAGGAGGAGAGTTGCAGGGTGATGCGGGTGAGTGGGGCAGAGGAGGTATTGCGGATGGTGAAACCAGTGCGCGCGGCGAGGTGAGAGGTCGTGGGTGTCAGATGGAGGTCGATGTCCCAGGCCGTGAAACGGAGAGCGGTGCGCTCGGCATCGGTGATGGAATCGATGGTCTTCTCAGGGGTGCGCTTTGCGGTGGATTGCGATGCGGATTCGGACTGGTCTTCGCTGCGCTGGAAGAGGACCTTGCCCTGTGGCTGGGAAGGCGGAGGGGGTGGGGAAGAAGCGGGTTCCTGCGCGCTGGAGAGAGTGGAGGCGAACAGGGCGGTGAGGAGAGCGAAACGAATCATTTTAGAGACTGCCGAGGCCCTTCAACTTCTTTGCAGATTTGGCTGCGGGAGCAGACTTCTGTTGGACGGAAGATCCGCGACGCTGGCGTAGAGCCTCGTACATTACGACTGCCCCGGCAACGGAGACATTGAGCGAGGAGACCTGCCCGGCCATGGGAATGCGGAGGAGGTGATCGCAGGTCTTTTTGACGAGGTCGTGGAGGCCCGCTCCTTCGCGGCCCAGGACGAGACAGCAATCGCTGGAGACGAAGTCGAAGTCGGTGTAGTCGGGGGTTCCGCGTTCGTCGAGGCCGACGATCCAGACATTCGCCTTCTTCATCTGCTCGAGAGAGCGGACAAGATTGGTGACGCGGGCGACGCGAACGTGTTCGGAGGCGCCTGCGGAGGTCTTGGCGACGACGGCGGTGATGGGGGCGGAGCGGCGTTCGGGGAGGATGATGCCGTCTACTCCAGCGCCGTCGGCTGTGCGAAGAAGAGCACCGAGGTTGTGGGGGTCTTCCACGCCGTCGAGGGCAAGGAAGAAGCGATGGCTGCCATCGGGCGCGGGAGCGAGGAGATCTTCAATGGTGAGGAATGCGCGGTCGCGAAGGTAGGCGACGACGCCTTGATGGGCCTCGGTTTTGGCGGCGCGGTTGAGCTGGTCGCGAGATTCGACGGAGACGCGGACGCCTGCAGAACGGGCGAGGGCGGAGAGGCGATCGAGCTTGGCATCACGTCGTTCGCGCGATACTGCGATGCGGTCGAGACGTCCGGAACCGGAGCGGATTGCCTCTTCAACGGGATGGAGGCCGTAGAGAACTTCCATTTCTGTAGTTTACCTGTCGAAAACAGTGGTCTTAGGGGCCTTCGACACCGTAAAATACTGTCACAGGCCAAAAAACAAGTTGTCCGAGAGGTTTTGTTGGGCCGTCCTGAACAAAAACGAGGTTTTTGGAGAACTCCGAGCCCTGACCGAGACTTTTCGGCCGGGGATCGCGTCTCTACCTCTGTGAACAGCGGAGCCATGTCGATTACGGCGGCGCAGACCGCGCTGACGCAGGCGGAGAACACCTCCATTGCGCATGGCCTGAAGCGGCAGGACCCTGAGCTGCTTGATCAGTTGATCGAGCAGTATCAACATCGGCTGCTGCGTTACCTGCTCTTTCTGACCGGCCGCCGCGAGGTTGCAGAAGATCTCTTCCAGGAGACCTGGATGCGCGTGCTGGTTCGTGGCGCGCAGTACAACGGCAAGGCCCGATTCGATACATGGCTGTTTACCATCGCTCGCAACCTGGTGATCGATCTCTCGCGCAAGCGCACGATGGCGAGCCTCGATGAGATGAGCGATTCGAACGAGGATGATCGTCCGTTTGAAGTGGCGATGACTGGACCGTCGCCTCTGGAACAGTTCACGACACGCGAAGATTCCGCTGAGGTGGGCGAGGTTCTGCTGACGCTGGACGCTCCCTATCGTGAAGTGCTTGTGCTTCGGTTTTACGAAGAGATGTCTCTTGAAGAGATTGCGAACATGACACGGGCCCCGCTGTCGACGGTGAAGTCCAGGCTGTATCGCGGACTGGCTTCGTTGAAGCCAGAGTTGGAGAAGTAAAGGAGTTGCCGACCTCAGGTGGCGGAGGCGATGGTATGAAGGACGTCTTCGGGAAAATTAGTAGGGCGAGGGAGGGTGAGCTCGACCGAGCGGCGATGGGTTCGTTGCGTTCGCTGCATGTTGGAGCACGTGCCTCCATGGTCAACCGGACGCATCGTGTGGTGCGAGAACGGGCGAAGCAGATGTCGGCGCGCAGAGATCGTATTCGCAGTCTATGGGCTCCACTTGCGGTGTTCGCATCTTTGCTGGTGATCCTGGTGACGGCCGTGTGGTCGATGCTGGACGAGTATGAGTTGAACCCGACAGGCATGCCCGACGCGAGCGATCAGTTTGCTGTTCTTCTGTTGTGGTTCCTTCCCGTCTCGGGTGCTCTGTTGGCGATGGTATGGCTGCGACGCACGCAGAGCCGGCGCACCGGTAGCGAGGTTGCGCAATGAACATGTCGTGGCTTCAGAACGCAAATCGCAGTGAGGCACGTACCGAAGATACAGGTGAAGATCAGCTCAGCCTGATTCCCCGCTGGTCAGTTGTGCTTGCTGTTGCTGTGTTCGCCGCGGTGCAGTACCTGTTTCACGGCGTGATGCCGCACCACAAGCACGAGATGCTGCCGATGCGGCTGCTGATGGGATACTCGTGGGGGACCGCGTTCGCCAGCTACGTTCTGCTGGTGGGTTATGTCAGCCGCGATGTGAAGCGCCGCAGGATGCCAGCCGCGTTGTGGATGATGATCGTTGTGCTGATGCCGGGAGGCATTGGCGCTGTGGTCTACTTCCTACTGCGTCAGCCCCTGTTACGTGCATGCCCGAACTGCCGTACTGAGGTGGTTTCGAGCTTCCATTTCTGCCCCCAGTGCCAGTTTCAAATGGCGCCTGTATGTGGGCGATGCTTCCGCGGTGTTCAGATCACCGACGTGTTCTGCACGCAATGCGGACACGACCTGGCAGAGGACCAGGCTCCCGCGAGGCTGCGGGCGTATAGTGACTAGAGGCAAGTGGTTAGAGGCTGATCGTTAGCCAAAGTGAACCACTACCACTAGCGACGCGATGTCACTCACAGCACTGATTATTGACGATGAACCGCTGGCACGGCAGGAGCTACAGTACCTGCTGGAGCGCGCGGGAGGCGTCGAAGTACTGGCCCAAGGCACCAACGGTATTGAAGCGGTTGAGTTAATCCGGACTTATAAGCCGGACGTTGTGTTTCTTGACGTCCAGATGCCGGGACTCGATGGGTTCGCCGTTCTGAAAAAGCTACTGGACCGCAAAGTCCCTCTCCCTCAGGTTGTGTTTGCAACGGCATACAACCAGTACGCGGTGCGTGCGTTCGAAGTCAACGCCGTGGACTACCTGCTGAAGCCATTTGATCGCAAGCGTGTGATGCAGACGATCGAGAAGGCGCAGGGACGTTTGACGGCTCAGGGCGACCGAGCCGAGGGAAGTAACACCGACACAGGCGCAAAGCTGGATGCGCTGCTGAGGCTGGTGGAGGAGCAGGTGCAGGCTCCTGTCGCAGCCGCTGCGAAGCCGCATACCGGCAAGGTGATCGTGCGGGCGCAGAACCGCCTTCTGCTGGTCGACCAGAAGGAGATATGCTTCGCCACCATCGATGAAGGGACGATTACAGTGGTGACGCCTACCGTGGAGGGCCACTCGAACTGCCGGACGCTTGAAGAGCTGCAGGACCAGCTGGATCCCGAGGCTTTTTGGAGGGCTCATCGGTCGTACATGGTGAACATCCAACACATCCGCGAGGTGGTGCCGTGGTTCAAGTCGAGCTATCAGCTTCGGATGGATGACCCAAAGAAGACAGAGATACCTGTGAGCCGGGCACAGACGAAGCGGCTCCGCGAACTCTTCAACCTTTAAAAAATTCTGGGAACCGAACAGAGTCAATCTGCGTATTGATACCTTGACTATCTACAACACTTTTGTGTAGATAAACATAGTATGGGAAAACCGAATGATCTCGTGCAGGGAACGCTGGGTCTGTTGATCCTGAAGACGCTGTCGCTGGAGCCGAAGCACGGCTGGGCGATTGCGAAGAGGATTCAGCAGATCTCAAACGAAGTGTTGCAGGTGCAACAGGGCTCGTTGTATCCGGCGCTGCAGCGGCTGGAGCAGCAGGGCTGGATTCGCTCAAAGTGGGGCGAAACGGAGACCGGCCGGCAGGCGAGGTTCTACTCGCTTACGGCAGCGGGAAAAGCGCAGCTCGAGAAGGAGCGCGAGATGTGGTCGCGGCTGTCTGCTGCGATCGATCTCGTGGTGGAGAGCTAGCGACTGAAGGAGAATGCGATGCGCTGGATGGACAGGATGCGGAAGACGGTGACGACGCTGTTTCGACGAGAACAGGAGACTGCGCGTGTCGATGAGGAGATGCAGTTCCATCTAGAGCAGGCAATCGGTGAACGCGTCGCCGCTGGAGCCTCGCCCCAGGACGCTCGCAAAGCTGCGATGCGCGAGTTCGGTAATCCTGCAGTGTTGCGCGAAGAGGCGCGACGGAGCTGGTCCTGGGGATGGCTGGATACGCTTGCACGTGACGTGAAATATGCAGAGCGCGGTCTGCGCAGGTCGCCAGGATTTACGCTGACGGCGATCGCGGTGATGGCGCTTTGCATCGGAGCGACGACGGCACTCTTTACCGTAGTTCGCGCCGTGCTGCTTCAACCGTTGCCGTTTCGCGATCCGGACAGCCTTGTGATGGTTTACGAGCACTGGCGCGCCAATACGGGCGGCAATCCGTATAACCCGGTCGCTCCGGGGGACTTTTACGAGTGGCGCAAGAGCACGCATGGATTTGAGGACATGGCATCGTACCACAATACGAACTTCAACGTGAGCGGAGAAAACGGAGAGTTGCCGGAGGTGATTGCGGCGCAGCAAGGGACGTGGAATCTCTTCTCCCTGCTTGGTGTTGATCCCGCGCTGGGACGAACATTTCGTGAAGACGAAGACAGAGTAGGCGAAGACCATGTGGCTATGCTGACGTGGAGTTTTTTTCAACGTCGCTTCGGGGGCGATCCTTCGATTGTGGGGAAGACGGTTCGTCTGGACTCAAAGCCGTACACAATCATCGGTGTTCTACCGAAGTGGTTTGTGTATCCCGATACGCGGTCGCAGCTGTGGGTTCCCTATGCCGATGGCAAGACAGTTGAGCGGTTGAATGAGCACGACAATCACTATCCAAATGTTATTGCGCGGATGAAGCCGGGCGTGAGTCTGAAAACGGCCACGCAAGAGGTGAGTGCTCTGCAGTACAGAATGCATATGCAATACATAGGAAAGCCGGTTGCAGAGGACGCAATGTCCCGGCCGATGATTGACGACGTAGTGAAGGATGTCAAGACGCCTCTGCTGATGATGATGGCGGCGGTAGGTTGTATGTTGCTGATCGGATGCCTCAATGTCTCCAACCTGCTCGTTGCTCGCAGCGCTGCGCGACAGAAAGAGATGGCGATCCGTGGAGCGCTGGGTGCAGGGCGAATCGCTCTGCTGCGCGAACAGATGACGGAGACCGCGATTCTTTGTGCATGCGGCGGTGCGTTGGGGCTGCTGCTGGCGCTGGCGGGGACGGCGTGGCTCAAGGTGCACTGGCGTGGTTTGCCGCGGGCTGAGTCGATCCACGTTGACGGAACTATCGTGCTGTTTACCTTTGGGATCGTTTGTGCAGCCGCGATTCTTGCGGGTCTGCTGCCGGCATTGTCCGCAACGCAGAAGGGGATTCTCGGAGCCTTGAAAGACTCCTCGCGGGCGGCAGGGGCGAGCGTGTCGCGGGCGCGTTTGCGCAAGACGCTGCTGAGCGTTGAGATTGCGCTAACCGTTGTTCTCCTAATTGCCGCTGGCCTGCTGTTGAAGAGCTTTGTGCAACTGAGGACGACG
>Ga0105248_10009638_pt1 | contig 10636 bp, 11 predicted proteins | sample KBSS34metaG_FD_81524 | JGI IMG/M metagenome (GOLD analysis project Ga0105248, IMG submission 81524) | Switchgrass rhizosphere microbial communities from Kellogg Biological Station, Michigan, USA - KBS S3-4 metaG | ecosystem: Host-associated > Plants > Roots > Rhizosphere > Soil | place... | reverse complement strand
GTCGGTGATCTTCGGCCCCGGCGACGGCTTGTTCTGCCGCTTCGCCGCGTTGCTGAAGATCGCGCCGGCAATTCCGCTCGCGCGCGCATCGGCCAAGTTCGCGCCGGTCCACATCGGCGATGTCGTCGAGGCGTTCACGCGTTCGCTGGGCGATGAGCGAACCGTGCACCAGAGCTATGAACTCTACGGCCCCGACGTCGTCACGCTCGCGCAGATCGTGCGGATGACCGCGCGACAAATGGGCCTGCACCGCATCGTCGTGCCGTTGCCCGACGCGCTTGGCCGCATGCAGGCGTTCGCTATGGATTTCGTGCCGGGCAAGCCGTTCTCGAGCGACAACTACCGTTCGCTGCTGACCGATTCGGTCGGCGGCATCGACGGCCTGCACCGGCTCGGCATCGCGCCGACGCGGATGTCCGCGATCCTGCCCGACATCCTCGGCCATGGCGAAGACCGGCAGGCGCGGCTGGATCGTTACCGCGCGAGTTACTGACGGCCTGATCGCACCCATCCCCGTGCATACCCGGCCCATCAAGACCTATCTCGTCGGCGGCGCGGTCCGCGACCGCTTGCTGGGCCGACCGCACGGCGATCGCGACTGGGTCGTGGTCGGCGCGACGCCGGAACAGATGATCGCGCGCGGCTTCAAGCCGATCGGTCGCGATTTCCCGGTGTTCCTGCATCCGACCACGCACGAGGAGTACGCGCTCGCGCGCACCGAACGCAAATCCGCGCGTGGCTATCGCGGCTTCGTCGTCGATGCCGATCCGGCGGTCACGCTCGATGAGGATCTCGCGCGCCGCGATTTCACCGTCAATGCGATCGCGCAGGACGGCGAAGGCGCGCTCATCGATCCGTTCGATGGCGTGCGCGACCTCGAAGCGCGCGTGTTGCGCCACGTGTCGCCGGCCTTCGTCGAGGATCCGGTGCGCGTGCTGCGCGCGGCACGTTTCATGGCTCGACTGGCACCCATCGGTTTTACGGTAGCTGCCGAGACGCTGGAACTGATGCGCGGGATGGTCGCCGATGGCGAGATCGACCATCTCGTGCCCGAACGCACCTGGCAGGAACTCGCACGCGCGCTCGCCGAACCACTTCCGTCGGCGTTCCTCGCGACCCTGCGCGAGGTCGGTGCGCTCGCGCGGGTCCTTCCCGAAGTGGATGCGCTGTACGGCGTGCCGCAGCGCGCCGAGTTCCATCCCGAAATCGACACCGGCACCCACCAGCAGATGGTCAGCGACATGGCAGCGCGGCTCGCGCCGGGCGATGCGCTGATCGGGTTCGCCGCGCTCACCCACGACCTCGGCAAGGCGCTCACGCCCCAGCACGTGCTGCCGAAACACATCGACCACGAACATGCGGGACTCGCGCCACTCGATGCCTTGTGCGAACGATTGAAAGTACCGGCCGCGCTGCGCGAACTTGCGATCGTCACGTGCCGCGAACACCTCAACGTGCATCGCATCGACGAGCTGCGCGACGACACCGTGCACGACCTGATCGCGCGTTGCGACGGCTTCCGCAAACCCGAGCGCATCCACCAGCTCGCGACCGTCTGCGAAGCCGACAAGCGCGGCCGGCTCGGACTGCAGGACAGTGACTATCCGCAGGCCGCGACCTTGCGCGCGTTGCATCGCGCCGCGCTCGCGGTCAAGGCGCGCGAACTGGTCGCCGCGGGGGTTGTCGGCGAAGAAATCGGCGTGCGCCTGCGCATGGCGCGCATCGAAGCGATCCACGCGGCGCGCGCGCGACCGGCCTAGCGCATGCGCGCGTCGATGCGTTGCACGATGTTCGTGAACGGCGTCCACGAGGTCGCGAGGCCGATCGCCACGCCGATGGCGTCGATCATCCCGTCGTAGGCAGACATGTCGCGATAATCCGTGAGATATCCCTGCGCGAATTCGAGGGCGATGCCGAGCGCGATCAACGCCGCCGCCGCGACCAGCCAGTCGTTGCGCTTCGCATACAACTGCACGGCCATCGCCTCGAGGCAGAAGTAGGCGAAGCCGTGGTCGAACTTGCCGATCGCCAGCACGTCCGGAATCGGCGGCCCCGGCATCAGCGACAGCACGATCACGCCGAGGATCATCACGATCCACGCTCCGATCCACCAACGCGGCCGATGGAACGAACGCAGCATCACAGCCTCCCGCTCAAGTCGCCGAGCGCGAAAGCCGGTTCGAAGTCCACGCCACGCTGGAAACCCATCGCCTGGAAGCGCTCGCCCATCTCGCCTGGCAAGGTCAGGCGCTTGGCTTCCTGCACCAACCGCAGGCGTTCGATCTCGGGCAGGAATTGCGCGGCTTCCAGCGCATCGCCGAGCCCGTTGCCGATCAGGAATTGCGCCTGCGCGCAGTAACCGGCCAATTCGAAACCGATCCGCGTGCCGGCCTCGGCGAGCGCGGTGAAATCGACCGATGCGGTGATGTCCTGCAGGCCGGGCCACAGGAACGGATCGGCATGGACTCGATGGCGGTAATGGCAGATCAACGTTCCCTCGTCGCGTTCGGATGCATAGAATTCGCGGCGCGGATAACCGTAGTCGACGAACAACATGGCGCCGCGCTGCAACGTGCCCGCGACCGCATCGATCCAGAACGGCAACTGCGGCAACGCTTCGGATCGATAGCCGTCGACGAAGCGCGCGTCGAGTCCAAGCGCGACATGCGCGAGAGTGCTCGCCAGCAACGCATCGGCCGGGCGTTCGGCGCGAACAAAACCAATCCGATCATCCCGAGCCTGTCGAGGGGCATCGTCGAGCGCCACGCATTCCTCGAACACCTCGTCATCGCGGATCACGAAACGCGATACCGGCAGCGCATCGATCACTTCGTTCGCGAACAGCACGCCGTTCCAGGCCTGCTGCGGTGGGCCGTCGAGCCACTCGATGCGCGACACGATGTCCTGCGGCAACGCCGCGTGCAAACGCTCGCGTTGGCGTTCGCGCAAGTCCGCGCTTGGTTCGAGGATCGCGTAACGCGCGGGCAACGCGGAGCATTCGGCGAACCGCAGCAGCGCATGTTCGGCGAATGCGCCGCTGCCGCCGCCCAGTTCGAGGAACACCGCATCGGCACCGACTTCGCGCAATACCGGCGCCGTCGCATCGGCGACGCAACGCGCGAACAGGCCGCCGAGTTCGGGCGCGGTCACGAAGTCGCCGGCCGCGCCGAACTTGTGCGCACCAGCGCTGTAGTAGCCAAGGCCCGGCGCGTACAGCGCGAGTTCCATGTAGCGCCAGAACGGCAGCGCGCCGCGGGCGGCGGCGATCTGTTCGCGGATCAACGAAGAGAGCCGCGCGCTGTGTTCGCGGGCGGCGGCATCGGGTTCGGGCAACGGATGCTGCATGCCTGCTGTCGGTTCGCGCGTGGAAGCCAGTCGCATATTGAAGCATGACGGGCACGGACTCGCAGCCGTTCGCTGCATGGACGAATCGTGGCCGCCGCACCTTCATGGCGCCCGCCTGCGGACCGGTTGCGCCGGCCGCATGCGCAGGCGCGGCCGGACGCGCTACTATCGCGGCGTTGGCCCTTCCATAACCATCAGGAGACGTCCCATGCGCAAGATCCTGCTGATCGCCGCCGCCGGCCTGCTCGGCCTGCTGCCATACGCGTTGCTCGCACAGGACATGAGCTCACCGGTCGGCAACTGGAAAACCGTCGATGACAAGACCGGAAGGGTGAAATCGATCGTCAAGATCTTCAACGTCAACGGCAAGTTGGCGGGCCAGGTCGTCGAGGTCTATCCCGAGCCCGGCAAGCCACCCGATCCGATCTGCGATCACTGCACCGGCACCAAGCACAACCAGAAGATCAAGGGCATGGTCATCATGTGGGGCTTCGTCAAGGACGACGACATCTGGGACGGCGGCCGCATCATGGATCCCGAGAAGGATGGCAGCGATGAGTCTCCCTACAAGGCCAAGTTGACGCTGACCAATGGCGGCCAGGACCTGATCGTTCGCGGCTACGTCGGCTTCTCCCTGCTCGGCCGCAGCCAGACCTGGCATCGCACGAAGTAAGGAATGTCTTGTGATCCAAACAAAACCCGCCGCGCGTATGCCGGCGGGTTTTTTTGCTGAGGCAGTCCGCGTGAGCCATTGCCGATGAACACGATCCGCCCGGTCGCGCTGATCACCGGGGCTTCGCGCCGCATCGGCGCGGCGATCGCGCGCACCCTGCACGCGGCCGGCTACGACCTGGCCTTGCATCATCGCGATTCGCATGCCGCGATGGCCGCATTGTTGGGCGAGCTCGAACAAGCACGTGCCGGCAGCACGCTGGAGTTGCGCGCCGAACTCGCGCAAGCCGATCGCCTGCCGGAATTGATCGCGCAGGCAATCGACCGTTTCGGACGACTCGACGCACTGGTCAACAACGCGTCCGTCTTCTTCCCGACACCGATCGGCACCACGACGCCGCAGCAATGGGACACGCTGTTCGCGGCGAACGCACGCGCGCCATTCTTCCTCGCGCAGGCCGCGGCCCCGCACCTGCGCGCGACCGGCGGATCGATCGTCAACCTCGTCGATATCTACGCCGAGCGCCCGCTCAAGGAGCACACGCTGTATTGCATGGCCAAGGCCGCGCTCGCGATGCTCACGCTGTCGCTGGCGAAGGAACTCGGCCCCGAAGTGCGGGTGAATGGAATCGCGCCGGGCGCGGTGCTGTGGCCCGAAGCCGGCATGGCGGGCGCAGACCAGGATCGCCTGCTCGCGAAGACCGCACTCAAACGCGCCGGCGATGCCCAGGATGTCGCCAATGCCGCGTTGTTCCTGATCCGCGATGCGCGCTATACGACCGGCGAAATCCTGCGCGTGGACGGCGGACGCTTATTGGATATCTAGGCTGGCGATTGCAACAAAAAAGCGCCTATGCTGTCGCCATGAGACCGAATCGCCGCATCGCCAGTGAACGCATTCCGGCCGTCATCATGCGCGGAATCCGCGGCGGTTCCGCGCGCACGATCTCGAGCCGGGTCGGCGATGCGATCGTCGATCTGCTCGGCCAGCTTCCGCAGACCGACGAAACCGCAAGCAATACGCCCGAAGCGCGCTCGAACGCGATCGCCGATGCAGCCGCGCGCAAGTCCGCGCTGGTCGCCGGCACCCTCGCGTTGCCGCCGGGACCGCTGGGTTGGCTCACGGTGCTGCCGGAGCTGTACGCGATCTGGAAGATCCAGGCGCAGATGGTCGCGGACATCGCGGGCGCCTATGGCCGACGCTGGCAACTCACGCGCGAACAGATGTTGTTCTGCCTGTTTCGCCACACCGCCGCGCAGGCGTTCCGCGACATCGCCGTGCAGGTCGGCGAGCGCTGGCTGATCCGTGCCGCGAGCCTCACCTCGGTGCGCGCGGCCGCGCGCAGGATCGGCGTGCGGCTTACCGAACGCGGTGTCGGCCGCGGCCTCGCGCGCTGGCTGCCGCTGATCGGCGCGATCGGCGTCGGCGCCTACGCGTGGTACGACACCCGCCACGTCGCACGCACCGCGATCAGCCTGTTCGCGATGGAATCCTCATCGTGGGACGGCGACGAAAGCGCGTTGTACGACTGAGCACGTCGCGCGCACCGCAACGATCCATCCGCGATGGAATCCTCGTCGTGGGACGGCGACGAAAGCGCGTTGTACGACTGAGCGCCTCCGCTCAACCCTTCAACCGGAACGCCTCCTGCAAGACCGCGCCGTCGAATCCGGACGGCGCCTGGCCATCGGTCGCGTAGCGATACAGCGCCGCCGAATAGATGCCGGCCAGCGCCGACTGCACCAGCGCGACCCCGAGGACCGCGAGAATCGTCATCACACCGAAGGTGATCGCCACCGGCATCATGCCGTTGGACGCACCAAATGCGGTCAGCAAGCCGCCGACCACGATCACCGCGAACGTGATGAGCCCGAACACCAGGCCGATCCCGCCATTGCCGATCAGGTTCTCGCCCCAGGTCTTCTTGAGCAGCAGCGCGCTTTCCTTGACCGCATCGATCGGCCCGACATCCTGCTCGACCAGTACCGGAACGACCATGAACGTCGCGAGCGTCCACGCCACGCCGATCATGCCGACCACGATCCGGCCGATGAAACCGGCGCGTTCCTCCATCGCCCGCAGGATCATGCCCACCGTTGCGGCGATCGCGGCATAGCCGATGATCGGCACCATCTTGCTGCGCGCGATGCGCAGACCATCGGCCACGGTCGGATCGCCGCCGTCGAGGCGGATCATCGCGGCGCCGACCAGCGCGGTGTTGAAGAAGAAGATCACGATGTACTGCACGAAATAGAACAGGAACGACCACAGGTAGAGCATCGGAGGCATCGGGTCGTGTCGGCCCATGTGCTCGTACATGCCGGTGGCGAAGATCGGCAGCGCGAAGGTCGCCATGACCAGCAGTGTCGCGACCGCGGACACCAGCGGAAACACCAGCAACTCCTTGTCCGACTTCAGCACCGCCGCGCTGGCCTGCACCAAAGCCCAGCTACGCGCAAATTTGCCTGCCATGACCGCTCTCTCCCCAGGGTGGAGCAGCGATCATACGATTCCCGCGCGCCGCTTGCAGCAGCCGCCCATCGGGATTACAGCAACCCATCCATCGGCAGCAGCTTCATCAACAGGGCTTTTGCGCGCCTGCCTGCCGACACATCGGGTTCATTGCGGGCGTCGATATCCTTGCCATTTTCCTTGTATTGCCAGTGCAGGCCCGAGGCATCCGTGCCATCCGAAGCCCCAAGGACCACGTGGTAGGCATTCCCCGGCAGGGTGGCCGTCGCGAAGAACTCGGCGACGGCCTTGGCGAGCTGCGGTGAATCCACGACCACGCCCATCTCGGTATTCAACAGCTTCGAGCGCACATCCATGTTCAACGAGCCGATGAACACGTAGCGATTGTCCACGACGATGGATTTCGCGTGCAGGGCCACGCCCGAGGAACGCCCCAGGTCGGTGGCGGCCATCTGCACGCCCGGCGCCGGCTTGAGTTCATAGAGCTGCACGCCGCCCGCGAGCAGCTTGCGTCGATGTTTCGCGTAGCCGTTGTATACGGGCACTTCGTCGGTGGAGGCAAGCGAATTGGTCAGCACCTTGAAGGCGACGCCGCGCTGCGCAACCGCGATGAAGTTCTCGTCGGCCTTGTCGCTCGGGACGAAATACGGCGAGATCACCAATACTTCGGATTGCGCCTGCTTGATCATGCCATTGAGTTGCGGGCTGATCCGCAGGTCGGTGCGCTCGGGACCGGCATCGATCTTTTCCGGCTGGTCGGCGACCAGGCTCGCCGGACCCCAGTACCAGTTGCCGGGGCGATCGGCCGAGGCACCGTTGGGAAGATCGTTGGCAGCCGCTTCCTTGTAGGCGGATTGCTCGAAGGTGCGCGCGTTCTTCTCGAGGTAAGCACGTTCGGTGGAAGGATCCTCCGAGGACAGGGACGCCGCGGCGGCGGTCGGCGCCGCACTGGTCGGGGTGGCCGGCGATCCACTGCTGATCGTATGGGGCTTGATCGGTTCGTGCCCGGGCGTACCGGTGTCGGTCGCGTCGGTCTTGGTCGCATCGGGCGCGTCGGCCTTCGCGACTTCGGCCACGGCGGCGGCATCGCTCGCGGCGCTCTCGGGTTTGGCGCTGTCGCGATACTCGGCCATCGGATGCGAGGCATCGCTGTTCCAGTACGCCTCGAAGGCCGCCGTCGCCGCGGGCACCACCGGCCCGATCGCGATCACGTCGAGGTCGCGGAAGTTGGTGTCGGACCGGGCATCGAAATAGGCATCGCCGATATTGCGGCCACCGATGATCGCGACCTGGTTGTCGACGATGAAATCCTTGTTGTGCATGCGGTGGTTGAGATGCTCGAAGTCCGTGAGCATCTGCGCGGCCTTCGACACGCCCGAAGCGGCGCCCGAATGGAACGGGTTGAACAGCTTCACCTCGATGTTCGCATGGGCGTCGAGCGCCTTGAACATGCGCGCGTCGTCCTTGACGTTGAGGTCGTCGATCAAGATGCGCACGTGCACGCCGCGATCGGCAGCCTGCAACAGGTGCAGCGCGATCAACCGTCCGGTCGCATCGTTCTCGAAGATGAAATACTGCAGGTCGATCGTCTGCTTGGCCTGGTCGGCAAGGCTGACGCGGCTCAACAAGGCATTCGTACTGAGTGACATCAGGCGGAACCCCGACGGGGCGGACGGATTTGCGCCTTGGGCGGCCGCGGCCTGTTCCTTCGGGGTGGCACTGCTGCCCTGCGCCTTGACGACCGCGGGAGCTTCGTTCTTCTGCGCGGAGGGCTGCACTTGCGCCTTGTCCTTGGCGACGACCGCGGGAACGACCGTGCGCCCCTCACCCGTGGCGACTGGCGGTGCCGATGGCGACACGGTCGCTGGCGATGGCAGCGTCGCGGAACTTGCGGGAGCCGGCGCATTGGACGGCGCCGCGACAGTCGCGGGCGATGGCAGGTATGTGGAAGCTGCGGCAGCCGGTGGATCGGCGGCGGCCGCGTAGGCGGCATCTAGGAACAGGATTCCCGCAAGCGCGAGCGCAAGCCGCGAAGTTCGATGCATGTCCATTGCTATTCCTTCCTGGAATACGCGACCGTTGTCCCGTCACTCCTTGTAGCGCATCGATTCTGTCCGCAGCATGAGCGTATCGGGACATCCGGCGTCAATCGGGCGGCGATCGGGTTCCTACTGGGCATTCGTTCAGGCTTTCGCCCCACAGAGCGCTCGGCAGGGGTTCCGCATGTTGCGGATGCGCGGCCCACAGTTGCGCGAGGGTTTGGCCACTGGTCGGATCGCGAAAATCCGGCGCGATCTGGGCGAGCGGTTGCAGCACGAACGCGAGCTGCAATTCCGGTCGCGGAAGTTGCAGGTGGCTTTCTTGCATCGGCACGATCACGAGATCGTCGTAGAACACGATGTCGATATCCAACGTGCGCGAGGAGAATCGCGGCGCGCTGCGGTCGCGGCCCTGCGACGCTTCAAGGGCATGCAGCCACGCATCGAGCGCGTGGGGGTCGAGATCGGTGCGCACGATCGCGGCCGCGTTGAGGAAATCCGGGCCTTCGAATCCGACCGCCGGCGTGCGCAACACCGATGAAAAGACCACGTCGCCGAAGCGCTCGCGCAACGCGGCCGCAGCGGCGCGCAAATGGCGTTCGGGATCGAGGTTGCTGCCGAGGCTCAGGTACGCCGAATGCACGTCAGCGGCTGCGCTCGATGATGACGCCGACCGCTTTCGCGCCACGCACGGCGCCGGGCTTGGCGAGTTTCAAGCGCAGCTTCTTGACCGGGAAATCGGTAAGAATCAATTCCGCGCAACGTTCGGCCAGGGTCTCCACCAGGCTGAACTCCGATTCCGTCACGAATGCGATCAGGCGCTTGCTGACCGCCTTGTAATCGAGCGTGTCGATGATGTCGTCGCTCGCCGCGGGCACGCGGTTGTCGAACACCATCTCGAGGTCGAACACGAGCGGCTGGCGGATCTTGCGTTCCCAGTCGTAGATGCCGATGACCGTCTCGATCTCGAGGCCTGCGATAAAGACTCTGTCCATGGGATTCCCGAACTAGGCGAGTGCCTGCAAGCCTGCCATATCCCAGCGTGGCCGCACATCGACCGTCGCATCGTCGCGTTGTCCAGCGGCAAGTCGCAGCGCCCCGGCATAGGCGATCATCGCGCCGTTGTCGGTACAGAACGCCGGGCGCGGGAAACACACGCGGCCCTTGCGATGCGCGGCCTGCGCCTGCAGCTTCGCGCGCAGGCGCACATTCGCGCCGACGCCGCCAGCAACAATCAGCGTGTCGCAGCCTGCCGCATCCAGCGCCCGCTCGCACTTGATCGCCAGCGTATCCACCACCGCATCCTCGAATCCGCGCGCGATATTGGCGCGGGTCTGATCCGCGCGGTCGGACTTCTGCCAGGCGAGCAAGACCTGCGTTTTCAGGCCCGAGAAACTGAAATCCAGCCCGGGCCGGTCGGTCATCGGTCGCGCGAACTTGTACGCGCCCGGCGTGCCGGTCGCGGCGAGCTTCGCCAGTTCCGGTCCTCCCGGGTACGGCAGGCCCATCATCTTGGCGGTCTTGTCGAAGGCCTCGCCGGCCGCATCGTCGAGGGTTTCGCCGAGCAGTTCGTAGTCGCCGATCGCCTTGACCGCGATCAGCTGGGTGTGCCCGCCCGACACCAGCAGGGCCACGAACGGCGGTTTCAGGCCGGGGTCTTCCATCAACGGCGCCAGCAGGTGGCCTTCCATGTGGTGCACGCCGATCGCCGGGACGTCCAGCGCCCAGGCCAGCGCGCGCGCAACCCCGGCCCCGACCAGCAGCGCGCCGACCAGGCCCGGCCCGGCCGTATAGGCCACGCCGCCGAGGTCGGCCACGCCCAGTCCCGATTCGGCCAGGGTCTGGCGGATCAGCGGCAGCAGCTTGCGGACGTGGTCGCGGCTGGCCAGTTCGGGCACCACCCCGCCGTACTCGGCGTGCAGGGCCACCTGGCTGTAGAGGGCGTGCGCCTTCAGGCCGGTGGCGAGGTCGTAGACCGCCACCCCCGTCTCGTCGCAGGAGGTTTCGATGCCCAGGATGGCCATGCTTGCGGTGGCGGTACTCACCCCGGTATCATACGCGGCTCGCCCGTTCTATCGGGCGATTACCCCTGTCCCGGAGTCTTCAT
>Ga0105248_10009637_pt1 | contig 10636 bp, 13 predicted proteins | sample KBSS34metaG_FD_81524 | JGI IMG/M metagenome (GOLD analysis project Ga0105248, IMG submission 81524) | Switchgrass rhizosphere microbial communities from Kellogg Biological Station, Michigan, USA - KBS S3-4 metaG | ecosystem: Host-associated > Plants > Roots > Rhizosphere > Soil | place... | reverse complement strand
TGTTCCGCCCGGCTCGATACAAAGTCACCTACGGTGGACGGGGTGGCGCGAAGTCATGGGGATATGCAAGAGCCCTGCTGATCCTCTCGCTCAGAAGCAAACGCGGGTTCTCTGTACCCGAGAGATACAGAAGTCCATCAAGGACTCGGTTCACGCCCTGCTGGTCGATCAGATCCAGTCTATGGGCATGGGCTCGATGTTTGAGGTGCTGAACAACGAGATCCGCGGGCCGAACGGGTCGCAGTTCCTCTTCTCCGGACTCTCGGACCAGACTGCCGAGAGCATCAAGTCCTTCGAGGGCGTGGACATCTGCTGGGTGGAAGAGGCCCGCAACGTCTCAAAGCGCTCTTGGAACATCCTGGTCCCGACCATTCGCAAGAACGGCTCGGAGATATGGGTGAGCTTCAACCCGGAGCTTGAGAGCGACGAGACATACCAGCGCTTCGTCGTGAATCCGCCCCCGGACTGCCTGCCGGTGGATATGAACTGGCGGGACAACCCATGGTTCCCGCAGGTGCTCGACCTGGAGAGGCGGCACGCTCAGAAGACGATGCTGGAGGCGGAATACCTCCACATCTGGGAAGGCAAGTGCAAGCCTGCTGTCGAAGGCGCGATCTACGCAGGTGAGATTGCCCAGGCGCACATCGTCAACGCGCCGACTGATCCGCTGCTGAAGACGCACGCGATCTTCGACCTTGGGTGGAATGACGCGATGGCGATTGTTCTGGCTCAGAGGCAGGGCAGCGAAGTGCGGATCACGCACTACATCGAAGACTCGCACCGCACGCTGATCGACTACAGCAACCAGCTCAGGGGCATGAACCTGAATTGGGGTGAGGTGTGGTTGCCTCATGACGGGCAGGCCAAGAACCTGCAGACCGGCAAGAGCCCGGAAGAAATGATGAAAGCGCTGGGGTGGACCGTTCGGATCACTCCGGAGATCGGCGTCGAGCAGGGCATCCAAGCCGCTCGGGCCATGTTCCCGCGCGTCTATTTCGACAAGACGCAGACGACACGACTGGTTGAGTGCTTGAGGCGGTATCGCCGGCACATCAACCAGCAGACCAAGGAGCCGCAGGGCCCCTTGCATGACGAATACAGCCACGGCGCGGATGCCTTCCGGTATCTGTGCGTGGTGGCTGACCAGATGCAGAACAGCTCCGGCTGGGCGCCGCTGAACTACAGCAATCGCGGAATCATTTAATGATTGACACCAACACCGACGCTACGCCTGACGACACGTCGCTGCTGGCCGCCATCCGCAACGAGGAAACCCACGCCCTCGGCAGGTACACCGGCTCACTGGCGAAGGAACGCGCCACGCTGATGGAGTACTACCTCGGCAAGCCCTTCGGCAACGAAGAGGAGGGCCGCAGCCAGGTCATCTCCACCGATGTGGCTGACACCATCGAGAGCATTCTCCCTAGCCTCATCAAGATCTTCGTCGGCGGCGATACGGTCGGCGAGTTCAACCCTGTCGGCCCGGAAGACGAAGAAGCCGCCAAGCAGGAGACCGACTACACCAATTGGGTCGTCACCCAGCAGAACAACAGCTTCACCACCTTCTATAGCTGGTTCAAGGATGCGCTCCTTCAAAAGAACGGCTATGTGAAGTATTGGTGGGACAAGAAGGACAACCGCCGCAAGGAGCATTACCAAGGGCTGACAGACGACGAGTTCGCGCTGCTGCTGCAGAACCCGCAGGTTGAGCCGATCCAGCATCAGACATACCCGGACCCCATCGCGAAAGCCGCCTATGCGCAGCCGATGGTTCCGGGCATGGGGCAGCCCCCGCAAGTGCCGATGCTGCATGACGTGGTGGTACAGGTCACGCGCCCTCAAGGCTACGTCTGCATCGAACCGGTGCCCCCGGAAGACATCCTGGTTGCGGCTCGTACCAAGGGCATCAACGTCAAGGATTCCCCGTTCGTCCAGCACCGCACGCGCAAGACCATCTCCGAAATCCGCGAGATGGGCTACGACATCCCAGAGGATCAGTCGGACGAAGACGACCAGATCAACAACCTTGAGTATCTGGCTCGACACACGCCGGAAGAGTCGGTCTATGCCTTCTCCAATCTCACGGGAGAGGGGGCGGCGCGAGAAGTCCTGCTGAAAGAGTCGTTCATTCGCTATGACTTCGACGGCGACGGCTTCACGGAGTTGCGTCGAGTTCTCTCCGTAGGCGCCCTCTGCCTCGAAAACGAAGAGATCGAGGAAATCCCGATCTGCTGCCTGTCGCCGGTCCTGATGCCGCACAAGCACTTCGGGCGGTCTGTCGCAGAGCTCGTCGCGGACATCCAGCTCATCAAGTCCACGCTGCTGCGGCAGATGATGGACAACCTGTACCTGCAGAACTCGGGCCGATATGCCGTCAACACCGAAGGCAACCGCGTCAACCTCGATGACCTTCTGACCTCGCGCATCGGTGGCGTCATTCGAGTCCAGGGCGATCCCCGCGCGTCGGTGATGCCGATTGAACACCCCTTCGTCGCTGGCCAGTCCATGCAGATGATGGAGTACTTGGAGGGCGTCAAAGAGAACCGGACGGGCGTCACTCGCTACAACCAAGGGCTTGATGCTCAGAGCCTGAACAAGACCGCCACGGGCATTCAGTCGATCATGTCGGCTGCTCAGGAGCGGATGCTGCTGATCGCCCGGTGTTTCGCTGAGACGGGTGTTAAAGAACTGTTCACCTCCGTCCACGGGATGCTTCGGCGCCACGCCACGCAGGCCCAGACGGTTCGCCTGTCGAACAAGTGGGTGACGATCGATCCCCGCGACTGGACCGAGCGCTATGACATGACCGTCTCGGTCGGTCTTGGCACCGGCAACAAGCAGGAGCAGGGCGCTCTGCTGCAGAACATCTTCGGGCTTCAGATGCAGGTTGGGCCGATGGGTCTTGCCACCCCGGAAAACCTGTTCCAGACCCTTTCCGAGATGACGAAGAACGCGGGCTTCAAGCAGCCGGAGAAGTTCTTCACCGATCCCGCCAACACTCCTCCGAAGCCGCCGCCTGATCCCACTCAAGACCCGAAATTCCAGATCGAGAGCCGCAAGCTCGACATCGAGCAGCAGAAGGTTGACATCCAGGCGCAGGACTCGAAGGTCAACGCACTGGCGAAGCATGCCGACTTGGAGATGAAGCAGCAGGCTCAACCACCGCTGCAGCCCGATCCAAATCTCGCCATTCAGCCGCAGCCCGAGCCGCCTCAAGAACAACCGCAAGAGGATGGCGGATTGGCACAACTCGCGCAGGTTCTCGCTCAAGGCCAGATGCAGACGCTGCAGGCCATCCAGCAACTCACCCAAGTGCTCGCTAGCCGATGAAGTACATCAAGAACATCGGTGTAGCCACGCTCGGAGTTCTCCGCGCTGTGGATATCTGGTTCAACGCGCTGCTGCTCGGTGATCCGCTCATGACGCTCTCCGGTCGCATGGGCAAAGACATCCTCGACAACCGCTGCCTGCTGTGCAAGGGCATTTGCTGGGCGCTGGGCCTGCTCGACAGGAACCATTGCCAGGTCGCCGCAGAGAACGAGGCGAAGCTCGGCGCGAACCAGATCACGGGGGATTGATGGAGTTCGACCCGATCCTTGATGACCCTATCCGCCGGGGCGATGAAGCCCGCCGCATCATCGAAAGCCCTGTGTGGCTTCAGGTGTGGCAGCAGATGGAAGAGGCCATCGTCTCCGGCTGGAAAGAAGCCCCGATGCGGGACGCCGAAGGCATGGCCGAACTCAAGCGCATGCACAAGACCCTGACCAGTTTGAAGGCCAACTTCGAGAGCGCGCTCGCCTCGGGGAAGGTCGAAAAGTTCAATCTCGACAGATCGCTGAAGCAGAAGGTTTCCAACCTTTTCGGCTGATCGCCCACGAAATCACAACACAGGCCCTTCGGGGCCTTTTTTTATGTCTGAAGAAACGCAAGCGGAAGGCCAAGTCACCGAACAGCCTGCCGCCGCCGAGCCTGCACAGGAATCCGCTACGGATGCCCTGTTGCGCCTGATGGGAGACGAGCCCGAGTCGCCTACGGAAGAAGCGCCCGAAGGGGAAACCGCTGAAACCGAAGGTGCCGACGCGCCCGAAGCTGAACCGGAAACGGCATCCAGCGAGGTCGAAGTCGAGTACGACGGTGAAGTCTTCAAGGTGCCGCCGAAGCTCAAAGACGCTTTGCTCCGTCAATCGGACTACACCCGAAAGACGCAGGAAGTGGCCGAACAGCGAAAGCTGCTCGAAACCACCGCCAAGCAGATCGAGCTGACGCGCCAGTTCCAGACTCAGCACGCGGAAGACCTCGCTCAACTCAAGTCGCTCGACTCAAAGCTTGAAGAGTTCAAGCAAGTCGATTGGCAGCGGGCGATGGACTCGGACCTCGTCACCGCCACAAAGGCATTCGCGCAGTACCAGCAACTTCGGGAAGTGCGCAACGCCAAGGCGAGTGAAGTCAGCGCCGCCGAGCAGAGCTTTCAACAGCAGGTCAACCAGACCCGCCAAGAGTTGCTCCAACGGGGTGCCGAAGAACTGAAGAAGCGCATTCCAGACCTCACCCAAGAGGGGAAGTCGGCCATTGCCAACACGGCAATGAATCTCGGCTTCACCCAAGACGAAGTGAGTCAGATGGTGGATCCGCGGGCGGTGCATGCCCTGTATCTCGCCAACAAGTATCTGGAGCTGCAGAAAGCCAAGCCGGATCTGACCAAGAAGGTCACGTCCCTCCCCAAGCCCGTGCGCCCCGGCTCATCGCAGCCAGCGGTGACGGATCAAGAAATCCAGCAGAAGAAAGCGATGTCGCGCCTGAAGCAGTCCGGCAGTCCGGATGCCGCGCGAGAGCTTTTGATGCACCGTCTCAAGTGAGAAGCAAATGACTGTTCCTGCCCAGACCTTCCAATCGTGGGGCGCCATCGGCAACCGCGAAGACCTCTCGGACATCATCTACATGGTGTCGCCCTCGGACACGCCGTTCCAGTCGCTGGCCGGCCGTTCCAAGGCCTCCAACACGCTGCACGAGTGGCAGACCGACGCACTGCCGGCCGCTGACGGCTCGAACGCGCAGATCGAAGGCGACGACGCGACCAACAGCACGCTGGTTGCAACGAGCCGCGTGTCGAACCGCTGCCAGATCAGCACCAAGGTGATCGGCGTCTCGACCATTCAGGACAGCGCCATCGACAAGGCGGGCCGCAAGCGCGAACTGGCCTACCAAGTCGAGAAGGCCATGCGCGCCATGAAGGTGGACATGGAGACGATCCTCATGTCCAACCAGGCCCCGGTGACGGGCAACGCCACGACCGCCTCCAAGCTGCGCCCGCTGGTTTCGTGGTACGCCACGAACACCTCGCGCGGCGCGACCGGCGCGAACGGCACGTCCTCGACCGCGGCGACCGATGGCACCCAGCGTGCGATGTCTGAAACGCTGCTGCGTACTGTTCTGACCTCGATCTACCAGAACAGCAACAGCTTCGCGACGACCGTGATGGCTTCTCCGAGCCAGCGCGCGAACCTCTCCACCGTCCTCACCGGCGGCGCGACGAAGTTCTACAACATCGACGACAAGAAGCTTGTGGGCACCGTGTCGGTCTATGACTCGGACTTCGGCCCGCTCAAGCTGGTCCCGAACCGCTTCCAGCGCGCTCGCGATCTGCACATCCTGAACCCGGAATATTGCGCGGTGGCGTACCTGGAGCCCGTCCAGATGCAAGACCTCGCCGTGACCGGCCTCGCTCGTCGCAAGCAAATCTGGGGCACCTACACCCTGGAAGTGCGCAACGAAGCGGCTCTTGGTGTGGTCGCGGACCTGTCGTAAGCGTTAGTTGCCACTTAAGGGCCGGTCCTTCGGGGTCGGCCCTTTTTCTTTGGGGCTTCCATGTACCAAGAATCCGCGCACACGATCACCCAATCGGGCGCAAACATCACGACCGGCGCATCCTCTGCCGCTGCGACGATCCCGAACAACTCGGCGGCCGCTGTCGCCAATCGAGTCCGCGTGTCGGCCACTGCTGCCGCCTACGTGAAGTTCGGCGCCACCGCAGCCGCTGGTGACCTGCTCGTCCAGCCCGGCGACTCAATGATTCTCAACGTGCCCAAGGGCGCAACGCAGCTCGCCGCCATTCAGGTGACGACGGCGGGCATCGTCAACATCGCCCCCATCGAGGCTTGAGATGCACTTGATCCTGCCTCAGAACGTCATTGACGAGATCGAGGAAGAGAAGCGCGTCAAGGAAGAGGCTCTGCGCAAGGGCCGCTATGACGTGCACACGCGCACTCATTACGACCCGGACAGCGACCGTCTGACCGTCGAACGCGTGCAGGACGCCGAGCCCGCCTTGGACTTCGCGCAGGCCATGCGTACAGCGCATCCGCGCAACGGCTATTCCGAGGGGCGCGAGCTGCGCCACGTCGCTGAGATTCCGCTCGTCATCTGGGAAAAGTGGGTCGCCGAGGGGATGAATCCCAACGACAACGCGGAGTTGCGTCGTCGTCTCGCCGATCCTGAATACAAGAAGCTCTGGACGGTGGACAAGCTGTGAGCTCCACCATCACCACCTTCGCGGGCCTTCTCTCCGAGATCCAGCGGCTCATCGACGGCGACGACACGCCCTCAAACGACACCCCCTCCGCGACCCTGACCCGCATTGTTCGTCTCGGGGAGGCTCGCATCTATCGCGAAGCTGAGACGCGCTTCAACGAAGCCACCTCGACGCTCACCACGGCCTCGAACCTCGCCGCGATGCCCGCTGACTTCCAGAAGGTCATCATGATCTATGGGGGCGATGGGAAGCCTTTGGATGCGGTGCCGGAAGACGCTTTGCGGGTCTTCAACACGGTCAACACCAGCAACCCCGTTTCAAAGTTCGCCCAAGCGGGCAGCAGCTTCCTCTTCGGCCCTCCGACCGGAGACGGCACGACATTCACGCTGCGTTACTACGCCGTTCTCCCTGCGCTGACTGACTCCACGATTGCGACGAATCCGCTGTTCCAGGCGGCGGACGATCTCTTCGTCTATGGCGCACTTTCGATGGCCGCTCCGTACTTCGGCCAGTTGGACAAGGTGCAACTGTGGGAAGCGGAGTACCAGCGCATCCTGACCCGCGTCAATCGCATCGCTGATGAGAAGGGCTATACCACGATAGGTCCGGTGCATGTGCGCTACGGAGGGTTCGTCGCGTGATGCCCTTCGCCGGCCCGAGCTATGCGCTGACGAACAGGAAGGCCGACGCCCAGCGCAGCATCAACCTCTATCCGGTGATGCTGGAATCCGGCTCGTCCAAGTCGCCGGCCATCCTCAAGAGCATTCCGGGTCTGAAAGCCTTCTCGGCTGGCACATCCCCCTTCCGTGCGCTGAAGAACGTGAACGGGCGGCTTATGGGTGTCGCTGGGTCGTCTCTGATCGACATCAGCAATTCAGGCGTGAGGACGACTCGCGGCACGCTCAGCAGCTCGACCGGCAAGGTTGAGTTCGAATTCAACCTAAACCAAGCGGTTCTCGTGGATGGCTCCTTCGGCTACACGATGAACCTCTCTAGCAACACGTTCTCGCAGATTTCATCGCCCGCCTTCTACGGCTCCAACACCCTTGGAGTTCTGGACGGCTATGCGATCTTCGTGCGTCCGAATTCGGGACAGTTCTACATCTCCGCGATTGACGACGCCTCCACGCTCGATGCGCTGGACTTCGCCACCGCCGAGAGCGCACCGGACGACACGATTGCGGTCCTGGTTGATCACCGCGAGGTGTATCTCTTTGGGCGGGACACGACTGAGGTCTGGACAAACACCGGGGCGACCGACTTCCCATTCCAGCGCAACAACGGGGCGTTCATCGAGATCGGGACGACTTCCCCTTACTCGCCCCGCAAGATCGCCAACATGCTCATGTGGGTGGGCACCAACGATCATGGCTCCGCTTGCGTGTGGGGCATGCAGGGCTATCAACCGATGCGTCTCTCGACGCTCGCGATTGAGGAGAAGTTGGCCGGCGCTGACTTGGCGAACGTCCAGGCCTTCTCCTACACGCAGCAGGGCTCAGCCTTCTACGTGCTCCAAGTCCCCGGCATTGACACGAGCCTCGTCTATGACGTGACGAACAAGGCTTGGCACGAGCGGGCCGAACTTGTCGCGGGATTCTTCCAGCCATGGCGTGCGACCTGTCACGCCTTCTGCTACGGGAAACATTACGTCGGCGGGTCGGATGGAACGCTCTACGAACTCGACCCAGCGACCTATATGAACGGCGCGGATCCGCTGTGCCGCGAACGGACAAGTCCTCATGACGCGCTGCCGACTTTCGAGCGGCAGACGTTCAACAAGTTCGAGGTGGATGTGAACGCCGGCACGGGTGGGCGAATGCTGATGCGCTACTCGAATGACGGCGGGATCACATACGGAGACTGGCGTTCCGTCTCTCTCGGCAACGTCGGTGAATACACCTCAAGGGCACGCTACTGGCGCTGTGGCTTTGGCCGGGATCGCGTGTGGCAGGTGCGCTGCACTGACAACGTGCCCTTTGACATCGTTTCTGCGAGCGTCGCATGACCTTTCCATCAAGCACCAAGGACAACATGCTGAACGCTCAGACGTTCACGCATGTGTCTCTGCACACTGCGTTTCCCGGTACAACTGGCGCCAACGAAGTGACGGGCGGCTCTCCGGCCTACGCGCGCAAGGCGATCACCTTGAACGCCTCGTCTGGCGGCTCTCGCTCGCTGTCCGCAGCGGTGACGCTTGACGTTCCAGCATGCACTGTTCGATGGCTTGGATATTGGAACGGCGCGAGCTTCGTTGCCACCGCTCCGAACGGCGGCGCCACGCCCAAGAACTTCATCGCGCTTCCGGCAACAGACACCATCTACGCGCCTGGGCACGGATGGGGTGACGGACAAAAGATCGCGCTATTCAACGGAACGCCCCCCGGGGGTTTGACGGAAGGCACCGTCTATTTCACCCGCGACACGACCGCCGACACGTTCAAGGTTGCGGCGACGGCGGGCGGTTCTGCTATCGACCTCACGAGCGCTTCGTCTTTCGGCTGCGTGGTGTGCGCGATCACGGAAGACGTGTACGCGGCGCAGAACACGCACCAACTTTCCTCAACCACTTTCACCATCCCGGACTAAATGGGATCGACCGGCGCTGTCATTTACGCGCGCCCGCAAGTCACCGGCGCTCAGCGAGCAGCAGGAACCACTGGCGCGGTGCTATTCGTGCCGATGCGAGGCGTTGCTGGGATCTTCTCGAACAGCGCATTCGCCCCGTTCACGTCAAAGACTCCGATCACCGGCAAGCCAAACGCTCGTGTGCCGCTGACGGATTCATCTGGACGGATCACGCCCGAGTGGGACCGGTTCCTCCAGTACGTGTTTGAAGAGAAGTTGGGTGGAGTGTCCGCTCCGACGATCTCCGAAGTCCAAAGCACGGTCGGCGCGGTGCAAACGGCTGTAACGAGCAACGTGACCACGATCACCGTCCTCGCAGATGTGGTGAACGCCAACGCATCCGCCCAACAGACCGCAACCCAAGTGGCCCAGCAGAACAACTTGTCTGGTGCCACGCAGATTCCTCCTGCCCAGCAATTCAAGCGAGACAGCAATGAATGACCTTCTGAAGATCGCCCATCTTTTCGGCGGCGGCGTGTACGCGAAGGAAACCGTGATCCCCGCCGGCCTGGAGCTCACACAGCACGTTCACAAGTTCGATCACCTTTCGTATCTGGTGAAGGGCTCGGTGATGTTGGAAGTCGATGGAAAGGCGGAGGTCCACTACGCGCCCAAGTCCTTCGTCATCGAGGCCGGCAAGGAGCACAAAGTCACGTCGCTCTCCGAGGCGGTGTGGCTGTGTATCCACGCCACGGCCTGCACCGACCCGGAGAAGGTGGACGAAACGCTCATCGCATGAAGATCCAGAAGATCGGAGAGGCGAACGTTCGAGACATCCATTGGGCGCTTCAGGAGCACCCGGAGTTTTGGGATCAGAACCCCGCGAGGACTGAGGATCCATCCTCGCCTCATCACGGCCTCTCCGACATCTGGGCTCGTTATGCACCACCGGGTGTGGACGGGTCAAATCCGCATCAGTCTCAGTGGTATCCGGTGGCCGACGTGCTGCCGATCAAAGGCCTTTGCTATGACCTGATGCGGATGGTCGATGGCGAGGAATTGGGTGGCGTGCTCATTACGCGCATTCCTCCCGGCATGCAGTGCAAGCCGCACAGCGATCCGGGCTGGCACGCAAGGTATTACCAAAAGATCGCCGTTCAGATCACATCCGCGCCGGGTCAAGCCTTCTGCTTTGAGGGGGAAGAACTCGTGAGCAAGCCGGGTGATGTTTTCTGGTTCGACAACGCCCACACGCATTGGGTGCCGAACGACTCGAAGTACGAGCGCATCACGCTCATTGTTTGCATCAAGACAGACCGCTTCCGCTGAAGGAAGCAACGAATCACCAAGGGCCTTCGGGCCCTTTTTTATTGCCTAAAGGAAGTTGCCATGCCGTGGGGTGCTGTAGCGGGTGCTGTGATCGGGGGTATTGCGAACTCTGATGCGTCGCGCCATGCCGCCAATACGCAAGCCGACGCCGCGAACGCTGCGAATGCGTCGCAGCTTCAGATGTACAACCAGAACCGTCAGGACAATGCCCCT
>Ga0105248_10009633_pt1 | contig 10638 bp, 22 predicted proteins | sample KBSS34metaG_FD_81524 | JGI IMG/M metagenome (GOLD analysis project Ga0105248, IMG submission 81524) | Switchgrass rhizosphere microbial communities from Kellogg Biological Station, Michigan, USA - KBS S3-4 metaG | ecosystem: Host-associated > Plants > Roots > Rhizosphere > Soil | place... | reverse complement strand
GTTTGCTGACACCGAAGACTTTGAGAAGTCGCGACGTGAGCGCAAGAAGATCGAGATGCGGTTCGCACACTTGAAACGTATCCTGAAGCTCGGTCGGCTTCGACTGCGTGGACCACGAGGCGCCCAGGACGAGTTTGTTCTTGCTGCCATCGCCCAGAACCTGCGTCGGCTCGCGTCGCTGGTCGCTCGTCCACCACCCGCTCAGGATCTGTGTATCGCGTAGCGTTCGAGTTGCGTCGAGACCGTCAGGGCCGGCGCATCAAAGCCGGTCGTCCTTAGCGAAATGGCCGAACGATCCATCGCTAACAGCCGACTTTTGCAACAAAATCTGCCAACTGCAGCCATCGGATATCGGTAAAGATGAGATCGGATGTAGCTGCGCTACTGTCGATGCCAAACAATGTTGATCGTTCGAGTGAGAAGCCGCCAGCCGCAATTCTGATCCTGCGGATCGAAAGTGATTGCGCCGATCTAAACTGGAAATGGCGGAGTGCCTGAGTACCGTGTCGATTGCTCGGAATTGACTCGCTATTGGACCGTTAAAAGCGCAGGGTGATTTATCACCGTTTCGCGCTTTTGGCTGTTGTCGGTGACTGAGAGTGTTTAGCTCCCGCCTTGGTGAAAGGGAGAACCCATGCCCAAGAATTCCCCGCCTCCGATCTGCCCGAAGTGCAGCATGCCTATGCGATTTGTGCTCGTGAAGACGGGAGGACGCAAATTCCGCTGCGTCGATTGCGATGTAACAGGCCTCCTCAAATTGCCGGAGTTCACACAGCTCACGGGCGAATTAAGGCATCCGGGCTGAGACGGTCTCTGAGATAAGAAGCCACCTGTTCGTCCACCAAGCGTGGTAAGCCCTTGCATGGTAACAATGGATCTCTTCCGACAAGGGCTGCTGGCGCAGATGGAGCGCGCTACCCATCACGGTCGGATTGATGTCCTAATCAACTCGGGGGAGCCGTACCGCTCACTCGGTGGCTACCCGGCTCTACGCATGGGATGCCTTTCTGCTGTGACGCCATGGAAGCGGAAATGAAGCTTGGCGATGTCTTGCTTATTGGGCGCGTCAACGGGGCCGGAATGACTGTCCGCTACTTGTTGCCCCGCTCCACTTAGGCGGCTTGAAATGCGCACTATGACGCCGAAGATCAAAGAACACACGTGCCAGACCTGCAAGGGAACGGGCTTCCCCGTGGTGGCACAACCGATCCGGCCGGACCGCAAGATCTACCCCGTCAAATGCAAGGACTGCGACGGCAAGGGAAAGATTACGGACGCCAACTGAGGCGGCCTATATTCGCCTACCTGAGCAATATTGACCACGCGGATTGCCCAAAGCAGTCCATGCTCAGGGTTATGACCTTAGAAGCGACAAAGCTCACCCGTGAAGAGTTTGCTTCCCTGCTTACGGTCGGTAACGCTCATGTACGTAGCCCTGCGCCCGCGATCCCGGCTGAACATAGTGCCCGACTGATTGCGTTGGGGCTACATGGTTGATGTCGCCGGTAGGCTGCGGATGACCACGCCCGGCAGAGTCCAGATATATGCTGGGCAACTCGCTGAGTTAGGCGGGCTTACCTTCATTGAGTTCCCGTTGGCTTCCAATGCAGCATCGCCTGCTCAACCCGATCCGCTAGGGTTGTGAGATGCAAGGCCAGTCGGTCAAACAATTCCCGCTTTGCCGGATCGGTAGCAAGGTCGCTAATCAGACGACATTAGGCAGCATCCGTCCGGAGCTTTTCTAGGCGAGTTTGATAGTCCTTCACGGCCGTGCCCTTCTGGCGATTCAAGTTTTCCCACGAAGGTCGGGGGCTGCAGTTTGGTTAAATTTTCATGAATGAGCAATTTTGACCATTAGCTCGCGTTGTGCTGCGGCATAATGGCTTCATCACCGCTCTTCTCGGCATGCATCGGTGACTGAGAGTGTTGTGCTCCCGCCTGATCTTGGAGGAGCATCATGCCCGAAATTCAGCCGTCGGGTAATGATACGCTATTCCGTGTTGTGGTGTTGGTGTTGGGAACGATCCCGGTCGCTCTGGTTGCCGCGGTGGTGCTGATATCCCGGCGTAGAGGCCATAGCCATCTGATGCGGCACTCGGGCATCGCGCTCCGTTAATAAGCACCACGCCGCACGGCGCGACGCGTATGGCGGTACACGCGACGGTCGACACGCCGCGCAGTCACGCGGGCGCGCCGGTACGTGACGGCCTGCGCTTGATCAACGCTTAAATCCACGCCGCCCGGTGTCACCTGCGGCGAGACCGGAATCGTCGCCACCAGGCCCGACGCAATCGCGAGGCCGAGCAGGGAAAAAACGCTTCGACGCGAAATCACTTCCGACTTGACCTTTTCAGTCATCACGGCCTCCTGTTGGGCTTGAGTGAATGCCACCGACGTTGGCGTTCGGTCCGTCACAAATCGGACGCCAGCTCCCTTATTTCGATGCACGTAATCGACGCAGCTCTTAGGCGGCGCCCATCGACGGTCGAGCACCTCGGGCTCTGGTCCATACAGGTATGGTCAGATTGAAGCAGTGGGTGCTGACGCAGAGAGCTGTAGCGCTCCGTCAGCGCCTGCCGACTCGATCGACCGGACCACCACGATTCATCGGTGTTCCAGGCCGTACCGCTTCTCGCGCCGCGGCTCGCGCAACCGGCCTCGGCCGCAGCACGACACCAGACCTTACGACGCAATTGGCGGGATAATCAACGTATTGGCAGTAGACCACTGCACTGGCCTTTTCAGTGCTCGCGGCTACGAAACCAGTTATTAGCAGGGCAGCCGCCGCTAACGCAATTGAGAGCCTCATTTTGGGCCTCCTACGTTCAGTGGTTCTATAGGCAATCTGATAGACTGGCCGAGTGTTGATCTAGGTCAATGGATCATTCGTGGCCAGACGTCACTGCACCCCCGCGATCGCGAAGACTTGTTGTGCCGCGTATGTCCGTTTGGGGGTCAAACTGAGAAGTCGGGGCGTGCGACTGGGAAGTCGGCTTTGCCCTCAATAACAGACATCGTACCGTCACACGTCAGCAAGCGAATAGCTTTGCATTTATTGCTCCCGGACTCCTGCCTTCCTCAGCCCATCGAGAATGTCATCGATCTCCCGACGAAACTGCGCGTTGGTTGACATTGAGTAAACGAGATCACGGTACCAATGGATCGTGAAGTCTGGTCGGAGCTTGTTCAATTCAGTCAAGCTCCGCTGTGCCTGTTCCAATTGCCCCGTGGCTCCATAAGCTGATGTCAGATCTACATAGGCGTACAAGTGCGAGTTGTTCAGATTGACCGAGCGCCCGCATTCCTCGATGGCTTCTCCATATTGGTGCAGGTGCAAGTGTGCATGGCAGAGCCGGAAGCGCCATTGGAAAGCAAAAGGATCTCTGGGACTGAGACGGAGAGCCAACTGGGCCGGGGAGAAGGCTTCGCGCGCCCGCCCGGAGACGATAAGTGCGATTGCTTTACTACCGTAGGCAGTTGGATAATTTGGATCAATTTCGAGCGCAGCATCGTATTCAGCCGATGCCCCCTCAGGGTGTCCAAATAGAAGAATGTCTCCCTTGGTCGTATGAGCACTCGCGCTTGCCGAGCTTTTGGACAGAACTCTGTCGATGAGGTCGATCGCGTGCCTTTTGTCTTCAACAACGGACGCAGACCATCGGTTGTTCACACCAGCCGCTAGACACCGCGCTTTGCCAATCATGGCCTCAACGTTGTCCGGATCGAGGCGCAGCGCACTATCGAATAGGTCCATTGCCTGACCATTTTGGATCTTCGACTGCGGCTCATAGAGCTTTGCCCAGCCTCGCATCGTGAAGTCCGTAGCGTCTGGATTCCTCGATCGGTCCCCTTGGCTGCGACGGCTTTCGGCTTGGATCAGTTCAATGTTAAGCGAGCGAGCAAGCCGCGCTGTGATCTGGTCCTGCAAGGCGGCGAGGTTCGTCCGATCGCCGTCGAAACGATCGGACCAGACGTCCCGACCGCTCGCGATATCCGTAAGTGATACGTTGACCCGGACCTGATCCCCGCTGCGCCGCACCGCGCCCTGGACCGCCCAGCGGATGCCAAGGTCCTTGCCGAGCGTCCTGAAGTCGATCTGCTTGTTCTTGTATGTAAACGCCGTTCCGCGTCCGATAACGAACGCGCCGGGCATTCGCGCGAGGTCGGTCGTCAGGTCGGTCGTGATGCCGTCGGCGAAATAGTCCTGCTCCGGATCGTTGTTGACGTTTGCGAACGGCAGGACGACTAGTGACAAGCGGGGAGCAATGTCGGGCCGGGCCGTAGCCTCCCTCTGCGTCTGTTGCTTGTCCGGAAACACGTCGGTGCGGAGCGTCTTCCACACAGTCCAGTAGCCGACGAGGCCACCCGCGATCGCGCCGATAGCCGCAATAGAAGCGAGCGCCCCGCCGATCAACTGCAATCGCGCCCGGAGGCGCCCCTGAGTCGATGCCGGTTGGTCCGGTGGCTCGTTATCAGATGGCGTTTTGTTCAGTGGGTCACTATCGGATGCCGGTTTGTTCGGTCGGTCGCTGGAGACTTCCGAGTTCGTCACCATTGCCTCCCCGCAGGGGCCAAACGCCCCGGATGCTTGAGCCTAGCAGATTTTTGCAGCTTTGCGTTGGTCAAGGTTGCTGACTAAGTTCATGCCTCTTACAAGTAGCTGCGGTGACGTCGAATAGACGTCCGGTTCGGGCCAAACTCAGAAGTCTGAGTGCGCAGCTGCGAAGTCCGCTTTGCCCTCAACAACGCGCATCGTCCGCTTTGCCCTCAACAACGGGCATCGTCCGCCAGACCTGCCAGGCCCGCAAAGTGCCATAACCGGACTCATGCACCGCAGCAAACAGTGATGGCGAGGAAGAGGGGCTCGTCGCCGATATCGACGCGGCATTCGACGTTCACCCAACGTCCGCGCCGCCTGAGGTCGTGATCGCCATCCAGCAGGGGGAAGACAGGCACGCGAAGCGATCGGCCGCGTTCATACAACGCGATCGGCGCTAAACTTCTCGATGGCCGCCGCCTCGTAGCCCAGTTCCTTCAGGATCTGGTCGGTGTGCTCGCCGAGCTGGGGCGCGCGACGCCGGATGGTGAGCGGCGTTCGCGACAGTTTCACCGGTTCCTGCAGCACCGGCGCCGGCTTAGCCATGCCGGGATAAGTCATCTGATGGAAGAAGTCCGCGGCCTTCACATGCGGGTCGTCGAGCGTCTGTTGCGGCGTGTAGACGGGGCCGGCGGGAATGCGATTGGCCTCGAGCTCGGCCAGCGCCTCCTTGACGGCTCGCGCATCACACCATTTCTGCATGATGGCCGACAGCGCCTCGCCGTTGTCGCCGCGCGCCAGATCGTCCTTGAAACGGGGATCCATGGCCAGGCCATCGTCGCCCATCAGCTTGCACCAGCGCACGAACAGCGGCTGACCGATGGTCATGGCGTAGATCAAGCCGTCCCGGCACTTGAAGCTGTCGTTCCGGCAAGGGCACCAAGAAGCGCCGCTACCCGTCGGTCCCTTGATAGCGGGCGTGTGCAACGCCCATGGCCGGAAAGCATCAATCTTCAACAGCCGCGGCAGATACCCTTTAGCTTGGCGGTGGTTCGGGCGTCTTCCGCGATGAAGGGGTCTTTGTAGGGCGGCCGCGACGCGTCGCTTTCGATGGCTGCTGGCTTTGCTATTCTCGGAGGAGTCGCCGCATCGTAGCAGGCAAGTCGCCCGCTTGTGCTTTCGATCGTGCGGCATTCCGGCCCAGCGGCGAGAGTGCCTTGCGCGCAGGCGCAGAGCGTCAATACGGCGAGCGTAATTTTCATCCGATTTCCTTTGCGGGTCGCCATTAGAACGGGCCGCGTCCACGAAGCAATGGGCCAATCAGCGCCGCCCGATCGCGCAGCCCTGCGGGAACGCGCCTTCGCACGCGCTCGAATGCGTCAGTCCAGCGGATAGCTTTACGTCGACGCCTGCATTGCTATTTCTTCTTGCCGGACGCGAAGCCCGGTTGCCATCCCGCGGCCTTTTGGCTTGGCGCCGCAGCTATTGTCTTGATCTTCTCTTTCTTGGGCTTCTTGGCCTCGCGATTTCCTTTTTGCTCACCCTTGGCCATTTCGATCTCCTTTGGTTGGATGATGACGCCGTCATTGCACGCCGAATTTCACATTGTCGCGTAGCGCGTCGCAATTTTCATCGCGCCGTCGATCTCTTCGGCCAGTTCGATGCCCGAAAGGACATGGCGCCAAGCCCGCATCGATCTCCTGCCGTGAGATCCTGGGCTTGAACCAGGAAGTTCGTTCGGCGCAACCTGAAGACTCGCATTGCGTAACTGTGCGCCCATTGTTCGCGAATAGCCATGCATTAGTTGATGCTGCGCCTCCCTGCCGCCGCGGTTCAGCCTTTCGGCAAAATGACTTCCTCTCCACTGATGGCGCGATCCAGCGCGTCGACCAGCATCTGAATCTCGATGAACTTGTTGCGTGCCCGCTCGGCCTTGTCCCGGTCAAAAGGAGCGGCCAGCACCTTCGCATGCACGTCCCTTTCCTCGATCATGCGCGTACGGGCTTTCTTCAGCGTTTCAAGTCGCTCGCTCATTCGGGCTCCCTGACTTTTCAATGGACGAATTGGCGCTGCTCAAGCGGCGGTCAACTTTTCATCGCCTGCATCAGCGCCGAAATCTTGATGGTCGCGAAATTGGAGAAGGTGTCCGACACCGCGTATGGCAGAATGATCTGGTCGTTGTGCCGCATCGCCCCGCAGGTATAGACGACACTGGCAATGTCGATGCTGCTCCATGGATGGAGATTGCCGACCCCCACGGTTTCAGTGCAACCTGCACCGCGGCATGCTCGATGGCCATAGATTTTCCTGACCCGTAACGCGCATATCGAGGCGATATGCCGTTGGTCGATACCGTTTCATATGATTTGGCGTGGCTAAGGCGTCGCGACAGGATGTGCGCGTTTGTCGCGATCCCATCGGGCTAACGCATCAGATGGGTACTCCGGCGTCAGATAGCAACCTTGCTGGATGCATTAGTGTTTGGTCGCCCAGGACGGACGAACGCCAGTCCAGGCGGGAAGCGAATTCCATTCGGCCCACCGCATCCGGCGCTCCTCATCGCCGACCCTGATAAAGACAAAGGCCGCATCATCCTTGCCGGTTTTCGAATCAACAAACATTGCCGGAACGCCGTATGCGTCTCTGATGATCGCCGTATTTGCCATTCGGACTCCTGCTTTCTGTTAAGCGCCCGGATTCCCGTTGCCGGCATGTCACTTGAGGCGAACTACCACTGAATAATCACGGCGGCAGCGATCAGCAGCGCAAAAAAGATCGGCAACAGCACCGGAGGCACCAGCCAATCACGGAGATCGAATTTGAGGGTATCTGACATGTGACCGCCTTGTTGGTGAGGCGGGAGCGCAACGCTCTCAGTCACCGATAACAGCCCGGGGCGCGCGGTGATGTCTCAGATATAGCGACTATCTGCCGAATAGCGAGGAGAATCGCAATTTGTTTTCTGGGGACGCTTGGCAGGCTTGTAATGCGGCACTGAGTAGCCATCTGAAACCCAGCGCCATCGTATTGCTTCGGCATCGCCCTTACGGCAGCGCGAAGGTTAGCCACGCCAAATCTCGTCAGTGACGTTGACCGACCGCACATCGCTTCGATGTGCGCGTCCCGAGGCCGTTGACCGGTGAGATGCGTGGTCCGTCGGCTGATAACCTGATCGGTGGCAGTCCATGATTGAGTTTCCAAACCACAGCCGCTCATATGATCAGACCCGGCGAGCCGTGCGGTTCTGGGGGCACGACAGCGCGCTGGAAGCGACGTTCTTCATAGACGAGGGCGCATTGAGGCGAATTCAGCCAGATGCCCGCCCCGACGAGCCCGGTTTCCTGAACGCGTTCGATTGCAACCGTGATGTGATATGCGCGGCGGCTGCGAAGGTTTACGTCCGTGGAAGCCGGGGATCTTACGACCTAGTCGCCGCAAATTTTTGAAACGAACTCTTTTGATGTGATCAGCCGAGGCGACGTGGCAGAGCGGGCGCAGGTGCTCGTTCGTCGCGAACAAAAACTGCAGGCGATCAACCTCCTGGAGGATGTCATGGATACGAGCTCAGCGACTTTCCTGGCCTGCGGAGCATTTTTCGCTCTCTCGTTCGTTACGATCTGGGCCTTCTGGTTCGTGGAGCGGCTGCGGGGAGCAAGCGCCCCTCACGTGTGAAAACCGGCCAAGTTGCGCGCCGCATGTCGGAATGCCGGCTCGATGCCGGCTGACGACCCGCTCCGAGCTATTTGCATGCGAAAAGCCGCGGATTTCCCGCGGCTTGCTCGTATTCAGACTGTTGTCGGCGTTCTCAGTAGCGATCGGTGCCGATTCCGACGCTGACGCCGGGGGCGCGGATGCCAATGCCGCCACGTTCCTCATAGCCGCGGCGCTCGATATAACGCTCGCGACGGGGAGCATACCCGTATGAATCACTGTGTTCACGGATAATGACACGGCGTTCACTACGTTGGCGCCAGCACTGGCCTGCCTCATTGCAAACCATGCGGACGTTTTGAATGTTGCTCTCGGGAGCGACTGATACATTCGGGGAAAGCGGTGCCGCGGAAGCGGCCGTCACGAGAAGAGCACTTGCGCCGGCTGCCAGATAGATCGCGAGGTTTTTCATAATGTCTCTTTCCAAAATTAGTTGTGTCAGCGGGTCAAGGTGCTGGCGGGGCAATGGTTCCAATAGCCGTCCGTGATTGTGGGATTTGCGTGCAATGCGGTCTCGTTGATGCTCTGGAGCTTTCCACCGCGAGCCTATGAGGATGGTGGAATCCGCCCCGCCGCAACCACCCGAAGTGGACTCAAATAAAAACAGGCCGATGCGGTTTTCAATCAGGCCGTAGCGGGTCGAGCGACGCTGTCCTAACCCGACACCCACTCCGGCAAATCAGGACAACTAAACGCGCAACGCCGCCAAGCCAAATAATGCTTGGTGGCGTTGCGGGACATCCGGGAAGAGCAATCCCCGGCTTCCTGCTGTAGCGCTCAAAGAAGCCAAATGTAGAAAGTCGCTCTCACGGTGAGGCTTTTCTCATTGTGCCAGCAGTAGACGGAAGCATTTCGGTTGAGCCGCTGATAGCTGCGATCACGGCCTGAGACCGCTCTCCAGAGACGATGGCGCTGCGACCTTTGGACTGGAGACCAAGATCGTGCTGTACAGCATCAGGACAAAAGCCTACCGTTGAACGACAAGGTGGCAGTTGTTTGCCTTGAAGCTGTCCATGAAGCGGTGACTTCCGAAGTCGCTGCTCGTCGTCGTAGCGGCAGTTAGCGTGCCATCGGAAGGCGCAATCTCAAAGAGCTGGATGTTTTGCCAAGCACGGACGCAAGCGGCGCCTGCGGCTGCGAACCGGCTCGTGCGAAAAAAAAGGAGATCATCATGAGAATGCCCGACATTTTGCAAGGTGAGGCGCGGACCCGCTTCCTCCAGGGAATCGCTTTCGGCGCTGTTGCGGCGATAACGATCGGATTTTTCTGGGGCGGCTGGGTCACCGGCGGCACCGCCAAAACCATGACCGCAATGGCAGAGACCAACGGTCGGATGTCTGTCCTAGTCCCGATATGCGTCGCGCAGTTCACAGCGGCCGACGGCGCCGTCGCCAAGTTCAAGGCGGCGGGCTCCTATTCAAGGGACAACGTCATCAGCGAATACGTGAAGACCGTTGCCGCCACGAGTATGGACTATTCATTCGCCAGGGCGTGCGCAGTCGGCGTAGAAGCTGAGCTCTCAAAGACGGCCACAAAGAGATGAGCGGTCGGTTCGCCAAAAAAGGATCCAGCGAAATGAGCGCTCTCAGGTCCGGACGGCCTTCCTACCTTGTATATGGCTTGTTGGCCGTCATCCTCTTCGGCGGTTATGTGCTGCTCAATGGCTTTCAAAACGACAACTCCGCAACCATGGCCCCGACCTTGACACTCAATCGTTGACGCCTCGCGCGCTTTCATTGGGAACCACACCGGCACGTCCACGCCGGCAAGTGAATCCGCCGCCTCTTTTGTCTCGACGGGTACGCAGGTCGCGGTGGAATTGGAGTGCAGAACCCTTGTGCCTTAGTCGTTCGATTCTTCGGCGGAGATCGCCCATTTGTAGCGGGAGAACGAGCGGCTGCGCATACAGAATCCACCGACCTCGGTGGCGATCTGTTTAGCCAAGCAGTTCATCATTTCACATCGAGCCGTAACGCGTCGCGCTTCTAACCGCATCATCGATCTCGCCGGCCAACTCGTCTTCGCCTAATTGATATAGATCAGTCGCCAATGACGACGTCTGCTCGGCGCTCGTCGAGAGTGGTGGTCAACGTCATAGCTGAACTTGATGCGCCAAATCCCGCGCGACTTCGATGAGGCTCGATGAGCACCACTGGAAGATCGGGCAACCCGTTCTGGAACAGCACCAACGATAGATTGGTCATCATAACCGTCGGCCGGCCTGATCGGATATCCTCGGCGCCAAGTCTGACTCAACTAGGCTCCTGCGCCCCGCGTGCAGATTGCTCCCAACCGGCTTAATTTGATATTGGCGCCGAACTTTGATTTCGTGGCAATGCATAGTGGATCGTCAGCAAGCTTGCCTTGCTGTCATCGAAAACCAGACGATC
>Ga0105248_10009631_pt1 | contig 10639 bp, 11 predicted proteins | sample KBSS34metaG_FD_81524 | JGI IMG/M metagenome (GOLD analysis project Ga0105248, IMG submission 81524) | Switchgrass rhizosphere microbial communities from Kellogg Biological Station, Michigan, USA - KBS S3-4 metaG | ecosystem: Host-associated > Plants > Roots > Rhizosphere > Soil | place... | reverse complement strand
TGCTGCGGATAGAGCTTTTTCGCGAACGGAAACGCGATGGCCGGCAGCGCGGAAAGTCCGAAGACCGCTGCAAGCAGCGCGGCTTCATTGGTCTGCCCGCCGTTGCGCAGGCTGCCGGCGCGGCCTTTCAGGCGCGCGAACAGCGAGCGCAGGTCCGCCAGCAGCGCGACGCCGCGCCCGGTCTGGCGCTGGCGCCCGATCGACAGGGCGATGAAGCCGAACACGATTGCGAGCAGGATCGTGAAGCCGATGTTGTGGCGGCCGTCCGAGAGCGCCATGTTGACCTTGATCACCGCGATCGCGCCCAGCAGGCAGATCGCTGCGAGCACGGGCAGGAATCGCCTCGCGTAGGTCCTGCCATCGGCGATCAGGCCGGTATCGACCAGGGTCTTTTCGTAGCTGTTGCAGGCCACCATCGCGCCGGCGTCCTTGAAGATCTCGTGGGCCTTGCCCTCGTTGAGGTAGCGCTTGAGGATGGCCTTTTCGACGGGGCGCAGCGCGAGGTCGACGACGCCGTCGTTGCGCGTGGACAAGATATCGTCCTTCGCGACCAGCAATCCGCGATCGATCAGCGCGACCGTGGCCACGCGCAGCGACTCGTTCCCGCCAGCGCGAAGGTGCGCGATCAGGTAGGGATCGGTCATGTTCGGCCGGCCGCGCCGGTCGTCGCCTTCCATGCGGCGGAGCCATGCACGCAGGCCCCAGAGCATGGCGATGCCGACGACCAGGTAGAAGAACAGGAAGTCGAAGCCATGGAGCGCGAACGGATTCATGGCTTGCCCTGCCGACCTACTGGAGCCGCCCGACGCGCTCACGCAGGCGCCGCGTGATCTCGATCAGGCCCATCAGCGCCGGCGCCGACTTTCCCGGGCCGAGCTGGCGTTCCTCGCGTGCGGCCGAGACGTCCTGCAGGATGACGCCGAGGCTGGCGTCGTCCATTTCCTTCACCACCCGCTCCAGCGCTTCCTTCGGTGCGGGCGCATCGTGTCCTTCAAGGTGCAGCAGCGACGCGGCGCTGGCGCGCAGGGGGCCGGCCGCATCCGCGATCGCCAGGGCCAGCTGTTCCTCGCGCAGGCTCAGCAGCACGTAGCGTTCGCGCAGTCTCAGTTGCAGGTTGAGCAGCACCTGCTTCAGGCGGCGGATCAGCGCATCACGCGGCAGGGCGAGGTTCGCGAACGGGTCACTTCCAAGCAGGACGCGGTGCCGCGCGACGATGTCGGCGAACTTGACGGCGAACGCCTCCATCGCCACTTCGACTTCGGACTCCAGCAGGAACATGGCGTTGAGTTGCACCGCAGCGCGCGCCGTCCGCAGGGGCTCGCGCATCCGGTCGGCATGCGACCGGTCGAATTGCTTGAGCACCAGCAGCATGTTGACGTCAGACGTGGCGCGCAGCCGTCCTTCCGCCGCCGACCCGTAGAGGACGACGGCAATGAGGTCGGATTCGAAGGCGGCTTTGGCGGAATCGACGAATGCGGTGATGCTGCGTTCGACGTCCGGGGGCAGATCGCTCGTTTCGGACATCAGGCTTCGGCCGATGAAGGATTCGCTTCAATCATACGCAACCGCGGCGGCATGGGAATTCCAGTCCGTCATCCCTCGCCGCGCTCGCGACGACAACGGGGACACGGCGGCTCTTGCAATCGTCGCGCCTATTTCGGAGCGCTCCCCACAGCCCTCGGCTTCGCATTCTTCACGTACTTGTCGAACCACCGCAGCATCTCGTAGATGAGTTGCTCCTGCGATTCCATCGCCGAATACCAGTGCGGTTCGTGCGGCAGCATCACCAGGCGCGCCGTGCCGCCGTTGCCGCGGATGGCCTCGAACAACTTGCTTGCCTGCAGCGGCGTGGTACCCGGGTTCGCGTCTTCAGCGCCGTGCACGATCAACAATGGCGTCTTCAATTTGTCGGCGAAGAAAAATGGCGAGACCTTCTGGTACACCTCCGGCGCTTCCCATACCGATCGCCGCTCGTTCTGGAATCCGAACGGCGTGAGCGTCTTGTTATAGGAGCCACTGGTGGCGACGCCGGCGCGGAACAGGTCGGAGTGCGCGATCAGGTTGACGGTCATCAGCGCGCCATGGCTGTGTCCGGTGACGCCGATGCGTTCGGGGTCGGCGACGCCAAGCCGCACCGCTTCATCGACCGCGGCTTTCGCATCGGCGACCAGTTGTTCGAGGTAGGTGTCGTAGGCTTTCTTCGGATCGCCGACGATCGGGAACGACGCGTTATCGATGATCGCGTAGCCACCCAGGAGCAGCAGCCGGTATTGCCGCAGCCGGGTGAAGGTCACCTGCGAACCGGTGACCTGGCCAGCCGTCTTGGGGTCGGCGTAATCGAGCGGATACGCATACAGGATCGTCGGGACGCGCGTGCCTTCCTTGTAGCCGGGCGGCGTGTACAGCGTGAACGACAGATCGAGTCCGTCCGCGCGCTTGTACTTGACCAGCCGTTTCTGGATCGCGCGCACCTGCGGCGTCGGGTCGGGAATGTGGGTGACGGCTTTCGTATCCGAAGTGAAAGCGGCCTCGCTCTCGTTATAAGTCGCGATGGGCCTGCCGAGCGTGCGCACGAATGCGTTCGGCGGGTCGATCACCGATTGATGCCAGCTGAGGAAGCTGCCCGTGTCCTTGCCGGTGAACGCAAGGAAATACTCGTAGGAAACCTTGTCGCTGCGGAACAATCGCTCGCTTTTTTTCGTCTTCAGATCGAGGCGATCGAGGAAAGGACGGTCGCCGTCGGGCGACGAGCCATCGCCGGACAGGAAGATCGCATCGCCGTCCAGGCGCACCAGCGCGACTCCGTTCGGCAGTTCGCGATATACCGGCGATCCGGGATCCGCATAGTGCTCGTCGCTGGACATGTCCCAGAGCAGGCGCGGTTTCTGCTTCGGATCGTCGACGTCGACGATGAAGGTGCGCGTCCAGTGCCTGTTCTCGTCGTATTCGCCGAGCAGCTCGGTCGCGGGTTGTTCGGTCCAGTAAAAACCCGCGTAGCGCTGCTCGGTGCGTTCGATCTCGACGGCGGGCGAAGTGAACGGCGCCTTCTGCATGAGTATCTTGTCGCGCGCCGGAACCTTGACGTTCCAGTCGCCACCGTCGAGCGCTTCGGCCCAGACCAAGGTCGCCGGATCGGTCGGCCGCCATGAGAAATCGCGCGGGCCGGTGCGCACGCCCTGGATGGGAACGCGATCGGCGAGCGGAATCGATGCAAGGGTGCGGGCTGTCGGATGCATGCGGTTCGATGCATCCCAGACCTCGATCGTGCGCGGAAAGCGGTCGTAGGTGGTGACGTACGAATACGGTTTGCGGATCGCCTCGACCAGCATGTGCTTGCCGTCCGGCGCGGGATCGATGGAGTCGTAATTGCCGGGCTTGCCCGCTGGCGTGATCGCCGAGGTGGTCGCGTCGACGAAGGCGATTTGCGAGGCCGCGTAGTAATCGAACAGGTCCTCGTCGTGCCGGTTGGTCAGCGTGTCGCGGTTTTCGTAGGTGCTGCTCTGGCCTTTTTCGCCAGTGCTTTCCTGGATGCTCGGGCCCATCGGTGCGACGGGTTCCGGCGGCGGCGGGCCCATCCCATCGGGCACCAGCTTCACCACCAGCGATGCCTGGTCGGGCATCCACTGCATCTCGGAGCCGAGCATCGGATTCAAGCGCACGCCGGGAACGCGATGCACTTCGCCGGTCTTTGCATCACCGATCCACAACTCGACCGCATCGGTCGCGAGATTCACGAACGCGAACCGCTTGCCATCGGCAGACCAGATCGGCGAATCCGGACACGCACCCGCGGGAAGAACGACAGGAGTCCGCGCGCCATCGGGCACGTGCACCAACTCGAAACTCCGCGCGCAAGGCGTGATGCCATAGCCGCCCGGCGTGTCGTGCTTGCTGTGGTTGCCCGGCTCCACGCGCACGCCCGCGAGCCGCAAGTACGGCAGGGCCACGCGGGACATCGGCGGATAGTCCTGCCAGGCAACGAGCAGGATCGTTTCCCTTGTCGGGCTCACATACGGACGTGGCGGCGACGGCGCGTGCAGCACATCGAGGATGGCCTTCGGCGGCTTGTCGTAGCCCGAGGCAACGGCTTGCGGCGCGGTAGCCACGGCTTGCGCGGTCGCGCTGGACCGCGAGGCGCTGGACGCCTGTATCGCGAACGTGGCGAGTGCCGCCACCGCAAGGCAAGCCACGGCGTTGTGCTTCGACATGACGCGTTCCCCTGGGCAATGTGGCGGAATGATACGACGCTTGGAAAGATGGCAGGTGCAATGATTCAACGAACAAACAAAATCCGACTTGATTCTCCGACGCTTTCCCTCTACGGCGCAGGCGTCGCTGCGCCAGGCGTGCCCAGGTTTGGCAATGGCGGCAGCTTCACCGGCTTGATGCCTTCCCTCAGCGTACGGGCATGCGCCCTTGCAGCAGCCACCTTGTCCGGCTTGAGATTGAGCAACAACATGTCACGCGTGGCGGCGTCCTGCGCCACGCCCCGCTCCGCGCTGACCATGAAATAGCCGAGCGCGATCGCCATGTCCTGCGACACGCCACGACCTTCCCCGTACTGGACCGCCAGATTGTGGAACGCGGGCCCATAGCCGTGCGCCACGGCGCGCTTGTACCAGGCGATCGCCGCGGTGGGGTTCGCATGCACGCCTTCCCCATGCGCGAGCATGACGCCGACGCAGTACTCGGCCGGCGGCAGGTCCTGCGCCGCGGCGCGGCTGAACCATTTCATCGCGAGCGCATAGTCCTGCGACGTCCCGAGTCCCTGGTAGTTGGCGATGCCGACCGTGTACTGGGCCGAGACGTCGCCCTTTTCCGCCAGCGGTTGCAACGTCGCAAGCGCCGACGGGAACGCGCCGCGATCGAAATCCGCGAGTCCTTCCTTGAGCCCGGCGAAGCACGTGCCGCTCAGCAGGATCAAGATCGGCAGCAGGCGTGCCGCGAGCCTGGAGCGGTTGTTTGTCGCTTGCTTCATGGGGTCTCCGATTCGCTGTCTGGCTGCAAGCTCGCAACTGCCCGACGATTGAGCGATGTGTCGGAATGATACGACGCCCGGATAGGGACGCAGGTTCATATATTCAACGAACAACTGAACCTGATCTTCTTCTCGAAGCGCCAAGGCGTTTCAAGCCATCTTCTGCACTTTTCATCGTCGGCGCCAATGCCAATGCAGTCTGGTAGTCGGCTACAGCCTGGTCATGTCGGCCGAGCTTCTCGTAGATCTCCGCTCGCGTCTCGATGGCGTTGGCATTGTTCGGATCCAGTGCAATGGCCTTCTCGGCGTGAGGCAAACCGCGGGCATCTTCGCCTATCTCGTGATAGGCCTACGAACGGCTGTTGTAGTTTTCGGCCTCATCGGGCTTTAGCTCGACAGCCTTGGAAAAGTCGGCGATCGCTTGCTCGTACTGGCGCTTTTCTTCATATGCGCGGCCACGATAGGTATAGCCTCTTTCGTCATCTGGCTTGAGTTCGATCGCCTTGGAAGAGTCGGTGATTGCTTGGTCGAAGAAGCCCTTTTTTCTGTAGGCGATGCCGCGATCGAGGTAACCATCTTCGTCATCGGCCTTGAGCTCGATTGCCCTTGTGTAGTCGGCGATGGCCCGGTCGTAGAGGCCTTTGTGCCTGAAAGCGACGCCACGATTGACGTAGGCCAGTTCATCACTTGGCTTGAGTTCGATCGCCTTGCTTTCATCTGCGACAGCCTGGTCGTAGAGGCCCTTTTCTTCGAATGCTAGGCCACGTTCGAAGTAGGCTTCCTCTTGATCGGGCTTGAGCTCGATCGCCTTGTTTCCATCCGCGATAGCCAGGTCGTAAAGCCCTTTGTCGTTGTAGGCGTTGCCACGATTGACATAGGCCCTCGCTTCATCGGGCTTTAGTTCGATCGCCTTGTTTTCATCGGCGATAGCCAGGTCGTAGCGGCCCCTCTCCAGGTAGGCGCCACCACGATCAAGGTAGGCCATTTCATCGCCTGGCTTGAGCTCGATCGCCTTGCTTTCATCGGCAATTGCCTGGTCGTAGAGGCGCTTGTCCATGTAGGCTGCACCACGATTGACGTAGGCTTCTGCTTGATCGGGATTGAGTTCGATCGCCTTGCTTTCGTCGGCGATGGCCTGGTCGTAGAGGCCCTTCGCCTGATAGGCGGCGCCACGATTGGTGTAGGCGACATTCAACTTCACAAGGAACGACGAATCCGACTGAATGGCAGCGGTACATCCACGAATGATGGCGTCGGGATCGTGGCTCTCGCAGTCCTGCTTGTCTGCGATCGGCGCGCAGGACGACAGCGCAAAGACGGCAAACGCTAGGCCCATCACTCGTCTCATCATGGATTTCCAGTTCCCATGTGCAAGTGCTCCGCAATCAAGAGCCTGCCCCGGACTCGATCAGGGGCTAGACTGCCAAGCCCAGCTTTGGCCAACCGACAGAAGCGCTGGGTTCGAGAGAACAGACTACGCTGCCGGCTCCTTCGATACTGGGTCGACGAAGCTGACCACAGCCCGAGAGTCAGAGAGCAATAGCAGCATCAGGGTCAGAGAACATTTGTGTTTCAAGACGTAATGCTCTCTGACCATCGACTCTGCCGCAGCGAGCCCTACTCGTAACTCTCAATGCATCAAGGCTTCCTGCCACCAAAAAACAGCAGCGCGCCGCCCAACGCGATCGCCGCCACGCCGGCCCAAACCGGGATGTTGACGGTCTGCTTCTCCTTGACCGATAGCTCGATCGGCCCGAGCTTGGCCTCGTGGGTTTCCTTCGTGTAGCTGAAGCTGCCATACGCCAAGCCAAGGACACCGGCCACGACCAACGCGATTGCACCGATCTTGATTCCGTTCATGCCTGCTTCTCCTTTGAAACAAACTTCCATGTCCCCGACGCGGGGGCATGCATTGTGCATCGCAATCGTCTGCGTCAGTGCGTAACGCGTCACATGTCGCGACGACGCAGTTCCTTGACCAGGTGCAGTGCGGTCTCGATGCCCTGATAGTAACGGTATGTCGCGTTGACCTGCTCGAAACCGAGCTTGGCATAAAACGCCAGCGCCACGCTGTTCGTCGCGCGCACCTCGACCTGGACCGTCGAGATGCCGGCGACGTGCAGCGTCTCCTCGAGCCACGCCATCAGGGCGGTGGCGATGTGCTTGCGACGGTGGTCCGGGGCGACCGCGAGCAGCAGGAGGTGCGCATCGTCCGTCCGATACTCCATCAGCGCGAAGCCGATCACCGCTTTTCCCTTGCGCGCAACCACGACATTCGTGTCGTGATCCTCGATCGCGCGGCGTACGCGCGTCGGCGTCCATGCCCAGCGAAGGCCATGCTCTATCTCGTCCCGCGAGAACAACGCGATCGCCCGCGCGTCGGCGAGCGTGGCAAGACCTATGTCGGGCGTTTCGATCATGTGCCCCTGCTCGTTGGCGCAGTTGCTACAAGGTTGATCCAGCCCCGGATCGGGTCCGGGGCAGGCTCTACTCTATTCCGCTGCCGTCAGATCCGCATGCAACAACCGATGGAACAGATGCTCGCCCGCTTCGCGCCGCACCGATAGCCTTCCGGTCGAATACGCGCGCGAGTTGAGGCCGCGCTGCACGGACTTGCAGATCGCCATGTCCTCGTCCTGGATGATCTGGCCGACATTGATGCTGGCCATGTTGCGTTCGCGCGCGACGTCGGAGACGTCGGCGAAGTAGAAGTCGAAGATCACCTCGGTGCGGTCGAGGCCGAGCGGAAGCACGAGGTTGGTGTCCATCACGCCTTCATACCAGTTGATCATGAAATTCGGATGAATCCAGTAGTACAGCGCGCGTTCGCCGCCGCGCACCGACGAGAACTGTTCGATGTCGCCGTCCTTCACGATCGGGCTGGACTGCAGGCAATGGCGCAGGCCGTTCTCGATGGTGTATTTCTTGAAATCGAGCACGCTGTCCAGGCCCTTGTGCAGGTGTGGGACGTGGTAGCCGCCGTCGAGGTAGTTGTCGACGAACACCTTCCAGTTGCAGTCGAAGAAATAATGGCGGCGTTCGAACCAGTGCAGCTTGTCGAGTTGCAGCGCGCGGATTTCACCGATCAGCGCTTCGCCGAGGAATTCCTCGATGCTGGGCCCTTCCGCATCGAGCCGCACGAATACCCACTGTTCCCACACCGTCGTCGCCACCCGCGCGAGCCCGTGCGCGCTGCGGTCGAAGTGGCATTCGCTGTTGAAGCTCGGCGTACCCTTGAGCGCGCCTTCGAGCGTGTAGGTCCAGCCGTGGTACGGGCAGCGCAGGTTCTTCGCGCAACCTTGCGATTCGGTCATCACCGCCGCGGCGTGGTGCCGGCACACGTTGAAGAAACCGCGCAGTTCGCCGTCGTCGCCGCGCACGACGAGGATCGGTTCGCCCGCGAGCTCGCAGGTGACGTACTGGCCGGCATCGCGCAACTGATCGATGCGGCCGACGAGTTGCCAGGTGCGCGAGAACGTCGTACGGCGCTCGAGGTCGAGGATGCGTTCGTCCACGTACCACGACGCCGGGATCGTCGACGCCTCCTCGAGCGGCAGGTTCGGGTGGTATTGCCGTAGCAGTTCGGTCACCGATGGCTTCATGCGATTCGCCCCTGTTGTTGCGCAAGCATTTCAGCATCCTTTCCGAGCGCGATGGCGCTGTCAATGCATGGCGGCCGGCATGCGTACTCGCGTGGGATACTTCGCATCGTCGTCGCCGTTCCGATGCAGGTGTCGCCATGAGGATCGCACAAGTCCGCGGCTTTGCGCTGTCGTTGCCCGAAGTGACCGAGGAGCCGCATTTCCAGCTCTCGTCGTTCCGGATTCACGGCAAGATCATCGCGACCGTTCCGCCCGGCGAAGAATTCCTTCACGTGTTCGTGTCGGGCGAGGAGCGCGACCTCGCGCTCGCGATGGAACCGGGCTTCATTGAAAAGCTGCAGTGGGGCGGACGCGTCGCCGGACTGCGCATCGTGCTCGCGAAAGCGAAGCCGGGCGTGGTCAAGCGGCTCCTCACGCAGGCATGGATGCGCAAGGCTCCGAAGAGCCTGCATGGGCAAATCTGATCGATTGATGTTTCGCTTGATGCGGATGCATTCACCTTGAACACGAGTACCAACAACAATCCGGCCTCGCCTCCGACGACGTCATGGCTGGCGGAGTACACGAGGCCATGGAAGCTCTTCTCGCTCGCGATCGGCATCGCACTGCTGGTCGTCGGCTCGTTCTACGATTCCGCTCCCGACTGGGACGTTCCGATCAGCCTGATCATGGCAGTCCTGGCTTATCTCACGGCACCATGGGGTCTTCGAGTGATCCTGGAACGGCGATGGCGACTGTTGCCGGCGGCGCTGTTCGCAACGTGGTTCACGGTCGATGGTTGCTACTGGCTGTATTGGCACTTCAAGAATCCGCGCGCGCTGGACCTTATGCGTGATGCGAACTTCCCCGCGTCGCTTTCGTTATATGCAATCTGCGGCATCATCTGGTTCTACCATGGCAGCCTGCGCGAATTGCTAACGGAAACCCGCGAACGATTCGAGCGTTGAGAAAACCTACGATGCAAGCCACCCTCCGCGCGCTACAGGCAGACATCACGACGCTCGCCGTCGATGCGATCGTCAACGCCGCGAATACGTCGTTGCTCGGCGGCGGCGGCGTGGACGACGCGATCCATCGCGCGGCCGGACCGGAGTTGTTGCGCGAATGCAGGACGCTGGGCGGCTGCGCTACCGGCGATGCGAAGATCACCCGCGGCTATCAATTGCCGGCACAGCACGTCATCCATACGGTCGGCCCGGTCTGGCATGGAGGCACGCGTGGCGAGCCGGAATTGCTGGCGTCCTGCTACCGCCGCTCGCTCGAAGTCGCCGCGACGAACGACGTGCGCGCACTGGCGTTTCCATGCATCAGCACCGGCGTGTACGGTTACCCGATCGAACCCGCAGCCCGCATCGCCGTCGCGACGGTGCGCCTGGCGCTGCGCGAATTCCCGATGGTTCGCGACGTGGTTTTCTGCTGCCATTCCGCCAGTGATCTTGCGATCTACATGCGCGTGCTGGACGATCCAGTTTCCTGATTCCGATTCCAGGAGGCCGAAATGAACCTTTCGAATGCGTCCATTGCCCAGGTCATGATCCCGATCGAGGACTTCGACCGCGGCACGGCGTTCTATCGCGACACCCTCGGCATTCCTCTCCTGTTCGCCGCCCCGCCGCAGATGGCCTTCTTCCAATGCGGATCGGTGCGCCTGCTCGTCGGCGTCATGCCGCCCGGGCAGCAGGCGCAGCGCGGCTCGGCGATCTACTTCCAGGTACAAGACATCCAGGCCGTGTTCGCGTCCCTCAAGTCCAATGGCGTCGCATTCACCGCGGATCCCCATCTCGTCAATCGCAGTCCGAAGTCGGAACTCTGGCTTGCCGAATTCAAGGATCCGGACGGCAACCAGCTCGCGCTCATGTCGGAAGTCGCAATCGGCGGCTAGGCAACTTCACGCGTCGGGAGGCAGTCATGAATTGGATGCACTACGCAACTGCTGTTTTCGTGGCCGTGATCGTCTGTTCGCTGACCGATTGGCTGTTCATGGGCGTGCTGTTCCACGAGAAGTACAAGCAGCATCCGGAGATCTGGCGCGCCTCGGTTTCAGGCGGCGGCGAATCGA
>Ga0105248_10009627_pt1 | contig 10639 bp, 10 predicted proteins | sample KBSS34metaG_FD_81524 | JGI IMG/M metagenome (GOLD analysis project Ga0105248, IMG submission 81524) | Switchgrass rhizosphere microbial communities from Kellogg Biological Station, Michigan, USA - KBS S3-4 metaG | ecosystem: Host-associated > Plants > Roots > Rhizosphere > Soil | place... | reverse complement strand
CGGCGAAACTACTCAACTTTCACGAAGAGACGTCACACCTCTTCCGTTTGAACGAAGATCATGAGATTGTATCTGCACGTTTAGTACAGAGGTTTTTATGCTAGGAATCGTTAAGGCATTTGGCAGACTGGGAAGCGTAATCGCTCTCATCCTATTAATCGTCGCTCTCCTGAAACAGCTTATCGCTCTGGTTGGCTTCCTCTTGATGGCGGTGAAGATTGCGATAGTCGTGATTTTTGTGGCTGTCCTGATTCTGATTCTATTGTCCATCTTCCGAGATCGTTCACGAAGAAGACGCGACTTTAACGAGGTCTAACCCACCCAAAAGATTTCGAGAAGGCCCTTCTTGCGAGTAGGGCCTTTTTTAATTCCATCTTTCTTATAATTCACTAGCAAAGTTGCAACGTTCGTTGGCACTGTGATAGGGTCAGGCGTCTTTTGCAGAACCGGCCGGATGGATATCTCCTCGGAAGGGGAACCTAAGTTCCAGATCCACCCGCTGCAAATCTTCAAGCAGGAACAACTTAAAAGTCTCGGATCAACCTAAGTTTGCGCAAATCGCTATATTTGGCGAGTTTGTGCTTTTCGGTTGCTGAAGCGGCCTCGAAGTTTTTGCGCTACAGCAACAGGATACACAAAGATGGCCAGAGAAGAACGATTCTATGCATTCATAATCGCCCACACTTCGCGTTCTCGCGCTCGTGTTCAACGTATTCGCATTGAGAAGCGAGTGATCACTATCTTTTCCGGCATTTGCCTACTGGTAGCGCTGGGAATTGTCTTTGGTTTCTATGGCTTGACTCAACAGGTGACTCATCTGCGTACGCGGATGGAAAATGAGAGATTGCGGGCGGAGAATGATCGCCAGAAGCAGGAACTCGAAAAACTCAACAATCGCGTCGAAAAAGTCGAAGATACGTCTCGTAAATTAGCCGAGAAATCAGGAATGTCCGAGCAACCGGCCGTCTATCCTGGAAGCGGTGGACCTGAACTCCCGCTCGATGAGGTTGGTCTTGCGGCAGTCCGGGCAAAGATGAGCCGGCTTGAACATAACATGAGCACCTTTGACGCGGTCCTGCGCAAACGGGGATACACACCTTCAATTTGGCCTGTCCAGGGAACTCTGGAGAGTGGTTTTGGAGGTCGAAGGAACCCATTTGGCGGCAGCGGCTTTGAGTTTCATTCAGGACAAGACATCGAAGCTGCACAGGGAACACCGGTAATCGCTGGAGCTCGCGGAGTAATCGCTTATGCTGGTTGGCAGAATGGGTATGGGCAACTGGTTGTCGTAGACCATGGCGGTGGCCTAAGCACTCGCTATGGACATCTGTCTCACATCGACGTCGAGCTCGGACAAAGCGTCGCCCGGGGCCAGTTCCTGGGACGAGTTGGGTCAACTGGTAGATCCACAGGACCTCATCTGCATTACGAAGTTCGGATTAATAATGAAGCGGTAAACCCGCTGCAATATCTGTTGAGCGGTACGCATTCTACTTACTAAGCTAGTAGCAAAACGGCTTCAAAAAGGGTTGCTTCAAAACAGGCGAACGTAGGGCGGACGGAAGATCTTTCTAAGTTTAGGCGTCTCTTAGCCTTAGCGCCGCTCCAATGAAACATTTCCGCTTGACAGTGATAAACGCTTTGGCTTAGTATGCGCCTCGTTTTTCGGGGCCTCAAAGTATTGAGCCCCCCGGCATCTCGGTTCCTAGCTTTACGTTAATGAGTTTCGTTAGTACTGCCCCCGTAAGTCTGTGCATGCTGAAATAGCGCTCCCCGCGCTTTTCATCATGCATTTTTTGTTGGTTGTGTGTTTCCGTCTAGTGTCCGTTCAGGCACGACCCGGCTCACAAGCATTAACCAGATGGTGAGGAAGCTAAAGGCTTTCTTGCCCGTTTTACCGAATCGTTAGGAGGATTCGTTGTTATGTCTAGAATAACCGGTAAGGTCAAGTGGTTTAATAACTCGAAGGGTTACGGTTTCATCGAACAACCAGGCTCTTCGGACATCTTCGTTCATTACAGCGCCATTCAGGGCGACGGCTTCAAGACTCTTGAAGAGGGTCAGGAAGTTGAGTTCGAGGTGACGCAAGGGCCAAAGGGACCACAGGCCGAAAAAGTCACGAAGGTGTAATGTCTCCCCGGCTTGCTTTAGCAAAGCCACTGACTGCTTCCGGTCACGGGTCCGGGAAGCTCACACAAAAAAGGCGACCATCTACGGTCGCCTTTTTTCGTATTTGTGCTGCAGAACAGACCTACTCATTGTCAGCGCGAGCTCTGAAGCTCACATGCCCACCTTCGACAGCCACCAGGAATTCAACACGCTTGCATCCAAACTTTTCCTTCAGGCCGTCCGCCTTTGAGGCGACCAGGCGATGAAACCTCGGGAAAGAAAAGTTTTCGACAGACTCGCCGCAATTACGCTTTGCCTCTATTAACGACTCATACAAGTTTTTTACCAGCTGAACATCGCGGTGCGCGTCGTCGCAGATAAACGACTTATTCGCTTCAAAATTTTCTTGTTTCGCGCCACTCCGAGCTGCTGACACCGCGTCGCGACCTTCCTCACGACCCTGCATCGTGCGACGCCACAACTCACGAAATGAATTGTATCTGGCGGCCAGCGAGTTGAAGCGAAACCTTTGAGCGTAAGTCAATGAGCGATCATCGCCCAACCGCTTCATAATCGTTTCTACGCGACCCTTTGTGTCGTACGGCGGTCGCTTTGATGCGCCGTTAAAAAAGATGTCAAACTCTATTCTCAGGCGCCGAATATCTTCTTCCAGTCGACTAAGTTGTTCGTCAGGTGTTGGTTGATTGTCGCCGACTGCATAGCGATTTTTAGCCTGAACCTGAAGTTTTGCTCTTGATAATCTGTTATTAGCGGGCAAAGAAACTCTCCTTGAGAGTGGAACAATGGCGGGGCGCCGGTAAGACGCGTTACTTGCAGTCTAGGAGGTTCGAAAGGAGGGTGTCAACCTTTATCATCTTGCACCTGAATTCGTTAAGGTTTGGCTAATTTTGGAGTGTCTGAGCTCGACTGATTGGTCGCTTTAGACATGCAGGATCCTGGTTTATTTGATTGCCTTCGTTGGCAGCGATATGCTTGCGAGCCAAACATCATGGACCAAATGAAACAATCGACTGCGACCCTCAGAAATCTACCCTCCGTAGACCAGTTGCTCAAGAGTACGGAAGGTGTGGATCTGCAACGTCAAATCGGCCTCAAGCGATTGACCGCCATCACGCGCTCGGCACTGTCTGAGATGCGCCTTCGGCTGCGGAGCGAATTACGGGAGGGGAACGGATACACGACGGAATCTCTGGTGGCTGAAACCTGGAAATTGATCCATGAAACGCTGCAGCTTGAAGACGAACTTGGAATTAAAGCAGTTATCAATGCAACCGGCGTTCTGCTACATACGAACCTCGGTCGAGCTCCGTTATCTCAGGCTGCGCTTAAAGCAATAGGTCAGGAATCAGGTGGTTACTGCACTCTTGAATATGACGCGGCGACTGGGTCCAGGGGGAAACGCGGAGCTCGCGTCGAGGCCCTTATATGCGAGCTAACCGGTGCGGAAGACGCACTCGTCGTAAACAATTGCGCCGCTGCAGCACTATTAATCTTAAAGGTCTTAGCCGGCGACGGTGAGACCCTCGTCTCGCGCGGCGAGTTGGTCGAGATTGGGGGCGACTTCAGGGTTCCGGATGTTATGTCCAGCTCGGGAACTAAGATGGTTGAAATTGGGACCACCAATCGCACTCACCTGGCTGACTACGAACGAGCAATCAACCCCACGACTCGCCTGATAATGCGAGTGCATCCTTCCAATTATCGAATAGTTGGATTCGCCAGTTCCCCATCGCTCGCGGAACTCGCCCAGCTGGCTCACTCAAAGGATTTACCGCTTTACGAGGACGCTGGATCCGGAGCATTACAGGATCTATCCAGCTACGGAATCAAAGACGAACCAACTATCGGAGAACTCATCGACGCAGGGGCCGATGTGGTCTCGTTCAGCGGAGATAAACTACTGGGCTCAGCACAGGCTGGACTAATAGTCGGAAAGGCTCACATTGTCGAACAATTGCGCAAACATCCTCTGTATCGCGCGCTGCGCAGCGACAAGTTGAGACTCGCCGCACTTGAAGAAACTCTCGAGTCATACCAACACGGAACGGCTTTCGAAGAGATCCCGGTTTTATGGATGATTAGAGCGAGCGCAGATGAGATAAGAGAACGGGCTTTGGAGTTGATTGAGAAAATCGAAAACCCATCACTCAAACTTCAGATCATTGCGGGTGAGTCGGCAATTGGAGGCGGCGCAGGTCCAACGTCGACGCTTAGTACCGCGCTGCTGGCAATCTCGCACGAATTTTTAGGAGCCGAGGAAATCGTCACCAGTTTGCGAAACTCGAAGCCAACAGTGATCACGAGGATTTCTGAAGACAAAGTAGTGCTCGATTTGCGTACTGTGTTGTCAGATCAGGAACAAGCGGTCGTATTGGCGCTCAACCAATTACCTCACCAGGAAAAAGTATAGATTTAACAATGCTTGGCATTGTATAATTCGCTGGGCTCGAAATGAGCCATACTCTGACTCCTTCGTTCGGGAAATTCACCTCCAGCCCTGACCTAAATATCCCGCCTTGATTCGATTTAAACTCCTTTTTGCCGATCTTACTGCGGCCAGCGTGTCGGTCATCGCGGCACTCTTTACCTTCAATCTCTGGTACTTCGGAGGTTTACCTCCGCTAGCACCCTTCCTCCTCAAGTTCATCTCAATCGACGCAGGCTACTTAATTAGTCCGGAACCAAAAGTTGCTCTGGTTGCACTCATTGTTTTCGCAGTTACGACCGGACTGATAATTAATCGACTATCGTTTGGTAGAGCCTGGCCCTTCGTTGCCGGCGCTGTGTTGCTCACGAATTTTGTCTGCCTCCTCGTGGCCAGGTTTTTTTCCACCGACCTTTTGCTGACTCCCCTCCTAGTGACTGGAGTCTTGACAGTCACATTGCTTCAGGGTTTCCGACTCTGGCGCATGGACCTGAAGATTGCTCGAACGCTCCTAAATTCCCCAAAGACTCTTGGGCATGGCGAAGGGCGAGCAGTCGCTACTCGATTGCAAAGCGGTTTGAAGCTGCTCACCTCGGTGCTGCCGCTAACCGAAGCGGCAGTTTTTCAGTGCCTCGAATCCAATTCGCTCAAAACGATTGCGCGAATAAAAGGGACCGGTTATTCAGCACAGGAGGCTCGTAACTCGATTTGGCGTGACGGGATCAAACTTTGCGATAAAGCCATCGCATCAGAAAAGATGTTGGCAGACGTTGCCAATGACGGCTCGTCATCAAAAATTGCGGTGCCTTTGCGAATGGAGCAGGAAATTGTTGGAGTGCTGTTGGTACGAATAGCTCGAAGATTTTGCGATGATGACAAAGCTCTTCTGGGAGCAGTCGGTTCACAGTTTGCGAGAAACTTGAAACGTGAAGAGTTCCTCCAGAATCCCGCTCGATCACAAGCATTCAGCTTTTTCTCACACACTGGCAGCCAACGAAAACTTGAAGGACTGTACGTTCTTAAGGCTTTAACTACTGAACAACGCTGCGAAGCAAACGCCTTGAGCGACATCAACGACGGCATTGCCATAGCTTATCTCGACGGCACAATCGCTCTGACTAATTCGCCGCTCCTGAAATTTGCCGACCTGACAACGGAAAAAGCTCGCACATTAGACCTCTTTGGATTGTTGGACCACTTCCGAACGGACGTCTTTGATGAACCGATCATTGCGGTGAGGCGAGTGTTGCAAACCGGCATAGCTTACGAGGGTGAGTTAAGGTTTGATCAAAAGAACATGATCCTTGGCATGCGGATCTCGCTGCTCCGTGAGTCGGAGGAAACTCAAGGCGGTTCGCGCGATCCGATTGGCCTGGTTATACACGTTAAGGACCTGACGCAGATGAAGGAGTACAACAAGCTAAAGAGCGACATGATCTCGCTGATGTCACACGAGCTGCGTACCCCGCTCACAAGTATCAATGGCTTCGCTGAGATTCTGACTGGTGATAATACGCTGCCGGAACAGGCACGCGAGTTTGTGGGCATCATTGCCAGCGAGTCGCAACGCATGTCTCGCATGATCAATACGTTTTTGGCGGTGACACAACTTGAGCGGAAAGATAAGCAGGAAGTCCTGAAGATACCACTCAGAATGGATGAGGTTGTGCGCGACACCATCGCGTCATTGCAATCCATCGCAAAGAAAAAACGCATTCGACTTATCGAACAACCAGCTCACAGAATCCCACCAGTTGCTGCGGACAAGGGATTGATAACCCAGGCTGTGAAGAACTTAGTTAACAACGCCATCAAGTATAGCCCCGAGCGAACGACTGTTACCGTGTCGACGGCGTTAGAAGCAGAAGCTGTTCGCGTCAGCGTCGAAGACCGCGGGTTCGGTATTCCCTCTGAGTCACTTGATCGCGTGTGGGAAAAGTTCTATCGCGTAGTTCGGGACGGTCAGGAAAAGGACGACGAATCGACCGGTCTGGGTCTCTCGTTTGTGCGAGAAGTCGTAGAACAACATGGCGGAAATGTGGCGGTTGATTCAGAGGTCGGCCGCGGTTCAAGATTTAGCTTTACTCTGCCACGATTGTGAAAGCTGTACGGCAGTCGCAGTTCAACCTTCGGACCAGCTAACAACCGACGAATTTCAAATTCGATTTATCGTTCCACGGCAATTCGACGACCCACAGATACAGCGCTTGTCGTCTGAATGCAAAGTTGATTCGTAGTCGATTGTAATCTCTTCGCCAGGCTTAATATCGCGTAGTGCGATAAAGAGAATGTGATCGTAAAGGATCTGCATAAACGCGTTCGGCCTGCATGAGTGATTGATGTAATGTGTGCCGTTTCCTCCACGGCTACCATCAAGACTAAAGCGACGGTTTACTTCGCAAATCCTCAGAGTCTTTCGATGGGCACGGCGACGAGCCTCTGCATTTGTAATCTTCTCGCCGGCGTACTCGGCTATTTTTCGACGCTTCCCAAAACTCTGCGTTGCGAAACATCCTTTACCGTGAATGGCGGAGCCCTTGATGGTTAATCCGGGCGCAAGTTGCAATTTCATTTGCAGTCTATCTTGCAGTCGAGGTGGTAAAACAACGCGCAGTTTATCATCTTGTGTTGGTGCTGGGGTGAGGAACTCAAAGTGAGCCAGGGATGCCACAGCTAACGAAATGACTTTGAAGACTATTAGCTATGTATAGTGTCAGCGGACAGTTCTTTTCGGGACTGAGCAGGAATGCAAGCAGCTACTTGAGTTTGAAAGTGCGAGCGATCAGGTCAGTTTGATTGCGGATACGGCCCAGCTTGTCGCGCAGTCCGGTAAATCGCAGAGCGTAGATGGTCCGGTTGTCAGCCTGAAGGTAATAAGTACGTCCGAGCATCGGTTTTCCGGTACGTGTAAATTCATAGGAGATGGTGACGCCATCCAATCTTCCATTGAATGTCTCTTGTTTACCTTCGATAAAGCCTGGTAGAAACCTCAATTTCTGATCTTGATCCCGCCGAGCAAGTTCAGCAGCAGTAGTACCAGCTTCAACAACCTCTTTTCGCACTGTTAAGTAACCGTCGAGGCGGTCACCAAAGACGAACTCCGGATGTTCGTGAGCAGCGTCAGGCTCTGAAATAGCTCGCCACGTCGGAGACGGCAGTTCAAACGAGTAATCGACCTTATCGTTAGTATAAACTTCCTGGGCCAAGGCCACAGATGACATAAGTGCAATAAGGCTCAGGCTCAAGAGTAGGAACACTCGCATTTAGGCTATTTTCTCCTTAGGCTATAAAAGTGCCGCAAAACTGATCATTGCCTCTTAGGCCTCAGTTCAGATGCCGCCTGACGATTTTTCCGTTGTCTTTCAGGCCTTGTCGACCAACAAAAGCACTTCGCGTTGAATCTTCACGATACTGGCGAGTCCCTTTTCGGCAAGCGCGAGCAGGTCATTCATCTGGCTGCGACTGAAGGGCTCTCTCTCGGCGGTACCCTGAACTTCAATAAACCTTCCGTCGCCAGTACACACTATATTCATGTCTACTTCCGCCCGCGAATCTTCGTCATATTTAAGGTCAAGCAACGGCGTGTTATTGACGATTCCAACGCTGACCGCGGCAACCGAATTAGTGAGAATCTGGCGGCTTAAGCGACCCGATTTGATGACTCGCTTCGTCGCTAAAGCGAATGCTACGTACGCGCCAGTAATGGCCGCGGTGCGAGTTCCACCATCTGCCTGCAAGACATCACAGTCGATCGTGAAGGTACGCTCTCCAAATGATTTCATGTCTGAAACTGCTCGGAGACTTCTCCCGATCAAGCGTTGAATCTCATGAGTGCGACCAGAGGGACCACCGCGTCCCGTTTCACGCGCGGTGCGAGTTTGAGTTGCGCGAGGCAGCATTGCGTACTCAGCAGTGACCCACCCTTGTCCGGTGTTTCGCAAAAAGGGCGGCACCCTATCTTCGAGTGTGGCGGCGCAGGCGACTCTCGTATTACCCATTTCGATTAACACCGAACCTTCGGCGTACGGCAAGAAATCGGGTGTTATCTTAATTTGGCGTAGCTCATCTGCAGCGCGCCCATCAGTCCGATCGAAGCTCATCGTGTCCCCATACCTCAACAGCTTCAAGAATAGAAGGAGCTGTACCAAGAAATCTTTCAGCTACTTTAGCAAATCTTTGAGCAGCATCAGTTACATAAAAATGATCCAGGTCGTCGCCCAGCCGCCGATCAGTTTGACGCCGAATGTCCTCGTCATGTGAGAGTCCAAGCTTTTCTAAACGGGCCGCAACCTCGATAGCGGTGGCTTCTCCTGAATCTATTAAGCTTACGTCTGGTCCAATGATAGCGGCGATTGTCCGGCGCAGGATCGGATAATGGGTGCAACCGAGTACCAGAACACTGATCGATTCAGTCGTTAAATCCTTAAGATACTCAGTGGCGACGGCATGGGCCACTTGAGAATCGGCCCAACCTTCTTCCGCCAACGACACAAAAAGCGGGCACGCTCGCTCGACTACTTCAACCGCTGAATTGACTGTCGCGATGGCCCTCGCATAGGCGCCGGATTGCACAGTTGCTTCTGTAGCGATAACACCAACTCGCTGATCATTTTTCACCTGAGCAGCCGCTGCTCGTGCACCTGGACCAATAACCCCTACCACATCGATTGCTACGGCTGCTCGAATCGCGGGGAGCGCCAGTGCTGACGCAGTATTACAGGCCACGACCAGGAGTTTTATACCGTGAGATTCCAGGAACTTCGCATTCTCGACTGCGTAACGCTCAACCGTCGCCAGAGACTTTGTTCCATAGGGTACACGCGCTGTATCACCGAGGTAGACGAAACGTTCGTTCGGCAAGCGTTCGTGCAGTGCCCGATAAACGGTGAGACCACCGACGCCGCTGTCAAAGATCCCGATAGGAAGATTTCGATCCAAGGAAGCTGTTCTTTGTTGTAGTCATTACCACACAACGCGGTAGCGTGTGGCCGCAATATGATTTTGATCTCAGTAGAGCCACACACTACCGCAATGTGGTACTGACTTCGCCTAAGCGAAAATATCAGATACGAGTACGCGAAAACCAGGAACGAGATCGTGGTCGACTAGTTCTTCGTTCTCACAGAAGACGGTTATTACACCATTCGCGTTATGAACTTCCACAGTTTTTGATTGAGGGTCAACAACCCAAACAGCTTTCGCGCCAAGTTCCAGCCATTGAGCAGTCTTTCTTTGAGCTTTCTTCTTATGGTCGCCAGGTGAAAGTACTTCTACGGCCAAATCGGGCGCACCTAAACGATAACCACTGGACCGCTCGCCGACCCGATCGCGATTAATGAATGCTACGTCAGGAGCGAGAACGGTATCGGGATCACTCTCAAGTTTGAACCCGGTTTCCGCTCCATAAAGCGTGCCCAGATAATTAGCTTTGACGAACTGGCCTAGCAATATAGTGAGATTACCTATAACTGCGCCATGTTCTTCACCTGATGGAGACATTGTGAGGAGTTCTCCTTTAACAAGTTCATAACGATATTGACCACGCGGTAAGGCGATTAACTCATCTGCGGTCATTAAGTGAGTATTTGTAGTCATGAGGTTCACCTTAACTAAAAATGTCCTTAACAGAAATACTGAACCCGACCAAACCATTTCTGCCGGTAAGTTCCTCTCTTTCTGTCAATAGCATTTTCCGACCGCTCGAATTTCTCACCTCGACGGTTCGCGTTTTTGGATACACAAGCCAAACAGCCTCTGCGCCAAACTCGAGCCATTGCGCAGTCTTCTTTTCTACTTTTGGTTTGCTCTCACTCGGAGAAATCACTTCAACCGCCAGATCTGGCGGGATCTCCAAATAACCTGATGAAATAGTTTTGATTCTGTCTTTGCGGATGAAGCTGATATCTGGAGCTAACACCGTGTCCGGATTCCTTTCGAGGATGAATCCAGTTTCAGCGCCAAATACGATGCCGAGTTTGTTGGCTTTCACAAACGTAGCGAGAGGCGCAGTGAGATAAACTGTTACTGCACCGTGTTGCGCACCTGATGGAGACATCGTGAGGAGTTGTCCTTTAACAAGTTCAT
>Ga0105248_10009626_pt1 | contig 10640 bp, 7 predicted proteins | sample KBSS34metaG_FD_81524 | JGI IMG/M metagenome (GOLD analysis project Ga0105248, IMG submission 81524) | Switchgrass rhizosphere microbial communities from Kellogg Biological Station, Michigan, USA - KBS S3-4 metaG | ecosystem: Host-associated > Plants > Roots > Rhizosphere > Soil | place... | reverse complement strand
TCTTTCCGTTGTCGTTGCCGTGGTCCTTGCCATGATCCTTGTCGTGGTCCTTGCCATGGTCCTTGTCGCCGCCATGCTCGTCGCCGTGCTTGTAGTGACCATATGCGTGGCCGTGATTGGTCTTGTAAAGGCCGTAAGCATGACCGTTTCGGTAAGCACCGTAGGCATGGCCGTGAATCGAACGCATGTCGCGCACGTCGCGTTCGGCGCCGATAGAGCGGCTGTCCCAGCGCACGCTCTCATTGCGGTCGATCACGATCGGATGGCCCCAGCGCCCGTAGGTGGTGACGAAGCCGCGGCGGAAGGAAACGTACTGAGGCGAACCGATGTTGATGTTGTACGACTGCACGACCATGCCCCAGCCGCCCCCACGATTGCGCTCGTAGCGTTCGGCAACTTCAGCGCAGGGACGTCCGATCGAATGGGCGAACGCGCAGGCGTAATAGACATCGCCCGGCCTCCAGCCCGGCCGGCCAAGCAGTTCGACCACGTACGGGCGCGGTGCCCCGTAGTTGGTCACCATTTCGTTGACGAACGGTTCGCGGTTACGGACGCCGTAGTCGTTGATTTCGCCGACACGGGAACTCACCCATGCATCGTCCGTGCATGCACTGGCAACGGAGGCCAGGGTGAAAGCAAGGGCAGTGGAGAGGACGAGCAAGGAAGGACGCATGGTGTGACTCCTGTCTGGTTGTTGTTCCGGTAGGGCGACAGTGTGGATGACGGCAATGAACCCATCGGGAACTGCCTGTCCGGTTTCCTTCCCTGTTCCTGCAGGCTTCAGTCTCGATCACAACGCTTGGCGCGAAAAGGAAAACGCCGCTCGTGTTGAGCGGCGTCCTGATCCAGTCGGAGAGGATGCGGAACGGGTCGTGCTTCCCGCTATCGCATGCTCAAGTTGCGTCGTCGATCACGAACGCGGTCTGGTTCGATGCGTTTTCGACGCGGGTGAGCTTCAGGTTTGCCTGGCCCCACTTCCTGGAATCACGCCTGCCTGCCGGCCATCGTCGGCACGAGCATCGTCTTCCTCCTGGGGAGCAGCCACAACTTCGCCACGAACAGCGCCAGCGCCACCGCGCCGATCGAGAAGATGATGTCGCCCGGCATCCGCATCCACACAAGCAAATGGATGATCGGGCGTCCCATGAACTCCGCCGAACGTGCAAATGCGTAGCCGTGTTCGAGCACCGCATTGAGCTGCAGCAGTCCCATCGGCAGCAACGTGAGCATGCCCATCATGGTCAGGCCCAGGTTGAGGGTCCAGAAGCTCGTGCGCAGCAGCTTCTCGTTCCAGACGACATCGGGCTTCAGGCCGCGCACGCAGAACAGCAACAGGCCGATGCCAAGCATCCCGTACACGCCCATCAAGGCGAGGTGGCCGTGCAACGCAGTCAGGTTCAGGCCCTGCATGTAGTACAGCGCGAGCGGCGTGTTGATCAGGAAACCGAACAAGCCCGCACCGACCAGGTTCCAGAACGATACCGCGAGGAAGAACACGATCGGCCACTTGTAGCGCGCCATCCACGGCGTTGCCTTGCTGTGCGACCAGGTCTCGTAGGCTTCCATGCCGATCAGCGCGAGCGGCACCACTTCAAGTGCGGAGAACGATGCGCCGAGTGCGATCACCGCCGTCGTCGTACCGGCGAAGTACAGGTGATGGAAGGTGCCGAGCACGCCGCCGGCCATGAACACCACGGTCGCGAACAGCACGTTCACCGTCGCCGTGGTTCCACGCACGAGGCCGAGCTTGACGAACAGGAAGCTCATCACCGCAACCGCGAACACCTCGAAGAATCCTTCGACCCACAGGTGCACGACCCACCAGCGCCAGTACTCGACCATCGACAGCGAGGTGTGTTCGCCCCACATCAGGCCGGCGCCGTAGAACATCCCGATCGCGATCGTGGACAGGAACAGCAGGCCGACGATCGACGACATCTCGTCCTTGCGCCGCAGCGCCGGCCACAACGCGCGACCCATCAGCAGCAGCCACACCATCAGCCCGACGAACAGGAAGGCCTGCCAGAAGCGGCCCATGTCGACGTATTCCCAGCCCTGCGTGCCGAACCAGAAATTGTTCGCGAGTCCGAGCTTCTGCATCACCGCGAACCATTGCCCGGCGAACGCGCCGACGACGATGATCAACAGGCAGGTAAACAGGAAGTTGACGCCGGCGCGCTGGAACTTCGGTTCGTAACCGGAGATCGCGGGCGCGATGTACAGGCCGGTGCCGAGCCACGCGGTCGCGATCCACAGCACTGCGAGTTGGGTATGCCAGCTGCGCGTGAGCGCGTAGGGCAGGATGTCGGCGAGGTTGAATCCGTAGACCTGCTGGCCTTCGACCTGGTAGTGCGCAGTGGTCGCGCCGAGCAGGATCTGGGTCAGGAACAACGCCATCACCAACCAGAAATATTTCGCGGTCGCCTTCATCGAAGGCGTGATCGTGATGCCGCGCAGCGGATCGTCCTTCGGCGGGATCGGGCTGCCTTGCTTGTCGCGATAGACTGCGTAATGCCAGCCGAGCAGGCCGATGCCGGCGATCATGAAGAGCACGCTGAACACCGTCCACAGGAATGCGTTCGGCGTCGCGGTGTTGCCGACCAGCGGGTCGTACGGCCAGTTGCTGGTGTACGACACGGTCTCGCCGGGACGATTCGTCACGCACGCCCATGCGCTCCAGAAAAAGAACGCCGTCAGCTGCCGGCGATGCTCCGGCGTATCCACCGTGGTGTTCTTCATCGCGTAGGTTTCGCGCAATGCGGCGGTTGCCGGATCGTCGGCGAAAAGGCTCTCGTAGTGCGCGGCGACTTGCGTCATCGCCGTGGCCTGTTCGGCCGATACCGTCAGCACGCCGGTTGCCGGGTCGTAACCGTTGTGGCGGATATCAGGCGTGAACTCCGCCTGTAATTTCGCCTGCTCGCCCACGGGCAATTCGGCGTAAGCCTTGCCGAAAGCGTGTTGCGCGCGCAGGTCGAGCCACGCACTGGCTTCGCGATGCAGGAAGTCGGCGCTCCAGTCGGGCGCAACCAGCGCGCCGTGGCCCCAGATCGATCCGAGCTGCTGGCCGCCGATGCTTTGCCAGACCGAGCGGCCCGTCTCGATGTCGGCCTGCGTGTAGAGCACGGTGCCATCCGCGCTGACGACCGAAACCGGCATCGGCGGTTGTTGCCGATGGATCTCCCCACCCATCCACAACAGCACCGCGAACGTAGTCGCCAGCAGTGTCGCCAGCCCCCACCAGAGTTTCCGTGTCTGACTCATGGCCCAGCCTCCCTCGAAGGATGGGTCCATGCTGGGGAAATCGCTCGCTGGATGCCTTGACTTGGGTCAAGGAGGCGAATGCTTGAAGCCGCCGCGTGCTGGAACCGCTATCCGCCGCACTTACGCGCTTGGGTGATGCCAGCGCATTCAAGCCTCCACGGCGACAACATGCGCCTGGATCTTGCCATCCACTTCGCCGGATCCGAATCGCTCGGCAATGCCATCGGCACACACTTTGGTTGCCTTGCCGAGCGCATCCGCGCCGCGCGCTTCGATCTCGTTGCGCAGCGGAGTGCCCTGGCAGTAAGCCATTGCAGGAATGTTCGCGGATGTCGCGCGACTGCGCATGGCGAGGGTTTCGATCGTTGGCGGTTGGGTGAACCCACCACGTTCGAGATCGCGCTCGATGGCGTCGCTGTCGTGGTAACCATGCGGAAGACGCGACAGGAAAGTCGGTGGATTGTCCGGGAAGAGCTGCGCGAGCGAGGCGGTAATGCCTTCGGCAAACTCGTTGTCCTCGATGCGATCCCACACGTTGAACAGCAACGTGCCACCCGGTGCCAACACGCGGCGCGCTTCGGCGAATGCCTTGCCCTTGTCCGGAAAGAACATGGCGCCGAACTGGCAGACCACCGCATCGAACAATGCATCGCGGAACGGTAGTTTCATCGCATCGGCCTGTCGCCATTCGATCGGCCGATCCGTGCCGATCGCGGCGGCGCGATCGAGCATCGGCTGGCTGATGTCCGTCGCGACGATGGCGACGTCGCTGGGAAGCGCGGCAACGATGGATCGCGTCACTACGCCCGTTCCCGCCGCTATTTCCAGCACGCGCTTGGGACGCAGCGTCGCCAACCGCGCAGCGATGTCGAGCGCGTACGGCTCGAAGATCAACGGCACCATGTAGGTGTCGTAGAGCTCGGGAACGGAGCCCGCGAAAATCTTGTCGGCGCTGTTCTTGTCCATCGGCTTTGATCCAGGTTGCAGAAAGGGTAGCGGCAATGTTGTCGGAGACATCGGTTATCAGTCTTCGTCCGGTCGCCCGTGGAACAGCAGTGGACAGGCTGGACTATGGCCCCGCACAGCCTTGACCGGCGGTGCGCTGCGTCAGCTCCGTGCAGAGACGGTCGGCTTCTGCAGAGTCGCCGCTCTTGCGCAACAGTTCCGCCAGGCCACGGGTCGCCGGTGGATCCAGCGGAGAATGAGCGAGCACCGTGCGATACCACGTTTCGGCTGCCGAGGCGTCGCCTCGCGCCAGATAACGTTCGGCGATGCCGACACCGAGCCGCGCATGCCACGGCCGGATCCGCGCGGAGCTTTGGTCGTAGGTGCGACCCATCGCGGCGTAGGCACGTTCGAGATATGGCAACGCCTCGCCCGAATGCCCGGTGATTTCGAGTATGTCGCCGATATCGACCAGCGCTCCCCAGGCGTCGGCATCCAACGCAACCGCGCGGCGATATTCGGCCAACGCCGGATCGAATGCGCCCTGCGCGGACAGGGCGAAACCCAGCGCCTTGTGGGCCACCGGCGAATCGGGCGCCAGTGCGACCGCGCGTTCGGCCAGCTGACGCGCGCGCTGCAACTGCTGCAGCGCCGGCGCGCGCGCGAGATGGCCGTTGGCCAGTGCATCGCGCAACTGATGGAACTCGGTCGGCCCGGGGCCGGGCGACTGCGGCCAGCGCACGCAACGCTGCACGAGGGCGTTGGCCAGGCCGGACAACGCCGGCACATCATCCGGATGCAGGCCGAGCACGCGCTGATACAACTCGATGGCTGCTTCGTTGTCGGCGCGCGAGAACTGGAAGTAATAGTCGTCGGCGAGTTCCACCAGCACCCGGCTGTCGTCGCCCGCAGCCACAGTCCGGGTGCCGGTTTCTCCGCCACCAGCACGTTCGTGGAATACCCAGGACAACCCGAGCGCTACCAGCGCCAGCACGACGATCGCCGGCGCAATGCGACGCCGGTGCGTTTTCGTGGGCATTGAAATGATTGCGGCCTGCGGCCCGGGCGCGGGCGTTGCGGGAAGGAGAATTGGTGCAGGCGCGTCAGTCGACACGACCGATGCGACGTCTGCGAGCAGGCGATATCCCCGCTTGGCGATGGTTTCGATGTAGCGCGGCGCCTTGGCATCGTCGCCGAGGGCTTGGCGCAGTTTCGAGACCGTGCGCGCCAGGCTGTCGTCGCCGACGATCACGCCGGGCCACAACGTGGCCATGATGTGCTCGCGCCCGACAACTTTCCCGGCCTCCGCCGCCAGCAGCCAGAGCAGATCCATCACTTTCGGCTCCAGCCGTTGCTCTCCGCCCGGGCCAGCCAGCAAGCCGGCATTGCGCTCAACGCGCCATTCGCCGACCCGGATCGCCAGTACGTCGGACTCAGGGTTCATGGGCTGGTGCACTCGCTGGGTTCATGGGCTCGACCGGGGAGAGAAAGACATCGGAAAACCGGGAGGATTCGGTCATGGCCACCAGGCACCGTCTCGGCTGCAATTCATGCAACCGGCCGCCGCTGTCCTTGGCACGCCTGCGCGCGCGGCCGGCACTTTACCATTGCCCCCAGAGGACCATCGATGACCTGCCTGTCCAGACTCTCCACCATCGCCCTGTCGTTGCTGTTGATGGCGACCACCCCGTCCAGTGCCGCACCCGGGCCGGGCGCGGCCGAAGCCGTCGAACCGCATTTCACACCCGTCCAGTTGCGCGCCGATTTCGACGCGTTGTATTCGGGCCTGAAGTCCGCGCATTACGACCTGTATGCCCGTCGCAGCCAACGCGAGTACGACGCACTGTATCGAAGCATGCGCGCGGGTTTCGATCACGAACTTGGTCTGGACGAGGCGCGGTTGCGCTTCCAGCGATTCGCGGCCTATGGCCGGATCGCGCACGAGAACATCGACCTGCCCACCGATGGCTGGGAACGCTTTCGCAAGGCCGGTGGCAAGGCCTTCCCGCTGTATTTCCGCGTGGTCGGCGGACGCGTGTTCGTGAACGACGACGACAGCGGTGTCGCCGGCATCGCGCAGGGCGACGAGGTACTGGCCGTCGAAGGCAAGCGCGTCAAGAAATGGATGGAGGGCCCGAGCGCGCTGGTTTCGGCGGACAACGATTACCTCCGCGACGCGCAGATGGAGAACGGTTGGCCGTTGCTGGTATGGCTGAGCGGCGGAACGCGCGACCATTTCGCGTTGCGGCTGAAGAAAGCCGACGGCCATCGCGTCGACCTCGTGGTGCCGGCGCGCAGCCGCGCCGAGTTCACGGCCGCCGAAGCCAAACACCCGCCCCGTTTCGAACTCGACTCGGACGCACGCGAAGCGCGCATGCTCGATGGAGGGACGGCTTATCTGCGGCCCGGTCCGTTCTACGACAACCGCCCCGGCGCTGCCGACATCTGGGACAACAGCGCCTTCAAGACATTTCTCGACCAGGCCTTCGAGAAGTTCGCTGCCGCCCACGCTCAGCGCCTGCTGATCGACCTGCGCGACAACCCTGGCGGCGACAACTCGTTCAGCGACCTGCTGCTCGCGCGGATCGCGGATCGTCCGTTCCGCTTCACCGACTCGTTCGAGATCAAGGTCAGCGCGGCGACGACGGCCGCGAACCGCAAGCGCCTCGATGGCGCCAGCGATGCGATGGCCAAGCGCATGGACGCCGCCTATGCGGGCAAGCCGGAGGGCAGCAAGGTGATGTTCGAGATCGATCGGACGCCGCCATGCGCTACCGGGCGTTTCAACGGCAAGGTCTACGTGCTCATCAACCGGCATTCGTACTCGAACACGGTGCTGGTCGCAGCGATCGTGCAGGACTACCACTTCGGCACGGTGCTGGGCGAGGAAACCTCCGATCTTGCGAGTACCTACGGTGCGATGGAGAAATTCACCCTGCCCAACACCAGCATCGAGGTGGGCTATCCGAAGGCACGGATCCTGCGCCCGAGCGGCAACCCCGAGGCGCGCGGGGTGAGGCCGGACATCGAAATCCCCACGCCGATCGTGACCGGTACCGACGACACCGTGCTGGCACGCGCACGCGCGATCGTGGATGAGCAAAGCCGCTGACGCCAAAGGCAGTCTGCGGCACTGTGCGGCCATCAACTAACTCCGTGTCGCCAAGACGCCGTCCAGCGCGAGCTGTGTCCTGAAGCCGGCCTTCTGCAGCCGCTTCGCCACCTCGCGCGGGACATCGCGGCCGCTGGTGAGTTTGTTCGGGCTACCGGTGTAATGGAACATGCGGCCGCCCCTGCGCAGCACGCGCGCGAGTTGATCGTAGAACGCCTGCGAATACAGTTCGCCGGCGATGCCGAAACGTGGTGGGTCGTGCAGCAATGCGTCCACCGACGCGCTGGCGATTTCGCCGATTGCTTTCGACACATCGGCGTGGGTGAGGTTCAAGCGACCGCCGCTGGTGGGCGCAGCAGGGTCCGGCGACCACGGGTTGAGCGTGCGCAGCCACAGCACGTCGGCATTTTTCTCGAACGAGTCGATGCGCGTGGCGCCAGCTTCGAGGCAGCAAGCCGCGAAATATCCCAGGCCACCGCAGGTATCGAGCACGATCTTGCCGCGTGGTTCGACCAGCGCCACCTTGCGGCGCGCATCCTCGATCGGTGAAATTTTCGCGGTGACCAGCATCTTGATGCCGTCGATCTCGAACGTCGGCGCGCCCCATTCGGTCGGCACCAGCTTGATCAACGAACCGGCAAAACGCGACGCGGGAGCGAACGCATCGCCGTCCCAGTAATGGACCGTGCGGTCTTTCAGCTTCTGCGGATATGGATAGCGCTGGCCGCGCCATCGCCAGGCATCCGGCTCCAGCGTCGCGACGTCATTCGAGATCCCGAGGTCCAGCGATCCGTTCCACGCGCTCTCACCGGCATCGCGCGCGGCCAGCAGCGCCTCGGCGATCGCGCGCAGTAGCAGGGGGCCGGAGTAATGCGGCACGTCAGGCAATCGCTGGTGGATGGCGTTGGGCCTGCGATGTCCTATTCGTTCGCCTTCTCTGTTTCCAGGGCCTTGGCGCACGCTTCCTTGCTTTCATAGACCATGTACTCGCTGCGCTTGTCGATCGCGCATTTGCGGGCCTTCGCCGGATCGCCACCGAAGGATCCGTCGGTGAGCTCGCACTTCCGGAACTTCTTGATCAATGCCTTGGTGACTGCAACGCATTGCGTCGAGTTCGGGTTCTTGAGCCAGTCGAAGCCATAGGTTCCCTCGGCCGGCACGTCGGTCGCGGCGAACGCATACGGCGATGAAGACAGTAGTGCAGCGCAGGCAAGCAAGACGGGGACCAATCGCATGTTCGGGGCCTTCGCAAGGAGGTACGCCAATGGTGTCAGAGACTCGTGCTGGATAGGAGGTGGTTTCCACGAAAATCGCTTCCGTCCCTTTTCCCGCGCGAACCCATCGTGGGGTTTCGAACGGCCTGGCGCCCCGGTTCAGGCCAGCGATTTCGCGAGTTCCCTCAGCACCCCCGCCGGATCGTCCTCGATCGGTTCCCCGTGCGAGACGAGGATGCGCTTGAGCCGGGGGATCTTCGACCATCGCACGAACTGGTCGAGCAACGCGTCGTTGTCCCTGATCAGCGTGAATTTCGGCGGGTTCGGAATGCGCGGCTCGTCGGCGGCGAATCCCATCATCTTCAGCATCCAGCCCCCGATGCCGCGCACGTTGCGCAGGTTGCCGACCAGGTCGTTGAGGATGAGCGTGGCGCCTTCGTCCGTCCTGACGATCAATGCCGCCTCGCGATTGTCGGTGCCCGGCACGGTTACGAACTCGACGCCCCGATCGTGGAAATTCGGAGCGACGGTATCGACGGCCACCAGTTCCTCGACGCGCGCGAGCGATCCCGCGCAGGCGACGACGTGCGTCTCCGGATAGCGTTGCTTCCAGATGCCCGCGTCGAGTCGGTGGTGGTCGTTGGGGACGATCAGGAACGAAGGCGTTCCGAATGCGTCGATCCGGGCCATCTCGTCCTCGTCCAGCGCAATGGCGTTGAACACCACGAGGCGGCGATCGGCGAGGCGAACGATCGTCATGCGGCGCGGGAATTCCATCAGCGGCATCTGGATGTCGCCGACGACGGTGAGGATGCGGTCTTCGAGTTGGGTCAGTGGTCCGTGCGGGAACACTTTCCAATGCGTGAGCGGCTTGCCCATGGCGGACCTCCTTGTCGATGCGCTTCAAGTGCCTCGTGCGAGGCGAGCGTGCGCCGGCGCAATCCATGCGCGAATGAAGGGCGATAGGCATGCTGATACAACGTCCACGATGAATGCGATGCCAACGAGCGGTCGTCGCGAAGTGTTTCTCCATGGATTCGGAGCGAATCGGCCATTTCGGATAGCCGTTCGTGTTGCCTTGCTATATTGCCTCGTCCGACCGCCGCGGCAGTCCTGATCATCCATTGAGGAGATCGTCCATGCGCATTGCCATGCTGTTGCTCCTTGCACTGGCCGCAGTGCCGGTCGGCGCCCGCGCTCGAACACCGGTGGCGCCGGCACCCCCGATTGCGATGCTGCAATCGATCGCAGGCGACGTACGGGCGGATGCGTTGCGTACCACCATCACCAAGCTGGTTGGCTTCGGCACGCGGCACACGATGTCCGACACGCAGTCGAAGACACGCGGCATCGGCGCGGCGCGGGCATGGGTGAAGGGTCGCTTCGACGAGATCAACCGGGACTGCAAGGGCTGCCTGCAGATCGAGACGCCGGAACAAAACGTGACCGGCGAACGCATTCCGCAGCCGACAATGGTCATGGATGTGCTCGCGATCCAGCGCGGCACGGACGATCCGGATCGCGTGATCGTGATTTCCGGCCACCTCGATTCGCGCGTGCGCGACGTCATGGATGCAAGGAGCGATGCGCCCGGCGCCGACGACGACGGTTCCGGTACTGCCGCGGTGCTGGAGGCCGCGCGCGTATTGTCCAGGCACAAGTTCCGCGCGACGCTGGTCTATGCCGTGCTTTCCGGGGAAGAGCAGGGCCTGTATGGCGGCAAGCTGCTCGCGCAATACGCGCACGATCACCGCTGGAACGTCGAAGCGGATCTCAACAACGACATCATCGGCAACACCGTGGGCACGAACGGGGTCAAGGACGCGGATCACGTCCGCGTGTTTTCCGAAGGCACGCGCTCGACCGAAACACCCGAGCAGGCGACGCGCCGGCGCTACAACGGCGGCGAGGTGGACAGCCCTTCGCGCAATCTTGCGCGCTTCATCAACGGACTCGCGGACAGCTACCTGAAGGACTTCAGCGTACGCATGGTCTACCGCACGGATCGCTACAGCCGCGGCGGCGACCAGGTACCGATGCTGGCGATGGGATATCCCTCGGTGCGTTTCACCGAGGCGATCGAGAACTACACGCGCGAGCACCAGGAT
>Ga0105248_10009623_pt1 | contig 10641 bp, 8 predicted proteins | sample KBSS34metaG_FD_81524 | JGI IMG/M metagenome (GOLD analysis project Ga0105248, IMG submission 81524) | Switchgrass rhizosphere microbial communities from Kellogg Biological Station, Michigan, USA - KBS S3-4 metaG | ecosystem: Host-associated > Plants > Roots > Rhizosphere > Soil | place... | reverse complement strand
GTATCGTGACCTTCCAATGGAGTCAGAAGGCTGCGCTTATGACCGTTTCGCAGGCTGAACTGGACAGGCTGGGAGCGGGCCTTCCGCCCCCTCCGGGAGATCAGCAGCAGCAGATGCAGAGGCGTGCCTACCCACCGCCCCCGCCTCCGCCAAACTACGGTCCCGTCTACTATCCCTATCCGTACTACTACCCGTATTACCGTTAGCGGGATCGTGGTCTTAGGCTGATCCGGTCGGACTAGGTTCCTGCTTCATTACGGAGCATGGTAGAAATCCTATGCGTCCCGTGATTTATACTTGTAGCTTGCCCTGCATCCAGCGTGGCCCTCCCGGGTTGCGCTCTGGCTTCGCAAATTCCGGGCACGCGCATATTGTCCATCGATTGCGCTTAAGTGAAGGTCGTTAGTCACGCATGATTCGTATTCTGCAGCAGGACAACCGCATTACGAAGATTCTCTTTGCTGTCATTATTGGGTTTGCCGTAATCACCATGGTGATCACGCTTGTGCCGGGCGTATTTGATAACGCTTCGGTGAACGATGCGAACGTCTTTGCGACTGTGCGTGAGCCGGGCCTGTTCGGCCGCTTTGGCATCGACAGCACTGCCGTGAAGATGACCGACGTGAACCAGCTGGCTGCCCGCCAACTTCAGCAACAGCGCCTGCCGGAATTTCTGCTCCCTTATATGTCGCAGCGCGCCGGACAGGTTCTTGTGCAGCGTCAGATACTGAAGCATGAGGCCGACCGCCTGAATCTCCAGGTGAGCGATGAAGACCTGCGCCGCGAGCTCGAAACCGGACCGTTTGCACAGTACCTGTTTCCTGGTGGTAAGTACATCGGCGACGACGCCTACATGAATTTTGTGCAGAGCTTCTTTCAGACTAGTCGCTCGGACTTCGAGACTCAGATCAAGAGCGATATGGAGTTGCAGCGGCTGCAGGCTCTCATCACTGGTGGTGTGACGGTCTCTGACAACGCGGTGCGTGAGGCCTACAAGGTTCAGGGCACGAAGGTGAAGTTCGACTACGCAGTCATCTCTGCCGACGACATTCGGAAGACAATCAATCCGCAGGACGCTGAGCTCGAAAAGTTCTTCAAGGACAACGCCGCAAAGTATGCGACAGGAGTTCCAGAGACTCGCAAGATTCAGTACGCTTCATTTGATGCATCCAACCTTCCGGGCGGCAAGCCCCAAATCTCCGATGCTGAGGTGCAGGCGTACTACAACCAGCATCAGGATCAGTACCAGGTGAAGGAGCAGGTGAAGGTTCGGCACATCCTTATCGCGGTTCCCCAGGGTGCCGATGCCAAGACCGATCAGGCTGGCAAGGCCAAAGCCGACGATCTGTTGAAGCAGATTAAGAGCGGCGGCAACTTTGCAGATCTCGCAAGCAAAAACTCCGACGACCCCGGCAGTAAGGCAGCAGGAGGAGAGCTCGGCTGGCTCGATCGTGGCCGTACAGTGCCCGAGTTCGACAAGGTCGCATTTACGCTTAACCCCGGACAGACCTCCGATGTCATCAAGACACAGTTCGGCTACCACATCCTTCAGGTTGAAGAGAAGAAGACCGCACACCTGCGGCCGCTTTCTGAGGTGAAGGCTGAGATTGCCCCTGTTCTTGAGCAGCAGCGCGTTGGTGCTGCGGAACAGACTTTTGCTTCACAGCTTGCCGCAGATGCAAAGAAGAATGGCCTTGAGAAGGCTGCAACCGTGCGGGGGCTCCACTTTGTCACAACCGACTACATCGCCAAGGACGGAGTGATCGCTGGCTTGGCCGATGGTACGCCATTGCTGACACAGGCGTTTTCCGTGGTCAAGGGCGCTGATCCTGCCTCTGTCTCCACCGGTGACGGTTTCGCCGTCTTCCAGGTTGCTGACATTAAGGCCGCACATGCGCCTGCCTTTGCTGAGTACAAATCGCACATCCTCGATGACTATCGCGAGCAGCAGGTTCCGCTTCTGCTGAACACGCAACTCAACAAGCTCGATGATCGCGCCAAGGTTCTCAATGATCTGAAGAAGGCCGCAGCCGAGATGAATATCGCGGTGAAGACCAGCGAGATGGTTGGTCGCGATGCACAGGTTCCAGAGATCGGCTCCATGGCCGGCCCTGGTTCAGCTGCTTTCTCCCTTAACAAGGGAAGCATCTCTGGGCCGCTCAACCTCGGTCGCGCCGGAGTGATTCTCAGCGTGCTTGATAAGCAGGAACCCACTTCAGAAGATATCGCCAAAAACTTCGATCAAACCCGCGAGCAGTTGTTGAACGATCAGCGGGAGGAGATCTTCCGCGTATACGTTGGCAATGTCACGAAAAAATATGAAGACGGCGGTGCTGTTCGCTATTCCAAGAAGCAGGCGCAGCCTGGACTTCCCACTGGCAGCTAAGGCTTCGATAACCCGAACGAAAAGGCCCATTCACTACGGATGGGCCTTTGCTTTTTCACGGCTGGCACTGCAGACGCTCTTCCGTAAGACCGGATAGGATGACCTTAGTTGAAAACCGCGGGAGGCAACATGAGTGGGGAAGCGGAGAGGCTGGATCGTTTTTCAGGAGTGCTGTTGCATGTAACGTCACTGCCGTCTTATGGTGGAGTGGGAGACTTCGGGCCGGCTGCTTATGCTTTTGTCGATTTTCTTGCGGCGGCCAAGCAGCGACTCTGGCAGGTCTTGCCGCTAAGTCCCACTGGGTACGGAAGCTCACCCTACTCGGCACTCTCAGCTTTCGCGGGCAATCCATTACTGATTAGTCTCGAGCGCCTCGTTTCAGACGGCTGGCTAACTGCAGAGCGTATTGCAGGACTTCCTGGACATGAAGGGCCTGCAGACTTTCAGGCTGCGACCCTGCAAAAAATCCCCCTTGTCGAAGACGCGGCGGCAAACTTTCTTGACCGTGCACCAGAAGCAGCGCGAGCGCGATTCCAGAAATTCTCAAAGTCAAACATCTCATGGCTCGCTGACTACGCCTTGTTCAATGTCCTTCGGCGAAAGTTCGGATACGTTAGCTGGCATGAGTGGCCAGCTGAATACGCACATCGAAATGATGGAGCTATCACCGAAACGCTCAATACCTATGGCTGCGAACTAGCCATTGAGCAAGTCGTTCAGTTTTTCTTCCATGAACAGTGGTGCGCTTTGCGCACCTATTGCGCAGAACGAAAGGTTCGCATCCTGGGTGATGTTGCGATCTTCGTGAACTACGATAGCGCCGATGTCTGGACTCATCCCGAACTGTTCGAACTGGACCAGGCTCACAGGCCCCTGCGTGTCTCCGGTGTTCCACCGGACTACTTCTCAAAGACGGGGCAGCGATGGGGAAACCCCCTCTACAAGTGGAAACTCCTTGAGCAGCGCGGCTTTGACTGGTGGGTCGCACGAATCCGTAGGTCACTGGCACTCTACGACATGATTCGTCTCGACCACTTTCGTGGTTTCGAGGCCTATTGGTCAATTCCTGCGGAGGAGCCCACAGCAGTCAATGGCGTTTGGGTCAAGGCACCAGGGCATGAGCTATTCAAGAGACTCAGAGAGGTCTTTGGCACATTGCCGTTCGTTGCGGAGGACCTGGGGCTGATTACTCCTGAAGTGGACGAACTACGCGAGCACTTCCTAATGCCTGGAATGCGCGTTCTGCAGTTCGGGTTTTCCGACCGCGGCAGTCACCTCCACCTGCCTCAGAATTTCGTGCCGAACATGGTGGTCTATACCGGAACGCACGACAATAACACAACATTGGGCTGGTGGCGTGAAGACGCGAGCGAGTTGGAGCGTAGTCACCTTCAAACCTATCTCCAGCCGATCCAACACGGAGACGATATTGTGTGGGCGATGATTCGAGCCGCGGCCCGCTCTGTGGCGAACATGTGCATCATCCCCATGCAGGACGTGCTTCACCTGGGTAGCGAAGCAAGGATGAATACGCCTGCCGCGACAGCAGGGAATTGGACGTGGCGATACAGCCTCGGTTCACTCCATCCCGACTTCGCCGTCCAACTCGCAGCGCTTATGGAGATGACTGATAGAGACGGCTACGTTCCGCCAGAGCCGGAGTCGATCGAGGTTGTTACCTCAGCGGAACAGGCTCCAAGCATTTAGACTGAATAGGTATCCCAAATCTCAGGAGTATCCATGCCTCTCTCTGGCGAAGCCATCCGCACCATGAATTACGTTGACGACATCTCGGTTACGCTGCGGCGCATTCTGGCAGTTCTGCCGTCGCTGACCGATGAGGAGCGGCAGCGAGTCTCCGAACATATCAAGCACGCTGAGCCGAGCTACGATACGGTTATTGCCGCGGTGGCAGGCAAGAAGTGAACTTACTGGCCGGCGTGCAGCCGAGCCTGGGGATCCGGGCCGTTGCTGTCATCGGGGCCGGTCAGGCCGGCCGCAATTTTGCTTTGGCATGTGCTGCGGCTGGGTTTTACGTTGTGATCGAGGACGTCATGCCGGCGAACCTGCGGCGGGCTGAGGCGGAGTACTCTGACTTGAGCTTGCGGGGCGGTTATGGAGAGCTTCAGCTCGCTATGACCGTAGAAGAAGCAGTGCGAGAAGCTGACCTCGCCGTTGATTTTGTGCCAGATGAACTCGAGTCCAAACTAGAGATCTTTAGCCTGATCGACCGCATGGCACCTCCGAAGACCATTCTATGTACTCCGAGCGAGGCATTGAGCATCACAGACCTTGCTTCCTGTGTCTACCGGCCGCACCGTTGTGTAGCGATCAGGGGAGATGTTGGCGCAGGAAAGCCGCTCCAAATCCTTCACCCCCCCCTTTCGGATGAGAATGTTCTGCAATCAATAACGGGCTTTTTTCTCCGACTCGGATCTGTCCCAGAGTTGATAACGGATCCCGTTATTTCGGCACTGACAAAGAACGCGGCGCCGAACAGGTAGGCAATCCCGCCTGAAAATCTCCTGGTAGCGAAATACAACCTTCGTCACAGAGGGGAACTCTTTCTGTCGTGGCTGCGTAACAGAAAATAGAAACTGTAGTCCAATTGTTACTATGCGCGCTTTGTGGGATATCTTCGCTCAGGTCTTTCGCTCTATCGGAGCGAACAAGCTGCGCTCGTTTTTAACGATGTTTGGCATTGCCTGGGGCGTGGCCTCGCTTCTGCTGCTTATCGGTCTGGGTGAAGGCTTCCGTTCAGGCCAGCGCCGCGGGCTCGCCCAGTTGGGTAAAGACGTCATCATGGCATGGGGTGGAACGATCCCTGCCTTGCCGAATCAGCACACGGGCATGAGGCCCTATAAGTTGACAGTTGGTGATGCGGAGGCGATCCGGGCTGAGACTCAGCACGTTCGCAATGTTACCGCATTCATCAACCGCGGCGACCTGAAGCAGGTCAGCGAGTTTTCAAGCGCGGGCGGTTCAGTGATGGGCGTAGAGGTGAACTACCCGGAGATTCGAAACCTCCCGATTGCACAGGGTCGCTATCTGAATGAGGACGACATCGCGCAACGGAGGCGCGTCGTCGTACTCGGACAGAAGAGCAATAAGCTGTTGTTCCCCGGCCGACCATCCCTCGGAGCGTTCCTGACGATCAATGGAGCCAGGTTCCAGGTGATTGGAGTTGTAGAAAAGATTGGTCGCGGCAACAATGACGGCGAGAACCAGAGGATGTATATCCCGCTGTCGACGATGATGGAGCTGTTTCCCATTACAGGGGAGAACATTCCTCAGGATTCGATCTCGTCTATCCAGTATCAGCCTTCGACCCCGGAGCTGAACGAGACCGCAAAGGCCGAGGTTCATAGGGTGATTGCACAGAGGCATGGTTTTGATGCCAATGTTAAGGATGCCTTTGAGGAGTGGGACACGATTAAGTCGCAGCGCACCATCGGGCTGATCTTTACTGCGATGGATGTCTTTCTTGGTGGCGTGGGCATTGTCACCCTTGCACTCGGTGCGGTGGGAATCATCAATATCATGCTGGTGACTGTGACTGAGCGGACTAAAGAGATTGGGCTGCGCAAGGCGCTTGGAGCGACCAATCGGAGCATCCTTATGCAGTTCTTTCTTGAGGGGTTAATGCTCACCGGACTCAGCGGAGTGATTGGAATTGTCGGAGCCGGGACGCTGATGTTCGTTCTCGGCAAGGCCATGGGGAACAATCAGATGGGTTTTGATCCGCCGCGGCTGGTGCCGTGGTCGGCCGCTATGGCTATGGGAACGCTGGTTGTCTGCGGAGTCGTCGCGGGTCTTTATCCTGCCAGCAAGGCGGCTGGGCTTGAGCCTGTGGAAGCGTTGAGGAAGGAATAGCGATGCTCAAGGACATCTTCAGCCAGGCGATTGAGGCAATGCGCCACAACGGACGGCGCACGGCGATCACCATTGTCGGCATGGCGTGGGGTATCGCTACTGTGGTGTTGCTGCTGGCTTACGGCGCGGGTTTCGGGCGAGCCTTCGAGACGATCTTTGCGCAGTGGGGAACCAACATGATCGGCGTCTTTCCGGGGCGCACCAGTGAGCAGGCGGGCGGCTCGAAGGCCGGAGTCAGGGTTCGTTTTCAGCAGGACGATGTGGAAAGGATCCAGGAAACGGTTCCCGGGGTCATTCACGTCTCTCCGATTTTGTGGAAGCAGGTTCCGGTACAGAACGATCTGCATACGTTCACCTGGGAAGTGGACGGAGTTACCCCGGAGCTCCCAGACATTATGAACATGCAGATCGAAGAAGGCAGGTTCATCTCCGCGGCCGATATTCAGCAGCGCAGCCACGTTGCAGTGATCGGGTCTGAGGCGAAGACCAAGCTGTTCTCGGGCATGTATCCGTTGGGCCAGAAGATTAGGTTGAACGGTGTGAGCTTCGAGGTCATCGGCGTTCTGAAGGCCAAGATGCAGGAGGGCGATGACAATATCAATCGGGTTGTAGACATTCCGTTCCCGACAATGGGGGATCTGAAGGACATCAAGTACATCGACGGAATATGGATGAGTTTCCACGGTAGCCACACGGCGGTGGAGAAGGCCCTCAGGAACCAACTGGGCGCGGCGCATGGTTTTCGACCTTCTGATCGCAATGCGATCTATGTGGCGAACATCATGGAGCAGCTTTCGCAGTTCAGGCTCGTCTCCATTGCGCTGCAGGCGTTGTTATTGTTCATCGGTGTCCTGACGCTTGGAATTGCGGGCATCGGTCTGATGAACATCATGCTGGTGAGCGTTCAGCAGAGGACTCGCGAGATTGGTGTCGAGAAGGCTCTGGGAGCGAGGAAGCGGCACATTCTGTTCCAGTTTCTTGCCGAGGCGATGGTGATCACCGGGGTTGGTGGTATCGGCGGCATTGTGCTGGCCGTTACCGTCAGCAAGCTCGTCGGCGGGATTACGTTTTACAGCGCGATTGCCAAGAATGGGAGTGCTGCGGATATTTATCTACTGATATCACCGAACATCGTCATCGTCGCCACGTCGGTGCTGGTTGTCGTGGGAGTTGTGAGCGGAATGATTCCGGCGATCCAGGCGGCAAATCTTGACCCGATCGAGGCGCTACGGTACGAGTAGGCCCCCGTATCTTTTTGTGCAAAATCTTCGAAAGATTGGACTTAGGCGGGTACCACCGCCGTAGATGTCCAAATGAGTTAAGAAAGCCCCGAGGCGTTGCTCGGGGCTTTTCTTAGCTCTGTTTAAAGAGTAGCAGGTTGAGCGTAATTAATCGGCACAGTCGATGTTATTGATTTTACTTGGCTTGTGCGTGATGAGGGCTTGACAAGCTTCCTTGGTCGAGTGGGCTGTGAAAAATTGGCTGCAACAGCCGCAGTTCTAAAGAGTGGAATGACATTTCAATGGGTCTGCCGATGTTCACCTTGTTGTGGCGCTGTCTCGAAGGAGGTCTTCGATATCGCCGATCTTGTCGATGGCGAGGTTGAGTTTGCGGGAGAGAGCCTGGATCTCGGATTCGGCGCGGCGGTTGACGTCGAAGTCGAGTTCGCTGCGGAGGCGGTCCTTGGTGTCCTGACGGTTCTGGCTCATCATGATGACCGGTGCCTGGAGAGCGGCGAGCATGGAGAGGAAGAGGTTGAGCAGGATGAAGGGATACGGATCCCAGGTGTGCGCATGAGCGAAGATGTTGATGCTGGTGTAGACGACGAGCGCTACGAGAAAGGAGATGATGAACTTCCAGGAACCCCCGAAGCCTGCGACACCATCGGCGACGCGGTCGCCAAGGGTAGCTTCTTCTTCGATGATCTCGTTCGCATTGCGCTGGGCTCGAAGTTGAATGAGGCGCTGGGAAGCATGGAACTGGCGACCTAGGACGGTTAGCATATCGAGGCCGGCCAAAGGCTTGCGCTTGACGAGTTCCGTGATGTCATGACGGTCCAGTTCCAGGCACTCAGTCTCTTCCATTGCCATGGCGTTCGTGGTGTGGGGTGTCTCGTCAAGCATGGAGGCGAAGCCGAAGAAGCCGCCGTGCGCGGGTTCGTCGACGAGGACCTCCTGCTGGTCTTCGTCGACGGTTGTGACCTGAACGCTGCCCGACATGAGAATGTAGGCGGTCTTGCCGGGCTCGCCAATCTTGAAGATGCGCTGGCGCGGTACGAAGCGGCGAATCTCGACCTGCGCGGCGAGTACGGCGAGCTCTTCATCGTCGAACAGCTCGAACAGGGGGACGTGTTTTAGCTCTTCGGGGGCGCAGTGCATGGCAGTCTCTCTCTTTCAGGGTTGTGAAGGGTTTCCGACCCGAAGATAGCAGAGGCGGAGGACTTGGTGTTGAATCAGACGCTGAGGGAACCTGCGGAGCAAAGAAAGTCTGAGGATTCTCTAGAAATCAGGGGAATTCTCGTATCCGCTGGATGAGTGCATTGCCCTGAATGCACCATTCGAAGCCACGATGGGAGCATGGCTCACCACAAGCCGATGGTTTGTGACGATGCCCGTTATGCAACCCCTCACCTCAACCAGTATCGTTACAATTACAAAAAATCTTTCCAGACGCAAAAACTCACGCGATGATGCCTGTTCTCACCTCACAGAGTGCGCCTCGCCGAAGCCTGTCTCGGGCCACGGCCGTTTCAGCAGCAATAGTCATCCTCCTTTTCTTTGCTAGCTGCTTACACACCGCGAAGCGTGATTCCGTGAGTTGGGATGAGTCTCAGCATCTCTATTCAGGGTGGCTTTCCTGGGAGCGTGGAGATTTTGGTTACAACCCTGAAGTTCCACCGCTGGTGAAGATGTGGGACGCTATTCCCCTCCTGCACCGAGACATCAAGCAACCGGCATTCACGGGCGATCATTTCAAGAAAGAGGGTTTCGTTCTAGGCCAGCGTTTCCTGGTTGCCAATGGCATCGATCAAACGTTGATACCTGCACGGGTCATGGCTTCGCTGCTTACCGCCTTCCTCGCCACGTTGCTCTTCTTTTGCGCGAGGGAGATGTTTGGCGACAAAGCGGCCATGTTCGCCCTGCTGCTCTTTTGTCTGGACCCGAATTTCCTTGCCCACGGCGCCTACGTGACTACGGATATTGGGGCCTCGCTCACAATGCTTGCCGCGGTTTATGCGTTCTACAGATACATGCAGCGTCCCACCGTCGCCAGAATGATCATCGTTGGGCTCGTCGTCGGCCTGGCTATGGCGGCCAAGTTCACGGGGGTGTTCATTGTTCCGGTCTTGTGCCTGATCGCAGTCATCGACTTCTGGCGATCGGGTTCCAGGTCTCCATCACCTCGGCAACTGATCACTGCGATCGTGGTTATTTCGTTGATCGGAGTGGGAAGCATCTGGACTGTATACCACTTCCGCTATGCGGCTCGACCGGGCTCTCTCCAGTTGAACCCGACGAGTGAGGAGTATCTACAGAAACTTACTTCGCCACTGAGCCGTAGTGCGTTGACGATGATGAGCAAAGTTCACCTGCTACCTGAGGCCTATATCTACGGGTTGGCAGACACAAAGATCTCAGCAGGCGATCTCCCGAGTTATTTGTTCGGGCGGGACTACGCTGGCGCTCCGCACTGGTATTTCCCAGCTGCTCTCCTCATCAAGAGTACGTTGCCCTTCCTGATCCTGTTGGCGTTGACGATGGCTGTTGTGTTTCGAGGCACGTGGCAAATGCGCCGCGAGATTGTCTTCCTGACTGTCCCTCCCTTATTCATTTTCCTGCTGTCAACATCTTCCAACCTCGGCATCGGGTACAGGCATCTGTTTCCGATGTTCCCGATGCTCTACATCCTGATCGCGGGCTGCGCCTCGTATCTCATTTCCAGGAATCCGAAGTTCATCTATGGATTTGTTGTTCTTCTGCTCTGGCAGTTGGTCACAACAGTAACCGCACGCCGCCCGGGACTGTTGGCCTACGCGAATGAGGCCTGGGGAGGACCATCGAAGACGCATTTGTACCTCTCCGATTCCAATGTAGATTGGGGCCAGCAACTCAAAGCCGTCAGACATTACCTTGAGACGCACCCCTCTCAACCCTGCTACTTTGCCTACTTCGCACAGGGCCCCGTGGATTTCAAAGATTATGGAGTCAACTGTCGTGTGCTGCCGACAGGATCGGCATTATGGACAGGACTCGATACGATGCGCTTCGGTGAAGATCCAAACGTATCAGGTACGGTGCTGATAAGCGATGGGGTATTGGCTGGCGCAGACATCGCTGGCAAAGAAAACGCCTACACTCAATTCGTATCGATCTGACCCGCAG
>Ga0105248_10009622_pt1 | contig 10641 bp, 8 predicted proteins | sample KBSS34metaG_FD_81524 | JGI IMG/M metagenome (GOLD analysis project Ga0105248, IMG submission 81524) | Switchgrass rhizosphere microbial communities from Kellogg Biological Station, Michigan, USA - KBS S3-4 metaG | ecosystem: Host-associated > Plants > Roots > Rhizosphere > Soil | place... | reverse complement strand
CTCGCAGAGACCGACTCCGCCCGCGTGCGGGCAGACCGGAATGCCGAACTTCGCCGCCAGCAGCAGGATCGAGATGTTCTCGTTGACCCCGCCAACACGGCAGGCGTCCATCTGCAGCACCTCGAGCGACTTCGCCTGCAGCATCTGCTTGAAGATGACCCGGTTCTGCACGTGCTCTCCCGTGGCGACCGGCATGGGAGCGAGCCGTCGCGCGATCTCGGCATGGCCGAGCACGTCGTCGGGACTGGTCGGCTCCTCGATCCAGGCGAGGTCGAACTCGGCGAGCTGCTCCATCCACTCGACGGCCTGATCGACATCCCACCGCTGGTTCGCGTCGGTCGCGATCCGAATGTCCGGACCGACCGTGCGCCGGGCGATCGCCAAGCGGCGCTTGTCGTCGTCGAGGTCGGCGCCGACCTTCAACTTGATCTGCATGAAGCCATCGGCCACCGCCTCGCGCGCCAGCCTTTCCAGCTTCTCGTCGCTGTACCCGAGCCAACCGGGACCGGTCGTGTACGCCGGATAGCCGTCGGCGAGGAGTTCGGCCGCGCGTCCGTCGGAGCCCTCGCGTCCCCGGCGCAGGATGTCGAGAGCTTCGTCACGAGTCAGCGCATCGCTGAGGTACCGCAGATCGATCAGGTCGACGAGCTCCTCGGGTGAGAGCGAGGCCAGGTGCTGCCAGAGTGGCTGGCCCGCCCGCTTGGCCCGCAGGTCCCAGAACGCGTTGATCACGGCACCGATCGCCATGTGCATGACGCCCTTCTCGGGGCCGAGCCAGCGAAGCTGCGAGTCGTCCATCATCTCGCGCCAGGTCGCCCCCATGTCGGCGAGCAACTCTTCGACATCGCGGCCGACGAACCGCGAGGCGAGGACCTCGATGGCGTTTGCTTCGATGTCGTTGCCGCGCCCGATCGTGAACACGAATCCGGTACCGGTGAGGCCGTCTCCTGCGTCGGTCCCGACCTGCAGGTAGGCGGCGGAATAGTCCGGATCGGGGTTCATCGCATCCGAACCGTCGAGAAAGATCGAAGTGGGAAAGCGGATGTCAAGCGTACGGATGTCCGTGACAGTACTCATTTGGTCGGGAAACTCCTTGGCGCTTTCAGCTCTTTACCGCACCGGCGAGCACTCCCCGCACGAGCAGACGCGAGGAAGCGATGAACACGATGAGGATGGGGATGGCGAGGAACAGGCTGGCCAGGGCGATCTCGGGTCGACCGATCAGGCTCTGTTGCGCGCCGTTCAGCGGGTTCAGCGCGGGGCTGGACGTGAACAGGAACCCGAGACCGACCGACAGGTTGAAGTTCTCCTGGGACTGCAGCAACACGTAGGGCAGGAAGTAGTTCACCCAGGCTGCGCTGAAGCTGAAGAAGGCGAGCATGCCGAACAGCCCACGGGAGAGAGGCAGCGCGATCCGGAAGAACATGGTGAACTCTCCCGCTCCGTCGACCTTCGCGGCTTCGTAGAGCTCGGTCGGGATGGAGGTGGAGAAGTAGATGTACGCCAGGAACACCCCGAACGGATAGAACGAGCTCGTCAGGATCACCGACAACGGGTTGTCGTACAGCCCGATCGCCGAGACCTCGACGAACAGAGGGACGACGAGAGCGACAGGCGGCACGATCATCGCGATCAAGGTGATGATCAGGAACACCTTCTTGAACGGCAAACTCGTGGCAGCGAGGGCGTATCCGGCGAGTACCGCCGTTACGCACGAGATGACCACTATCGAAGCGGTGTAGACGACCGAGTTCGCCATCCAATTGAGGATGATGCCGTTGTTCTGGCTCAGCAAGTTGTGCCAGGCGACGCCGTACTGGGCGAAACTCCCGAACGAGAACGGTGCGTCGTCGTTCAACTGCTTGGCCGTCTTCGACGGTGCCAGGATCAGCCAGATCATCGGAACCACGCTGAGGATGCCGAAGACCAGCAGAGCGATCCAGACCACCGTCCGTCCCGTGACCGCCCCGAAGCCCCGCGTCTTCACAATTCCTCGAGAATGCCCGACCGTCTCGGTTGCCACGTCTTCCATCGTCATTTCTTGCCCACTCCTGTGCCCTCGAAGAAGTCAGTTCGGAAGATCACGACGACGGCCGCAACGATGCAAACCACCAGCAGCATGAGCGACAACGCCGCCGAGTCCGCCAGGTTGTTGCTCTGGAAGGCGAGGTCGTAACTCAACTGGTTGAGCGACCAGTCCTTGGCGATTCCGGTATAGACCGAGCCCGAGATGAGTTGCGGCTCAACGAAGACCTGCAGTCCGGCGGCGAACACCAGAATGCCCATGTAGACCAGGTACTTGCGGATCAGCGGGAGCTTGATCCGCCATCCGATCTGCCACGCATTCGCTCCATCGATCCGTGCCGCCTCGAGGACGTCGTCGGAGATGGACTGCAACGAGCCGTACTGCACGACGATCCAGTTGCCGGCGCCGACGAAGAACGCCATCGCGACGAAGATCCACGCCAACCCGCCTTGACGCCAGATCTGGTTGCCCTGCGTGATTCCCAGAGCGTGTAACGCGTCTTGGTACGGACTCAACGAGGGCTCGAGCATGAAATACCAGATGAGCACTGCGGTGGCCCCCGTCATCGAGGCGGGCACGATGTAGCTGAGACGAAGGGGAAGATTCCACCTCCCCTGCACGGTGTCGAGCAGGAGCGACATCAGGGAGACCACGATGAGCATGGCCGGGACGTACATCACCAGGAAGACCACGACGTTCAGGGCAGCGGGCACGAAGCGGACGTCCGCCACGACGTCGGCGAAGTTCTTCACGCCGCCCGCGGGGTTGATGACGGTCGGCTCGATCGAGACCAAGCCCGCCTGGATGATGGGCCAGACGCCGAACAATGCCAGGAGGATCAGATAGGGCGCGAACATGATGCTGCCAGCCACCAGGCTTCGTCTTCTGGTTCGTGAGCGCGCCATCGCGTTCCCTTTCGCTCGATTCATCACGGTGCCGGGAGACCAGTCGCGGCCTCCCGGCACCGTCGATGCATTACTTGGTTACTACCTTGTACCCGGATTGCGGAGCCAGCCCCTGGATCGAGGTGGCGTAATCATCGAGCGCCGTCTTCAACGACTTCCCGTTGTTGATATCTGCCGCCAAGGTCGCGCCGAACTGAGCGTTGAAGGGGAACCGCACGGGGCGGTCGACCTGCGAGATGTTGTTCGCTCCCGCGGCCATCGCCGTGTACACGTTGTTCGCGTAGTACGGGTCCTTCGAGATCCGCGCCTCCCACAGCTTGTTCGCCGGTCCATAGGCCGGGAACGTCGGGGTGGTTGCTGCAGTGGCCATCCAGTCGGACGTAGTCATCCAGATGGCTGCGTCGACAGCCGCCTGCGGGAACTTCGAGTGCGACGAGACGGTGAAGACGCCACCGCCGTACGCTCCTGACTTGTTGTCCGAGCCGCTGCCCCAGGCGGGCATGTTGGCGGCTGCGATCTCGCCTGCGGGAACGTTCCACGATGCGGCGGGCCGGATCACGAAGTCACCCCACCACGACGGGCCGATGGTCATGGCGACCTTGTCCTGAGCGGCGACGTCCTTGATGAAGCCGGCATCGAACGGAGACCGCTTGTCAATGACGCCCGCGTCGAGCAGGGGCTGAAGGAGCTTGGCGACGCGAGTGCACTTCGGGTCGCCGGGGGCGATCCGAACCGTGTTCTCAGCCGTGACGTCGGCAAGCGGGCACTCGCTCGACTGCAGGAATGCTGCGTAGTACAGCTGGTCACCGTATGCGCCTGCCGAATAGCCGGTGCCCTTGAGCTTCAGGGCGGTGTCGGCGAACTCCTGCATCGTGGTCGGAATGGTCAGGTTCAGTTGCTTGAAGATCTTCGTGTTGTACCAGAGCACCGTGTTGGCCAGGTCGTTCTTCAGGCACCAGGTCTCGCCGTTGTACTGGCAGTCGCTGTTGCCCGCCCCGAAGCCGTCAAGGATCTTCTTCGGGAGCAGCTTGGTCAGGTTCAGGGCGTAGCCGTTCGAGGGGTCCTTGAACTGCGCGGTGTCCGCCGGGGCGCCGAAGATGACGTCCGGCCAGCCCTTCTTGGCGCGGTTCGCGAGCGAGATCTTGGTCTGGGCATCCGCCTGCGCGATCGTCTCGATCTTGATGTCGACCTTGCCCTTCATCTCCTTCTGGTACTCGGTCGCCTGAGGGATGCGAGGGGTGTCTACCCAGAGAAGGAGCGAGGGCTTCCCGGCCGGAGCCGAGGTGCCAGAACAGCCGACGAGACTCACGCCAACTGCCACTACCGCAACCAGCGCCGCTGCTAGTCGTCGTTTCATTGGTGCTTCCTTTCATGCCGTGGAAGGAACGAAAGAAAGCATCTTCGCTCCAAGGTGAAAGTCATGCTACATGATTTCTGCAAATCCTATATAGTATTTTCGATTGGCAAGGTTTTCCTCGACGAAGAGAGCATTGGGGCACGGATGTCTGAACTAGTCGGCCTCACCGCCGTCGTCACCGGGGCCGGTTCCGGCATCGGTCTCGCGACAGCTCAGAACTTCGCGGCGGCCGGCGCGCGCGTCTTCGGATTCGACCTGAACGTCGGTCAGATGGCGGGGATCGCCGAGTGGGTTCCCTGCAACGTCGGGTCCACGAAGTCGGTCGCCGCCGCGTTCGCCACCGTCGCCGGTCACGTGACGACGCTGGACATCCTCGTCAACAACGCCGGCATCGGCGCCGTCGGGACCGTAGAAGACGGCACCGATGACGAATGGACGAACGTGCTCAACGTCAACGTCGTCGGCATCGCGAGGGTCACGAAGGCGGCCCTCCCCTTGCTGAGGGCGAGCTCAGTGGCCGCGATTGTCAACACCTGTTCGATCGCCGCGACGGTGGGACTCCCGCAGCGTGCCATCTACTCGGCAAGCAAAGGAGCGGTGCAGTCGCTGACCCTGGCGATGGCAGCGGACCTCATCCACGAGGGCATCCGCGTGAACTGCGTGAACCCGGGAACCGCCGATACTCCGTGGGTGACCCGACTCCTGGATCTCGCGTCTGATCCCTCCGCCGAGCGCGCCGCCCTCGAGCAGCGCCAGCCCAGCGGTCGCCTCGTCGCGGCAGATGAGGTCGCGAGTGCGATCCGCTTCCTGGCCAGTCCCGAGCAGCGAGCGACGACCGGCACCGTCCTGGCCGTCGACGGCGGTATGTCGGGCCTGAGGGTCCCCGCGCGGCACGCATCATCGTCGATGTCAGACTGAGGGTGACGGCTTTTGCCCTAGGCTCCCGTCAAAGGTATGACGTTTAAGGAGAACGCGCCGATGGCTAGAGAGTCGACACCACGTGCCGTAGCCGCACCCCGTCGCCTTGTCTTGGCCGACGGTACCTATGACGCCATCAAGGCGATGATCCTCGACCACGAGATCTCGCCAGGCGAGCACGTCGGCATCGACGAACTGGCTCGCGACCTTTCCGTCTCGCAAACTCCGGTGCGGGAAGCCTTAGCGCGCTTGGAAGCCGATGGTCTGGTCACGAAGATCCCTCTGCGCGGGTACGAGGCGACCGATCTCCTCTCGGTTCAGGAGGTGGATGAGCTCTTCCAGTTCCGCTCGCTCATCGAGCCGTGGGCTGCGTCGGCGGCGTCGCGACGCGCGACGCGCCGCGACCTCGAGGCCCTGCAAGCCGAGGTCGAACGTGCGGAGCACATCGAACGCTCCAGTACCGCGACCACCTATCCGGACTTCGTCGAGCACGACACGGTCTTTCACGCGTTGGTCGCGCACGCCTCCGGCAACACCTGGATTGAGGAGTCCTTCATCAGGACCCACTGCCACATGCACCTGTTCCGCGTCTACAAAGCCTCGCTCAGCGACGAGGGCGCGACGGGCGAGTTCGTGCGCAACATGTTTGCCGAGTATTACGAGAGCGGCAAGCGGCCGCTCGCGCTGGCCGAACACGAAGAGATCGTGGCCGCGATCGTCGGCGGAGCCGGAGACAGTGCGAGCGAGTTGATGCTGCATCACATCGAGTCGTCCCGTCAGCGCTTCATCCCGGCGGTCGAGGCGCTCAACTCCCGACCCTGACCGGCCGCCGACGTCTAGTCCAGGTGGCGGGGCCGAATGATCGGTGCCCAGTCCGCCGGATGCGACCACGGGGTCCCGTAGCTGGGCTGGTTGACGTAGCGCTCCATTGAGAGGCGGATGCTCGCGCCGGCTCCTGCCGCAAGGTCCACCTGCACCCACGTGCCGTTGACCGGCGTCACATCATCGCCGATGCCCGACACCGTGCCGAAGCGGTGCTCACCGAACGAGCCGGCTTGCACGACGACCGACCGGGGCGAGGTGAGATCCAGATTGACCAGCTCCAACTCCACGAATTCGGGTCCGATGGCGGTCACCAACGCGCCGACCTCCGGCGGCAGGCCTGGTCGCTGCGCCACCGCGTCGTAGTACCGCACGGTGGCGTGCTGCAGTCCGCCGTGCGAGATGTGCATCGGAGCGCCCCACATCGTCTGGACGAGGGACTCGAAATAGACGGGATTGAACTCCTGCCAGATGTGGATCGCGTACCCGTCGATCTGCAGGTCGAGCGCTTCGGTGTAACCATCGATGTGGTGAATGGTCGCAAAGCCGGCCGGGTCGCCGTCGCTCGACCGCATCCGCCTCAATTGCTGCTCGATCAGCGCCGCGTTCGCCTCGAGGGCTCGCTCGGGGTACCCAGGGTTGCCGCCGGTGATGTACGCATACCAGGCCGGCGTGTTCACGTTGTAGTGCTTGACCGAGAGGGGGACGACCGGATACCGCGCCTCCGTCCAGTCCGCGCCCCGTCGGATGCGCTCGACCCGCTCGCGATCTTCGTCGGCAAGGCTCCTCGACCAGAGGTGGATCGCGTGCAGCGGGTTCGACGCCCGGTAGTCCGTCCATCCGCTGTCGAAGTGCTTGTTCGGCACGACCCACTGACCGGCCTCTTCGTGCCCCAGGTCGAAGTTCACATCCAGTTGCTGACGGGCGAGCGCGAGGTGCGAGTGGTCGCCGGTAAGAAGGAGGGCGTTGACACCGGCGTTGAGCGAGGGCTCGATGATCGTGAAGAATCCGTGCGGCCAGCGCCACCCGTAGTGCCCGCCCCACCACTTGCCGTCGAGGTACTCTCCGACCCTGCCGGATAGTCCGACGTTGTCGGGCAAGACACCGCCGTTCGCATCCGCTCTGGCCTTCCAGCGCGCCAAGTACTCCACGACCCAGGTGCGCAACGATTCGTCACCCGAGTACATGAAAGCGTGGGTCATCTGGCCGGTCGCGTTCAGGTTCAGGGGGACATCGCCCCGGGTGGTGCGCTGATTCATCTTCTCGATGATTTCGGCGAAGACCGCGTCGTCGTGCCAGGGCGTCGTGGCGGCGGGGAACGGCACCGTGCTCAGGTCTTCGAATGGCGGGTGGTATCCGTCCAGCACGCCCCGGTGCGTGCCGAGATCTTCGGCGGTGACCACCATCCGCGGCCCCCTGCTACCTGCCTGGGGCGCCCGGATGATGCCGAGCTCCGGATCGTAATTGGGCGCGAGGGGGTCTTCGCCGGTGTACATGCGGGCGAACCGATCCGCGCGCTGACGATCGACGAGAGAGTCGGGCTTGGTGAGGCCGAAGAAGTAGTGGAACAGATTCGCCTCGCCGTGATGCATCCAGTCGTAGTAGCCGTCGAACTCCCGCTCGATCTGCCCATACTGCGTCCATTGCCAGGTGATGGCGTCCCACATCTTGCGCGCGAGTTCATAGACCTCCTCGTCGCCCCCGATCGCGTAGAACAGGGCGAGGTACATGAAGGCCTCGTAGGGATCGTCCGACCCGTCCATGCCCGGCCACTCGTCCCGCCAGATCAACGTCCCGTCGCCGCGCGTGTAGCGGGCGACGAACTCGGGCGCCGCCGCGTTGAGGGTCTCCATCAGCTGACGCTGGAGGAGCGCCCACCTCGGAGCCGCCATTTCCTCGTCGATCTGCACACGGGGGAGCGCGTCATCCATCGGGGTTCTCCATCGATTCCGAAACAGGTCAGTGATCATAGATGCTATATGATTCCTTCGCAGCGATTGGGTACACTTGTCAGACAATCGAGATCGAGGGAGATCGCATGGCGAGCCTGCTGAGAACGACGTCACTCCCCGAAGCGGTCTACGACGCCGTGCGCGAGCAGATCCTGAGTGCTCGCATCGAGCCAGGCGAGCTGGTCACCGAGGCCGCCATCGCACTCGAATACGGCGTCGCTCGCCCCACCGCCAAGGTCGCGATCGAGCGCCTGGTCGTCGAAGGCCTGCTGACGCGCGGCGCCCACAAGACCGCCCGCGTGCCCCGCCTCGACCGCGACGACATCCTCGACCTGTTCGAAAACCGCGCCGTCGTCGAGTCCGCAGCGATTGCCGCACTCGCGAGTGGCGCTGCACCGCGCGTCCCCGACGCCGCACTCGACGCCCACCGCCGCTTGCTGGAGCGTGCACGAGCCGACGCCTCGTTCGCGCAGGAGGACATCGCCTTCCATCGCGCGCTCGTCGCAGGACAGCCCAGTCCTCGGTTGGCGCGAATGCATGGGCTCTTGATGGGTGAGATCGAACTCTGCATCGGGCAGGTGCAGGCGCATCACCTGCTCACGGCGCGGGTCGTCGCCGAGCAGCACCAGGGCATCATCGATGCGATCTCCGCCGGAGACGCCGCTCTCGCCGCCCGACTCACCCGCGAGCACATCGTCGGCACCCGTGACCGACTTCTCGATCACTACGACTCGACCTCCTCCTAACCGAAGGGCAACTCCCATGGTGAAACGCCAGTTCCCCCGACCGAAAGACCTCGCGTCGCTGATGAGGTTCAAGGCGCCGACGCTGAACGCGAAGAAGCGCCGGCTGGACTCGGCACTCACCATCGCCGACCTGCGCGCGATCGCCGAGCGACGCACCCCGCGCGCCGCGTTCGACTACACCGACGGGTCGGCCGAGCAGGAGATCTCACTGGCCCGAGCCCGACAGGCGTTCGAGGACATCGAGTTCAGCCCGTCGATCCTGCGCGGGATGTCGAGCGTCGACACCTCATCCACGATCCTCGGTGGCCCCTCGGCCCTGCCGTTCGCGATCGCGCCGACCGGATTCACGCGGCTCATGCAGACCGAGGGGGAGATCGCAGGCGCCGCCGCGGCGGGCGCCGCAGGCATCCCGTTCACGCTCTCGACCCTCGGGACGAGTTCGATCGAGGCCGTCAAGGCGGCCAACCCCGACGGTCGCAACTGGTTCCAGCTCTACGTGATGCGGGATCGCGAGATCTCGTACGAGCTCACCCGCCGTGCTGCCGCCGCCGGCTTCGACACCCTGCATTTCACCGTCGACACCCCGGTCGCCGGAGCTCGGTTGCGCGACAAGCGCAACGGCTTCTCGATCCCGCCGCAGTTGACACCGGCCACCATCCTCGACGCCCTGCCGCGTCCCTGGTGGTGGTGGGATTTCCTGACCACCCCCACCCTCGAATTCGCGTCGCTCTCGTCGACCGGCGGCACGGTCGGCGAGCTCCTCGACGCGGCGATGGACCCGACCATCTCGTTCAAGGACCTCGAGGTGATCCGCGGCATGTGGCCGGGCAAGCTGGTGATCAAGGGGGTGCAGAACGTGCGGGATGCCGCGACGCTCGCGGATCTCGGTGTGGACGGCATCCTGCTCTCCAACCACGGCGGGCGGCAGCTCGACCGGGCGCCGATCCCCTTCCACCTGCTCCCGGATGTCGTGCGCGAGCTGGGCGGGCGTGCGGGCACGAAGGCGGCCAAGAATCGCGTCGAGATCGGCGTCGACACCGGCATCATGTCGGGCGCCGACATCGTGGCGTGCATCGCCCTGGGCGCGGACTTCACCATGATCGGCCGCGCCTACCTCTACGGCCTGATGGCCGGCGGGCGGGCGGGCGTCGATCGCACCATCGCGATCCTCAGCGAGCAGATCGTGCGCACGATGAAGCTGCTCGGCGTCGCCTCGCTCGACGAGCTCGAGCGGCGGCACGTCACGCAGCTGGAGCGTCTCACGCCTCGGCCTCGAGCGGGAGCGCGCGACTAGAGCGTCGCTTCGGCCCCGAGCCACGCACCCGCGATGAGCTCGCTGCCCAGCGGCGTCGGGTGCACCCCGTCGTCGGCGAGCGCCGCGTTGCCTGCCCGGCCGGATCCGTGCTGGGCGGCCGCGTCGAGCAGCAACGACTGCAGGGGGATGAAGGCCGCGCCGAACTCCGTCGCCAGGTTCGCGACGACGGCACGCTTCGCGTCCAGATCTTCGGCGCCCCAGCGGTCCTGCTCCGCGGTGACCGGGAGCACGAACGGCTCGACCAGGATCATCCGCGGCGCCAGGCGATCCTGTGCGAGGCGAAGCAGAGAGCGGTAGGTCTGCTCGAACGACTCGGTACTCGTCGGGTCACCGTTGTCGTAGCGACGCCAGGTGTCGTTCACGCCGACGTACACCGAGAGCAGCTCGGGGTCGTGGGCGAGGGCGTCCGACTCCCACCGGGCTTGGAGGTCGACGGCGCGGTTGCCGCTGATGCCGGTGTTGACGATCGGCCGGGTGTCGCCGCGGGCGGCGAGCGCCTCGCTCACCAGCCGGACGTATCCGTGCCCCAGGTGGTCCGGATCGTCACGACGGCCGGCATCCGTGATGCTGTCGCCGATGAACACGATGGGGCGGGTCATG
>Ga0105248_10009617_pt1 | contig 10644 bp, 8 predicted proteins | sample KBSS34metaG_FD_81524 | JGI IMG/M metagenome (GOLD analysis project Ga0105248, IMG submission 81524) | Switchgrass rhizosphere microbial communities from Kellogg Biological Station, Michigan, USA - KBS S3-4 metaG | ecosystem: Host-associated > Plants > Roots > Rhizosphere > Soil | place... | reverse complement strand
GCGAGGCCGTGCGGGTCCACCGGAAAATGCGCCGGCACCCAGTCGAGGATCACGCCGATTCCCGCGCGATGGCACCGATCCACGAAGCGCGCGAACGCAGCGGGCTCGCCGAAGCGGCTCGTCGGCGCGAAGAGCCCGATTGGCTGGTAGCCCCAGGAATCATCGAGCGGATGCTCGTTGACAGGCATGAGCTCGAGATGCGTGAACCCCATCTCCGCCACGTAAGGGACGAGCGCGTCGGAGAGCTCGTCGTAGGTGAGCCAGCGATTGCCTTCTCCACGCCGCCAGGAGCCGAGATGCACCTCGTAGATCGACATCGGCGCGCGGCGCGGATCGCGCGCGGCACGGGCCGCCATCCAGTCGGCGTCGTCCCAGCTGAAATGCGTGGTGTCGCACACCACCGACGCGGTGGAGGGTCGCAGCTCCGCGCCGAAGCCGACGGGATCGGCCTTGAGCGGAAGCAACGTGCCTTCGGCGCCGACGATTTCGTACTTGTACAGCGTGCCCTCGGCAAGCGCGGGCACGAAGATCTCCCAGACGCCGGTGCCGACGCGCTTGCGCATGGCGTGGCGGCGGCCGTCCCAGGCGTTGAAGTCGCCGACGACCGAAACGCGTTGCGCGTTGGGCGCCCACACCGCGAAATGCACGCCCTCGACACTCTCGTGCCTGATGGCATGGGCGCCCAGCCCGTCGTACAGCTTGGCGTGCGTGCCTTCGCCGATCAGCCAGTCGTCGAGCGGACCGAGCACCGGCCCGTACGCGTACGCATCGTCGACGAGCCACACGTCGCGCTGATTCGCGGCACGCAGCCGATAGGCCGTCCGGCGCGGAAGCACGCCCTCGAACAATCCGGCGTCGTGCCGCCGCGAGAGCGACGCGAGCTTTGCGCCATCGCGCGTCACGACATCGACCGTAGCAGCGCCCGGAACGAACGCCCGCACGACGATGCTGCCGTCGACCTCGTGGATGCCGAGCACCGCGAATGGATCGGAGTGGCGGCCTTCGACGATCGCGTCGACGGTGGCGGAGGGCAGCATCAGTGAGCGTGGGGGTCGTTCATCCCAGACTTGCTTCCGCGCGCCAGATCTCCTGCGCGTAGTCGAGAATCGCACGGTCGGCGGAAAACCAGCTCATCCGCGCCGTATTGAGCACGGCCATGCGCCACCATGCGTTCTGATCCTGCCAGAGCGCCCCCACCGCGCGCTGCGCCTCGCGATAGGCCTCGAAATCGGCCGTGACCATGAAATAGTCGTGGTGTGCGAGCGCATCGACAAGGCCCCGATAACGGCTCTTGTCGTCGGGCGAAAACATCCCCGAGGCGATGGCATTGAGCACCTCGGCGAGAGCGGGAGAGCCCTCGATGGTGGCGGTCGCGTCGATGCCGTTGCGCCGCCGCGCGGCGACTTCCTCGGCGAGGAGCCCGAAGATGAACATGTTCTCGCCGCCGACATGTTGCTGGATCTCGATGTTCGCTCCATCCAGCGTGCCGATCGTGAGCGCGCCATTGAGCGCGAGCTTCATGTTGCCGGTGCCGGAGGCTTCCATGCCGGCAGTCGAGATCTGCTCGGAGAGATCCGCCGCGGGGATGATCGCTTCGGCCACGCTCACGTTGTAGTTCGGCACGAACACCACCTTGAGCCTACCGCGCACGGCGGGGTCGCGGTTGATCACGCGCGCCACGTCCGAGGCGAGCTTGATGATGAGCTTCGCCTGATGGTAGCCCGCGGCCGCCTTGCCGGCGAAGATCTTCACCCGCGGCACCCAGGCACGCTGCGCCTGCGCTCGCATCGCGTTGTAGAGCGCGATCGTCTCGAGAATATTGAGGAGCTGCCGCTTGTACTCGTGGATGCGCTTGATGTGGACGTCGAACAGCGCGTCGGGGTCGAGGCCGAAGCCCAGGCGTTCGGCGACGACTCGCGCGAGGGCGACCTTGTTCGCGCGGCGCACGGCCGCGAATCGCTCGCGGAACGACGCATCCTCGGCGAGGGTCACGAGCGACTCGAGCCGCGTGGGGTCGTCCTCGACCTCGGGGCCGATCGCCTCGACGATGAGCTTGGTGAGCCCGGGGTTTGCCTGGTAGAGCCAGCGGCGGAAAGAGATTCCGTTGGTCTTGTTGACGATGCGTTCGGGGTGAATCGCGTTCAAGTCCCGGAACACCGTCTGGCGCATGAGCTCCGTGTGCAGCGCCGAGACGCCGTTGACGCGACGCGAACCGAGAAAGGCGAGGTGGCCCATGCGGACCCGGCGGCTGTGATTCTCCTCGATCATGGAAATCGAGGAGAGGAAGGCGTCATCGTCGTGGCCGGCATTGCGCTGCACGTCGAGATGCAGCGCGTTGATGAGGTAGATGATCTGCATGTGCCGCGGCAGCAGGTTCTCGAGCAGCGACACGGGCCAGGTCTCGAGGGCTTCCGGCAGCAGCGTGTGGTTCGTGTAGTTGAAGATCGACGTGGTGGTGTTCCAGGCGAGCTCCCACGGCAGCCCGTGCTCGTCGACGAGGAGCCGCATGAGCTCCGGGACTGCAATGGCGGGGTGCGTATCGTTGAGCTGGATCGCCACGTGATCGGCCAGCGACAGGAGCTCGCCGTGCTGCGCCTTGTGCCGGCGCAAGAGATCCTGCAGCGAGGCCGAGGCGAAGAAGAACTCCTGCCGCAACCGCAGCTCGTGGCCGGCGGCCGTGTCGTCGCTCGGATAGAGCACGCGCGAGACTGCTTCGAGGCGCACGCGGTCGGCGAGCGCGCCGACGTGGTCGCCCCGGTTGAAGTCGTCGAGCCGCAATGGATCGGTGGCGCGCGCGGACCACAAGCGCAGCGTGTTGACGTGCCGGCCACGCCATCCGGTGATCGGTGTGTCGAAGGCGACCGCATTGACGCTCTCCGCGGGATCCCAGCGGTAGCGCGTCGTGCCGTCGTCGGCCTCGATGCTGTCGACGGTGCCGCCGAAGCCGATCGTGTAGGAAACCTCCGGCCGCTCGAACTCCCACGGATTGCCGGACGACAGCCAGTCCTCGGGCAGCTCGAGCTGCCACCCGTCGCGCAGCACCTGCCGGAAGATACCGTGGTCGTAGCGGATGCCGTAACCGTGCGCCGGCACGCCGAGAGTGGCCATGCTTTCCATGAAGCAGGCGGCAAGTCGGCCCAGGCCGCCGTTGCCCAGCGCCGCGTCCGGCTCGAGCGCACGCAGCCGGTCGAGGTCAACCTCCAATCCGCGCAGCGCCGCGCGCGCGGTCTCGATGATGCCAAGATTGCCGAGCGCATCGAAAAGGAGCCGCCCGATCAGGAACTCGAGCGAAAAATAGTAGACCCGCTTGCGGCCATCGCGATACGTGCGCCGCGTCGCATCGACCCAGCGGTCGACGATGTGGTCGCGCGCGACCAGGGCGGTCGCGACGAGCCAGTCGTGATCGCGCGCATGGGCCGGATCCTTGCCGACCATGTAGGTGAGCTTGTCGAGCACAGCCTGCCGAAAGGCGGTGACGCTGTCCGTCGCCTTGATTCCGGCCGTGGTGGCTGGCTCCTGCGGCACGGAGGCCGCAGCTTCGTGAGGTACGATCGCAGTGGGCGGATTCATCGTCGTCATGGCAGTGGGAGTCTACAACGTGCCTTCGCGTTTTCGGACGGCTTCGCCGAAGGGAATGCAGGAAATGTGCCCGAAGATCAGGCGGGAACCCCGCGGCCGCCACCCGCTTGCATGACTGACGACCGCATCCGCCTGGGTATCGATCTTGGCGGGACCAAGATCGAAATCGTCGCGCTCGACCGTAGCGGTCAGGAGCTTCTGCGGCGACGGGTCGCGACGCCGTCGCACGATTATCGTGCAACGCTCGACGCGATTGCGCACCTGGTTGAGGCAACCGAACGCGAGCTCGACGCCGGCGGCACTGTCGGCATCGGGACCCCGGGCTCCATCTCGCGGGCCACCGGCCTTCTGCGCGGCTCGAATTCGGTCTGCCTCAACGGGAAACCCATTCGCCGCGACCTCGAGGCGAGGCTCGGGCGCGAAGTTCGCATCACCAATGACGCCAACTGTTTCGCCCTGTCGGAGGCGAGCGACGGCGCCGGCCGAGACGGGAGTGTGGTGCTCGGCGTCATCCTGGGCACCGGCGTAGGCTCCGGCGTGGTCGTGCGCGGCGAGGTGCTCGAGGGACTGAACGCCATCGCGGGCGAATGGGGGCACAACCCGCTGCCGTGGCCCCGCGACGACGAGCGTCCGGGCCCGCCATGTTTTTGCGGGAGGTCAGGCTGCATCGAGACGTGGCTGTCCGGCCCCGGTATCGAGCGGGATCATCGCACGCTCACGGGCGAGCCCGCGAGCGCGAAGGACATCGCCGAGCGTGCGAGTGCGGGCGACGTCGCGTGCGCCGCGACGTTCGAGCGCTACGAGGAACGATTCGCCCGGGCGATCGCGCACGTCATCAATATCCTCGACCCCGACGTCATCGTGCTGGGGGGCGGGATCTCCAATGTGGATCGGCTCTATGCGAACGTTCCGAAACAGTGGGGCGCCTGGGTGTTTTCCGACCGGGTCGACACGCGACTCGTGCGCAACGTGCACGGCGACTCGAGCGGCGTGCGCGGCGCGGCGTGGCTGTGGGGTGGCGTCACCGCATCATGAAGCCGGGGCAATTAGTTGACAAAGTCAATCAATTGCCCGACATTGGCGCATGGGCTCGGTTCCGGTTTCGCGGGTCGACGCCGTTCGGCGCTTCAACCGCTTCTACACGCAGCGCATCGGCATGTTGCGGCAGGGGCTCTACGACAGTCCCTGTTCGCTCACGGAAGTGCGCGTGCTCTACGAGCTTGCCCATGCGGCCGACGCGACGGTGGCCACCGATCTCGCGCAGCGGCTGGGGCTCGACGCCGGGTACTTGAGCCGCATCCTGCGCGGGTTCGTTGCCAAGGGCTACCTGCGCAAGGCGCCGGCCAGAGGCGACGCGCGCCGGCTGCAATTGACGCTCACGCCGGCGGGCAGGAAGGCGTTCGCACCGCTCGATCGCGCCTCGCACGACGAGATTGCGGCGATGCTCGTGCCCATGGCGAGCGAAGCCCAGGCGAGACTGGTGGGCGCGATGGGTACGATCGAGTCCCTCCTGGGCGACCCGCCGGCGAGCGCCGCGCCGGTCGTGCTGCGCGCCCACCGGCCGGGCGACATCGGCTGGGTGGTGTCCTGCCATGGCCGGCTCTACGCCCGCGAATATGGCTGGGACGAATCGTTCGAAGCGCTGGTGGCGGAAATCGCAGCGCGCTTCGTCAAACACTACCAACCGAAGCGTGAGCGGTGCTGGATCGCCGAGCGCGACGGCGAGAACGTCGGCTCGGTGTTCGTGGTCGAGAAGTCGCGCACCGTCGCGCAGCTGCGCCTCTTGATCGTCGATCCGTCGGCGCGCGGCGCTGGCATCGGACGGCGGCTCGTCGCCGAGTGCATCGACTTCACGCGCCGCGCCGGATACCGCAAGCTGATGCTATGGACCAATGCCGGGCTCGACGCCGCACGACACCTCTATGAAGATGCCGGATTCCGCCTCACGCGCGAAGAGCAACACAGAAGCTTCGGCAAGGACCTGATCGGACAGACGTTCATCCTGGACCTTGCCGGAGGCTGAACCACGCAATACTTCGACGACATCTATCTCTCGGGCTCATGGAAAACAAGGTCGTCGCAATCCGTGGGGAAAATCACCGGGCAAAAGTAAGAGCAAACATTGGATTGAGCGCCTGTATTCCAAAGCGCACTTCCGGCTGTCGAACGATTTTACAGTTCAGCCGCTGCGCCTCTGTGTAGGTCTTACAACTATTTGATTGTATTTATTTATCCACCTGCGGTGCGGTTCTTGCTACCGTTTTGTAGTCTCCAGCGTATTCACTGCAGTTTCGTGGCGGGTATTCCTGTCGGGAGTACCCAAAGATCGACGTAGAAAACGGGAGGGGTACCTTGAAACGTTCAATATTTTCCTTGGCGTTGGCCGCAACGATGCTGGTTGCCGCTCCGTTGGCTCATGCGGCGGTGTTCAACTTTTTCGTCAATCTGTCGCCCTTGAATGAAGTTCCCTCGACCAACTCTTCAGGAACAGGCATTGCCAGTTTGGTGCTCGACACGACGGCTCACACCCTGACGGGTCACATCGTTTTCTCGGGCTTGACCGGGACCACGACCGCCGCGCACATTCATTGTTGCCTGGCTTCGCCCTTCCTGGTCGGCTCGAATGTTGGCGTGGCGACCGTCGTGCCGGCCTTCCCCGGTTTCCCGCTCGGGGTCACGAGCGGAACCGATGATTTTGTGCTGGATCTGGACGACCCCAACCCGGTCACGTTGACCTATAACCAGGCGTTCGTTACCGCGTCGGGTGGTACGGCGGCGGGTGCCGAGGCGGCGTTGGTCGCTGGACTGCTGGGCGGCAGAACTTATTTGAACATCCACACTAACGTATTTCCGGGCGGCGAAATCCGCGGCTTCGTGGTTCCTGAACCGATGACCGCGAGCCTGCTTGCGTTGGGACTCGCCGCCGCCGGATTCGTATCGCGGCGCCGCAAATCCATGTGATTGCCCTCCATGCTCCACGACAAACCCCGCTCCGGCGGGGTTTGTCGTTTCTGGCGCGCGCCAAGGCGATCTATCGAACGAACGGAATAGATAGCGGCAAAGAGTGTTCGCCTGGATTGGCGGACGTACCGCCGTGGTGTCAACTCCGGCGACACAAGCGCATATACACTTCGGCAGGCCCGCGATCACTGGCGGCATCGTGCTCTGGCTGTGCGCGAATACCCCGCCAATCACGCCTCCGACCACTATCCCGTTGCCTCAGCCGTGTCCTCCCTTTCCGGCAACCATCACCGGCACACTAATCGCCGCTGACGTCGTGGCAGTGAGTGGGCAAGGCATCGATGCCGGTGCCGCGGGCTTTGCCCAAATGGTGGCAGCGCTGCGCACGGGTTCCGCCTACGCGAACGTGCATACCACCCTACGACCCGGCGGCGAAATACGTGGCCGGATAGGACCTGCGCCCATCGGGACGGCCTCCACGAACACGGCCAACGACTGAACTTCGTGATGCGCTCCGCAACAACCCCGCCGCGGCGGGGTTTTTCGTTGGTGACGGGCGCGAATGACGATTCTCGATCGCGCCTGCTGCATGAACCGTTCCGATCATAGCCAATGGTGAATGTGCCGGCCTCTTTCGCCCCGGCAAACGCTCATCCGTTACCATAGTCCCATGTCGGGCATCCTCCGGGCGCTCCAAGCCGACATCACCACGCTGTCGGTCGGAGCCATCGTCAACGCCGCGAACGAGTCGCTTCAGGGCGGTGGCGGCGTCGACGGTGCGATTCATCGTGCCGCCGGCCCGGAGCTGCTGAAAGAGTGTCGCCTCCTGGGTGGGTGCGACACCGGTGACGCGAAGCTCACCAAGGGTTATCGGCTGCCGGCCAAGTACATCATCCACGCGGTTGGCCCGGTGTGGCGCGGCGGAGCGAGCGGGGAGCCGCAACTGCTGGCGTCGTGCTATCGGCGTTGCCTGGAGATCGCCGCCGTCCACGAGATCCATTCGCTCGCCTTTCCGAGCATCAGCACCGGCATTTACGGTTACCCTATCGAGCTCGCAGCGAAGGTCGCGGTCACCACGGTTCGTTCGTCGCTGCCGGAGTTTGGGGCCATTGAAGAGGTCATCTTCTGCTGCTTCTCGGCAAACGACTTGATGGTTTACGAGGGTGTCCTGCGCACGACAGAAGGCGGACGCCTGACGCCGTAGCTGCTGGAGAAAGGCAATCGCTGAGAGTGCGCTCTTTTTTGGATTCATTCCAGACCTGACCAGGGAAATCAGTTTCGAGCGTTTGAATTTCCCGATGGACTCTGCCAGCATCGTGCATGCGGACAGTCGTACTTGGTGGTTACGGAAATTTTGGTGCGCGCATTTGTCGGGCGCTTGCGGAGCACCCTGGAATTGAGGTCATCGCCGCCGGCCGACATCCCGGTCACACTCAGGGCCGGCAGGATATTTGCGATTCGCAAATTCGATTGGCACAACTCGATCTTGCCTCTCCGGACTTCCACGAGACACTCAAGCGCCTCTCGCCCGAGGTCGTGATTCATTGCGCCGGGCCGTTTCAAGGTCAGGACTATCGCGTAGCCTCCGCGACAACTTCCGTCGGCGCGCACTACATCGACCTGGCCGACGGCAGGGAATTCGTCGCGCATTTCGCAGAGTGCAACGATAGCGCCGCCCGCGTGGCGGGGCTATTAGCTGTCTCGGGCGCAAGCACCCTGCCCGCGCTTTCGTCGGCCGTGATCGACCATCTTGTGGGGCGTTTCGCGAGGCTGCGGGAGATCCAGATTGTCATTGCCCCGGCGCAGCGTGCACCCCGTGGGGCCGCAACCATCGCGGGAGTTTTCAGCTATGTCGGCATGCCCTTCAACTGGCTGAGTGGCGGTGAATGGGTCACGGCTTATGGTTGGCAGGATATCCGCCGCGTTCTTATCGAAGGCCTCGGCACACGCTGGGCCGCTGCCTGCAACGTGCCGGACCTGGAGTTGTTTCCAGCGCGCTATCCAAGCGTGCAGACGGTCGAGTTCCGGGCTTCGCTCGAGGTCCCGCTGCAGCATGGAGCACTTTGGTTCGCGGCCATGCTGCGCCGCGCTGGTCTGCACTTGCCGATTGAGCGTTGGGCGGCGCTGCTCAATCGGCTGGGTTCCTGGATGGACGGTTTTGGCAGCGAGCGCGGGGGGATGCTGGTGAGCGTCGAGGGAACCAAGGCTGACGGCAGCAATGGGCGCATCGAGTGGCATCTCACCGCACCCGCTAACCAGGGCCCTGAGATTCCGTGCATGGCGGCGATTCTTCTGGCGCGCAGGCTCGTGCGTGGCGAAGTATTGGCCCGCGGGGCCATGCCCTGCATGGGTTTGCTCACGCTGGCGGAATTTGAGAGCGAGTTCGCGCGTTGGGACATCGCAACGGCCATTGGCGAAAGCGCAGCGTGAGCGCTCCAATTGAGTTCTGGAAGGCGGCACACATCCTGAGCGCAGCGATACTCTTCGGAACGGGATTGGGTATCGCTTACTTTTGCTGGTTCGGCTATCGGAGCGCGCTGCGCTCGGGCGAGATCGGCGTGCTCCGCGCTGTGCTTCGGCTGACGGTAATCGCTGATGCCTGGCTGACGGCGCCGGCGGTAGTATTTCAGGCCCTTAGCGGGCTGGCGCTCATGCATTTGCTCGGCTGGCCGATCGCCAGCAGATGGTCGATCGCAGTTTGGTGCTTGTACGCCTTCGTCGGACTCTGCTGGCTGCCCGTGCTTGGCATTCAGGTGCAGCTAAAACGCGAAGCGGAGAGGGTAGCGTCCATTGGGGCGCTGTCTGCGCAGTTTCACCGCCAGTTTCGTTGGTGGTTTGCGCTGGGAATTCCTGCATTTCTCGCGGTGATCGTGATTTTCTACATGATGGTCGCCAAGCCGCTTGCCGTAAACGGGACGTGACCGCACCCCCGACGCACCTAACGCGGCTTGAGGTCGGCGCCACCGACGTACATGCGATTCCAGGTCGGGCTGATGATGATCTCGTTGACGCAAACGTGAGGCGGCTGCTCGGCAAGCCAGCGGATCGTGCTCCCGATGTCGTCGGCCTGCAGCATCCTGGCCCGCTCCTCGGGCGACGGCGGTACGGGCCGGCGGTCCAGAATGGGCGTGGCGACCTCGGCGGGGCAGAGGGCGCAGGCGCGGATGCCGTTGACGCATTCCTCCATGTTGAGCGACTCGGTGAGCGCGACGACCGCGTGCTTGCTTCCGTTGTAGGCGCCGCCCGCCATCGCCAGCGTGTACTTGCCCGCCCACGACGCGATGTTGATCACCAGGCCGTCCTTGCGCTCGCGCATCGACGGCAAGACGGCGCGAATGCAGTAGAAGGTGCCGTCGAGGTTGATGCGAATCACTTCGTCCCAGCCGTCGACGGTTTGATCGCGCCACGAGCGCTGCGGATTGTTGAGGCCCGCGCTGTTGACAAGGACATCGACTTTGCCGTGGCCGGCGAGGATCGACTCCGCGACCTGCTGCACCGATTTCGCGTCGCTGACGTCGAGTGCGACGACTGAAGCTTTGCCGCCTGCCTTGCAGATCGAATGCGCTTCGCGCTCAAGCACATTGGCACGCCGCCCGGACATGATCACCGTCGCACCTGCCGCCGCAAGGTGCTGCGCACCCGACAGGCCCATTCCGCTTCCGGCGCCGGTGACCCAGGCGACCCTGCCATCGAGACTGCCCATCGATCTTCTCCCGTGGATGTCAGCTATGAACAACCGGTACGGACACTGTAGCATTGAGCGGGCTCCTCTTTCGCCCCTGCTCGCAGCCCGCGGTTAACTGAGCAGGCACCTGGATACTTATGCCGAAGACTCTTCCTTCCACGGTGAATATCCGCCGGGCCGCACCACGAGACGAGAAGCGCTGGCGCGAGTTGTTCGACGGCTACTGCCTCTTCTATGAACGCCCCCCGTCCGAGATTCTCACCCGACACACCTGGGCCCGCATCATGAACGACGCGTCGCCCATTCATGCGATCGTCGCCGAAGATCACAAGGACCGGGTGATCGGCATCGCCAACTACGTCGTCCACGAGCACACGCTGGGACTCACCCCGGCCTGCTACCTGGGCGATCTCTTCGTC
>Ga0105248_10009616_pt1 | contig 10644 bp, 10 predicted proteins | sample KBSS34metaG_FD_81524 | JGI IMG/M metagenome (GOLD analysis project Ga0105248, IMG submission 81524) | Switchgrass rhizosphere microbial communities from Kellogg Biological Station, Michigan, USA - KBS S3-4 metaG | ecosystem: Host-associated > Plants > Roots > Rhizosphere > Soil | place... | reverse complement strand
GGCTGCGATAATCGCGCTTTCGCACCTCCCCGCGCAGCAGTCTCCCCATGGCTCAATACGTTTACACGATGAATCGTGTGGGCAAGGTCGTCCCGCCCAAGCGTGTCATTCTCAAGGATATTTCGCTGTCGTTCTTTCCCGGCGCGAAGATCGGCGTGCTCGGACTGAACGGCGCGGGCAAGTCGAGCCTGCTCCGCATCATGGCGGGCGAGGACACCGAGTTCGAGGGCGAAGCGGTGCCGATGCCCGACATGCGCATCGGCTTCCTGCCGCAGGAACCCAGGCTCGATCCGCAGGCGAGCGTGCGGAGCGTCGTCGAGGAAGGAATGGGCGAAGTGCTCGCCGCGAAGCAGCGCCTCGACGAGGTCTATGCGGCGTACGCCGAACCGGACGCCGATTTCGATGCGCTCGCTGCGGAGCAGGCCCGGCTCGAAGCGATCATCGCAGCCGCGGGCGCGGACTCCGACGTGCAGATGGAAATCGCGGCCGATGCGCTGCGGCTTCCGCCGTGGGACGCCAAGATCGGCCAGCTCTCGGGCGGCGAGAAACGGCGCGTCGCGCTGTGCCGCCTGCTGCTGTCGAAGCCGGACATGCTGCTGCTCGATGAGCCGACCAATCACCTCGATGCCGAGAGCGTCGAGTGGCTCGAGCAGTTCCTGCAGAAATTCCCCGGGACGGTGATCGCGGTGACGCACGATCGCTACTTCCTCGACAACGCGGCCGAGTGGATACTAGAGCTCGACCGAGGTTACGGCATTCCGTGGAAGGGCAACTACACGTCGTGGCTCGAGCAGAAGGAGCAGCGTCTCGCGCGGGAGGCGAAGCAGGAGGCGGCGCGCATCAAGGCGATGCAGCGCGAGCTCGAATGGGTGCGCGCAAATCCGAAGGGACGGCAGGCGAAGGCGAAAGCGCGCATCTCGCGCTTCGAGGAGCTTTCGTCGTACGAGCACCAGAAGCGCAACGAGACACAGGAAATATTCATTCCGGTCGCCGAGCGCCTCGGCAACGAGGTGATCGAGTTTCGTCATGTCAGCAAAGGCTATGGCGATCGGCTGCTGATCGACGACCTGTCGTTCAAGGTGCCGCCGGGCGCGATCGTGGGCGTGATCGGGCCGAACGGCGCCGGGAAGACGACGCTCTTCCGGATGATTGCGGGCCGCGAGAAGCCGGACGCCGGCGAAGTGGTGATCGGCCATACGGCGCAGCTCGCCGTCGTCGACCAGACGCGCGAGTCCCTGCCGAACGACAAGACGGCATGGGAGGCGATCTCGGGCGGCCAGGACATCCTGACCGTCGGGCGCTTCGAGATGCCGTCGCGCGCTTATCTCGGACGCTTCAACTTCAAGGGTGGCGATCAGCAGAAGAACGTCGGCGCGCTCTCGGGGGGCGAGCGCGGTCGGCTCCATCTCGCCGCGACGCTGTTGCGCGGGGGCAACGTGCTGCTGCTCGACGAGCCATCGAACGATCTCGACGTGGAGACGCTGCGCGCGCTCGAGGACGCGCTGTCCGAATTCGCCGGCAGCGCGCTCGTGATTTCCCACGACCGCTGGTTCCTCGATCGGATCGTCACGCACATCCTCGCCGCCGAGGACAATTCGAAGTGGGTGTTCTTCGAAGGCAACTACCAGGAGTACGAGGCGGACAAGCGCAAGCGTCTCGGCGAGGAAGGCGCGCGTCCCCATCGGCCGCGGTACAAGCCGCTGCATTGACGGGCGCGACGTCGCAACGGCGCTCGGGTCGTCCGTGCTTCCGGAGGCGTCGGCGCTCCAGCGCGCTAACGGACCGCGCCGGGCGAGATGACTTCCAGGATCGCGTCGACGACGCCGTCCGCGACCATGCCGAGCTTGCGCGCCGCGCCGAGCGAAAGATCGGCGATTCGCCCTGCGACGTACGGTCCGCGGTCGTTCACCTTCACCTCGACGCTGCGCTGGTTCTCGACGTTCGTGACGCGGACGATCGTTCCGAACGGCAGCGTGCGGTGCGCCATCGTGAGCGCGTCCGGGTCGAAGCGTTCCCCGCTCGCCGTCGTTCGTCCGGCAAACTCGGTTCCATACAGCGATACGCGCCCGCGCAAGACGAGCTCCGGACGCGTGTCCGGCTCGGGCGTCGCCGCGGGCAGAGGGATGGCCGCCGGTGGTGAAGGCGGGCTCGGCGCCGGTTCGGTCTGAACCGGCACCTGCGCGCATGCGGCGAGCACGAGCGCGAAAGCCGCGACGAGGTGAAGCCCGCCAATGCCCTTGAGTGATTCGAAGAACAAACGGATGGTTTCCCGATCTGCCCTCATCGCGGCCGACGATGCTTGCCGTGCGACGTCGCGGAGCGCACCGCGTCGACGTGAGGCTCGTCCGTTCGCACGGCAGCCTCAGGCCTACGATGCTTGGCGTGCGACCGTTGCGCGGCACACGGCCTCGACGTGGCGATGGTCCGTTCCACAGCAGCCGCCGACGATCGTCAGTTTCGGCAGCGTCCGTTTTAGATTCACGTAGTCGCGCGCGAGTTCGAGCGGATCGCCGACGTCGATCTCGGTGGCCGCGTCGAGCTCGGCATGGCTGCGCTTCGATGCATTCGCGCGCACGCCGCGGAGCCGGCTCCGCCATCCGCCGCCTGACTCCAGCACGTTCGCGAAATGCGACGGATGCGCGCAATTGATCATGTAGTACGCTGGATGCGCGCCCGTCGCTTCGTCTACGCGGTCGATCGCCTGCTGCAGCGATTCTCCGGACGGGAGTCGACCATCGGTTTCCACCGTGAAGGCAATCGCCACGGGCATGTCGCTCGCTTTGGCGGCCCGCGCAATGCCGATCGCCTCGTCGGTATAGTTCATCGTGAACGCCGCGACCATGTCCGCCGGCGTGGCCGCAAAGGTTCGGACCTGCGGCCCGTGGTAGTCCTCCGCTTCATCGTCACTCATGCGCTGCTCGGCGCGGTACCCGTCTCCGCGGGGACCGAGATTGCCGCTGACGACAATCGGCGTTTCCGGCGTTTGATAGCGCTCGCGGACGTCGAGGAGCTGCACGATCGCACGCCGCTGGATGTCGGCCAGCGCATCGGGTCCGTATCCGAGCTTCGCGGCCCAGTCCGGATTGGCACGCCACGTCGCGCTCTCGAGCACGACGCCGACGCGCTCGGCGCGCCCGATTTCCGCATAGCGCGAGAAGTAGCGGTGCAGGATGTTCTCGCCCCCGGGACGATCGAGCAGCACGAACGCCGCGAAATGCGGCAGGTCGATGCCGTCGTGATAGATCAGCGTTGTCTCGAGACCGCCATCGGTGATGAAATTGCGGTCGGCGAGCTGCGGCAGCGAACGGCGATACGGGCTCATGAAGGTCTCCATCGAAGCGATGATCGGGCGTTGGGTGACGAGGACGAAGCGTAGGCTAATCGCTTGCGTCGGGCACAAGCCGTTTCGGCAATGAACCGGACATTTCGGCCAGCCGGGCGAAATCGATGTCGGGTCGTCGCGACGTGCGTCACCGCCACGGCGATGGATCGTGTGACGGGACGCGCTTGATGCACGCGCCCATCGATGTCGCGATCCTCGCGTTCCCCGAGGCGACGGCGTCGGTCGTCTATGGGTTCCATGACCTGTTCCATTCGGTGGGACGCGATTGGGGACTCGTCGTCGATGGCGTGCCCGGACCGGTGATGATGCGCCCCCAGGTCGTCGCGTCGCGCGCCGAGCCCTTCACGGCAGCGAACGGCGTGCAGCTTGCGCCGCACGCCGCTCTCGGCGCTGCCGACACGCCGCAGGTTGTCTGCATTCCGGAAATCACGATACCGCCGGGCGAGTGGGTGGAGGGTCGCTTCGATCCGGAGCTCGCCTGGATCGAGCGTTGCCACGCGGCGGGGGCGACGCTCGCCACCGCGTGCTCGGGCGCGATGCTGCTCGCCGAAGCGGGACTGCTGGACGGACACGACGCGACGACGCACTGGGCGTACTGCGACGTGCTGCAGCGGCGTTATCCGAAGGTGCGCGTGCACCGGCAACGCGCGCTCGTGGTGACCGGCGAGGGGCAGCGACTGGTGATGGCGGGCGGCGGCACGTCGTGGCTCGATCTCGCGCTCTACCTGATCGCGCGGCATACCAGCATCGACGTCGCGATGCAGGTCGCACGGATCAACCTGATCGACTGGCACGTCGTCGGTCAGCAACCGTTCGCACGCCTCGCCCGTTCGCGTCAGGTCGACGATGCCGTCATCGCGCGTTGCCAGGTGTGGATCGCCGACCACTATGCGGCGCCATCACCGGTCTCGGCGATGGTGAAGCTGTCAGGACTCGCGGAGCGGTCGTTCAAGCGCCGCTTCGAGCAGGCCACCGGCATGTCGCCGCTCGAGTACGTGCACACGCTGCGGCTCGAGGAGGCCAAGCACATGCTCGAGGCCACCGACGCGCCGATCGAGGCGATCGCGAACGAGGTGGGCTACGAGGATGCCGGCTTTTTCGCGCGCCTCTTTCGCCGCAACGTGGACCTTACGCCGGGCCAATATCGCAAGCGCTTCGGGGCGGTCCGGCGTGCGCTGCAAAAGGGCCGAATGTCGGGCGATGGCCGATCCGCGGAACCGGCCCTGCCGTACGATGTCGCTTCAGAAGGCATCGACGACGCGCCGGGGAACTCCACATGATCAAATGGGCCATCATCTTCTTCGTCATTTCGCTTATCGCCGGCTTCTTCGGCTTTACCGACGTCGCCCGCGGCGCGAAGACGATCTCGAAGTGGCTGTTCTTCATCTCGCTCGCGATCTTCCTGATCGTGCTGATCTTTGGTGTCATGCTCGGGCAACTCGTCTTCTGACACCCGCGCGCCGCGGCTCGCGAGGCGTCCTCAGGTGGCGAGCTTTCGCAGCAGCGCGGCGTTGACCTCCGCAGGATTCGCCTTGCCCTTCGAGGCCTTCATCACCTGGCCGACCAGCGAATTGAAGGCCTTTTGCTTGCCGGCGCGAAACTCCGCGACGATCGCCGCGTTCGCCGCAAGCACCTCCAGGACGAGCCGGTCGATCGTTGCGGCATCGGAGATCATGCGCAGACCGCGCCGTTCGATCAGGATATCCGCCGCGTCGTCGCCGGTCGCCTCCCCGGCCCACATCGCGTCGAACACGTCCTTGGCCATCTTGCCGGATAGCGTCTGATCCTCGACACGCCGGAGCAGCCCGGCAAGTTGCGACGGTGACACCGGCGCTTCCGCAAGGGACGTGTCGCTGCGATTGAGGGCCGCCGACACCTCGCCGAGCACCCAGTTGGCGACGAGCTTGCGAAGCGCCGGCTTCGGCTCGGTCGGCGTCATTGCCTCGACGGTCGCCGCGTAGTAGTCGACGAGCGCGCGCGACGTCGTGAGCTGCGCGGCGTCGTATTCGCCGAGGCCGTGCTCGCGCACGAGTCGATCGCGGAGAGGCTCCGGCAACTCCGGCATTTCGTCGAGCACCCGCTGCACCCACGCGTCGTCGATCGCGAGCGGGGGCAGGTCGGGATCGGGGAAATACCGGTAGTCCTGCGCGTCCTCCTTGCTGCGCATCGACCGCGTCTCGTCGCGATCGGGATCGTAGAGGCGCGTTTCCTGGACCACGCTGCCGCCATCCTCGATCAGCTCGACCTGGCGGCGCACCTCGAAGTCGATCGCCTGCTGCAGGAAACGGAAACTGTTCAGGTTCTTGATTTCGCAGCGCGTGCCGAGCTTTTCGCCGGCGCGGCGAACGGACACGTTCGCGTCGCAGCGGAAACTGCCCTCCTGCATGTTGCCGTCGCAGATGCCGATCCACACGACGAGCGTGTGCAGCTTCTTCGCATACGCGACCGCTTCCGCCGAGCTTCGCATGTCCGGCTCCGAAACGATCTCGAGGAGCGGCGTGCCCGCACGGTTGAGGTCGATGCCCGTGACGTCGCCGACGGTGTCGGGGAGCCCCTCGTGGAGCGACTTGCCTGCATCCTCCTCGAGATGCGCGCGGGTGAGCCGGACGACTTTCTGCCGACCATCGGCCTCGATGGTCACCGCGCCACCCTTGACGAGCGGAATCTCGTATTGCGAGATCTGGTAGCCCTTCGGGAGGTCGGGGTAGAAGTAGTTCTTGCGCGCGAAGACGCTGCGGCGGTCTATCGCGCCGCCGACGGCCAGCGCGAAGCGCATCCCGCGTTCCACCGCGCCGCGATTCAGCACCGGCAGCACCCCGGGAAGCGCAATGTCGACCGCGGACGCCTGCGTGTTGGGTGGGGCACCGAACGCCGTCGATGCGCCCGAAAAGATTTTCGACGCCGTCGACAACTGGACGTGCGTCTCGATCCCGATGACGACTTCGAACGTCATGTTCGCATCGGCAAAGGCGTTGTGTTTGTCACGGCTGTGTCGCGCGCGCCGCTTCGTGGGAGTCGGCGACCGTTGTCTTCGACCGCGCGGGCGGCGCACGCAAATGCCAGTCCGTGACCTGCTGAAACCGATGCGCAACCTGCAGCAGGCGCGCTTCGGCGAAGTGATTCGCCTGGAGCTGCAATCCGATCGGCAGTCCGCCGGTCGTGGTGCCGCAGGGGATCGACATGGCCGGCATGCCGGTGAGATTGGCCGCAACCGTGAAGATGTCGTTCAGGTACATCTGCACGGGATCGTCGGCCTTGTCGCCGATGCAAAAGGCCGCAGTCGGCGTCGTCGGACCCGCGATCACGTCGCACCGGCCGTAGGCACGCTGGAAGTCGTCGGCGATGAGCCGCCGCACCTGCTGCGCCTTCAGGTAGTAGGCGTCGTAATAGCCGTGCGAGAGCACGTACGTGCCGACCAGGATGCGCCGCTTGACTTCCGGCCCGAACCCCTCGGCCCGCGTCTTCTTGTACATGTCCGCGAGGTCCGCGTACCGCTCGGCGCGATGTCCATACCGGACGCCGTCGAAACGCGAAAGGTTGGACGAAGCTTCGGCCGGCGCGATCACGTAGTACACCGGAACCGAGTACTTGACGGCAGGCAGCGCGATGTCGACGGTGACCGCGCCAAGCTTGCGCAACTCCGCCAGTGCCGCATCCACCGCGGCCGCCACTTCGCCATCGACGCCATCGCCGAAATACTCGCTGGGCAAGCCGATTCGAAGACCTGCAAGCGGACGCGCGCCGGCGTTGGCGCGAAGCGCCTGCACGTAGTCGACGGCCGGTCGCGCAAGCGAGGTCGAGTCGCGGGCGTCGTGCCCCGCCATCGCGTTCAGCATGAATGCGCAGTCGAGCGCGTCGTGCGCGAGCGGTCCCGGCGTGTCGAGGCTCGACGCGAATGCAATCAATCCGTAGCGTGAGCAGAGCCCGTACGTAGGCTTCAAGCCGCAAATGCCGGACAACGCCGCCGGCTGCCGGATCGAGCCCCCCGTGTCCGTGCCCGTGCATGCGGGGACGAGGCCGGCCGCGACGGCGACGGCCGACCCGCCGGAGCTGCCGCCCGCCACGCACTCGGTATTCCACGGATTTCGCGCGGGGCCGAAGTGCGAGTTCTCCGTCGACGAGCCCATCGCGAACTCGTCCATGTTCGTCTTCCCGACCAGCACGGTGCCCGCATCCCGCAGCTTCGATACGACATGCGCGTCATAGGGCGCGACGAACGACGCGAGCATCCGCGACGCGCACGTCGTGCGCATGCCGGCCGTCATCAGCACGTCCTTGTGCGCGATCGGGATTCCCGTCAGGGGCCGCGCGTCGCCGCCCGCAAGCTCTCCATCGGCGCTGCGTGCGCGCTCGAGCGCACCCTCGGCGTCCACGGTGATGAAGGCGTTGAGCGTTGGCTGGGCGGCGTCGATCCGCGCAAGCGCCTGCGCGATGAGCTCGACACTCGATACGCGCCGCGCGTGCAGCGCATCCGAAAGTTCGGCAATGGTCCGCACTGTCCGGCCCGCCGTTCTTACTCGATGACCTTGGGCACCAGATAGAGCCCGTCGGCCACCGCGGGCGCCTGCTTCTGATACAGCATGTGGTTGTCGCGCTCGGTGACGACGTCGTCCCGGAGCGGCAGCACGACGTCCTGCGTGTGTGCCATCGGTGCGACTCCCGTCGTATCGATCGCCTGCAATTCGTCGATCAAGCCGAGGATCGCGTCGAGCTTCGCTTGCACGTCGCGAATCGCGTGCGAGTCGACGTCGATTCGCGCGAGATGCGCGAGCCGTTGGATGTCTTCAGCGGAAAGCCCCATGCGTGGCGAGCCGATACACAGTCGATTTGTCGTCGGCGCCGCGTGCGCCGCTGCATCTTCCGGCCTCGATCGACCGGGCGTTTTCAAGGGCGCGAAACGTTGCGACGCTCGTTGCCGCGCGAAAAAAACGCACTGCAATCAGTGCGGAACAGGTGCGACCTTAGGGTATCATAGCCGGCATTTTTCGCACCGAGCCGGCGCGGGTTCGACAAGCGCTACGCGGATGCGGAAACGTCCAGGAGTCCCCGCTCTTCATGTTCGAGTCCTTCAAAGGCTACTTCTCCAGCGACCTCGCCATCGATCTCGGCACCGCCAACACACTGATCTACGTGCGCGGCAAAGGCATCGTGCTCGATGAACCGTCGGTCGTGGCGATTCGCCAGGAAGGCGGCCCGAACGGCAAGAAGGTGATACAGGAAGTCGGGCTCGCCGCGAAGCAGATGCTCGGTCGCACGCCCGGCAACATCACGGCCATTCGTCCCATGAAGGACGGCGTCATCGCCGACTTCACGGTGACGGAGCAGATGCTGAAGCAGTTCATCAAGAAAGTTCTCGATTCGCGGCTCTTCTCGCCGTCGCCGCGCATCATCATCTGCGTTCCGTGCGGGTCGACACAGGTCGAGCGGCGCGCGATTCGCGAATCGGCGCTCGGCGCAGGCGCGTCGAAGGTGTTCCTGATCGAGGAGCCGATGGCCGCGGCCATCGGCGCGGACCTTCCCGTCGGTGATGCAACCGGCTCGATGGTCGTTGACATCGGCGGCGGGACGACGGAAGTCGGCGTCATCTCGCTCGGTGGAATGGTCTACGCGGGATCGGTGCGCGTCGGGGGCGACAAGTTCGACGAGGCGGTCGTCAACTACATCCGGCGCAACTACGGCATGCTGATCGGCGAGACGACGGCCGAAATCATCAAGAAGACGATCGGCTCGGCATTTCCCGGTAGCGAAGTGCGCGAAATGGAAGTCAAAGGGCGTAATCTGGCGGAAGGCATTCCCCGCAGCTTCACCGTGTCGTCGAACGAGATCCTCGAAGCCCTGACGGACCCGTTGAACAGCATCGTTTCCGCCGTCAAGAGCGCCCTCGAGCGAACGCCCCCCGAGCTTGGCGCGGACATTGCTGAACGGGGGATGGTGCTGACGGGCGGCGGCGCGCTGCTGCGTGACGTGGACCGCCTCCTGATGGAGGAGACGGGCCTGCCCGTCGTCGTTGCGGACGATCCACTGACCTGCGTGGTGCGCGGCTGCGGCAAGGCGCTCGAGAACATGGAGAAGCTGCAAACGATCTTCACGAGCGACTGAGAGCAGCCGTCGAAGCAGGGTCAGAGGCGACTTTCGTCCCGAGGCTGACCCCGAACAGAGACCGGCGGAAAGTCGTCTCCGACGCTACTTTTGACATGTAGCCATGCGTCCCATCCCGGTCGACACGCCCGCGTTCTTCAACCGGGGACCGAGTCCGCTCGCGCGCCTCGCCTTTTTCGGCGTGCTGTCCCTTGCGCTGCTGTTCGCCGACACCCGCTACCGCTATCTCGAGAACGTGCGACAGGCGGTTGCGATCGTCCTCTACCCGGTGCAGCGTGCGCTGCAGATGCCCGGTGCCGCATTCTCGTACGTCACCGATTATTTCGGCTCCAAGCGCGAGCTCGCTGACGAGAACGCGGCGCTGAAGCAGGAGCTCGTCGCGCGCGCCCCGGCCGCGCAGGGCTACGCGCGCGTGCAGGAGGAGAACGCGCGCCTCAAGGCGCTGCTCGACGTCCGCGCGCAGTACGCGACAACCGCAACCGCCGTCCAGGTGCTCTACTCGTCGCGCGATCCGTTCGCGCAGAAGGTGTTCGTGGACAAGGGCTCGGTCGCCGGTATCCAGGCCGGCGCAGGCGTCATCGACGACAACGGCGTCGTGGGGCAGGTCACGCGCGTCTTCCCCTACATGGCGGAGGTCACGCTGATCACCGACCGCGACCAGGCGGTCCCGGTCCAGGTGGAGCGCAGTGCGGCGCGAAGCGTGCTGTTCGGCAACGGCACGGGCCGCTCGCCGGAGTTACGTTTCACGTCGCCATCCGCCGATTTGCGTATCGGCGACCGGCTGCTGACGTCCGGGCTGGATGGCACCTTTCCACCCGGACTCGCCGTTGCGCAGATCACCGACGTGATCCGCGATGCCGGGCAGATGTTCGCGCGGATCGTGTGCAAGCCGCTCGCCGGCATCGATCATAGCGAATTCCTCCTGGTGCTGTCGCAGGCCGCGGCGCTGCCGCCGCGACCCGAGGAGCCCGCCGAGGCGGACGTCGTGAAGAAGGGCGGCCGGCGGGGGCGTCGAGGATGAATTGCACGCGGCGACAATCGGCACTGACCTGCGACGGGTCCGTCCGCGCGTGCAGGCGACACCCGACACGCTGCAGCCAGCGAATCTGCAGGATCATCCAATGAGGGACGCCTGCGTGCGACGGGCAAAGCCAAGGACCGGAGGTCCCGTCCGAGCATGCGGGCGGCACCCGACACGCTGC
>Ga0105248_10009615_pt1 | contig 10644 bp, 9 predicted proteins | sample KBSS34metaG_FD_81524 | JGI IMG/M metagenome (GOLD analysis project Ga0105248, IMG submission 81524) | Switchgrass rhizosphere microbial communities from Kellogg Biological Station, Michigan, USA - KBS S3-4 metaG | ecosystem: Host-associated > Plants > Roots > Rhizosphere > Soil | place... | reverse complement strand
TTCATCGCACGCGTTGGGGCGTGCTGGTTCGTGCGGCCACACAGGATCGAGAGATGGCTGGAGCGCTTGGAGTGAATGAGCGCTGGCTGTTCAGCAGCGTGCTCTTCCTGGGTTCGTTGCTGGCCGGGCTCGGCGGTGCATTGCAGATTCCCAAGGAGGCGGTGAACCTGCAGATGGATATTCATGTCATCGCCGAAGCATTCGTGGTAGTGGTCATCGGTGGCATGGGCAGCGTGTCCGGCGCTTTTCTCGCGTCGCTGCTGGTGGGTTTGTTGTCAGCTTTCGGAACTCTTATTTTTCCTCAAACAACGTTGGTTCTGACCTTTCTGGTGATGGCGGCAGTGTTGGTAATCCGCCCATACGGGCTGCTCGGTAAGGCGGAAGCCCAACCACGCGCTGCAGCTCAGGCGGCTGAGATGCCGATCCGACCCGCTAGCCGATCGCTGATACTTGCGACCGCTGCAGGATTGGCCGTTCTCATACTGCTTCCCTGGTTTGGCGGCCAGTACGTGCAGAGCGTCGTCACCGAAATCTTGATCCTCGCCCTCTTCGCAGCGAGCCTGCACTTCATCATGAGCATCGGTGGACTGGTGTCTTTCGGGCATGCCGCCTATTTCGGCATCGGTGCGTACGCATGCGCGCTGTTGGTAACGCATCTGTCGGTGCCCATGGAAGGAGGGATGCTGGCGGCACCCGCGGCGGCTGCATGCGTCGCCATTCTGTTCGGCTGGTTCTGTATCCGGCTATCGGGTGTTTACCTTGCGATGCTGACGTTGGCTTTCGCACAAATTCTGTGGTCGATCGCTTTCCAGTCGGCATGGACAGGGGGCGACAACGGCATCCTTGGGGTATGGCCCTCCACATGGCTGGGATCCAAGACGGGCTACTACTATTGGACGCTAGTGCTCGTAGTGGTTTGTTTGCTCCTGTTACGACGTGCAATCTTCTCACCCTTCGGATACGCGTTGCGTGCGGGCCGCGACTCGCCGTTGCGCTCAGACGCCATCGGCATCGACGTGCGGCGGCAGCAGTGGGCGGCCTTCACGTTAGCCGGCGCCGCCGCGGGTCTGGCCGGCGCTCTGTATGTCTTCCACAAAGGCAGCGTGTTTCCTACCGTGCTGTCGATTTCGCAGTCCATCGATGCATTGGTAATGGTGCTGCTGGGCGGGGTGCAAACATTGAGCGGCCCGTTAGCAGGGGCGGGCGTGTACAGCGAACTCAAGACCGAACTGATGCGCGCCACAGACTTCTGGCGCGTCGCGGTAGGCGCGTCGATCATCCTGCTGGTTGTTGCCTTTCCGCAAGGGATCGTAGGGTTTATCCGCCAGCGCTTCGACAAGCGTATGGATTGACGTCCGCCGTGCCAAACACTGCTAACGAATCAAGCGGCACGAACCACGAACCACGAGCCACGAAGCACGACTCGCCAATCACGAATCACGCATCACGAGTCACGCAACCTCTGCTATCCGTTCGCAATCTGTCAAAGGCCTTCGGCGGTGTCCAAGCGGTTCAGGACGTGTCCTTCGAGTTGGAGCGCGGTCAACTGCTGGCGCTGATCGGGCCCAATGGAGCGGGCAAGTCCACCTGTTTCAACATGCTCAATGGGCAACTCCGGCCAGACACCGGCAGCATCGCGCTCGAAGGTGTCGACATCACTGGCCGTCCGCCGCGCGAGGTCTGGAAGCGAGGTGTGGGCCGCACATTTCAGATCACCGCCACTTACGGTTCGATGACCGTCCGCGAAAATGTGCAAATGGTATTGCTATCGCGTGCGCGGCGGCTGTTCAGTGTCTGGCCGCGCGCGTCGAATCTCTACCGCGATGAGGCAATGGCGCTGCTGTCGCGCGTCGGAATGGCAGATCAGGCCGAGCGGCCTTGCGGTCTGCTGGCCTACGGTGACGTAAAGCGTGTGGAACTCGCCATGGCGCTCGCGCATGCACCGAAGCTTCTGCTCATGGATGAGCCTACGGCCGGCATGGCGCCCAAGGAGCGCAACGACCTGATGGCCCTTACCGCGGAACTCACGCGAGAGCACGATCTGGGCGTGCTGTTTACCGAACACAGTATGGATGTGGTGTTTACCTATGCGCAGCAGCTGCTGGTCCTGTCCCGCGGACGCTTGGTTGCGAAAGGGCCTCCGGCCGAGGTCCGCGACGACGAGGAAGTACAGCGCATATATCTGGGAACGGGAGCAACTTTCCGTGCTCATGCGGCACTCGGATGACCGGCGATCCTTTGCTGCAGGTCGATCGCCTCAGTGCCTGGTATGGGCGGGCACAGATTCTCTTCGACCTGACGTTGGAGGTGCGGCGTGGAGAGGTGGTCGCGCTCATGGGGCGCAATGGCGCTGGCAAATCCACCACGCTCAAGGCAATCATGGGTTTGGTGGAGCGCACGCAAGGGCAGACCCGCTACAACGGCCAAGAGCTGCTCCAGCTGCAACCATTCGAGATCGCTCGATTGGGATTGGGCTACGTCCCGGAAGACAGGCGTATATTCTCCGACCTCACGGTGATGGAGAATCTCGAGGTGGGCCGCCAGCGGCCGCGCGACGGTGCCCCGGTGTGGTCTCCCGACAAACTGCTCCGCCTGTTCCCCAATCTCGGGGAGATGCCGCATCGGTTGGGTGGCCGCATGAGCGGAGGGGAACAGCAGATGCTGACGGTCGCCCGCACGCTCATGGGCAACCCCGATCTGGTGCTGTTGGACGAGCCATCCGAAGGCATTGCGCCCAGGATAGTGGAAGATATGGCTAACATGATCCTGGAGTTGAAGCGCGAGGGGCTGTCGGTGGTCTTGTCCGAACAGAATCTGCGCTTTGCGGAGCTAGTCAGCGACCGGGCCTACGTGATCGAGAAGGGGCAAATCCGCTACGCAGGCACGATGACCGAGCTCGGACGCAACGATGCGGTGAAGCGCGAGTATTTGTCTATTTGACGGTGAGTGGAGCTTGTCCTGATGAGCCTAACGCGATGTGTGGACGGTAAATCTGGCCGCACGCACAATCCATCAGAAATTTGCTGGAGTACATGAACCATGGCAGTCGACACCGCGAGCATTCCGAAGGGCAAACTGGTCGTACTCAATATCGGCCTGCTGCTTTCGGGTGACATCGACAAGCCCATCCTGGATGCCGACACCGTAGTTGCGGTGGACGGTGTCATCACCGCAGTCGGAAAGCAGAAAGACGTGGACACATCCCAGCCCGATACGCTGATCGATGCGAAGGGCGTGACGCTGTGTCCGGGGTTGATTGACAGCCACGTACATCCGGTCTTTGGCGATTGGACCCCACGTCAGAACCAACTGGGCTGGATCGACTCCACGCTCAACGGCGGCGTAACCACGATGATTTCCGCCGGAGAGGTGCATCTGCCGGGGCGCCCGAAGGACATCGTGGGGCTCAAGGCGTTGGCGATTACCGCTCAGCGCGCGTTCTATAACTTTCGCCCTGGGGGAGTGAAGGTGCTGGCGGGTGCTCCCGTGATCGAGAAAGGCATGACTGAGTCGGATTTTGCCGAATTGGCAGCGGCAGGCGTGACGCTGCTGGGCGAGGTCGGTCTGGGTTCGGTGAAAGCCGGCGCCGAGGCAAAGCAAATGGTCGCGTGGGCGCGCAAATATGGTATTCAAAGCACCATTCACACTGGCGGGCCATCGATACCAGGTTCTGGCTTGATCGATAAGGACGTGGTGTTGGAGGCCGACGCGGATGTGATCGGCCACATCAATGGCGGCCATACTTCGCTCCCCGAGGCGCATGTCTGCGAACTGTGCGAACGCTCGACGCGTGCCATCGAGATCGTACATAACGGGAACGAGAGAACCGCGATCGCAGCGGTGCGCACTGCGCGCGATCGCAAGTGCCTGCACCGAGTGATCCTCGGGACCGATGGGCCAGCCGGTTCTGGCGTGCAGCCGCTTGGAATCCTGCGCGTGATATCGCTGCTCTCCAGCCTGGGTGGTATTCCCGCCGAGCAGGCTTTTTGTTTTGCCACCGGCAATACCGCCCGTATTCGAGGACTCGACTGCGGGCTCATCAAGACGGGTAGGGCGGCCGACTTCGTTTTCCTCGACCGGGCTCAACATACCGCTGGAAAGGGGCTGCTGGAGAGCGTAGCCCTGGGCGACCTCCCCGGTGTGGGGATGGTGGTGATCGACGGTGTGGTACGTTGCCAGCGCAGCCGTAACACCCCTCCGGCGACCCAGATTCCGGTCGTCATACAGGAAACGTAGCCAGAAAACGTAACATCAGACGCATCCTCGTGCATCATCGGACATAGGCGGGTTGGGGAGGCGGTGCTACACTTTCGTCCGGGGAGCACGATGTTGCCGGCATTACCAAGACCGTTCGAGTAGATGTCCTGACTAGGAGATAGCAATGAACGAAATGACCAGAAGAAAGTTTCTGATGGGCGCAGGGGCAGGAATCGCGGTGGCGGCCGTCAGCGGTACGGTGTTGCGCAGCGCCTTTGCAGCCGACAAGATCAAAATCACTGACAGCGATGCGCTGCTGGTCATCGACGTACAGAACTGCTTCATCCCGGGCGGCAGTCTCGCGGTTAAAGAGGGCGATGCGATCGTGCCTCTCATCAATACGATCGCCAAGAGCTTTCAGAATGTTGTCCTGACGCAGGACTGGCACACGGCCGATCACGTCTCCTTCGCCTCCCAACACGACGGCAAGAAGCCGTTCGAGACCATCAAGCTGAGCTATGGCACGCAGGTGCTGTGGCCGGACCATTGCGTGCAAGGCACCGATGGCGCTGCAATCCACAAGGACATCAACATTCCCCAGGCGGAACTCATCATCCGCAAGGGCTTCCACAAGAACGTGGACAGCTACTCGGCGTTTCTCGAAGCCGATCGCAAGACCCAGACGGGTCTTGCGGGCTATTTACAGGCGCGCGGCATAAAGCGCGTGTTCGTCTGCGGACTGGCGACGGACTTCTGCGTAGCGTGGTCGGCGCTGGATGCACGCAAGTTCAAGTTCCAGGCTTTCGTGATCGAAGACGCATGCCGTGGGATCGATATCAACGGTTCCATAGCTGCTGCTTGGAAAGACATGGGGAAGGCTGGCGTCAAGCGCATCCAATCGAGCGACATCGCCTGACTCACGACAGAAGAGGCCAGTAAAGGAAAGGGCGAGCCAACTGGCCCGCCCTTCTCATTCTGGATGCTGGATACTTCTCCTTCCTGACCGGTTTCCTCTAGCCTCTAGCCTCAATCGCCCGCGGCATCAGCTTGTCGCGATTTCCTTTGATCGCTGCGAGGGGCAGTTCATGTAAGCCTTCTCCCTCGTGCTCGTCGACCCAGCCGAGCAACTCCCGACGCATGCGCGGGTCCCAAAAGCGTTTGATGTGCCCGGCGATGCCTTCCATCGCGGTGGTGCGATCGGGCTCGGCCTCAAAGAAAGCGCCGATCTCGTTGGCCATTTTGATCAGCCGGTGAATGTCCATGAACTAGACCTTCTCGCGCGTCCGGTCGGCCAGGAGCTGCTCTTGTGTACGGGTGAACTCGCCGAATTGTCGCTGCCATTCGGACGGCTGCGTTACCCGGCTAACCTGCACGGCCGTCACTTTGTACTCGGGGCAGTTGGTGGCCCAGTCCGAATTGTCGGTAGTGATGACGTTGGCTCCCGAGAAGGGATGATGGAAGGTCGTGTACACAACACCAGGCTGCATCCGTTCGGTCAGTGTCGCGCGTAGTACCGTCTCCCCGGCCCGGCTCTTGATTCCGACCCAGTCGTCCTGTTTGATGCCGCGCTGCTCCGCGTCGTGCGGATGAATGTCGATTCGATCTTCGTCGTGCCACGCCACGTTGGCGGTGCGGCGCGTCTGGGCGCCTACGTTGTACTGGCTTAAGATGCGACCCGTCGTGAGAATGAGCGGATACTCGCGCGTGGTGCGCTCGTCGGTCGGCACGTACTCGGAGATGACGAAGCGGCCCTTGCCACGGACGAACTCGTCCACGTGCATGACCGGGGTTCCCGATGGGGCTTGCTCGTTGCACGGCCACTGGATGCTGCCCAGCCGGTCGATTTTGTCGAAGCTCACGCCGTGGAACGTGGGCGTCAGCCGCGCGATCTCGTCCATGATCTGCGAGGCGTGGTCGTAGTGCATCGGATAACCGAGGGCATTGGACAGGGCCACGGTCGCCTCCCAGTCCGCCAACCCAGCCATCGGAGGCATCACTTTGCGCACACGGGATATGCGGCGCTCGGCATTGGTGAAGGTGCCATCCTTCTCCAGGAACGAGGAGCCGGGCAGGAACACGTGCGCGAACTTGGCGGTCTCGTTCAGGAACAGGTCTTGTACCACTAGGCACTCGAGCCCTTCCAAAGCCGCTGTGACGTGCTGTGTATCCGGATCGGATTGCGCTACGTCCTCACCCTGAACGTACAAACCCTTGAAGGAGCCGTCGACTGAGGCGTCGAACATGTTGGGGATACGCAGCCCCGGCTCGGACTCGAGCTTGACACCCCAGGCGGATTCGAACAGTGCCCGGACCGCTGGATCCGACACGTGGCGGTAGCCGGGCAGTTCGTGCGGAAAAGACCCCATGTCGCACGAGCCTTGCACATTGTTCTGCCCGCGCAGCGGGTTCACTCCGACGCCTTCCCGGCCGATGTTACCCGTGGCCATCGCCAGATTGGCGATGCCGATCACCATGGTCGAACCCTGGCTGTGCTCGGTGACGCCCAATCCGTAATAGATCGCACCGTTGGGAGCGTTTGCGTACAGGCGCGCGGCGCCGCGCAGTTCGGCCGCAGGCACGCCGGTGACGGCCTCCATTGCCTCGGGGGAGTTATGTGGCTGCGTGATGAAGGTTTTCCACTTCGCGTACTCCTTCAGGTCGCAGCGCTCCCGGATGTAGTCTTCCTTGAGCAGACCTTCCGTCACGACGACGTGGGCCAGCGCGTTGATCACTGCCACGTTGGTGCCTGGACGTAACTTCAGATGGTAGTCCGCTTCGACATGCGGTTGGCGCACGATATCGATACGACGCGGGTCCACCACGATCAGCTTTGCTCCTTCGCGCAGCCGTCGCTTCATCTGCGACGCGAATACCGGATGACCGTCGGTGGGATTCGCACCGATGATCACTATCACGTCGGCTTTGTTCACCGAATCGAAGTCCTGCGTGCCGGCCGACTCTCCCAGCGTGGTCTTCAATCCATAGCCCGTGGGGGAGTGACACACGCGTGCGCAGGTGTCGACGTTGTTGTTGCCGAAGGCCGCACGCACGAGCTTTTGCACGAGATAGGTTTCTTCGTTGGTGCAGCGTGAGGAGGTGATACCGCCCACCGCGTCACGGCCATACTGGTGTTGAATGCGCTTGAACTCGGAGGCGGCGTACGAAATGGCTTCGTCCCACGACACTTCCCGCCACGGGTCGGTGATCTTGCTTCGTATCATCGGGGTTCGGATGCGATCCGGGTGGGTCGCGTAGCCCCATGCAAAGCGGCCCTTCACGCAGGAGTGGCCGTGATTGGCCTTGCCGTCCTTGTTAGGCACCATGCGCACGACCTCGGTACCCTTCATCTCCGCACGGAACGAGCAGCCGACGCCGCAGTAGGCGCACGTGGTAACTACGCTGTGATCCGGCTGTCCGTTGTCGATCACCGATTTTTCCATCAGGGTGGAGGTCGGGCACGCCTGCACGCAGGCTCCGCAAGATACGCATTCGGAAGCCATGAAATCGGTATTGCCGGCTGCAATCACCGAGGCGAAGCCGCGGCCATCCACCGTCAACGCAAAGGTCCCTTGCACCTCCTCGCAGGCACGCACACAACGCGAACACACGATGCATTTGGTCGGGTCGAAAGTGAAGTAAGGATTGGATGTGTCTTTCTCAGACTTCAGGTGATTCGCACCCTCGTAGCCGTAGCGCACTTCGCGCAATCCGACCACGCCCGCCATCTCCTGCAACTCGCAGTTGCCGTTGGCGGGGCAGGTGAGACAGTCGAGCGGATGATCGGAGATGTAGAGCTCCATCACACCGCGTCGCAGCTTGGCCAACTTATCCGTTTGCGTGCGTACTTTCATACCGGGCTCGACCAGGGTCGTGCACGAGGCCGGGTAACCTTTGCGCCCGTCGATTTCTACCAGGCACAGGCGACAGGAGCCAAACGACTCCAACATGTCCGTGGCGCACAGCTTTGGCACGCGAACACCGGCGTCAGTAGCGGCCCGCATCACGGAGGTTCCTGCCGGTACGCTGACTTGCACACCGTCGATCTCCAGCGTCACCAGCTTCTCTGAGATCCTGACGGGCGTTCCCGCATCGAGTTCTTTCACGGAGTACATAGCATCTACCTCCACAAGTCTCCCGCTCTCACGTCAGGAGCGGGGATCAAGTCAGGAAACCCTGGCCACTTCGGCGGGCGATGTCTTCGCCATGCCAAAATCCTCAGGAAAATGGTTCAATGCGCTCAACACCGGATAGGGCGTGAGACCGCCCAGCGCGCAAAGCGAGCCGTTTACCATCGTGTCGCACAATTCGCGCAACAGCTCGACGTTGGCCTGAGCCTTTTCCTTGTTCAAGACGCGATCGATGACTTCCACCCCGCGTGTAGATCCGATGCGACAGGGCGTGCACTTCCCGCACGATTCGATCGCGCAGAACTCCATCGCGAAACGCGCCATCTTTGCCATATCGACGGTATCGTCGAACACTACCACGCCACCATGACCGACCATCGCGCCAATGGCCGCGAAGGCTTCGTAGTCCAAAGGCGTGTCGAACTGCGACTCGGGCAGATAGCCGCCCAGCGGTCCGCCGACCTGCACTGCGCGAATCGGTCGACCTGTCGCCGAGCCTCCACCATAGTCGTACAGAAGCTCGCGCAGGGTGATGCCGAACGCTTTCTCCACCAGCCCGCCGCGCTTGATGTTGCCGGTGAGCTGGATCGGCAAGGTGCCTCGCGACCGACCCATCCCGAAGTCGCGGTAATGCTCCGCTCCCTTGTCTAAAATGATCGGGACCGACGCGAACGTGATCACGTTGTTGATCACTGTCGGCTTGCCAAACAAACCTTGAATGGCGGGCAGCGGAGGTTTGTAGCGCACCATGCCGCGTTTGCCTTCGAGGCTTTCAAGCAGCGAAGTTTCTTCTCCGCAAATATAGGCGCCGGCGCCGCGGCGTACCTCGAGACGGAATGTCTTGCCGCTCCCCAGAATGTTCTCTCCCAGGAAGCCGGACTCCTGCGCCGCGCGAATAGCCGCTTCAAGCGCGCGCTCGGCATCCGGATACTCGGATCGCAAGTAGATGTATCCCTGTGTAGCACCGACCGCGACCGCTGCGATCGCCATGCCCTCGATCAGCACGTAAGGGTCGCCTTCCATGATCATGCGATCGGAGAAGGTGCCGGAATCGCCTTCGTCGGCGTTGCACACGATGTACTTCTGACCTGGCGCCGTATTCAGCACGGTGCGCCATTTGATGCCTGCCGGGAATGCGGCGCCACCGCGCCCGCGCAGGCCCGATTGCGTAACGGCTTCCACGATCTCCGCGCCGCTGCGGTCCAGCGCATTGCGCAGGCCGCGCCAGCCGCCGTGGGATTCGTAGTCCTCGACGCTGTGCGGATCCGTGATCCCGACTCGCGCGAACGTCAGGCGTTCCTGCGACCTCAAGTACGGGATCTGCTCAGTGGGTCCCAAGGACAACGGGTGCCGCCCGCCGTTGAGGAAGCCGGTTGTGAACAGGCCCGCCACGTCTCCCGGCGATACCGGGCCGTAGGCCATGCGGCCAGTCGGTGTGGCCACCTCGACCATAGGTTCGAGCCAAAACAATCCGCGCGAGCCGTTACGTACCACGCGTACGTCATCGCCTCGCTTTGCTGCTTCGCGCACAATGGCTTGTGCAACCGCCTCGGCACCAAGTGATAGGGAGGAAGCGTCGCGAGGGACGAATACCGTCGCGGTCATGTGGCTTCCTCGGCGGTGCGCAACAGCTGTTGAAAGCGTTGGGCAGTGACGCGTCCGTGCAATTGTCCATCGATCATGACTGCAGGAGAGCAGGCGCAATTTCCGAGGCAGTACACGGCCTCCAGGCTCACTGCCCCATTTGCGCTGGTCTGATGGAAATCGATTCCGAGTTGCGCTTTGATTTCCTCAGCCAGTGCAGCGCTGCCCATGGACTGGCACGCCTCGGCGCGACAGAGCTGAACGACGTGCCGACCGGGTGGACTGCTGCGGAAGTGATGATAAAAGGTGATTACGCCGTGCACTTCTGCGCGAGACAGATTCAACGCAGTGGCGATGTGCGGGATAGCGTCGGTAGGCACATATCCGATAGCGTCCTGGATCGCGTGCAAAATAGGAAGCAATGCGCCTGGCCGTGTCTTATGCTCGGCGAGGGCCTTCTCGATCGCGGGGTGCGCGGCTGCCTCGGGCTTGGACTTGGTGGCGGGGAAATCGCTCAATCCATTCCTCCTCAGTTATCCGCGTCCAGGCGGCTTAGGGATGGTTACCGCCTAATTATGCACTCTACTGCATAATTATGGACGCTGGACCTGCCCAGGCCGCCTACGGTAGCAATATCAGCACCGGTGAACAATATGCACGATAATGCCTATTATCGTGCCCGATTGAGGCCCTGCGCCAATGAGACAAATCGAGATCAGACCGTCCTGGATATTTG
>Ga0105248_10009614_pt1 | contig 10645 bp, 9 predicted proteins | sample KBSS34metaG_FD_81524 | JGI IMG/M metagenome (GOLD analysis project Ga0105248, IMG submission 81524) | Switchgrass rhizosphere microbial communities from Kellogg Biological Station, Michigan, USA - KBS S3-4 metaG | ecosystem: Host-associated > Plants > Roots > Rhizosphere > Soil | place... | reverse complement strand
TTCATGAGCGCCACCTGCCGCTCGAGGGCGTGCACAACTTCCGCGATTATGGCGGCTATGCCACGGCTGACGGCGGGCGCTTGCGGAGCGGCTGGCTCTATCGCTCCGGCCAGCACGTCGGGGCGACTGCGGCCGATCTGGAGCGGATCGCCGGACTGAACCTCGCCGCGGTGATCGACATGCGGAGCGACAGGGAGCGCGAGGTGGCACCCTGTGCCCGGCCCGAGGGGTTCGGCGCGCGGGTGCTGTTCGTGGGGGACAGGGAGGTCGAGGCCGCGCCCCACATCGCTGCCGCCGACAAGGTCAATGACCCCGACACGGCGGCGCGGCGCATGGTCGAGTCGTATGCCGGGATGGCTTCTCGCCCCGCATTTCGCAAGGTGATCAACCACTACTTCACCGCGCTTGCCGAGGCGGATGGTCCGGTCCTGATCCACTGCATGGCGGGCAAGGACCGCACCGGCATGGCCGTGGCGCTGCTCCATCGGGCCCTGGGCGTCGCCCGCGAGGACTGGTTGGCCGATTACCTGCTCACCAACATCACGGGAAATGTCGAAGCCCGGATTGCGGCCGGCGCTGTCCACGTCCGGGAGGCATTTGGCCGCGAACTCGACGATGCGACAGTCCGGGTGCTGATGACCGTCCGCCCCGAGTTCATCGACTCCGGCTTGGCTGCGATCGACGCGCAGCACGGCGGAGTGGCGAGCTATCTCGCCTCCTGCGGCATCGATGCCGCGTTGCTGAGCCGGGTGCGCGAGCGCCTCGTCGTCTGAGGCGGCACCGTCAGTCCAGCTTGTAGCGCGGGAACAGCTGCGGGTTGCGCTCGGACGTGAAGATCCGGTGGTGCGAATTGGGGTAGCGCATGGCTACCTGGCTCGCACGATCGAGCTCTTCCACCTCGGCCGCGCTGAGCGACCAGTTGGCAGCGGCGAGATTGTCGATCAGTTGCTCATCGGTGCGGGCGCCCACCAGGACCGAGCTCACCCCCGGCCGCTTGAGCAGCCAGTTGAGGGCCACCTGGCTCGGGGTTGCAGAGTGCGCCGCGGCGATCCGGTCGAGCGCGGCCAGCACGGCTTCGCCTTGCGGAGTTTCGTAGGCCTTGAGCCGATTGCTCAGTTCGAGCCGGGTGGTCCCGCTGCGGGCGTTGCGGAACTTGCCCGACAGGAAGCCCTGCGCCAGCGGGCTCCAGATCAGCGCGCCGACGCCCTGGTCGACTCCGCAGGGGAGCAGTTCGTCCTCGGCATCGCGGACGACGAGCGAGTACTGGATCTGCTGGCTGACGAACGTCGAGATGTTGCGCCGCTCGGACGTGGCTTGCGCCTTCATCAGCTGCCAGCCGGCGAAGTTCGAGCAGCCGACATAGCGGACCTTGCCCGCGGTCACCAGGTCGTCCAGCGCGCGCAGAGTCTCGTCGAGCGGCACCAGGGCATCGAAGCTGTGGACCTGATAGAGATCGATCCAGTCGGTCCCGAGGCGGCGCAGCGAGGCGTCGCAGGCCTCGATCAGATGGCGGCGCGAGAGGCCGGTGTCATGCGCATTGCGGCCCATCCGCCCGAACGCCTTGGTGGCGACGACAACATGCTTGCGCCGTTCGCCGAGCGCTTCGCCGAGGATTTCTTCCGAGCGGCCCGCGGCATAGACATCGGCAGTGTCGAAGAGGGTGACGCCGGCATCGAGGCACATATCGACCTGGCGGCGCGCCGCCTCGCCATTGGTTGCCCCGGTGCCGCCGAACCGGCCCTCGCCGTCGGAGAAGGTCATGGCGCCGAACCCGAGGACTGATACCTCCAGCCCGCTCTTGCCGAGAAAGCGTGTTTCCATAACCGTCTGGCTCCTCTGGACATTGGTTGCAGGGTAGGCATAGCTCCCCAGACCAACCAGCATGAACAGGCGCTGCGCGCCTGGCAAGCGAACAGCGGGAGAGCAAAACGATGGCGCGCCCACGCGTACTGGTGACGAGCGCCACGGTGGCGGAACTCGTGCGACTCTCGCCCGAGGAGTACGACGTCGCCGTGCTGACCGACCATGCCGACCGCGACGCGTGGCTGGACGCGAACGGCGCCGGCATTACCGCCCTGGTCTGCAGCGGGATGGAACGGCTCGATGCGGAGCGCCTGGCGCTGCTGCCCGACCTGCAGCTGATCTCGGTGATCGCCGCGGGGATGGCGGGCATCGACCTCGCCGAGGCACAGCGGCGCGGGATCGCGGTGACCAACGCTGGCGACATCAACGCGGGCGACGTCGCCGACTTCGCGATCACGCTGCTTCTGGCGCATCGCCGCGATCTCCTTGCGAGCAATGCCTGGGTGCGGGAGGGGCGCTGGGCGAAGTCGCGCATGCCGCTGGGCCGCTCGATCGCCGCCGAGCGGATCGGGATCGTCGGGCTCGGTCACATTGGCAGGGCGGTGGCCGAGCGGCTCCAGCCGTTCGGCTGCGAGATCCGGTGGTGGGGGCGCAGCGCCAAGCCCGATGCGGGCTGGGCGCGCGAGGAATCGCTGACCGAGCTGGCGCGCTGGGCGACCACGCTGGTGATCGCGGTGGCCGGGAGCAACGATACGCGCGAGCTGATCGACCGGCCGGTGCTCGAAGAACTCGGTCCCGACGGGCTGCTGGTCAACGTCGCGCGCGGGTTCGTCGTCGATGAGGAGGCGCTCAAGGACCTGCTGCGCGCCGGGCGGCTCGGAGGCGCTGCGCTGGACGTGGTGGCACACGAACCGGACGACGGCACCGGTTGGGCCGACGTTCCGCGCGTGATCCTGGCCCCGCATGTCGCCGGATCGACGCGCGATGCGTTGGGGGCAGTCGTGGCGGGTGCGGCCGACAACGTGAGGCGGCTGTTCGCGGGCGAGCCGCTGCTGCGGCGGGTGACCTGACGCTTCGCCCCCTCCGGGCGGCTAGCGGCCGGTGCGCGAGTCCTCTTCGAGTTTGTGCCGGATGGCGCGCATCGTGGCGACCATCTTTTCGAGAGCGGCGCCGTCGAAGTCGGCTGCGAAGTCCCGGGCCCAAGCCAGGCTGACCTCGTTCCGCTCGGCATAGAGCGCGCGGCCGGCCGCGGTGGGTAGGAGATGACGGGCGGTCTTGTGGTCCGGATTGTCGACAGTCTCGACCAGCCCGCGTTCGACCAGGGCATCGACATGGCGCTGCACCGTCTGGCGGGGGTAACCGAGACTGCGGCCGATCTGCGGCACCGTGGGCGGTGTGGCTGCGCGCACGACGGCGGTGAGGACCTTGCTGGCAAGGCCGAGCAGATCGTCGCAGTCGAGCCGCGCCAGCATCGAGTCGAGCCGGCTGCGACCACGTGACAGCTCGTCGATATAGTCGATGAACAGGTCGGCGGCCGATTTCTGCATCGGCTTGAAGTGCCATAGTGACACGAACGTGTCAATAATTCTGCGCTTGGCTCAAAGGGCTGAAGGAGCGTCACTTTCGCGGTTGACGGCGGGCCGACCGCGTCGGAATACGGAAGGAATCGGCCCCTCAGGGCCCCGCATCAGAGAGGATACCCATGGCCATCCCCGCCCATCACCGGGTGATCGAGGCGCCGTTGCCCGAAAACCCGCCGTTTCCGCGCGACCTCCTGGCCGGCCAGGTTGCAGTGGTAACGGGCGGCGGATCGGGCATGGGCCTTGCCATGGCGACCGAGATGGGCCGGGCGGGCGCGGCTATCGCCATATTCGGGCGGACCCAGGAAAAGGCCGACCAAGGCGCGGCGACCCTGCGCGCGATGGGCGTTCGCGTGGTCGCTTTCGGGGGTGACGTGCGCAAGCCCGAATCGATCGCCGAGAACTTCGAGCGGACCGAGGCCGAGCTTGGCCCGGTGACGATCCTCGCCAACAATGCCGGCGGGAATTACCCCGTGCTGGCCGAGACGATGTCGCCCGGGCAGTGGCGCTCGATCACCCGGATTGCGATCGACGGGACATTTCTCGTCTCGGCCGAATTCGCGCGGCGGCGCATCGCGGCCGGTGGCGGCGGGGCGATCGTCAACAATTCGGCGCAATACATCTGGTCGGGCTTTCCCGGCGATGCCCACTCGGCCGCGGCGAAAGCCGCCATCGCCACGATGACCACCGGACTCGCGGCCGATTGGAAGCGCCACGGCATTCGCGTGAACTGCGTGGCGGCGGGGTTCTTCCCCCACGCCCACTCGGTCAACGGGGCGGACGAGAACCGCAGCGACGAGCGCACGGGCTCGATGTTCCCGATCGGGCGCGTCGGCAGGATGCACGAGTTCGGACAGATCTCGACCTTCCTGGTCTCGCCGCTCGCTGCCGGGATCACCGGAGAGACGCTGGTGATCGACGGCGGAGACCGGTTGCGGCGCCAGCTGATGAGCCCCGCTTTCGTGCCCCCGCGCGAACGGGACAGCCTGTGGGGAGACATCCCATGAGCGCCAATGCCATGCCCTGGCTGGCCGGGCGCCGGGCGTTGCTGGTCGGCGCCGGTGCTGCCGCCGATGCCGTCGCTGCCGCGCTCGTCACCGCTGGCGCAACGCTGCGCCGCGCCGATGCCGCCATCGTCGAGGGACCGGACATTGCCGAGGTGTTCGACGCGGGCGAGGTGGACCTGCTGGTCCATGCCGGAACGCCGCTCCCCGCAGTCCCCGCGGAGACGATCGGGCTTGACGACTGGCGGGGAACATTCTCCGTCGATCTCGACGGACGCTTCCTGTTCGCGGCCGAGTTCGCGCGCCGGATCATCGCCGCCCCCGGGCGCCACGGCGCGATCCTGTTCCTCATGCCGGGCATGCGCTCGCACCCGCTGCGCGCCGCCGCCGCGTCTGCGCACGGAGCGCTCGACAACCTGGTCAAGTCGCTCGGCGTGGAGTGGGGCCGCGATGGCATCCGCGTCAATGCGATCGCCTCCGACGTGATCCGCTCGTTCGCTGCGGCCAGCCAGGCGCAAATCGATTCGCTTGGCAATCTCGCCGCATGGCTGCTGTCGGACTATTCGGCCTACGTGACCGGGACGGTCGCTGGCATCGACGAGCTCTGAGCGGCTCTTTCGGGCGGGGCAGGGCACTGGTCCGGCCCTGTTCGGAAGGGACCGTTGCCCATGCCACCTGTCTAGCTTAGTGCAACAGGTCAGAATCTTCCTTCGCTTCCCTGAGGAGCCCGCATGAATTTCGATCTATCCGACGAACAGAAGATGCTCGCCGACCAGGCGCGCACCATGCTGTCAGAGCTGTCGACCCCTGATCGCATCCGGCACCTGATCGATTCGGGCGCGGAGTGGGACGAGCCGCTGTGGCGCCAGCTGGCGGACATGGGATTCCTTGGCGCCGCAATCCCGGAATCGGCCGGCGGCCTCGGCATGACCGAGCTCGATCTTGGCGTGATCAGCGAGGAACTGGGCCGGGCCAACGCCTCGCTTCCGTTCTTCTCATCCATCGTGCTCGCAGCGGAAGCGATCCGCCTCGCCGGCAGCGAGGCCCAGCAGCAGGCCTGGTTGCCGCGGCTCGCCTCGGGCGAGATCGTCGCCTGCTTCGCCTACGCCGAAGGCCCGGGTGGCTGGTCGGACAGCGCGATCAAGGCGGAATTTGCCGGCGGCAAGCTCACCGGCACGAAAACTCCGGTAGCCGATGCGGGAATCGCCCAGCTTGCCGTCGTGCTGTGCCGCAGCGGCGGGCAGCAGGCGCTGGCGCTGGTCGAGCTCGACCAGGGCGAAGTCACGCGCGAGAAGCGCCAGAGCTTCGACGAGCTGCGCGCCCATTATGCGCTGCACTTCGCCGGGGCGAAGGCCGAACTGCTCGGCGACGGCGGTGCGGATGCGGGGGCGGTGATCGCCGAACTGTTCGACCGCGCCGCGGTGCAGGCCGCGTTCGAGCAAGTCGGCGCGGCCCACGCCTGCCTCGACATGGCCCGCAACTACGCGATGGACCGCCAGATCTTCGGCAGGTCGCTCGCCAGCTTCCAGGCGATCAAGCACAAGCTGGCCGACCTGGCCGTTGCTGTCGAACTGGCCCGCTCGAACGCCTATTTTGCCGCTTGGGCAGCGGGTGAAGCGCCCGCCGAGCTGTCTGCCGCAGCCGCCGCAGCGCGGCTCACCGGCCTGCGCGCATTCGAGATGGGCGCGCGCGAGAACCTGCAGGTTCACGGCGGCATCGGCTATACCTTCGAAGGCAATTGCCACTTCTATTACCGGCGCGAGCGCACGCTCGCCGTATCGCTGGGCTCGCGGCAGTATTGGGCCGACCGGCTGCTTGCCAGCGTTCCCGCCTCTGACGGAAAGGCCGCCTGATCATGGACTTCAACGAAACTGCCGAAGAAGCCGCATTTCGCGCCGAAGCGGCCGCCTGGCTGGCCGAGCATGCCCCGCGCCATGTCCTGCCTGAGGGCGTGCGACTTGACGACGCCGAAGAAGCGCAGCGGGGCCGGGCATGGCAGCGCGAACTCTATGACGGCGGCTATGCCGGGATCACCCTGCCCAAGGCGCTCGGCGGGCGCGGGGGTACGGCGATCGAGGCGGTGGTGTTCGCCGAGGAAGAGGACAAGTACAACCTCCCCAGGGGCCCCTACGTCAAGATCGGCCTCGGCATGGCGCTTCCGGTGATCGCCAAGCATGGTTCGCCCGAGCAGATCGCGCAATTCGTCGAGAAGACGCTCAAGGGCGAGCTGACCTGGTGCCAGCTGTTCTCCGAGCCGTCGGCAGGATCGGATCTTGCCAACCTGCGCACCCGCGCGGTGCGCGAGGGCGACGAATGGGTCGTGAACGGGCAGAAGGTCTGGTCGAGCTGGGCCCACCTGACCGACTGGGGCATTCTCGTGGCCCGCAGCGATCCGTCGCTGCCCAAGCACAAGGGGCTGACCTTCTTCGTGGTCAAGATGGACAGCCCGGGAGTCGAGGTGCGGCCGATCCGCCAGATTTCGGGCGCATCCGACTTCAACGAGACCTTCCTCACCGACGTGCGCATTCCCGATGCCCAGCGCATCGGCAAGGTGGGCGATGGCTGGGCCTGCTGCATGACCGTGCTCATGGGCGAACGCCTGGGCACCGCCGCGCATGCCGGCGCGGTCGAAGGGATCATCCATCTCGCCGCCGCCACTCCGTCCCACGAGGGTACCGCCTATGACGATGGCGCGGTGCGCATGCGCCTGGCCGAGGCGCTGGCCGAGCAGCGGGCCGAGGCCCACTTCAACGCGCGGCTGCGCACCATGGTCTCGCGCGGCGAGGATCCTGGCGCGATGGCCGGGATGGGCAAGCTCTCATTCGCCTCGCGCAACCAGAAGATGTTCGGGCTCGCATTCGAGCTGCGCGGCCTCGACTCGCTGGCGCCGTCCCCCGACGATGCCGTGATGCTCGACGCCCATTACGAATACATCTGGTCGACCGTGTGGCGCATCGCCGGGGGTGCGGATGAGGTGTTGCGCAACCAGATTTCCGAGCGCGTGCTGGGCATGCCGGGCGAAATCCGGGCTGACAAGAACGTCCCGTTCAACCAGCTGTGAGCGCCTTGCGCGGTCCTCTCACTGCGGCTAGGGGGACTTAGTTAGATATCTCAGTCAAGCCGCCTCGCGCGCGGCAGGGGAATGCGATGTTTGTCCTTTCCGAGTACCTGAACGGCGTTCTGGCGCTCGATCCGTCGGCCGATGCGATCGAATTCGAACAGCAGTGGTTCACCTGGGGCCAGCTGGCCGGCCAGGTGGCTGCGATCCGTGCCCAGCTGACGGCGCTTGGGCTCGGAGCCGAGGCCCGGGTAGGGATCATGGTCCGCAACCGGCCCGACAGCATCGCGGCGATCCTCACCGCATTGACCACCGAGGCCTGCATCGTCTCGATCAACCCGCTGCTCCCGGAGGCGCGGCTGAACGCGGACCTGGCCAAGCTCAAGGTGCCGGTGGTGATCGGCGAGGCCGATGATTTCGCCCGTCCCGGCGTCGTCGAGCTGCTCAAGGCGGAGGGCAGCGCCGGCATCGTGATGACGCCTTTCCTGGGCGGCGCGGCGCTCCACCCGGAACTCACGACAATTGCCGGCGCCGACCTCGTGCGCACCAGCCCCGGCACTTTCGTCGAGATGCTGACCAGTGGAACGACCGGTACGCCCAAGCGCATCCCGCTCAAGCGCAAGAACCTGATCGCCTCGATCACCACGGCGCTGGCGATGGAGAAGGGCCGCTCGGCGGAGGATCCGCCAGCACTGCGCACCGGGGTCGAGATCCTCGGTAACCCGATCACCCATATCGGCGGGCTCTACTTCGTCGTCACCACGCTGGCTTCGGGCCGCAAGCTGGCGTTGCGCGAGCGGTTCAGCGTCGAGGGTTGGCATGATGCGGTCAAGCGTCACAAGCCCCGGATCGTGGGCGCGGTTCCGGCCGCGCTGCGGATGATCATGGAAGCCAATCTGCCCAAGGAAGATCTGTCGAGCCTGCTCGCGATCCGCTCGGGCACGGCCCCGCTCGATGCCGAAGTGGTCGACGCGTTTCTCGATCGCTACAACATTCCGGTGCTCCAGTCCTATGGCGCGACCGAGTTCGCGGGGGCCGTGGCGATGTGGCGGCTGCCCGATTTCCGCGAGTGGTGGACCCGCAAGCGCGGCAGCACCGGGCGGATGTTCCCCGGCACCGAGGGCCGCATCGTCGATCCGGAAACCGGAGCGGAACTCCCGCATGGCGAAGAGGGCGTGCTCGAACTGCGGGCCAAGCAGATCGGCGACGGCCAGAGCTGGGTCCGCACCACCGACCGCGCGGTGCTGGACGCCGACGGCTTCCTGTTCATCCGCGGCCGGGCCGACAACGCGATCATCCGCGGCGGGTTCAAGGTTCATCCCGACGATGTCGTCAAGATCATCGAATCGCACCCGGCGGTGCGCGAGGCGGTCGTCGTCGGCCTGCCCGACAAGCGGCTTGGCTCGGTTCCCGCGGCGGCGGTGATCCTCGCCCAGGGCGCAGCCGCGCCGACCGAGGAAGACCTGAAGAACTACGTGCGTGAGCGCGCCCTGCCTTACCAGGTTCCGGTGCAGTTCCGGATCGTCGATGACGTTCCCCGCACCCCCTCGATGAAGCCTTCGCTGCCGCTGGTGCGCGAGCTCTTCGAAACCGGAGCCGCGACGGCGGCCTGACCCCAATTCCAGTTACAGACAAGAGAAAGGCACCTACATGGCCACCGACATCAAGCAATCGGACGAATGGCAGAAAGCCGTCGACTATTCGATCACCGACCACGACATCGAGCGGCAGAACAAGCTGCTCGGGATCATGCACCCGTCGAAGCAGCGCGAGTACATCCAGACTGCGACGACCGACAACATCCGCAACTACGCGCATGGCGCGGGTGACCCCAATCCGCTGTTCTGCGATCCCGAATATGCCAAGGGCACGCGCTGGGGCAACGTGATCGCGCCGGGCATGATGGTCGGCCAGATCAACTCGCCGATGCTCGGCGATCCGGCGACCGACGAGGAAAAGGCGCTGCGCAAGAGCCTGTGGAAGGGCGTCCACGTGTTCGTCTCCGGCTCGCAGTGGGACTGGTACCGTCCGGTGTACCCGGGCGACACCATCTTCAGCTACAACGGCGACGAGACCTGCGAAGTCAAGCAGTCGGAGTTCTCCGGCCGTTCGGTGATCACCGTGCGCAAGGACGTCAAGGTCAACCAGCGCGGTGAAGTGGTCGGCGTGTACCGCATCCTGCGCGTGCTGACCGAGCGCAAGACCGCCGCGAAGAAGGGCAAGTACTCGGCCCTCGAGCCCGCAACCTATACCGACGAGGACATCGCCAAGATCGACGAGATCTACGCGAACGAAAAGGTTCGCGGCGCCGAGAAGCGCTACTTCGACGATGTCGCCGTGGGCGAGAGCCTCGGCACCATGGCCAAGGGCCCGCTGACCGTGACCGACGTGATCACCTTCCACGCTGGCGGCTACGGTTTCGTGCCCTATGCGCCGACCACCGGCCGCATCGCCTACAACAACCGCAAGCGCATCCCGGCGTTCTACATCAAGAACGAATACGGCGTGCCCGACGTGGCGCAGCGGCTGCACTGGGATCCGGTGTGGGCGCAGGCGATCGGCAATCCGATGGCCTACGACTATGGGGTAATGCGCGAGGCCTACCTGTGGCACTACCTGAACGACTGGGCCGGCGATGACGGCATCGTCGTCCACGTCCACGACGAAATCCGCAAGTTCAACTACATGGGCGACGTGCAGACCGTCACCGGCGAGGTGACCGGCAAGCGCGAGGCGAACGGGCAGAACCTGGTGGATGTCGTCGTGCGCTTCACCAACCAGCGCGGCGACGAGACCGTCAAGGCGACTGCAACGATCGCGCTTCCCGGCAAGAACGGCATTGCACTCTATCCGGAAGTGCCGCGCGACCTCGCCGAGGAAGCGGCCCGGATGATGGCCCGCCACTGGGAGCTGGCCAAGCAGCAGCGCAAGTAAGGCTTAGCCCGGCCTGCCAGCGCAGGCCGGGGCACGCCGATGCATTCCGATGCCTGGACGCCCGGCGGTTTCCTCGAGGAAACTGCCGGGCGTCTTGCGTCAGGCGGACCAGCGACGCCGTTCGCGGAACAGCACGGCCGAGAGCGGCTGGCCGAGCGCGTCCGTCATCCCGATCTCGCCGGCGCCGACCCGGCGGTTGAGCTCGGCGAGCACGGCGTCGGGGTCGTCGGTCTCCATCTCGTAGAGCGCCAGGTAGCGGTAGGGAG
>Ga0105248_10009611_pt1 | contig 10647 bp, 7 predicted proteins | sample KBSS34metaG_FD_81524 | JGI IMG/M metagenome (GOLD analysis project Ga0105248, IMG submission 81524) | Switchgrass rhizosphere microbial communities from Kellogg Biological Station, Michigan, USA - KBS S3-4 metaG | ecosystem: Host-associated > Plants > Roots > Rhizosphere > Soil | place... | reverse complement strand
CCCATATCGAGCTTACTTGTTGCCTCGCCATCACTTGCTGATGTGCGGGGCAATTTCGTTCTGACTGGTCAGTTTTCGACCGCGCCCCCGCGTAGCGCGTGGATCGTTGGCCGCGAGGTGGAGCCATGCAAACCTTGCGGCATTCCTTCACGACCCGGCTAATTGGATGCAGTGTGAGCAGCCCTCAGGGCGTAGAGAGGAGGGATCATGAAGGCAAGTATCGACCTCACTGCCATTCTGCTCGCCGGCGCCGTGGTGGCAGTCACGGCCTGCAGTGGCGACAAGCCGGCAGCGCAGAAGGCGGCGCCGGTCGAGGAGGTCCCGACTCCCCTGCCGCGTTCGGAACTCGAAACCCAGCTCCCGCCCTCGGTGCGCGAGGCCGTCCTGAAGCCGTTCACTGGCGACCTCGACGCGCTCGTCGAGCGCCGGGCCGTGCGGATCGGCGTGACGTTCAATCGCACGTTCTACTTCATCGACCGGGGCGTGCAACGCGGCATCGCCTACGAGTATGGCCAGCTCATGGAGGAGCGACTCAACAAGCACTTCAAGACCGGCACCGCCAACAGGATCCACGTGATCTTCTTCCCGCTCCCACGCGAACTGCTGCTTGCGGCGCTCGTGGACGGCAAGGTGGACCTGGTTGCGGCGCAGGTCCCGCTGACGCCTCAACTGGCAGAGCATGTCGCGTTCAGCGATCCCACCCGGATGAACGTGAACCAGATCCTGGTCACCGGTCCCGGCGGGCCGGCGGTCGCAACGATTGAGGAGCTTTCGGGCAAGGAAGTCTTCGCCCGCAAACTGGGTGGCTACTACGAGAACCTGCTCGCGCTCAACGAGAAGTTCCAGGCCCAGGGGAAGCCGCCGGTAGCGATTCGGGAGGCCCCGCCGAACCTGGAGGACGACGACCTGCTCGAAATGGTGAACGCCGGCCTGATCCCTGCCGTGGTGGTCGACGACTATCTCGCCAATTTCTGGAAGAAGGTCTTTCCGGATCTCGTCGTCCACGACAGTATCGCGCTGCACACCGGTGGCAGCCTCGCCATCGCCGTCCGCAAGAACAATCCGCAGCTTCTCGCGGCACTGAACACCTTCATGGGCAAGTATGGCCTGGGAACGCCTTTCGGCGACCGGGTGGAGCGGCAATACCTCGTCAACGCGACCTACGCGAAGCGCGCCACGTCTGAACAAGGGCGCAAGGCATTCCTGGCAGTCGTAGATCTCTTTCGAAAGTACAGTGACCAGTACAAGGTGGACTTCCTGCTGATGGCCGCGCAGGGATTCCAGGAGTCCCGGCTCAACCAGAACGCCCGGAGCCAGGTCGGGGCCATCGGCATCATGCAGGTCATGCCGGAGACGGGGGCAGAGCTGAAAGTCGGCGACATTACGCAGATCGCGCCCAACATCCATGCCGGCGTGAAGTACATGCGCAGGGTGCGGGATACCTACTTCGACAACGAGCCGATGGACGACCTCAACAAAGCGCTGTTCACCTTCGCCTCCTACAACGCCGGGCCGGGACGCGTGCGCCAGTTGCGGACGGAAGCGGAGAAGGAGGGATTGAACCCGAACATCTGGTTCGGCAACGTGGAGCAGGTCGCGTCCGAGCGCATTGGACGCGAGACGGTCACCTACGTGGCCAATATCTTCAAGTATTACATCGCATACCGGCTCGTCGTTGAAGAGGCCGAACGCCGGGCGGCTGCCAGGGCGACAGTGAAGACGCCGTAGGTCATTTGGGGTTCGTGGCCCAGACACTGAGCTCCGGGATGAACCCGCGGTCCTCCATGGCCAGCATCGCCACGACCGCGTGGGCAATGTCGGCCCCGCGCAGCTTTGAGGGGTTGTCGTCCTGCGCATGGCCCGCACGCTGGGCGAACTCGGTGATCACTTCGCTCGGGTTGAGCAGCATGACGCGGACGTTGTGGGTCCTCAGCTCGGCCCGCCACACTTCGCTGAGCCCGCGCAGCGCGAACTTCGTGGACGCATAGGCACTGCTGCCGGCCCCGCCCCGCAATCCCGAGGTAGACGAGATGTTGATGATGTCGCCATACCTCTTTCGCACGAAGTGCCGCGCCGACTCCCGCGCGACGATGGTGGCGCCGAGTACGTTCACCTCCCACACGCGACGCATGTTCTCGGCGGTCGTCTCGAGCAGCGGGGCGAACACGCCGATCCCGGCATTGTTCACCAGCACATTGTAGTCGCCGAAGGCCTCGATGGTGCGGCTCACCATCCCAACCGCGTCGGCCTCGACGCTTACGTCGCCCTGGATCCCCGTGGCGCCGAGAGCCCCCGCCGCCTGCCTGAGCCTGGCGTCATCACGTCCCGAGATCGCCACCCGCGCCCCACGCTCGATCAACGCGCGGGCAATCTCGTAGCCGATGCCGCTGCTGCCGCCTGTCACCAGGGCCTTCACGTCACTGAGTTGCATGTCTCTCTCCCTTTCCAGCCATCTCGAGGTGTCAACCAATGTGCCCCGACAATTTCGCACCCGGGGAGCGCTCGAGCGCAAGGGATCGCTGCGCTCGCTGAACGTCGCGGAATAGCCGCAGGAGGGCCGCTCGTCACCGCCGGGCTCCAACACTGTCACGAAACGTCAACAAGGCGGCGCAACCCATCGCGCCGCCTCATTGATCACTGATATGCTCCGGCACTTCCTGCTGGAGCGGGCATGACCTGGCGCACGATATTCCTGTCGGACATCCATCTCGGCATGGCCGGTGTACGTGCCACGGAATGCCTGGCCTTCCTCAAGGCCAATCCCTTCACGCCCGTCGTGCTCGTAGGCGACATCTTCGACCTCTGGGTCATGCGGCGCCGGGTACGGTGGACGCCCGACACCAACCGCCTGCTCCGGCACCTGCTCAAGCGGGCGCAACGCGGCTGGCCGGTAACGTTCATTCCCGGCAACCACGATGAGTGGTTCCGCAGCATGTCGGACAACCTGGCGTTTGGCATCACGGTCGCGCGCAACCTCGTGCACACCACCGCCGATGGACGGAGGCTGCTCGTCCTTCACGGCGACGAAGCCGACGCGCTGGTGCGCACGCATCCGTTCATCGCTCGGCTTGGTTCGCATGCCTACGATCTGCTCGTCACGATCAACACCGTAAGCAACGAGGTTCGTCGCCGCCTTGGCTTCCGTCCCTGGAGCTTTTCGGGAGCGCTCAAGCGTGGCGTGAAGCGGGCGGTGACCTATATCGGCAACTTCGAGCTGGCGCTCACCACGATGGTGCGCGACCGCGGCCTCGATGGAGTGATCTGCGGTCACATCCACGTGCCGGCGATCGACCGGAAGGAGAACATGGTCTATGCCAACTGCGGGGACTGGATCGAGCACGCCAGTGCCATCGCGGAGGCGTATGACGGCACGCTGGTGCTGCTCGAGTTTCTGCCCGAGGTGCGGGAGACGGCAGAGCCGGGTCGGGTGGTGCCGAAGTACGTCCTCGAGGACGGCCTGGTACTGATGCCTGCTTGACAGGCGCGGTGCCGGGGGCAATCGTCCTGCATGCCGATTTCCAGCGAACTGCCTCCGATTCCAACGGGTGTGTCGCGCCGCGACTTCTCCCGCCTCATGGCCCTTGCCGCCGCCGGCGTTGCCCTGCCCCGTGGGTCGAGCGAAGGCGAGCTCGCTTGGCGCGCACTCGGGACCCTGCTTCCGCCGAACGCCGTCCGCCTCAACTCGAACGAGAACCCGCTCGGCCCATCGCGCGCGGCGCTCGAGGCAATGCAGAAGCTCGGCTCGGAAGAGGGGCGTTATGCCTTCCAGCTCGACAAGGCACTGAAACTGAGGATCGCCGAGCTCGAGGGGCTCCGGCCGGAGTATGTCGAGACGTTCAATGGGTCGAGCGATCCCCTGCATCGCGCCGTGCTGGCGTTCACCGGTCCCGACCGCGCGTATGTCTACGGTGAACCGGGCTTCGAGGCGGGCTGGCAGGCTGCGAAGATCTCGGGAGCACCCGCGATCCCTGTGCCGCTCACCGCGACGATCGCGCACGACACCCGGGCCATGTGCAGCGCGACGGCAACGCCGGGACTGCTCTATGTCTGCAACCCGAACAACCCGACCGGCACGATCACGCCGCGTGAGGAGATCGTCTGGGCACTGGCCAACAAGCCGGCCGGTTCCATTCTGCTGGTCGACGAGGCCTACATCCACTTCAGCGACGAAACGTCGGTGGTGGATCTGGTGGACTCGCATGGCGACCTGCTGGTCCTCCGCACCTTCTCCAAGCTCTACGGCATGGCGGGCCTGCGCATGGGGCTCGCCATCGCGCAGCCGCCCGTGCTCGACCGTCTCCGGGCCTTCGGTGGCACCATCAGCTCGATCACGGGAGTCACCGCCGCGCGCATCAGCGTGGACGACCCGGCCCTGGTGCCCACGCGCCGGGCCTACACGAAGCAGGCGCGCGACGAGACGTTCGCCTTCCTCACGAAGTACGGGTACGGGTTCCACCCGTCGCAGAGCAATTGCTTCATGCTGGACGCAAAGCGCCCGGCCGGCGAGCTCGCCACTGCGATGGCGCAGCGGAACGTGCTCATCGGCCGGACGTGGCCTGCCTGGCCCAACTACTCGAGGGTCACGATCGGCACCCCCGAAGAAATGCAGCAGTTCTGTGCGGCCCTCCGCGAGGTGATGGCCTAGCGGCGGAACCCGCCGCCGCCGCGACCCCAGCCGCCACCGCCGCCACCACCGAAGCTGCCGCCGCCGAAGCCACCACCGCCGCTTCGGCCCCATCCCCCTCCGGCGCTCCCGCCACCGAAGCTCCCACCACCTCCGCCGCGCCACGAATCGAGATTCGAGTCGCCCAGCGACGACGCCGACCGAGCGGCCTCGTCATTGTTGAACTCGCTCGGCTTGGCCGCATTGTTCCACCCGCCGTTGCCGGCCTGCTGCCAGCCGCTGCCTGTGTTCTTGTAGGCGTTGCCATCGTGGCTGGCGTACATGTTGTTGTTGATGCCGCCGACCGCCGTGTTGCCGCTCATGGTGTTGGCATGAGCGCCCCATGCGGTATTGCCGTTCTTCGACGCGACCGACGAGCCATACGAGCCGTAGGCGTCCGACCGCTGCCAGCTCTCGGCACTGGCACCGGTGCGCGGATTGTAGGCCTGGGCCACGCCGGCCGTGCCGTATGGGCCCGACGCCCGCGCCCCGCGGGCGTAGGTGCCGGTCGTGGGATTGTAGGAAGCGCCCACGCTCCGTCCGCCATACGGGCCATAGGCTGACATGCCATGCGAGTACGCCCCGGTGTAGGGGTTGTACGCCGCGTGATAGCCATAGCCGCCATACGGGTAGGGCGGATGGTAGTAGACCGGATAGCCGAACCCGATCGGGTAGTAGGGCGCGGTGGCGGCGAGCGCGATGCCGACGCCGAGCATGACCACGCCTGCCGCGACAAAGGCACCGTTGTATCCCGCCGTGTAGCCGGTGACGACGGTGGTTGGTGTCGAGTTGTAGATCTGCACGTACGTCACGTTGTACATCGGCGACGTCGGCGGAATGCTGTAAATGACCTGTGGCACCGAGGTGGCCACAGCCCAGGGTCCATTGGGCGATTGCGACACGAACCAGATGGCCTGGTTGCAGACGTAGTAGCTGCCGTCAGCCTGGATTACCTCGTTATTCGTGTTGGTAGCGTACTGCATCGTGGTGCCCGTGATCGGGGCGAACTGTGGCGGCCCGCCGTACTGGACGTTCACCGTGGTGGTGGCGATGTCGACGTCGGCCTTGTGCGGCATCTGGGCCATGGCCACCGCCTGGGCTGCCTGGTTCGTGCCCGGCACCGCTGACAGCACTGCGGCACGTGGGCTGCTCGCGGGAATGTTGCGGAAGTCGGCCGGCAGGTTGTTGGTGGCGAAGGTCCACGGCCCACTCATGCCCGTGGCACTGAACCAGCGCCCCGACACGAGGTAATACCAGGTCGACGTCGGCGTGTAGAAGAAGAGGTCGCTCTCGGTGTTCGTGACCCACGACAACGAGGTCCCGGGAATCTGCTGCAACTCCGCCGGCCCATCAACCAGGATCAGCTCGGCCGGCGTCTCGCTTACGAAAACCTGCGGAACCATTCCCGGCGCCCAGGACATCCCCGGGATGTTCTTCGTGACGTCGGTCCACTCACCGTTGTTCGGCAGGCTCGACAAGCTCGCCGGCAGCGTCCCCGCGGCCGACCAGGGGCCGGAGGCGTTCTGTGCCTGCAGCCAGCTCGCCTGGTCCTGCAGGTAGTACATGCCGCTGTTCTTGTCCTGGAACACCGCCCAGTTGGTATTCACCGAGAAGAGGAGCGTGGAGCCCGACGTGACCGGCGCAAATCCCGGCTTGCCCTCGAAGATCACGAGAATGGCCGGCGACTCGCTGTAATAGATTGGTGGCGCCGGCTGGGGCAGCGTGGGCGGCAGTCCGGGTCCCGTCCTGGGATTCGGGCCCGCGGCCGCGGGCGGTGCCCCAGAGGTGGCATTCGCGGTGCTCGTGCTCGTCATGTACGCCTGCACCTGCGGCAGCGTGAGACTCATCGTCGTTGTCGGGATGACCGCCTGGACGATGGAGCGGTACTGCTGCGCGGTGGCGGCGTCGACGCCGGGGAAGGTCGTACTGACGATCTCCTGGCTGTAGAGGGCGACGGTCTGCCGGGCGAGATCCGTGCTGGTCTGCCCGGTCATGCGGAGCGTGCCCGGGATGGTGGACGATGCCCCGGGAAACTGCAGCTCGATGGCCATATGGTAGTCGAGGACCGCGTAGTACTCCCACGAATCGACCTGCGGCTGGTAGAACGTCACCTGCATGCCGTCGGTCGACGTGAGCGTGCGTGGCCACGCCAGCTCGTTCACCGCCTGCGCGCGCAGCGGTGACGCGCCGACGGTGAGGATCATTGCGATCGACGCGATCCGACGAAATGACGATCCCATCATGTATCCGTGCTCCAGTGGCCTTCGGGTTGGAAACGGACTCGTCGATCAGACTATCGACCGCCCTCCTCCGGAGCAAGTGTCACGCATCCAGCAGTCCCCAAAGCGAGCGCCCGGCTCGATATACAGCCGGGCGCTCTTCTCTTCGCGGGTCAGCGGCGTCCCCCGCCGCCGCCACCTCGACTGTAGCCACCACTGTATCCGCCACTGCTGCCGCCGCTATAGCGGCTACCACCACCACCCTGCCAGGAACCGGTACTCGAGGTCTTCGCCGCAGATGAACTGCGGGCGGCCTCGTCGCTCGACGTTTCAGCCGGCTTGTTGGCGTTGCTCCAGCCGCTGCTGCTGCCCTGCTGCCAGCCGGAACCGGTGTTCTTGTAGACGTTGCCGTCGTGTGTCGCGTACTGGTCACCATCGGCCGTCTTGCCGACTGCACTCGTGCCATTGGCGTTGGACACGCCGGCCGCCTGGCCGCCCTTGGAGGTCTGCACGGTACCGGTAGTGCCGTACGCGTTAGACGAATGGCTGGTCCAGGCGGTATTTCCGTTCTTTGACACCACCGATGATCCGTACGATCCGTAGGCGTTCGAGTGTTGGTATGTCTCTGCGCTGGCACCGGTGCGCGGGTTGTACGCCTGGGCCGCGGCCGCCGAACCATACGGGCCGCTGGCCGATGCACCGCGCGCATAGGTGCCGGTGCTCGGGTTGTAGCCCGCGCCTGCGCTGGCGCCGCCATATGGTCCATACGCGGAATAGCCGTGCGCGTAGGCGCCGGTATACGGGTTGTAGGCCGCGTGGTAGCCGTACCCGGTGTAGGGATACGGCGGATGGTAGTAGACGGGATAGCCGAAGCCAGGCGGATAGTAAGGGTGGTAGCTGTACGCCATCGCCATGCCCACGCCGAGCATGACCACCCCAGCCGCCACGTAGGCCCCGTTGTAGCCCGAGGTGTAGCCGACCACGACGGTGGTCGGTGTGGAGCTGTAGACCTGCACATAGGTAACGTTGTACATCGGTGACGACGCCGGAATGGTATAGATGACCTGGGGCACCATCGTCGCCACGGCGAACGGGCCGTTGGGTGACTGCGACACGAACCAGACGCCGTTGCTGCACACGTAATAGCTGCCGCTGGCCTGGATCACCTCGTAGGAGGTATTGGTCGCGTACGTCATCGAGGTCCCGTCGATCGGCGCGAACTGTGGCGGTCCGCCGTACACCACGTTGACCTTGGTCGTCGCGATGTTCACGTCGGCCTTGTGCGGCATCTGGGCCTGCGCCACCGCCTCATTGGCCTCAGTCGTGCCCGGCACCGACGACAACACGGCGGCACGCGGCCCATCCGCTGGGATGTTCGCGAAGTCGGCGGGGAGGTTCGGCGTGGCGTAGGTCCACGGCCCGTTCCCCAGGTTCGGCGCGCTGAACCAGCGTCCGGACACGAGGAAATACCACTGCGACGTCGGCGCATAGAAGAAGAGGTCGCTGTCGGTATTCGTGACCCACGAAAGCGAGGTGCCTGGAATCGCCTCGAGCTCCGCCGCACCCTGCAGCAGGATCAGTTCGGCGGGCTTCTGGGTGACGAAGACCTGCGGCACCTGCGACGGCGACCACGACTGTCCGGGGATGTTCTTGTTGACGTCCGCCCACTCGGCCGTCTTGGAGAGACCCTTCAGGCTCGAAGGCAGCGGTCCTGCCGCCTGCCACGGACCATTCACGCTGCTCGCCTGGAGCCAGCTCGCCTGGTCCTGCAGATAGTAGGTGCCGGTGTTCTTGTCCTGAAACACCGCCCAGTTGGTGTTGACCGAGAAGAACAGCTTCGACCCCTGGGACACCGGGGCAAACGCGGGCTCCCCCGAGAAAATGACGAGGATCGCCGGAGACTGGCTGTAGTAGATGGGCGGTGCCGGCTGCGCGAGCGTGGCCGGCAGGCCGGCGGGATGCGGATTCGGGCCCGCCGCCACGGGCGGTGCGCCCGCGGTGGCCGCCGTGGTGCTCGCGGCTGCCGCGTAACTTTGTACCTGCGGCAGCGAGAGGTACATGGTTCGCGTCGGTATGAGCGACTGCAGGATCGACTGGTACTGCTGTGCCGTGGCCGCATCCAGCCCGGGGAAGTTCACCCGGACGATCTTCTGGTTGTACAGCCCCACGGTCTGGGCCCCCAGGTCCGTGCTGGTCTCAGCGGTCAGGAACAGCGCACCGGGCACCGAGGATGAGGCGCCCGGCCGCCGGACATCCACCGCCATGTGGTAGTCGAGGACCACGTAGTAACTCCACGAGTCCACCTGGGGCTGGAACAGGGTGACTTGCGTGCCGTTGGCGGCGGTGCGCGTCCGCGGCCAGGTGAGCTGCTCGACCTGCTGCGCCCTGGCTGAACCAGCGGCCCCAAGCGCCAGTGCCACCAGCACGATCACGCGCACCAACGATGTCTTCCGCATTTGCTGCTCCTGGACCGGCCATCACGGCCGACTTGACGCCCACGACCTACTGGTTCAGCTGATAGTTGAAGTTCGTGATCGTCGCGACGACTTCCTTGGCCGGTACGGAGATGCTGATCGTCGACGCGTACTGCGGGCCTCCAGGCACCTGGGCGAACTGCACCGTGCAGTTCACCGGATCGCCCTGGAGCGAGGTGGTGAAGGCATAGCGCACCGGCTGTTTTGTCGCGGGATCGATCCAGTACGTCGCCTCATCGCCCGGCTGCATGAAACCGGTATCCGTGGCGCGCACGTTGCCACTCGGCACCGGGCTGAAGGTGGCGCGGGAGTAGAAGTCCATCATGTTGCCGGGCGTCGGCGCCATGTATCGCTTCACCAGGTCGGTGAGCTGAGCGGCCCAGGCCTTGAATTCGTCGAGCTTCTTTTCCTTGATGCGATGCTTGATCCCGTGCTTGCGCCCGGTCTCGGCCGGTGGGGCACTGAGCAGTGTCTTCTGCAGTTGTCCGTTCGCGTAGTTCATCTGGTAGAGCTGCGCGGGCTTGTCCTCACCCTTGTAGGTGAGCTGCACCCGCATCTTCCAGGTGTACTTCTGCATCAGCTCGGCGTTCTGCTTTGCGTGGGTGGCATAAGCATCCGCCGCGAGGCCCGGGTTGGGCCCCTGCGCTTGCACCGCCGTGGCCGCGCCGATCGCGAGGCCGGCCACCATCAGCACCGTCTTCATGCGCATCCTCCGTCGCCGTGCTCGAGGTTACTGGTTCAACTGGTAGTCGAAGTTGGTCACCGCCACCGACAGCTTGTCGCCGGGATCATTGATGGTGAGCGCCGAGGCATACTTCGGTCCGCCGGTGACCTGCGCAAACTGCGCGGTGCCGGTGACGGGCTTGCCGCTCAGCGATGTGGCGAAGTTGTATGCGGTCGGGCTCTTCGTGGCCGGGTTGATGAAGTAGGTCACGTTATCGCCCGGCTGGATGAAGTTCGTGCCCGAAGCCTGGACACCGCCCGTGGGTGCGGGCCCGATGGTGGCCTTGGAGTAGAAATCGAACATCTGGCCCGGCGTCGGGGCCATGTACTTCTTCGTGAGTTCGATCAACGCCTCCACCTGCGACTTGATCTCGGCCATCTTGTCTTCCTTGACCCGGTGCTTGATGCCGTGCTTGCGGCCCGACTCCTCGGGCGGCGCGCTGATCTCCGTCTTCTGCAGCTGCCCGCCGACGTAGTTCATCTGGTAGAGCGACGCCGGCTTCTGGTCGCCGTCGTAGGTGAGCTGGACCCGCATCTTCCAGGTGTACTTCTGCATCAGCTGCGCATT
>Ga0105248_10009607_pt1 | contig 10648 bp, 8 predicted proteins | sample KBSS34metaG_FD_81524 | JGI IMG/M metagenome (GOLD analysis project Ga0105248, IMG submission 81524) | Switchgrass rhizosphere microbial communities from Kellogg Biological Station, Michigan, USA - KBS S3-4 metaG | ecosystem: Host-associated > Plants > Roots > Rhizosphere > Soil | place... | reverse complement strand
CGGCTCGGCTGGCGGCCGGAATTCCCGTGGGAACGCCTGACCAACTGGGCCGCCAAGCATGGCGGCGTCACCCTGGCCGAGCGTCGGCCGATGCCGCCGATGGGGCATTTTTCGCTGATCCGGTTTCGGAAATCGTGAAGCGCATCGCGTTTTTGCTTCAAAAAACGCGTTAAATCAGCAATGCGACGATCTGATCGCGGAACCTCCGCGGGCGCAGGCCGTTGCCCTGCATGGCAATGAAACGCGCCCTTCTGATCTCCTGTGTGATGGTGGTGGCCGCTGATGTGGCGGGCGCACAGGCACCGCCTGGTCCGACCACACCCCCGGCCCAGACCGCGCCGCCGTCGCCTTCGCGTGCCGCCGCCAATTGCACGCCGATGCAGCCGGCGCCGCACACCGGCACGGCGGCTCCGGAGGGAACGACCACCGGCCAGCGCGCCGAGCCGCTCGGCGACAAGCTGGCCCGTTCGGACGGCGTCCTGTGCCCGCCCGCCGGCGTCGATCCCGAAATGCGCGCGCCTGCGCCGGACACCGGCAAGACGCCCGTGATTCCGCCACCCGGCAGCCCCGGCGGCGACCCGGCAATCCGGCCGAAATAGCGCTATTTTGCAGTTGCTTGGCCAGACCGTCGGCTTTGCTTGACAGGCCGGCGAGCCACTCCTTATATGCCGCGCGTTCGCGAATGCGGCATTGTGTGCCGTGACGGTGAATCGTGGCGAGGTAGCTCAGCTGGTTAGAGCACGGGAATCATAATCCTGGGGTCGGGGGTTCGAGTCCCTCTCTCGCTACCATCACAAAAGCCGACACCTCGGTTCCCATCAAACTGCCTAGGTGCCCCTTTATTGATACTTGATGCTCTTCCCCGGCCTTCCGAGGATGGACAATGACCCTTTCGACCAGCGCTCTAAATGTGATTATCAGTTTTAAATCTGGTTGAGCATCATTTTGGGTAAGAATCTCGGCCAGCGCCTCGACGTTTTCCTCGAACCGCTGAACTGCCTGCGGATGTAGTTCGACCGCGTTGGTGTTGGTGTCAGCCGTAGCCAGTTCGATTTCCAATCGAGCAAGTTCACGTCGGGTTGCGTCCGAGACCGACGAGGCTTCGTCTTCTGCAATTAGCCCTTTCGCGATAGATGCGACGATGCGCTGAATTTCGACCTTCGCTTTGGCGTAGTCTCTATCCAGTATCGAACGCTTGCATCGTGCTTCGCTTTCAGTCCGCCGCGCCCATCTCAAAGGCGACCGTGGAACGAAGTCAAAGCCAATTCCTGGCCCGCATCTTGTCTATGGGTTTTTGACAATAACCCAGCCGAATGCCGTGGTCGAACCTATTCATCCAAAAGCAATGCCGGGTATCCTGACTACTGACGAAGAGTGCGATGTATGGATGCGGGTGCGCCTTGGGATCAAGCGAAGGCGTTGCAGCGGCCGCTAGAGGATGATGCATTGATTATAAGTGAGACGGGGAGCAAATAAAGAAGATAGCGGGATAGGTGTTTGATCTGTCGAAGCGGAAAGGACTGACCGCTTGCCAAGAAGGTAGATTATTGTCAGTTTGCGCGCTACTTAACATTGCGCCAGTACAATTGCGGTAGTCATGCGTTTATTTTCCAACGCAGATTCAGTCCGACGAGGTGAAGTATCGGTCTTGGCCGTTCTGGAAACTATTGCCGCGAACTCCTTTTCATTTTGGATTGCTTGGCGGTTCGGCACAATCAAGCACCTCGTCATCGCAAGTGTATTGCTTCCAATTCTTTTGTTGCGGACCCGCCTTTCAGCGGGTTTCACGCATATGCTTTGGTTCAAAATTGCCGGATACTTCACAGACAAAGAGGCTGGCGTTGGTTTTCTTCTAACCGTACTTCCGCTGATTAAGATCATCGGAACTGTATACGTGACAGTTCGCCGTCCAATTCGGGCACTGAGAGCTATTCCGCAAAATTTTTCGAAGAACGTACTGTCGATCGACTTAGTATTTTCGCCACAAATGATTCCTGGCATTGAAGAAACAGACCGCGATACCGTTGGCTTACACGTATATGGATATATCAAGCAGGCTTGGAAGGAAGAATCCACTGTATACAAGATTGGCTTTATAGCCGTTGGTCTGCCAATCACTTTATCGGCTTTCGCCTATCGCTGGGCCATGAAGAGCGCTGCCGTTCTATGGCTCCCTCTTATTTGGATAGTCGTACAATCCCGATCACGCGACATATACGCTCGGTTGACAATCCTGACCCAAAGCAATTGGGCGAGGATAATGTTAGCTTATTCGTTGCTCGTATTGCTAACCTTCGCTGGAAAACTAGCACTGCTCTTCGGCTACTGGCAGCTTCCGTCTCTTAGTTACTTCGGACCACCCGGAATAGCTGCGACACAGTTGATTGATCCGGTCGCGCTACCGCTCTGGCAGGTTGCCGCCGCCGTGAACGCCGTGCTGGCATGGACGTTCTATTTTCACAGCGACATGCACCTAGTGGCACGCGGCACGGGAGAGGCGTGGCCCGAAAAGTGGATCAGGTTCGAATACACATCGATTACTGCAATCAGAAACGCTATTACCTTGTACTGCGTGATTTGCACTTTTTACATTACGGCCGCTGTCGCTTGGAACACACAGTGGCCAACCGTTCGGTTCATTCTTTTTCCGTGGGCGGAATGATCCCACCGAAACGGCGTAGAAATGGTTTGACGAAAATGACTCGGAAGGCGTTGCAAGAGGACTAGCGCCTTTTCCGCATTGTCAAGGCAGATTGCGGCAAGCTCCCGAACCTGGCTCGGCACATCAATTTTGGTTTCCATATCGGTTCGATGGCCAATCAATCGGCTTTGGGGGCAGCGTGCTCCCAAAGGCGCCCGTGTCGTTGACGACGGATTGGCGACGACCTGAGCCGTCCGAGCTCTCGCTGCAAACCCCGCGCGCATGACCGACGCCTTTTCGCAGGCGCTGCGCCCGCAGCGCCTCCGGCTCGCACGCTGCAGCGTCTGGAACGTCCAGGATCGCCGCTGTGCTTACCAGGTCCGATCCCGGCTTCCTTGGCTGCCGTTGCCCAACGTCCGCCTGAGCGTTCACAAACATCGCGAAGGGTTCGGTCGTGTCATCCTATGTTACGTTTGTATGCTTTCCGCGTCCCCGCAACATCAGCTCGTAACCTCACCTTCGCAAGCTCAGCACCGCGGACCACAGGTCGGTCGCGTTGCATCCCGCGACGCGCGCAGATTTCGGGAGATGGATATGCGAAACGTGATCAAGATCGTCGCTGTATTGTCTTTGCTTGGCAGCCGCGGGGCCATGGCGCAGACGGTGGGAACGGCGAGATCGTCCGCCGGATCCGTCACCACTGCGACGGCTCCTCCTTCATTGAAACAGGGTGTGCGATTGGTGAGCGAGGCGCCGGTCGGCCACCGTCAACCGCGTGTGCGCGACGTGCCGTCACAAAACCCCGGCGATCTCGAGCACCTGACCGATGAGGACGCCGCAGTCGATCGCAAACTCACCATCTGCCGCGGCTGTTGAGTTGACGGCGGCGGCGCGAGTGACGAACGGCGGCGCAAGACCACGTCGTGCATTACAGCCGTAACCATTTGGCGTGGTCTTCGAAGTCGCGGCGTAACCGCGAAGCGGCAACCTGCTCTTTGCTTGAGCCAACCTCTCGGACGCCTCCGACGGGTCGACGGTTTCACAAATGAGAGTGACAGGTCACATGAAAATCCTCCTCGCTTCGACCCCGGCCACTGGCCATCTCAATCCGCTGCTTGCGATTGCACGCTTCCTGATCGACGAAGGTCACGAGATCGCCTTTCTGTCGGGCAGCGCGCTGCGTAACCCCATCGAACGCATCGGCGCAACGTTTTACGCGCTGCCGGCCGGCGCCGACTTCGATCTGCGTGACTTTGCGACGGTGGCTCCCGAATTGAAAACCATTCCTCCCGGACTGGAATGGTTCCGCGTCGCCATGGAGCGGGTGTTCATCGATGCCATTCCAGCTCAGCACAAGGGCATTCAGCAGGCACTGAAAGATTTCCCGGCCGACATCATTATCGGCGACAACATGCTGTTCGGGGTATTGCCGATGTTGCTCGGCCCGCAGGCGAAGCGGCCGCCCATCGCGCTCTGCGGCACATCGTTCCTGCACTGGTGCCGCGACGATGGCGCGCCGCATTTTGTCGGGCTGCCACCTGCAACCACGCAGGCGCAGCGTGACGACTACGCGGTGGTCTATCGTGAGCATGACGAACAGCTCTATCAGCCGGTGGCCGATAGCCTCAACAGGTCGTTGCAGACCATGGGTGTCGGGCCGCTGTCGATGCCCATGTTCGATTCCGTCGTTGAACTCGCCGATGCCTATCTGCAGCTGACCGTGCCGAGCTTCGAGTTTCCACGCGCATTTCCAGCCTCGGTGCGCTTCGTCGGCCGGCCTCCGATCATTCCGGATCAGGCGCCGCTGCCGCCTTGGGCTCACGAACTCGACGGCTCGCGCAAGGTGGTGCTGGTGACGCAGGGCACATTGGCCAATCACAATTTCGGTCTGCTGGTTGGACCGACGCTGGCGGCGCTCGCCAACGAGCCTGATTTGCTTGTGGTTGCCACGGCTGGCGGCCGTCCTGTCGAGGCCATCCCTGGCCCAATCCCCGCCAACGCGCGCCTCGCGCAGTATCTGCCGTTCGAATGGATGCTGCCCAAGGTCGACGTGTTCGTCACCAACGGCGGTTATGGCAGCGTCAATCAGGCGATGAGCTTTGGCATCCCCCTCGTCACCGCAGGGCTGACGGAGGACAAGGCTGACGTGAACGCACGCGTTGCCTGGTCTGGCATCGGGATCGATCTTGCGACCAACGAGCCGACGCCGCAGGCGCTGCGCGAAGCCGTCCGCACCGTGCTCGATCGTCCGGCCTATCGCATGCGGGCATCATCGATGGCCGACGAATTCAGCGGGATCGACACCCGAGCGGAAATTCTCCGGATCATCGGCGAACTCGCGCATGCGTCGAACGAAGCGGTCGCGGTGGACGCAGCGACAATGCCCAGTCGCCGTCGGCGTGTCGGCAGCCGTTAGGCGTCCGGCATGGCTGCTGCGGTCACGTTACGGCTGTAACGCAAAAAGTCCGGCGTCGTAACCGCTTCGCATTTTTTCCAGCTTTAGGTCTTTCGTGGGCGTCGCCAGTTTGCGCGCCTGCGGATGACCGCGGCTGATGCTTTTCAATTTTATTCTGCTTGATGCCCATTGGGGGTGTACCATGTTTGAATTATTCGCCCTTGCGACATTGATCATGGTCGCCGCACTGCTCGCCTGGTCGGGCCTTCGTGCCTGGCGGACGAAAAGTGGTTTCATAAAGTGGGGCGGTGCAGGCCTGGCGACGCTATTGTCTGCCGTCGTCGCCTTGATAAGCCTGATCACGGCGAACGGGCTGTTCAAGCTGCATGCCCGCAGTGCCCCGGCCCCGGTTACAAACGTGGAAGGCACGCCTGCACAGATTCAGCGCGGAAAGGCGATCTCGGACGGCTTCTGCAGCGCTTGCCACTCAAAGACCGGCACGCTCACGGGAGGCCTCGACATCGGCGAGCACTTTCCCATGCCCATCGGGTCGTTCGTGTCCTCCAACCTGACGCCCGTCGGGCAAGTAAGAAACTGGTCTGATGGCGACATCTTTCGGGCCATCCGCAACAGCGTCGACCCGAGCGGCCGCTGGCTGATCATCATGTCCTACACCAATGCCGGAAAATTGAGCGACGAAGACATCCGCGCCGTCATCGCCTATATCCGCAGCCTGCCAGCAATCGGAAAGCCAACCGACAATCCGCCGGATCATCTCAACCTATTGGGTATCGCGATGCTGGGCGCCGGCATGCTGCCGACGGGAAAGCCGGTATCCATCAGTCCCATCACGGCGCCGCCTGCCGGCTCCACCTTGCTGTATGGCGAGTACATCCTGTCGTATCAGGATTGCCGCGCGTGCCATGGCACGAAGCTGACCGGCGGCGTGCCCGGTCAGCTTGGGCCGATCGGGCCCGACCTCAATCTCGTAAAGGGATGGAAGCTTGAGCAATTCATCGCCACGATGCGCACCGGCGTTGATCCCGACGGACATGAACTCAGCAAGGAAATGCCGTGGCAGCCAATCGGAAGGATGAGCGATGAAGAGCTCGGCGCGGTCTATCAGTACCTGACGCATTTGCCGAATTCCTGAAACGTCCCTGGCGCCATCAGAAGACAAGACGCAATGCCTGACCGCGAACGGCTCGGGTGTTTGCGCGCGCTCACGCCGACTACGGATGCAACCAACGGGATCAGGAATGCCATCCGGTCGTAGCTCGGCTCGATTTGACTGTAATGCCCGATCACGAGGAGCAGAGCGATGGCAGATCCGATCGAAAGTACGTTTCTTTGGCTGGACCAACGGTTGTCCGGTCGCTTGTCGAGACCGGGCGATGACAGCTACGCCGCCGCGACGGCGATCTGGGCGAAGCCGATCGGCCCGATGCCGCGTGCCGTCGCGCACTGCCGCACGGCGCAGGACGTGCAGTCGGCGATCCGAGCGGCGCGCGACAGCGATCTCTCGCTTTCAGTGCGTGGCGGCGGTCACGATTGGGCCGGTCGCGCGTTGTGCGACGGCATCGTGATCGACCTGACCGCGATGAACGATGTAACGCTGAGCCCCGACTATCGCGCCGCACGGATATCCGGAGGCGCCCGCGCGTCAGACGTTCTTGCAGTGACCGATCCGCGCGGGCTTGCGGTGGTGACGGGCTCATGCAGCTCGGTCGGCATGAGCGGGCTGACGCTCGGTGGCGGCTATGGATCGCTGATCGACCGCTTCGGACTTGCGCTCGACAATCTGCTTGCCGCCGAGGTCGTGCTCGCGGACGGGCGCATCGTCACCGCGAGCCCCGACAACGAACAGGAATTGTTCTGGGCGTTGCGCGGCGGTGGCGGCAATTTTGGCGTGGTGACAGCGATGCAGCACCGCACGCACTATCTGCCCGGCGTCCGCTCAGGCATGCTGCTGTTCCCGTTCGTCGAAGCCAGAGCCGTTCTCGAAGGTTGCCTCGACATCATCGCGACCGCGCCCGAAGAATTGACGGTTCAGCTCGGGTTGGTTGGTGGTCCTGATGGCGTTCCGCTGGTCATGGTCGTGCCGACGTGGTGCGGACTGCCGGAGCAAGGGGAGGCGCGGCTGGCGCCGTTCCTTGGCCTTGGAACGCTCGTCGTCAGCACCTTGGCCGCGACGGCCTATGGCACTTCGCTCGCAATATTCGATCCATTTCTCGCCACCGGACAACGCGTATTGATGGAGACGTGCTGGCTTCCCAGGCTCGATCGCCAAGGTATCGACGCCTTCATTCGGGCGATGGCGAATGCGGCTTCAGCGGGCTGCGCCATCATCACCCACGAGTTTCGCGGCGCCGCCTCGCGCGTGCCGATGGCGGCGACCGCCTTCGGCCTTCGCCGCGACCATGTGCTGGTCGAGATCCTCGCATCCTTCACCGATCGGTCAGAACGGCGTGAGGAGCACTGGCATCGACGGTGGGTGCAAGCCGCGCGTCGGGCCTTTGACGGCCTCGCGCTTCCCGGTGGATATCCGAATATGCTCGGCAAAGGCGAGGTCGAGCGCGCAGCAATGAGCTACGGTGGCAATGCCGGGCGGCTCATCAAGGCCAAGCAGCACTACGATCCCGACAATACTTTCAACTCAGCCATTCCGCTGCCGGCCAGTCAGCGCGTCTTGGCCGCCGAATAGGAGTACCACTCGACTTGCGGCCACATCGAAGCGATGGCGCAAGCCATCGCCGAGGATGTGACAGTAGTTCACGGCAGCCGAGCGAGAACGAATTGGCGGCCGCGCGTCATCAGGGCGAGTTTGTCGGGCAGCAAAGAAACCGCTCGGTCGATATGCTTCAATTTTTCTGCAAATTTGACCGATGGGATTACGGTAGACCTTCAACCCCACTTCCACGACACAGCCTTTGCTCGGGGAGAGCAGCATATGATGTGTCGTGCATATACTATGCTGCATAGAATGCATTTAGCGTTACAGATTCGGCGTAAGCATTCTGATCACAATTCATCACGTCCCCGAGACCTTACCCCCTCAGGTCACAGACAGTTTTGACCGGAAGCCATAGATACCGTCGCTGGACAAAAGTGCTCCAAAACGGAGACAATAATAATGCCTCAGAGCGACGATGTTGGCACGACACCCCTCCTGGACTTCGAGGCGTGGAGAGCTTTACTCCGATCGAATTGCGGGCGCGACGTCGAGGTCACGACGCCCAATGCCTTTGCCGGTTGGATGCGTCCCTTCAATGCATGCGGGCTTGAGGCAACTTCGGTAAAGATCAGTTGGGGGTCCGCGGCCCCCGGTTGCTCTGATCACCGGGCAGAGCGGAGCTACCGGGATGTTCGCTGCGATGGCGCGGATCATTATCTCCTGATCTTCCAAATCGCTGGGCAGACTGCAATGACCCAGATCGATCAAGCGGCACAACTCGCTGTAGGCGACGTTGCGCTCGTCGATGCGGCGCGGCCGGTGAGATATCTCTCCCGGTATAGTAGCCCACACTGGCTGACGCTTCGGCTGCCGCGAAAATCGGTGCGGTCTCACTTCGGGTTCGAGCCGCAAGGTGGTGTTGGCAGACAGAGAACGCGCGCCAGTCGTCTGCTCTTCGACCTCATTCGGAATGCCGATATGGAAGCCGCGTCATCGTCCGCCGATTTCTACATGCAGTTGGCCGTCTATGACCTCGTTGGCGCGCTGTTTGCTCCGACTGACCCGCGGCCCGTCTCACGCTCCGCGGACAAGCTATTCGCGCGCATCTGCGGCGTGGTCAAGGACGGTCTTCCAGATCCGGATTTCGGGCCCGCCGAGGTGGCCAGCGAAACGGGGATTTCGCTGCGATACGTCCAGAAGCTTTTCACCGAGCGCGGCACGACATGCAACGAATTCATCTATTCGCATCGCCTGGACCATGCGGCACGTCTTCTCCAACGGCGGACATTCACGGACTCCGGCCAGCCTCTCAGCGAGATCGCCTACGCCTGCGGCTTTCGCGACTATGCGCATTTCGCGCGGAGATTCCAGAAGCGGTTTGGCCGTTCGCCGGGTGCATATGCCGGACAGGACAACGGTGACAGTGCTGTGCGCGCTGGTGCAGGAAACAGTGCGCCCTTGGCACGCGACGTCCAATTTCGGACGTCCTAGACAAGACCAGCATGGCCCCGGCCCCTCGGGCACTATTTGCCCATCGAAATGCGAATTGCAACACGACTAGTAACAAGAAAAGTTGAGAGATCAATTCATGCTCGCGGATGTAGGCCATATCGTTGTCGTTGATGATGATCCCTCGTTGCGGCAAATGGTGATCAGATATCTGGAGGATCACAATATACCGACCAAGCCGGCCTCCAACCGGACAGAACTTAATCGCCATCTGACCGGGGCGATTCCCAGCCTGATTATTCTGGATCTCCGGCTCGGCCAGGAGGATGGGCTGGATATGTTGCGGGAAATCCGCTCTCATTCGGATGTTCCTGTCATCATTACGACCGGCCATCGCCCCGACGAGATCGATCGCATCGTCGGCCTCGAACTCGGCGCGGACGACTATATCGTCAAGCCGTTCAGCCTCAGAGAACTGCTCGCCCGGGTCCGTGCCGTTTTGAGGCGGCAGGAGATGGGGCGGGTCGCCCGCGCCCACGAGCCGGAACGAGGTGGATACAGATTCGACGGCTGGCAGCTTGAGCGGCGCAACCGCAGACTGCTGGACCCCAACGGGACGCCGGTAGCGCTGAGCAAAGGCGAGTATGCGTTGCTACTGGCATTTCTCGAAGCGCCGCAACGGCCGCTGTCGCGCGAGAATTTGTTGCAGGCTACGCGGATACACGAGGATATTTTTGACCGAAGCATCGATGTTCAGGTGCTGCGGCTGCGGCGCAAGCTCGAGGTCAATCCGAGTGCGCCGCGGGTGATCCAGACCGAGCGCGGCGTCGGCTACATTTTCACGCTCGCGGTCGAACCGTTCTGAACATTGATCAAAATGTGGCGGCGCCAGGTTACGGTTGTAACGACATTGTCCGCGCAGGTGATGATCGCGTAACTGGCGGATATCAGAGTCTCCGTATCAGTTCACGGAGGATCTCATGTCGAAACGAAAATTCCTTCCATTGTCCTCAGCGGTCGCCTGCCGGTTGTCGTTTTCGGCGGCTTTGCGCGGTCTTTCCGGATCGCCATCGTTTGCAGGACGTCCGCGCGGAGCGCCGTCTTCGGCCCCGATTCGAGGCTGACGGTGCGTCTTCTCGTTTATGTGGTTGCCAGACTGGCGATCACGGCAGCCTGCACCAACTCGGCGGCAGCACCCGACGTGCGGGCCGAGCCCGCAGCAATGTTCTTCCTTCATCAGCAATCTGTCGGAGTATCCGATGTTGAATTCTCAATCGGCGATCGCCGCCGTCAGGCGTCAGAGCAGCCAAGAACAGGTCTCGCGCGCTGCGCCACGCGACAGGCGTGACATTCCCGTCGAACGATTGACGCCGGTCGCGGAGATTTCCAGGGCGGAAACAAATTTACACCCGGAGACGTGGCCCGCGATGGCGCAGCCGGACGCGATCGGACTGTCGGTGTATTGGCTTTTCCTCGAAGGTTTTGCCCT
>Ga0105248_10009606_pt1 | contig 10648 bp, 7 predicted proteins | sample KBSS34metaG_FD_81524 | JGI IMG/M metagenome (GOLD analysis project Ga0105248, IMG submission 81524) | Switchgrass rhizosphere microbial communities from Kellogg Biological Station, Michigan, USA - KBS S3-4 metaG | ecosystem: Host-associated > Plants > Roots > Rhizosphere > Soil | place... | reverse complement strand
CGTTCGCGTGGGGCAGCTCGTGGTCGCGATCGGGAACCCTTTTGGCTTCCAGGCGACCGTCACCTCCGGGGTCGTGAGCGCCCTCGGCCGGTCGCTCCGGTCGCGATCCGGCCGCCTCATCGACAACGTGATCCAGACCGACGCCGCCCTCAATCCGGGCAACTCGGGAGGCCCACTTGTTACAACACAGGGCGAAGTGATCGGGGTAAACTCCGCGATGATCATGCCCGCCCAGGGCATCTGCTTCGCCATCGCCGTCAATACCGCCAAGCTGGTGGCAGCGCAGTTGATACGGCAGGGACGGGTGCGCCGGAGCGCGATCGGTTTCGCGGGGCAGAGCGTCGCCGTCGCGCGAAAGATCGCCCGGTTCCACCGGCTCCCGGTCGAGAGCGGCGTGCGCGTCGAATCCGTCGAGCCCCAGAGCCCGGCGGAGGGGGCGGGCCTTCAGCCTGGGGACGTGATCGTGGCGTTCGGGGACACGCCGGTGCGCGGCATCGACGACCTCCAGGCGAAGCTGACCGAGAGAGAGGTGGGCGTCTCGTCACCGCTCACGGTGGTCCGCGGCGTCGAGGTGGTCACGCTGGACGTGGTTCCTCGCGAATCCAAGGCAAGCTAGCTCGACAATCGAACCTTTCGGCGCTCAAGCGCCCATGGGGAGGGCAGGGAAGATCGTGGCAGGAACCTCGTCGTCGCCCGGCAGTAGCTCGCCCGCACGGCTCAACGCGCGGGCTTCCTTACTCGCGATGTTGATGGTGGCATGCACGCTCGGCGCGCCCAGGGCCGAGGCGCAGTCCTTCGCGCTCACCACCTCCAATCCCGACAGCGTCCTGAGCGACCAGCTCGACAAGATCCCCGGAGAGCCTCTCACGCTCGCGGACGCGGTGCGTTCCGCCATCGAAGGTGGATCGACGCTCGCTCAGCGCGCGGCGGCCCAGGTCGTGGCGGCGCGCGGCGCGCACATGCGGGAGAGCGGGCATTTCGATCCCGAGCTCTTCTTCGATGGGACCACGGGAGAGATCGCTCAGGTGCGGACGTCGCCGTTCGAGACGAACGATGTCATCTCCACCCGCACGAGCGCGGGCTCGGGTGGCCTTCGCACCCTCCTTCCCTTGGGGACCGAGCTCGAAGCATCGATGGACGCGCTCCGGACCGAGTCCAATTCCGACTTCACGACGGTGAATCCGTCCTATAGCGCGGTCGGCCGGCTGTCCATCCGCCAGCCGCTCCTTCGCGGCTTCGGCCCGGGCACCTCGAGCGAAGCCACCGCGACCGGCCGCGAGGAGAAGGCCGCCCTCGCTCGCTACGACGACGTGCGGATCGAGGTGGAGACCACGGTCGAGCAGGTCTACTGGGATCTCCACGCCGCCGAGCGCGACCTCGCGGTGCAGCAGCTCATCCGCGATCAGGCGCAAGCGCTCGAGACGCAGGCCGAGCTTCGCGCGAAGTCGGGGCTCGTCGGCCCCAACGACGTCGCGACCGCCAAGGTGTTCCTCGCGGAGCAGGAGCAGTCGCTCCTGGATCGCGAAGAGGACCTGGACCGCATCTCGGATCGCCTCGCGTCCCTGATCGGCCGCCGGCCGAAGGACGTGCCGCGATTCCGCGCGGTGGACCAGCCCCCCTCGTCGTTTCCCATCGAGTCCGAGGACGCGGCGGTGTCGCGCGCGCTCGATCAGAACCTGGCGATCAAGGCGCGCGAGGAAGATCTCGCGGCCGCGGAAGCGCGTGAGAAGGGCGCGGCCTGGAACCGGTTTCCCAAGCTCGATGTGCTCGGGTCCCTGGGAGGAACGGGACTCGGCGGTACGCCCCAGGATGTGGCCTTCATCCCGGGCGCCGAGCCGGCCCCGGTGAGCGGCAAGTTCGGCGACGCGTTCACGGACGTCATTCATCGCGACTTTCCGACCTGGAGCGCGGGCGTGAGCTTCTCGTTCCCCATCTTCCTCCGCCAGGGACGCGGCGAGCACGAGCGCTTCAAGGGCGAGACCGATCGCGCGCATCAGGATCTCGAGGAGGCGCGCCGCACGCTCACCGAGGACGTCCGCACCGCGCATCGCGCGCTCGTGCGCGCCGCGAAGAGGTTCGAGGTCGCGGGCGAGGGCGTGGAAGCCTCGCGCGAGCAGGTGAGGATCGGGATTCTCCAGTACAACAGCGGTCGCACCACCGCGTTCGAGCTGGTGCGGCTCGGGGCCGACCTCGCGACGGCCCAGCAGCGCTATTCCCAGGCGCTCGTGCGGACGGCCAAGGCCGCCGCCGCGCTTCGATTCCTGACGTCGGGCAACTATCCCGCGTCCACGTCCACAGGGGGGACCACCCGGCCATGAGTCACACATCGCATCGGACGCGCGCGCTCTCGGCGCTCGCTCTCGTCCTCGTTCTCTCGGGCTGCACGAAGGGAGGCCCCAAGGGGGGCGGCTTCAGCATGCCTCCCATGCCGGCCGAGACCTCCGTGGTCTCGCGCGAGCGCGTGTTCGATCGCTTCGAAGCGGTCGGCTCCATCGAGGCCGGCGAGGCCATCACGGTGGTCTCCGAGATCGACGCGGCGGTCACGAGCCTCCCGTTCCACGAGGGACAGCCGGTGGCCAGGGGGACGGTCCTCGCTCGTCTGGACGACTCGCAGCTCAAGGCCGAGGTCGACCGCGCGGAAGCGACGCGCGACCAGGCCAAGTCCTCGTATGACCGCGTGAAGGAGGTCGTGGAGCAGAAGGCGGGCTCCGCGCAGGACATGGACGACGCGGCCGCCGCGCTCAAGGTGGCCGACGCCAACCTGGCGCTCGCACGCACCCGACTCTCGAAGACGCGGATCGTCGCCCCGTTCTCGGGCGTGGTCGGCTCGAAGAAGGTGAGCCCCGGCGCGTATCTCCGCGCGGGCACGGCCATCACCGACCTCGCGCAGATCGCGGAGCTCAAGGTCATCTTCTCCGCTCCGGAGCGCTACCTGTCCACGCTGAAGCGCGGCTCGGAGGTCACGGTGTCGACGCCGGCCTTCCCGAACTCGCTCCTGAGCGGTCGCATCGACGTTGTCGATCCGGTGCTCGATCCGGGCACGCGGAGCGCGCAGGTGATCGCGCGCGTCCGGAATCCGCGCGGCGAGTTCCGTCCGGGCATGTCGGCCAACGTCTCCGCGGTTCTGAGCGAGCGCATGAACGCCCTCACGATTCCGAACGAGGCGGTGTTCGCCGAGGGCAACCAGACCTTCGTGTACGTCGTCGGTCCGGATTCCACCGTGGCCCGCACGGCGGTCCAGCTCGGAACCCGTCTCTCGGACGTCGTCGAAGTGGTGAACGGGCTCGAGCCCGGCGCGCGCATCGTGGTGGCGGGACACCAGAAGCTCTTCGACAAGGCGCGCGTGATCCCGATCGATTCGCATGCGGACGCAGCCGGAGGCCAAGGCGGCGCGGCCCCGGGCGGCGCAGGCGCTGCGGCGCCCGCGAAGCCCGAAGCGAGCCCCAAGGGAGACGCCTCGGGCAAGACGGCGGCGTCCGGAACGGCGAGGAAGTAGTCCCATGAAACTCAGCGATCTCTCGATCCAGCGCCCCGTCTTCGCGACGGTCATGAGCCTCGCGATCATCCTGTTCGGCGTGATCGCGTTCACGCGGCTTCCGGTCCGCGAATACCCGGACATCGATCCGCCGATCGTGTCGGTGACCACCTTCTATCGAGGCGCGAGCCCGAGCGTGATCGAGACCGAGATCACGGACGTGCTGGAGGAGCAGTTCGCGACGATCGAAGGGATCAAGACGATCGACTCCTCGAGCCGCGAGCAGGGCTCGGTCATCACCATCGAGTTCGAGCTCTCGCGGAACGTGGAAGAAGCCGCCAACGACGTGCGCGACCGCGTGTCGCGCGTGCGGGGCACGCTCCCGACCGAGGCGGACGATCCCATCGTCGCCAAGGTGGACGTGAACGCCCAGCCCATCTTCTGGCTCGCGCTCTCGAGCGACCGGCACAACGGCCTCGAGCTGACCGAGGTCGGAGATCTCACCCTCAAGGAGCAGATCCAGCGCTTTCCGGGCGTGGCGTCGGTCTTCATCGGCGGCGAGCGTCGCTACGCCATGCGCGTCTGGCTCGACGCGCAGCGCATGGCCAATCGCGCCGTCACCACGCAGGACGTGGAGCGCGCGGTCCGCGCCGAGAACGCGGAGATCCCGGGTGGGCGTGTCGAGGGCGTTGGGCGCGAGTTCGCCGTGCGGACGCGGGGCGAGCTGACGACGGCCGACGAATTCGGCGCGATCATCGTCGCGCAACGCGGCGCGGACATCGTCCGCCTCTCCGACATCGCTGAGGTGCAGGTCGGCCCCGAAGACGAACGGAGCCTCGCGCGCTGGAACGGGCAGCAGGCGGTGGGACTCGGCATCGTGAAGCAGAAGACGGCGAGCACTCTCGAGGTCGCCAAGGAGGTTCGGGACGCGATCCCCGAGCTCTCGAAGCTCCTCCCGCAGGGGATGAAGCTCGACGTAGCCTACGACTCCTCGACCTTCATTCAGGACTCGATCGACGAGGTCTCGCACACGATCCTGATCGCGATGTGCCTCGTGATCCTCGTGATCCTCCTCTTCCTGAAGAGCTTCCGCGCCACGCTCATTCCGTCGGTTGCGATCCCGGTCTCGATCGTCGGCGCGCTCGCGGTGGCCTACTTCCTGGGCTTCACGATCAACATCCTCACGCTCCTGGCCATGGTGCTGGCCATTGGACTCGTGGTGGACGACGCGATCGTCGTGCTGGAAAACGTCTATCGACACATGGAGATGGGGAAGCCGCGCCTCAAGGCGGCGCTCGACGGCTCGAACGAGATCGGATTCGCGATCCTCGCGACCACCATCTCGCTCGTCGCCGTGTTCATCCCGGTGGCGTTCCTCCAGGGCTCGGTCGGCCGGCTCTTCAACGAGTTCGGCCTCACGGTCGCCGTGGCCGTGGCGATCTCCGGCTTCGTCGCGCTCTCGCTCACGCCGATGCTCACGTCCCGCATGCTCCAGCCGCTCCACGGCGGCGGCAAGGGATGGGCTTCGCGGACCTTCGACAACTTCTTCGGCTGGCTGGACCGCGTGTACGACCGGGTCCTCCGCGGAGTCATTCACAGGCCGTGGCTCGTCGGGGGAGTCGCCCTGGTCCTCGTCGGCGTGAGCGTGGTCTGCTTCATGTTCATGCGGAAGGAGCTCGCCCCCACGGAGGACCGCGGCGTCGCGTTCGGCATCGTCATCGCTCCCGAAGGCTCGACCCTTGCCTACACCGACAAGTACATGCGCCAGGTCGAGTCGATCCTCCTGCCGATGCCCGAGCGCGCGGGGCTCTTCACCGCGACCGGTCTCGGGTTTGGAGGGCCGGGCCGCGTGACGAACGGGTTCCTCTTCTTCCGGCTCAAATCGCTCCACGACCGGCCCAAGGCGTGGATCCCGACGCCGCTTCCGATGCTCCCCATGGTGAAGATCCCGATATACCGGGCCAGATCGGCGCAGGAGGTCGTGCAGCAGCTCTTCCCACAGCTCATCTCGATCCCCGGCGTGCTGGCGTTCGTCATCAATCCGCCGTCTTTGGGGGGACAGTTCTCGTCGACGCCGGTGGAGTACGTGCTCCAGGCGGACGACTACGGGACCTTGGGTCAGGCCGTGGGGGCGATGATGGCCGAGGGACAGAAGCTCGGCTACCTCGTCAACATGGACACGGACCTTCGTCTCAACACACCCCAGCTCGACATCACCATCGACCGCGATCGCGCGGCCCAGCTCGGCGTTTCGGTGACCGACATCGGGAGCACGCTCGAGACGCTCCTCGGCGGCAAGGCGATCTCCGACTTCAAGCGTGGGACGAAGCAGTACGACGTGATCGCGCAGCTCAAGCCGACCGCGCGCGCCACGCCGGAGGCGATCGAAGGGATCTACCTGCGCGGGGCGAACGGGCTCGTTCAGCTCGCAAGCGTCATCAACGTGAAGGAGACGGTGGCGCCGAAGGAGCTCAATCACTACAACCGGCAGCGCTCGGCCACCATCACCGCCAACCTGGCGCCGGGGGTGAGCCTCGGGCAGGCTCTCAACGATCTGGACCGGATCGCCGCCACGGCGCTCCCTTCAGGCGTCAAGCACGAGCTGGCGGGGCAGTCCAAGGAGTTCCGCGAGTCGAGCAACAGCCTCTACCTGCTCTTCGGGCTGGCCGTCGTGTTCATCTACCTGGTGCTCGCGGCGCAGTTCGAGAGCTTCATCCACCCACTCACGATCCTCTTCTCGGTGCCGCTCGCCGTGGTCGGCGCCATCATCTCGCTCTTCATCCTCGGGCAGAGCATGAACATCTTCTCCCAGATCGGGCTCATCATGCTGATCGGGCTCGTGACCAAGAACGCGATTCTGATCGTGGAGTACGCGAACCAGCTTCGAGCTCGGGGGGAGGAGCTGACGGAGGCGGTGATCCACGCGGCCGAGATCCGTCTCCGACCCATTCTCATGACCTCGCTCGCCACCATCTTCGGCGTGCTTCCGCTCGCGATCGGGATCGGCGCCGGCGCGGAGTCGCGGAGGCCACTCGGCATCGCGGTCGTCGGGGGGATGCTCTTCTCGACCTTCCTCACGCTCCTCATCGTGCCGCTCGTGTATCGACTCCTCGGTCGCTACACGCATCAGCCCGCGGAAGGCGCGACGCACGACGCGGCGACATCCGTAGCGCACGACAAGCCCGCGCCGGCACACGCTCCGGCAGCGGCGAGCGTGCTCGAGCCCACCCGCACGGCGCACTGATCGCGCGGCTGCGCCTCTTCGGTGCGGCCGCCGATCGTTACGGTACACACCTCGCGTTCGCGCGCGCGCTCCCCGCGTCCGCGCGAACCGACGATGCGTGGTTTGCGCGCCATTCGTGCGGCTACAAACGTGCGGCACGATTCCTGCCTCGACCACGAGTAGCCGCATCCCCCTGCGGTCTCCTCAGCATCCATGCCAAACATCTCGGGAGGATTCATGACGCGCATGCGTCGGGGCAGTCGCACGCTCGCCGCAGTCACCGCCTTGGTCGTTGCATCCGGACTCGCCTCGCTCTGGCGCACCGGGAGCGCGGAAGAGGTCCAAGCTCTCACCGAAGCCCAGCTCACCGATCCGACCATCGCCTCTCAAAGCGTCGTCTTGCGGTGGACCGCGCCGGGCGACGACGGTCTGTACGGCCGCGCGACGCGCTACGATCTTCGCTACAGCCTGTACAGCATCAGCGGAACGGACACCCTCGGGTGGTGGAATGCCGCGACTAGGGTCAACCTCTGGAACAAGGTCCCGGCCCAGCCCGGGATGCCCGATTCGCTCCGCATTCTCGGGTTCACGGCCGGCTACCGGTACTACGCGATGCTCCGGACGTGCGACGAGGTCTCGAACTGGAGCCCGTACTCCAATCTGGCCGTCATTTTGGCGACGGATCTCCAGAGTCCGATGGCCGTCCGGGACCTGAAGGTGAGTCGCTAGGAATCGAGGCGTCTCGGCGATCCTCGTCGCATCGGTGAAAACGCTTGCGGGCGACTCCGTTCCCGGGCATCATGGCCGCCGAATTCCGGCCTGACCCGATTTGGAGGACGCGCATGGCGTTCGCAGCCGAGCATCATTCCCACGATCCCGTTCCGAGCCCGTGGCCCATCGTTGCCGCGTTCGGCCTCGGATTCGTGCCCGTCGGTCTCATCCTGTGGTCCCATGGGCATCCTCAAGGCCTTGGCGTCCTCGGGGTCGGCCTCGCGATCACGCTGTTCGGCGCCGGCAAGTGGTGGGGGACGCTGCTCCTCGATCGCTTCGTCGGGCGCGACCTCGTGGAGGCGGACTCGCGCCAGAAGCGCGCGTTCCTCATGTTCATCCTCTCCGAGGCCGCGATCTTCAGCGCCTTCTTCGCCGCGATCTTCTACTCGCGCACACATCTCAAAGTCTGGCCGCCGGAGGGGATGCCGCACTTCGAGGTCCTCCTGCCGGCTGTCAACACGTTCCTCCTCGTCACGAGCAGCTTCACGCTCCACCTGGGGCACACGGCGCTGGAGAAGGGGCGGAAGGATGGTCTGATCGCCTCGCTCCTCATGACGATCTTCCTGGGAGCGCTCTTCCTGTGCGGTCAGGCCTACGAGTACGGGTTCCTGAACGGCTCGGCCTTCAGCATCAAGAGCGGGATCTTCGGCGCGACGTTCTTCATGCTCACGGGATTCCACGGCCTGCACGTGCTCGTGGGAATCATCTTCCTGAACGTGGTCTACGGAGCTGCCGTGAAGGGCCGCATCACCTCGGAGCAGAATTTTCCGTTCCAGGCGGCCTCCTGGTACTGGCACTTCGTCGACGTGGTGTGGCTATGCGTCTTCACGCTCGTCTACCTGTTCTAGCCGCCGCTTCAGTCGTCATTCTCGGTCTCGCTTCGTGCCAGCAGCTCGCGGGCTCGGGCAAGGGCTCCGCTCAGTTCGTCGAGCTCCGCACGCAGCTGGCGGGCACCCGCGAGGCGCTCCGCAAGGCGGTCGGGGATTCGGATGTCACCCGCGTCGGTGTGCTCCTCCCCGCCCTTTCGACCCGCCTCGACGAGATCGAGAAGCGCAGCTCGGCCATGAACATGCTGGACCGCGAGCACGTGGCCCTCGAGATCGCGACCTTGCGGCGGACCATCACCGAGACCGACCGCTGGGTCGCCGCGGGAGACCTCGACTCCGTGCGTCTGAAGATCAGCCAGATCGACACCAGCCTGGGCGAGATCGACACGATCCTCGATCGCACCATCCGTGGCGCGACGGACGCGTCCAGCCCTTCCTGACGCCCATGAACGCCGAAGCCCGCGCCGCCGCCCTCGTCGAAGAAGCCAACGACGCCCTCGATGAAGGGGATGCCGCCTCCGCGCTCGACCGCTTCGAAGCCGCGCTCCGCGACGATCCCGAGCACTGGGGCGCCGCGCTGGGCCGCGTCGAGGCGCTCCACCTTCTCTGGCGCGCCGACGAGGCGCTTCGCGCGGTGCGCGAGCTGGCGCCGCCGCGCGGGGAGGAGGACGACCCGGATCGCGCGGAGCTCGAAGGACGCATTCTCGAAGTGCTCGGCGATCTGGAAGGGGCCGACCGCCTCTTCGCGGAAGCCCACCGGCTCGAGCCCGACGACTTTCCGCTCCCGGTCCGGATGAACGAGTCCGATTTCCGAGGCATCCTCGACAAGGTGCTCGAGTCGATGCCCAACGTGATCCGGGAGACCATCACCCAGGTGCCCGTGCTGGTGGAGCTCAAGCCGACCGCCGAAGTGGCCGACCGGGCTCCGCACATCAATCCGGACATCGTGGGGCTTTTTGTCGGGACGACGGTGGGAGAGAGGGTGACCGCCCCCTCCGGCTATCCCGACGTGGTGCTCCTCTTCCAGCGCAATCTCGAGCGCGCCGGACGCTCCCGCAACGAAGTGGCGCGCGAGATCAAGATCACGCTCCTCCACGAATACGGCCATTACCTCGGTTTCGACGAGGAGGAGCTCGAGCACCTAGGGCTCGGCTGATGGCCCTGCGCGTGGCCGTCATCGGGGCCGGTCCCATCGGCCTCGAAGCGGCGCTCGAAGGCGCGCGACGCGGCTTCGAGGTTCGCCTCTACGAGGCGGGCCGGGTCGGCGAGCACCTCCGCCGGTTCGGCGCGGTCACGCTGTTCACTCCGTTCGGCATGAATTCCTCACCGGAAGGCCGCGCGCGACTCCGCGCCGAGGGCGTCTCGCTTCCAAACGAGACCTCGCCTCTCACCGCGGACGAGCTGGTCGAGTGGTATCTCGTTCCGCTCGCGCGATTGCCGAATCTCGCGAGCTCGATCCGCGAGGGCGAGCGCGTCACGCACGTGGGACGCGAGGGGCTCGCCAAGGGTGAAGGCGGGCGGGAGGGACGAGGGTTTCTTGTTCGCGTGGAGCCGGTGGGCGGCGGCGCTCCGCGCTTCGATCATGCCGATGTGGTCATCGATACGACCGGGATCTACGGCCAGCCGAACGCGACCGGACCGGGCGGGCTTCCCGCTGCGGGAGAGGAGCAGCTCGAGGGGGCCGTCGCGCGGCATCTCGATCCATCGCTCCGCTCCGCGACGGGGCCTTATGGGCGTGGCACGACGCTCCTGATTGGCGATGGCCACTCCGCGGCCACGGCGCTCGTCTGGCTGGATCATGCGGCGCGCACGGGCGCCGTCCACGAGATTCTCTGGATCTCCAGGGAGCGATTCGTGCCGTTTCCGGAGATCGATGGGGACACGCTCCCCGCACGCTTCGAGCTAGCCCGCAGGGCCAACGAGATCGCGGCGGGCGCGCTCTGGCTGACGCGCCACCCGGGCGCCGCAGTCGCGGCTTATGAGCGTCATGGCAACCGCATTCACGTGACGTTGGCCGAAGGCGGCACGCTCGAGGTCGACCGCGTGCTCGCGCTCGTGGGCTATCGCCCCGACGTGGCGATGACGCGCGAGCTCCAGGTCCACTACTGCTACGCCTCCGAGGGCACCATGAAGCTCGCGGCGGCCATACGCGGCTCGGCGGGAGCCGGTGGTGATTGTCTCGCGCAGGTGGCCCACGGGCCTGAATCGCTCCAGAACCCCGAGCCCGACTTCTTCGTGCTCGGAGCGAAGAGCTACGGACGAAACCCGCAGTTCCTCCTCTCGATGGGACACCAGCAGGTGCGCGACGCGTTTCATCTCATCGGGTCCGCGACGGAAACCTCCGCTCCAGCG
>Ga0105248_10009602_pt1 | contig 10651 bp, 6 predicted proteins | sample KBSS34metaG_FD_81524 | JGI IMG/M metagenome (GOLD analysis project Ga0105248, IMG submission 81524) | Switchgrass rhizosphere microbial communities from Kellogg Biological Station, Michigan, USA - KBS S3-4 metaG | ecosystem: Host-associated > Plants > Roots > Rhizosphere > Soil | place... | reverse complement strand
TTGCTTCGGTAGCCGCCTCGATCGAATCATCCAGCACAGTCAGCAATGCCGCATCCAATCCTGACTCCAGCAGCATCTCGCGTAATTTGAGCGCCGGAGCCGCGGTCCCGGGAGCAGGCTTCCACAGCACGGCATTCCCTGCAACCAGCGCCTGCAGCACCTGCACCCCGGCCAGTAGCAGCGGGTAGTTGGCAGCCCCCAGTACCAGCACCAAGCCCCAGGGCTGGCGCTGCATCTCCGTCTCTACTCCGCCAAGCCAGACCGGACGGCCATTTTTGCCGAGCCGCCGTGTCGCGAGAATCCCATGCGCCTCACGCTCGAGAAACCGGCATGCCTCAATCAGCGGCAGCACCTCCGAGACCAGCGTATCCGCCACCGTTCGGCTGAGCGCACCTGGCAGTCTAAGTGGCACCGTTTCCGCGAGCTCCCGCGCTCTTGCCGCTAGCAATAGCCTTAAACGCGCAGCCACCGTCAGGCGTGAGCGCAGACCGACTGCTTCCCAATTGGATTGGGCCTTCCGCGAGGCTTCGAGATATTCGATGTTCATCGCTGGCTCAGCTTGCAGTTTCAATCAGAACACCTGTGGGCTTTCCAAACACACGGTGAACCGAATTGTTCTACGAAACGGCAGGTTCAATGCGCCGCCTCATAAGCTGCTGACTTCTCCAGGCGAGGCGCAGGAATCCACTTCGGCTCGAGCTTCAGATCCCCGAGCAGCAGGCGCGAGGTAATCCTGGCAGATTCAAAGATGACCGGCAAGCCGCTGCCTGGATGCGTTCCCCCGCCCACGAGATAGACGCCGTCCAGGTCCTCGAAGCGATTGTTTGGCCTCAGGTGGAGCATCTGCCGGAGAGAGTGCGCCATGCTGAACGTAGCCCCAAGGTGCAGGCCAAACTCCGAGTTCCAGGCCGCCGGGGTCAATCGCTTTTCGACGCAAATCCTTCGCTCGACATCAGTGATCCCGATCTTCTCCAGCTGGCGCAGGGCCAGCGCCCGGAACTTCTCCTCCTGGGCAGGCCAGTTGACCTGACCCGACTCATGAGTCACCGGCACCAGCACATACAGAGTGCTCATCCCCTTAGGCGCCAGCGTATCGTCGGTCACGCAGGCATTCTGCACATAAAAGCTGGGATCGTCCATAGTTAACTGATGGTCGTGCTCGATGTCGCGCAGGTTCTGCCGGTAGTTTTTGGAGAGATAAATCGTGTGATGCGCAGCCTCATCGTACCGGCCTTCAATTCCGAGATACATCATGAAAGTCGAGCAGGAAAACTGCTTCTTCACGATGCGCTCGTTGGTCCACTTCCGCCGCAAATGGTTCGGAACCAGCCGCTGCATGGCTTGGGCAAAGTCTGCGTTGACCACAACCGCGTCGGCCTTGATGGTCTCGTTCGCAGTCCGAACACCCACCGCCCGGCGCCCCTCGAAAAGCATTTCTTCTACTGCCGTGTCGCGTTGAATCTTTACGCCCATTTGCTCTGCAATCCGCGCCATGGCCTGTGTGACTGCACCACAGCCGCCCACAGGGTGAAAGACCCCATGCTCGTACTCCAGAAAGGAGAGGATGCTGAACAGGCTTGGACAAGAGAAGGGAGACATACCCAGGTACTTCGACTGAAAGCTGAAACCGAGGCGAATACGCTCGTCCTTGAAATATTTCTGGAGGTCCGAGTCCAGCGACCGCCAGGGCCGGACGAGTGGGAGCATCCTTAACATCTCCGGAGTCACCAGGTCGCGCCAGCTCGCAAACGGAGACTGAAGGATCGGCGCAAAACGCTCCAGCTTTTCGCGGTTGTCCCGGAAATACGTCTCCAGCCGCGAAGCGTCTCCCGGGGAAATTGCCGCGATCTGAGCTTTCATCCGCTCCACATCTGGGGTCGCATCGACCTGCCCGCCACCGCCGAAAATCAGCCGGTACTGGGGATCCAGCCGGTACATCGGCACTTCCTTCTCCAGCGAGTGCCCGGTTGCCGCGAAAATCTCTCGCAACACCTGTGGATAAAGGAAGAACGTAGGCCCCACATCAAACTTGAAGCCCTCCTGTTCCAGTGTTGAGGTTCGTCCGCCCACGTGAGCGCGCTTCTCGACCACTGTGACTTCTACGCCAGCCTTGGCCAGCAGCATTGCCGAAGCTAGCCCACCCGGCCCAGCTCCCACCACTACAACACGATCCGCTGGATGCTTTTGGCTCATGTATCCGACTTTTCACCCTGGAAATTCGGCCACAGCTGCTTAGTCCTGCAACTCTAACAAAAATCTAGCAACTGAAAGCTCTCTACTCACATTAGACGGTGCAACCAGGCTTCTGCCGGACCTCGCAAAACTGCCTTTTGCTCAACTGATCGCCGGACCGTCAAATTTTGATGAGGCGCGATTCTGTAGCATTTCCGTTCATTCCACGCAGAAGTGAAGGACCGATTCTCATAAGAGAATCGGTCCTTGCTAGCCTTATGCCTTGATCCGTCATTTCCGGCGGGAATCCGTCTTTTCGTAATAATCCGCCGCTACACCGACAGCCGCTCAAACCCATCTTCTGCCAGCTTAACCAGTGCCTTTGTAAGGATGGGCGATCCATTCAGGGACTCTGGACGCTCCAGGCGTATGCCCAGGTTGGCCGCATGCTCCTTGAATGCGATATCGATGTCGTACAGGATTTCGACGTGATCGCAGAGAAAGCCAATCGGCTGGAGGACTACTGTTTTCACGCCCTCCTCTGCGAGAGCATCGAGCGTCGCCTCGACTCCAGGTCCAATCCATGGCCCACCGCTTGCTCCCTGGCTTTGAAAAGCGAAGTACCACGCTGGGATATCTGTCACGCGTTCTGCAACAAGAGCAGCCGTCCGCTTAGCCTCGATTGCGTACGGGTCGGGTGCGGCCACCGGTCCAGCAGTAGGCCAGAGGATTGGCTGTCCCTCCGAAGCGGCCGGAGTCATCACAGTCCGGCATGGTACTGAGTGCGCTGTGAAGATCACCGGCGCTGCCGCGCCCGTATCGGTTACAAGCTTGTGTTGAGTCACGCGCAGTCGCTCGGCAAAAGCCTCTGCCAGCAACGGATCTTCGGCCCAGCCTTCGACAAAATCAATCCTGATTCCGCCGGCCTCAGCCTGCACGGCGCGCCGATACAGTCCAACAGAGGTTCGCGAATTCTGTGGGGCCAGGCAGATCGCCACCGCATCCGTCACCTGGTCGGCCCGCATCTGCTTCACGACGTCTGCAATGTAGGGCCGCCAATTGCGCATTCCGACATAAACCGGCTCACCAATCGCCTCGGCCAGGAGCCGTGCCTGCTCCATTGTCAGGTCAGTTAGCGGGCTGTGCCCTTTTGGCTCTCCGATAAGCGAATATCGGTGCTGAATCTCTTCGATGACATGCAGCGGCATAGGCCGCCCGCTGACGACGTTTTTCAGGTACTCCGGAATCTCATCGACATTTCCCGGTGTTCCATGCGCCAACAGCAGAACGGCTCGTTTACCCACGTGCCACCTCGTCGGCGCCGAATCCTGTTCCAACAATCGCCTTCTTCGCAAACTGTGGCGATAGAGCTTTGACCATCTTCACTACCGCCTGTACATGTTCAACTGGCGTGCCAGGCACGATTCCATGCCCCAGATTGAAGATGTGTCCCGCCCGTCCATCGGCCTGCGCCAAAACCTGCTTGACGCGTGTCTCAAGGATCGGCAGCGGTGCAAAGAGGGTAATTGGGTCCAGATTTCCTTGCACTGCGCAACTGTAGTGCATCGATCGCCACCCCTCATCGAGCGGAGTTCGCCAATCGAGGCCAATCACATCCGCTCCCGTCTCCCGCATCGCCGGCAGCAGACTCGCCGTGTCGACGCCGAAATAAATCACAGGCACGCCGAGTCCCTGCACGGCTCGGATCAGCCGCGTCGTAACCGGCAACACGTAGTCGCGATAATCCTCGACCGACAGCGATCCCACCCACGAGTCGAATATCTGGATCACATCTGCCCCTGCGTCCACCTGCTGTTTGCAGTAGGGCACCAGAACAGCGACGAGCTTATCCAGCAGCTTCTGCCAGGCATAAGGCTCCGAATACATCATCTGCTTGGTAAAGATATAGTTACGCGAACTGCCACCCTCAATCATGTAGCTGGCCAGGGTAAAAGGAGCTCCGCAAAACCCGATCATCCCCATCGAATCGCCAAAGTGGCCAGCCACCTTTTCGATGGCGCGGGCAACGTACTCCAACTCCCCAGCCCGATCAGTACGCAGCTTATCGATGGCCTCGACCGTCCGTAGTGGATGGTGGACCATTGGCCCCTCGCCGGCTACAAACTCAAAGTCCAGCCCCATCGGCTCCAGGGGCAGCAGCAGATCGGCGAAGATGATCGCTGCGTCGACACCCAACTTTTCCGCAGCAGTAATTGTGACCTCGGCTGCAATCTCTGGCCGCTTGCAGATATCGACCAGCGTATGGTGTTTGCGCACCTCGCGGTACTCGGCCATATACCGGCCAGCCTGACGCAAAAACCAGACAGGCGGCCGATCGGTAGACCTCTTGAGGCAAGCCCGAACAAAACGAGTCCCCCCCGACATGCCCAAAGGGGTAAGAGGGTCAACCAGATTCGACGGATTCAAAGGCATTCCGGAGGGATCAATCAGAGAACTCATACTGGTTTGATTTTAGATTGTTACGCCAGCGTGAGGTTCTCTACCAGGCTTCGACGGTTTCATCTCACGCAGAGTTAAGACATTTCGATCATTTTCACTAATCTCTCTTGCCCTGCGTGTATTGACTTCGTTGTCTTATGAGACGCCGTGAGGCCATCTGCTCGTCTTGGGAATCGAAAGGAAAAGAGAGTCTTCCCACTAAACGGAGAAACTCCTACTTCCGCCTCAACAGATCCCTATTGGTCGTCTCTTTGCCCACATGTACGCCTTGGCAAGTCTTAGCAGCCGTATAAAGGGAACCGGAACTATCCCGCGTTCGTAAACAAATCATGCCCCACAAGTCTCGAAAGGCCTTCTTCCTGGCTCCAGCTTTCCTCGCGCTTCTAGCCACCTCCGTTCCCGCGCAAGAAGTCCCTACCTTCCGCGCCGAAACCCGACTAATCGATTCGACAATCAGCGTGCATGACGCTCAGGGTGGCCTCGTCCCAGACTTGAACAAAGATGACCTTACCATCCTCGAAGACGGCATCCCCCAGACAATTCGCTTCTTCTCCCGCGCCGAACAGCTACCGCTCAGCATTGGTCTCATCATCGACGCCAGCGGAAGCCAGGAAAAGTTCATCAAAGATCACGAGCGCGACATCGCCCAATTTCTCCAGCAATCCCTCCTGCCAGAAGACCGCGCTTTTGCCCTTTGCTTTGGCAACCACCTGCGCCTGGTAAGCGACTGGAGCAATGATCAGCAGGCCATTCTCGCAAATCTTCGCATGTACGACCGGGGCAAGGAGAAAGGCAGCAGGGATTTTCCAGAGCTCGGCCCTCAGGAGGATCGGGAGCTGGGAACCGCTTTCAACGACGCCGTCTACTTCGCCATCACCGAAAAGATGACCAGCCTCCATAACCGGCGCAAAGTCCTCGTTGTCTTCTCCGACGGCGAAGAAAATTCTAGCGAACACGACCTCATTGACACCATCCAGGCCGCTCAAAATAACGACGTCCTCGTCTACGCCATCCGCTACACCGAACTTTCCCATGGAAAGATGAACGCGCGTGACCGCTATGGCATGCGGGAACTCGACCACTTGACGGGGCAGTCCGGGGGCAAATCCTACGACTCTCACGCAATGAAGGTCAGCCAGGCCTTCGCCGAAATCTCCGGTGAACTCCGCTCTCTATATGCCGTCGCATACCACTCCACCAATCACGCCAACGATGGTACTTTCCGCAAAGTAATCATCCAATGCAAAAGGCCCGGCATCATCCTTCGCACCCGTGCCGGCTACTATGCCCAATAGCATCTGCCCATCAGATTGCAGAGATTGATGTACTGATACAACACGCGACAAAAGTAACGTCCATAAGTAATTTACTTTCGCCGAATTCCGTCCATTGGCTCTAGTAATTCTCATTACCCTGGATAACTCTTTAGAACGCCCGATAACACCGACGGGTGATTCCACGATATGCTACCTTCCGCCAAGCTCAAAGTAGTCATAATGGAGCATCGGACTCAACGATCGAATCAGCCCGGCAAGTCGACATAATCCAGCCGACTTTGCCTTCATTCTGCGATGCACCGGGCAAATCCGCGAGCTACTCACCGTTTTCCGGGAGCTCCGGCACAACTGGAACTGCAATCCTGTTCGCTGCAGCATGAGCGCGTCGGCCAGGAAAATCAGCCTGGGAATGTAGAGACAAACCATCCATGGAAGTCCTCGCCGCAACCGAGCCGCAGGAATTGAAACTGTCGGGTGCTGTGGTTCAGCCATCCCCTGCGCCGGCTATCAATTTTCGCGGATATATAGCCGAGTTGGACGGCCTTCGCGCTATCGGCCTCTGTCTCGTCCTGATCGATCACTTCTGGCTCGAGGGCTTCTCCTACGCCATCTTCCAGCTCGGCAACATGGGCTGGATCGCCATGGACTCCTTCTTCGTCATGAGCGGCCTGCTGATCACCGGTATCCTGCTCGATAGCCGGGAAAAGCCCAACTACTTCAGTACTTACTACGCTCGTCGCTCGCTGCGCATCTTCCCGCTCTACTATGCTGTTCTGCTCGTCTGGTGGGCCATCGGCCGCTTCACTAATTACGGCCTCGACGCAGCAAACATGCTCCAGAACTGGGGCTCGCCGCTCTGGTTCGTCTTCTACGCGGGCAATCTTCGGGAAGCCGCAGTCGGCTTCCCGCCCAAACTCCTTGGCTACGCCCCACTCTGGTCACTTCAGGTTGAGGAACAGTTTTATCTCCTATTTCCCCTCGCTGTATTCCTTCTGCGCAGAGACCATCTCCGCCGCCTGCTCATAACCGCCATCGTCCTCAGCCCCATCCTGCGCGTTGCCGGCTATCTCTGGCAGCCCACCAACCCATTCCTGCAGTACGTCCAACTCCCAACTCACTGCGAAGGCATTGCTCTCGGAGCGCTCATAGCAATCCGCCTACGCCGTGGCCCCTGGAGGATTTCGCGGCCGCTGCTCGCCGCTGCAACCGCCGTCCTGCTCGCCATCGCCGCCGCCGGCTCAGTCCTCAGCACATGGGGAACTCGCAATCAAGCCTGGGGCAGCAACTGGGACCGCCTCGCCGGATACTCCGTCTCTTCCCTCGGCTGCGCATGTCTGGTCCTCTGGCTGGTTTGCTATCGCGGCTCCGCCTACACTCGCTGGCTGCGCATTCCACCTTTCCGCTATCTCGGCAAAATCTCCTACGGCGTCTACATGCTTCACCCCATAGCTCTTTGGATCGTCATCGAGCTCAGCAAAAAACGCATCGTCCATTTTCACAAAGACGACTGGCGCTACGTCGCCGCGGCCACCATTCTGAGCCTTGCCTTTGCAGCCATCTCCTGGCATTTCTTCGAGTCGCCTCTACTCAAACTTAAGGACCGCATCTCGCACAATCGAGGTAAGATAGTCGTCGCGGAGGTGCCTGCGTAAGGGGAGAGAATTGCGATCGGAGAAAGCTAGTAGACTGCCCTCCAGCGGAACAGCTCCGGGCTGGGCAAACGGAAGTAACACAACATTTCCGCCGTCCCACCCGATATTCTCTGAAGACAAATGCCCGTCCTAGCTCCTTTGGTACTTCGATCACACCGACGGGGGATTTCCCCACTCAACTTCATCCGCCAAGCTCAAAAGAGCGAAGACTGAAATCGCGCACGAGAACCCGATATGCCGTGAAATTAGGCCTTGCTTCCACTCAGTAACACTCCGCTGCCAAACCTTTTCAAGGCAGCATCTGGAACCGCTCCCAGGCCAACGAAAGCGATCACAGCGATCCGGCGTCACTGAACCAGCAAGTCGGCTCATCAATTCGTCCGACGCAAATAGACCACAATCCGTTTCGGAATGGGAAACAACGGGAAATGCAAACTGCGACCGCAAGCGAGCCTGTCGATAGCATTCGCTCGAGCGACATCACGGCTCCCGGCAGCATCCACTTTCGTGGCTACATCCGAGAGCTGGACGGCCTGCGCGCCGTCGGCCTTCTCCTGGTCCTGACCGACCACTTCTTGCCGCAAGGCTTTTCCTACCTCCTCTTTCAGCTCGGCAACCTCGGCTGGATCGCCATCGACTCCTTCTTTGTCATGAGCGGCCTGCTCATCACCGGCATTCTCCTCGACACCCGCGAGCGCCCCAACTACTTCAGCACCTACTACGCACGTCGCGCCCTGCGCATCCTTCCCCTTTACTACGCTGTGCTGCTTGCCTGGTACGCCATCATCCGCTTCACCAACCACGGCATTGACTATGCCAATATGATCCAGTATTGGGGCTCCCCGGCATGGCTTACTTTCTACGCAGGCAACATCCGCCAGGCCATCGTGGGCATGCCTACCGTCAATCTTGGATATACACTGGTTCTCGCCTACGCCCCCCTCTGGTCCCTCCAAGTCGAGGAGCAGTTTTACCTCATCTTCCCTCTCGCCGTAGCCTTCCTCAACCCCCGGCGTCTTCGCCTGTTTCTGATCGCCGGCATCGTTTGCAGCCCGCTCCTGCGCCTTCTCGGCTACCTCTGGCATCCCGGAAATCCCTTCCTTCAATACACCCAGTTGCCCACCCATTGCGAAGGCATCGCCCTCGGCGGCCTCATCGCCCTGCGCCTGCGCAGCGGACCCTGGAAGGTTTCACGGGCTTTGCTCACGGCTCTCACAGCTTTGTTCCTGGGTGGCGCATGCGCTGGTTCCGTCCTCAGCACCTGGGGAACGTACGACCAGGCCTGGAGCACCGTCTGGAACCGTTTAGTCGGCTATTCCATTTCCGCCGCCGGCTGCGCCTGTCTTATCCTTTGGCTCCTCTGTTTCCGCGAATCCGTCTACACCGCCTGGCTGCGCGTCGCACCCCTCCGCTACCTCGGTAAAATCTCCTACGGTGTCTACCTGCTCCATCCCCTCGCCCTCTGGATGGTCCTCGAACTAGGCAAGAAAGGCTTCATCCATTTTCACCAGAACGACTGGCGATACGTCATTCTGGCAGTGGTTTCCAGCGTCGCTCTCGCTTCGATCTCCTGGAAGTTCTTCGAGACGCCGCTGCTCCGTATCAAGGACCGCATCCGCTACGACCGCAGTAAGCCAATGCTGACCGAAAGTGCCGAGGTGTCTGCGTGACTCCAACTGAAACCCTCATAGCGGGATCGCGGCAGATCGAGACACCAGGTTCGGCCTCACCGCGCATCAGAACCAGCAGAGCTAGCCGAACGGCTTCCCAAAGCCTCAATCCATGGCTCGACCACTGGGTCCTCATCGGCCTGACACTGTTCGTCTCCGGCTATATCCTCCTGCATCCGCTCGCCACCAACGATGGCCCGGTACATACGGCCTTCTCACATCTGATCCTCACCTACCATCAGGCAGACCATCCGTTGCAGCAGCAGGCCTACACACTTAACGTCAGGCCTAATCCGAATCTTTTCGTTTACTTCCTCATGGCTGGGTTGATGAGTTTTCTCTCGCCTGCTCTAACTGAATCCATCATTCAGGTTCTCTGCGTCGTATTTCCTATCGCGGGAGCATATTTCGCCTTAAAGGTTATCAACCCGCGCAGCGTCTGGCTTGCTATCTTCATTCTTCCCATGACGCTCAATCAGATGTTCTTTCTGGGCCTCTACAACCACGAGATCGCCATGGGCGCCTTCTTTCTGGTCATCGGCCTCTGGTTCTGGCTCGCCAAGGCCCCATCTTGGCCACGCGCTGCCGCGCTCTCCGGCGCTCTTATCCTGACCTTCTTTTGTCACGCCAGCGGATTCGTCATGGCCAGTACCGGTCTGGGCATGATGGCTGCAGTCTCAGGAGTGCTGGGCTTCCGCCGAATACTCCAGGCCACTCCGTCGTTCACTGCGGCATTCGGTCCGGTCCTCAGACGGCATGGCTATGCCATCGCCGCCATGCTTCCACCTGTGCCGGTGGTACTCTACTTCCTCACCTCTGGCGGTAAAAACCCAATCGACTTTGGACCGCCAGTCTGGTATCGCCTCGACCAGTTCGTAAAACTGCACTTGCTGGCAGTCAACTATCCCTACCGTGACCGCTTCCCAGCCTTCGCCATCAGCGGACTGCTGATCGCGGCCTTCCTGATCGTCACCTTCCGGATTTTCTATCGCCACGCCGAGTGGACACCGCAGCGCCGTGATCAGGCGATCGGACTCGTAGCGGCTACATTGCTCGCCGTTTTCATTATGTGCATCTTCCCTGACGTCATGGCCGGCGGATGGACGCATTTTCGCCGCTTCCAGATTTATCCCTTCTATTGGATGCTCTTGACGCTCTCCTTCGAAAACTTCTCAGCACGTCTGGCTGGCCTCTATTTCACGGTAGCCAGCGCTGCCTCAGCGGCCTTGATTGCCTCCATGATCGGGCGACAAGTAATCATCCGCCATCAGCTGGAACCGCTCGCCCAAGTCGACCAACTCATCGGAAACCACTGCAGCGTTGCACCTTTGACAATGGAGCGCCATCTCGTCGACAACCAGAAGATCCCCGACTGGATGGAGTATCAGCCATTCTTCCAGTCGCCCAGTAGCCTCGAACT
>Ga0105248_10009600_pt1 | contig 10651 bp, 7 predicted proteins | sample KBSS34metaG_FD_81524 | JGI IMG/M metagenome (GOLD analysis project Ga0105248, IMG submission 81524) | Switchgrass rhizosphere microbial communities from Kellogg Biological Station, Michigan, USA - KBS S3-4 metaG | ecosystem: Host-associated > Plants > Roots > Rhizosphere > Soil | place... | reverse complement strand
TGGCTTGCTCGACGAACTCCGGGTGGGCGGCACAATACTCACGCAAGTCGCGCACCCCGCGGGCCTTTAGCGCGTCGATCGTGGCCTTGACCCGCGAGAAGTCTTCCTCCCAGATCGACACGCCGGTGGACTCGAAGATATAGCGATATCGCTTCTCGCTCTCGCGCAGGCTGCGAAACATCGACAGACTTGTCAGGGCGTCAGCAAGCCGCCGGCCGATTTCCTGGAACACACGCTCCTCCTGCGGCGTCCAGATTCGCGGGTGCGAGCACTGGCTGAGACCGAACATGTACGGCTGATCGCCCTTCGGGTAGAGGGCCATGACGATCCTGGACTGGATGCCGAGGCGCTCCGCCATCTTGGCCGGCAACGGATGGTGCGATCCCGGCCCGAATTGCACGGGACCATTCGAGGCCCTCACGGTTCGGAGTACCCCGGCAATCTCCGCATTCACGGGCACGTCGACGCCTACGCCGTAAAGACCGGGAAATTCCGGGCGAGTGCGCTGCATCTTCAGCCCGTGCGAGAGGGCCTCCGGGTCACAGGGATACACGAGCCACGCGCGATCGCAGTCGAAGATCGACAGCGCAGCGTCGAGGACGTCGCTCATCATCTGCTCGAGATCATTTGTGCCCTGGATCGCACGGTTCACCCGATCCATGCTCTCGCTGCCCCACCGACGTGCTTGGCGCTCCTGCTCTGCTCGCCGGCGCTCGGTGATGTCGATCATCACGCCACGCAGCCGAGCCGGGCGGTCGCCTTCGAGCACCACGGTCATCAGGTGACGAAGCCACACCACAGTGCTGTCCGCGGCGATCATGCGGTACTCGACATCGAGGTCGCGCTTCTCGCGTGTCGCGTCCTCGAAGAATGGCACCGCCCACGCGCGATCTTCCGGGTGAAGGTGATCCTTCCAGAATGTCGCGTCGGAGAGCCATCGTTCCAGCGGGTAGCCCAGGATGTCCTCGGCCTGGTTGCTCACGAACGAGAACTGAAAGGTCGTGGCATCCGCTTCCCAAACAATTCCCTGGACCGAGTTGACCAGGTCTCTGAACCGGTGCTGTGCAGCCACGGCATCCGCGACGGCCATTTGCAGACGCTCGTTAGCCTGCTGGAGGTCGGCCGTCCGCTCGCGAACTCGCGACTCCAGTTTCTCCCTGGCGCTCTTCAGGGAGTCCTCCGCCGTGCGTCGTGCCGCGCTGAACGTCGCCAACAACGCCGCCAGCAGCGTAAAGATCGCCAGACGCGGGATCTCGGAGATTTCGATCTTCAGTGAATCGAACGGAGGCGTGAAATAGTAGGCGAATGCCAACGTGGCCAGAACGCAGGCCGCCAGCGCCGGCCGCAGACCGCTGATCCAACCCGTGATCAAGACCGCGACGAGCAACAGCTGGGCGGCAGCCAGCACGACGGGGCGCAACCAAAGCGCCAAGATCACTGTGACCGTCACGCATAGGGCGGCCACGCCGTATCGGACGACAGCGAACTGCGCGACGTGGCGCTGCATCTGGGATCACCTCAATCGCAACCGGTGGATTTCTCCATCGTGAACGAGAGCTGTCCGCGTTCGTTGGAGTGTACCGCGCCTCGCAGCGAATGTGGACACGGCCATCACGTCAGGAGAGAGGTGTCCGTGCGACGGACGGTGGCGCTTCGGACACGCTCCTCGCGAACGACGGCGGCGCGGCCGCAGGGCAGCGGCCTGCTTGGCTCACCTGGCCCTTGACGACCTCCCCGGTCCCGAGAGCGGCCTTAGCGCGGGAGTCGGTCGGAGCCGCGCCGTGTCCGGGCGTCCAGCCTGTATCGCTTCGGCGATGTGTTGCGCCTGCCCCGGCCGCGGACTATCCTGCGGCAGAGTGGCTCTCGAGACGAACCGCACGCCACATGGCTTGGGCGAAGGAGGTCGTTCGGTGGATCTTCTAGAATCCGCCGCGCAGCCCGCGCGGGATGCGCAAGGATGAGCGCGCCGCGCGTCGATCCGCTCGCGGGCAAGCCGGCCCCGGTCTCTCTCCTCGTGAATGTTCCTCGCCTCGTGACGGCGTACTACACGGAGCGCCCCGACCCCGCCGTTCCCGGGCAGCGCGTGGCCTTCGGCACCTCGGGACATCGCGGCTCGTCGCTCACCGCGAGCTTCAACGAGGCGCATATCCTCGCGGTGACCCAGGCCATCTGCCTCTACCGGAAGGCGCAGGGGATCGATGGGCCGCTCTTCCTTGGGGGGGACACCCATGCGCTGACCGAGCCCGCACGCGCGAGCGCGCTCGAGGTGCTCGCCGCGAACGGCGTCGACGTGATGCTCGACCGCGACGGCGGCCCGACGCCGACGCCGGTCATCTCGAAGGCGATCCTCGACCACAACCGCGGCGGCAAGGCCGGCACCGCCGACGGCATCGTCATCACGCCTTCGCATAACCCGCCCGATTCGGGCGGCTTCAAGTACGATCCGCCATCGGGCGGCCCGGCGGACACCGAGGTCACGAGGTGGATCGAGGACAGGGCCAACCAGTTCCTCGCCGCGGGGCTCGCCGGCGTGACGCGCATCCCGTACGAGCGCGCGCGGCGCGCGCCGACCATGCACCGCTTCGCGTACGTCGACGACTATGTCGACGGGCTCGGGGCCGTCATCGACATGGCGCCGCTCCGCGGCAGCTCGCTCAGGATCGGCGTCGATCCGCTCGGGGGCGCCAGCGTCGGGTACTGGGCACCCATCGCCGCGCGGTATGGCTTGCGGCTCGATGTCGTGAACGAGACGGTCGACCCGACGTTTCGGTTCATGACCGTCGACTGGGACGGCAAGATCCGCATGGACCCGTCCTCACCCTATGCCATGGCCGGCCTCATCGGCCTCCGCGATCGCTTCGATCTCGCCTTTGCCGCTGACCCCGACGCCGACCGCCACGGTATCGTGACCCGGAGCGCCGGGCTCCTCAATCCGAACCATTATCTGGCCGTATGCATCGCGTATCTGTTCCGCCACCGGCCGGGCTGGCGCGCGGATGCGGCGGTGGGCAAGACCATCGTGAGCAGCAGCATGATCGATCGTGTCGCTGCCCACGTCGGCCGGACGCTCGTCGAGGTGCCCGTCGGCTTCAAATACTTCGTGAGCGGGCTGCTCGACGGGTCCCTGGGCTTTGGCGGCGAGGAGAGCGCGGGCGCGTGCTTCCTGCGCCTCGACGGAACGGCGTGGGTGACCGACAAGGACGGGCTCCTGCTGGGGCTGCTCGCGGCGGAGATGACGGCGAAGACGGGGCGCGATCCGGGCGAGCTGTATCAGGACCTCACGCGCGAGCTGGGCGACCCGATCTACGAGCGCATCGACGCCGCGGCGACGCCCGATGAAAAAGCGGCCCTCGCACGGCTCACGGCGAAGAACCTCACGCTGAAGGAGCTGGCCGGGGACCCGGTGACCGCCGTTCTCACCACCGCGCCCGGTGACGGTCAGCCCATCGGCGGGGTCAAGGTCACCACCGAGCACGGCTGGTTCGCGGCGCGCCCCTCCGGAACCGAGGCGGTGTACAAGCTCTACGCCGAGAGCTTCAGGGGCCCGGAGCACCTGCGGCGCATCCAGGAGGAGGCCCAGGCGATCATCCAGCGCGCATTCGCTGCTCGGTGACCCGCCCGCTCCTCAGCGCCCGCGCGTGTCGCGCGTGCTCCACCGGATCGCGAGGATCACCGGCAGGAGACCGGCGCCGACGATGGCGAGCGCGGGGACGGCGGCCTCGTGCCACAGCGCCTCGGACGTCCGCTCCCACACCTCGACGGACAGCGTGTTGAACCCGAAGGGGCGCAGGAGGAGTGTCGCGGGCATTTCCTTCATGGTCTCGACGAAGACGAGAATGAGGGCGGTGGCGAGGCCGCCGCGGATCATCGGCACGTGCACGCGGCGGAGCACGCCGCCCGCGCGCGCGCCGAGGGACCGGGCGGCGTCGTCGAGGATCGGGGAGATTCGCGTGAGGCTCGCGTCCACCGTCTGCAGGCTCACGGCGAGGAAGCGCACGACGTAGGCGCCGACGAGGCCGATCACCGAACCGGTGACAAAGAGCCCTACCGGTCGGCCGAGGACGCGCTCGAGCAGGGCGCCCGCGCCGTGGTCCACCCAGGCGAGCGGCAATAGGACGCCCACCGCAATGACGGAACCGGGTAGCGCGTAGCCCATGGATGCGAACTGCCCCGCGACCTGGACGGCCCGGGTGGGGTGTAGTCGGCCCGCATAGGCCAGGACCACGGCGAAGACGCAGGCGGCCGCCGCGGCGAGGGCGGCCAAGGATAGCGTATTGGCGAGGAGCACGGGGAAGTCGCGCGAGACGCGGCCCTCGCGCACCGCCTCGATCCCCCACCAGGCGAGCTGGCCCACGGGCAGCAGGAAGGCCAGCGTGAGGACGGCGGCGCACGTCGCGGTGGCCATCCACGCGCGCCAGCCGGCGAGCGGCAGCGGCATGGTCGCAGGGCCACGCCTCATGCCTTGCGTGAAGCGCTGCCGGCCGCGCGACGACCGCTCGAGGAGCATCAGCGCGAAGGCGAAGAGCAGCAGCACGCTGGCGAGCTGGGTCGCCGCGACCCGCTCGAACATCCCGTACCAGACGCGGTAGATCGCCTCGGTGTAGGTGCGGTACCCGAAGGTCGCCACGGTCCCGAAGTCGGCGAGGGCTTCCATCATCGCCAGCGCCGCGCCGGCGACGAGCGACGGCCGGGCGAGCGGGAGCGTCACGCGGAGGAATGCGACGACGCGCGAGCGGCCGAGGCTTCGCGCGGTTTCCAGCGTCGCCCCGCCTTGCGCGCGGAACGCGGCGCGGGCGAGGAGATAGACGTAGGGGTAGTAGACGAGGACCATCATCAGGGTGACGCCGCCGTACGAGCGGATCTCGGGCAGGCGCAGGCTCTCGCCGAAGGCGCGGCGGAGCGCGGTCTGTACCGGACCCGCGAAGTCGAAGAGGCCGAGGGAGGCGAAGCCGATGACGTAGGCGGGCATGGCGAGCGGCAGGATCAGCGCCCACTCGAGCACTGTGCGGCCGGGGAACCGATGATGGACGACGAGCCAGGCGAGAGCGGTGCCGAGCACCAGGGTGCCTGCCCCCACGCCGGCGAGAAGCCGCACCGTATTCCAGGTGAGCTCGACGAGCTGGGTGCGCCAGAGGTGAACCCAGATCTCGACGGCGGGGCTCGTGAGGGAGGAGAGAACGGCGAGAATGGGGATGGCGACGAGGGCGGCGATGCCGACCGCCCCGACGACCCACGGAGACACCGACGCCGGCCGCGCGGTGAAGACGCGGCCGGCGTCGGAGGCCTGGGGCATCCGGGCTGTTACTTGTAACCCGCGCGATCGGCGAGGCGCGTGGCCGCCGCCTGAAATTCTCCCGCCGCGGCGATATTGATGTCGTCCTGCTTGAACTTGCCCCACTTGGCGAGGACGGGATTGACCGCCGCCTGCGGGTTCGCCGGGTACTCGAAGGCGTGATCGGCGAACATCTGCTGGGCCTCGGGCGTGGTCAGGAACTCGATGAGCTTGATCGCGTTGGCGCGGTTCTTCGCGTGCGCCGTGACGCCGGCGCCGGAGATATTGATGTGCGTCCCCGTCGTCTGCTGATTGGCCCAGAAGGGCGCCACGGCGAAGGCGGGGTCCTTGGCCACGATGCGCGCGAGGTAGTAGGTATTGGTGACTCCCACGTCGCACTGTCCCGCCGCGATCGACTCGAGGATCTTGGTGTCGCCATTGATGAGAATGGGCTCATTGGCGGCCCACGTCTTCATGATCGCCTCGGTCTTCGCTTCGCCCTGGCGCTTGATCATCGTCGCCACGAACGACTGGTTGTAGATATAGCTCGAGGTTCGCAGGCAGAGGCGGCCTTTCCACTTCGGATCGCCGAGCGCGTCGTAGGTCGACAGCTCCTCGGGCTTCACCTTCTTGGTGTTGTACATGATGGTCCGCGCCCGCACGGTGAGACCGGCCCACCGGTTCTCGGGATCGCGCAGGTGGGCGGGGATATTCGCCACGATCTCCGGCGAGTCCACGCGGCTGAGGAGTCCGGCGCGCGCGGCATTCCACAGGTTGCCCGCATCGACGCTGATGAGGACGTCGGCGGGTGTCTTGTCGCCCTCTGCCTTCAGACGCTCGAAGAGCTCCGAAGTATTGCCGCCGAAGGTCTTCACCTGGATGCCCGTCTTCTTGGTGAACGCGTCGAAGACCAGCTCGGGCCCGTACTGGGAGGAACGGGCCGAGTACACCACGACTTCCTGAGCTTCGCCCGAGACCACGCCCAGCCCAAGCACCAGCCCGAATGCGATCATTCGACTCAGCAGCGTGATGACGCGCATGCCCACTCCTCCTCAACGCATTGGAATCCGGACCCGCTCCGAAGGGCGGGCGGCGAAGCTCGGTTAGGCTAACCTAACGACTAGAGGGTGTCAATCCTAAACAGGCAGGCCTAAACAGGCAGGCCCAATGAGGCCGGGGCTGGGTGCGGGTCAGCGGGAGGCGGACTTGGCGCGTGCGTCCTTCACGAGGGCGGCCACGCGCTGGTGATCTTCCCCGTCGGGGACGAGGGCGAGAAAGCGCTCCCAGGCCTCGATCGCGCCGGAATAGTCGTGCTTGACCTCGTAGAGCACCTGGCCCCGATAGAGGTACCCGGGCGCGTAGTTCGAATCGATGGCGTGAGCCTTGTCGAAGGCCTCGAGCGCGGCGTCGGCGTGACCCCCGATCGCCACGATCAATCCGAGATGGGTCATCGCATCGACGTTGCGCGGGTCGCGCTTGAGCACGGCCTGGTAGGCGGCGATCGCCTCGGAGTACCGCTGAGCGGCCAGGCTCGCGCGCGCCGCGCGGAGCATCCCGGCCAGCATCTCGGGCGGGATCGGCTTGCCGGGCTCGATGCCGGCCACGGGCGGCATCGTGCCACCCGGCTCGGGCACCGCGGGGACGGGGATGCGGCTGCCGGGGGGGATCACGGTCTGATCCGGCTCGGTGAAGCGCCCGGCATTGAGGCCGATCACCACGCCGAAGACGACGAGGACCAGGGCGCCGCCGACGATCGCCACCGGGTGGCGCAGGAGGCCCCGGCCGACCGGGGGCGCGGGCGCGACGGGGGCCGCGGGCTCGCGCGCGGGAGATGCTGGGCCGAGCGCATCGAGCGCGCCGAGGATCTCCGCCGCGCGGCCCTCGTAGCGCGCGCGCAGCGCCTCGTAGTCGTCGTCGGACAGATGGCCGGCTTCGTGGTCGAAGGCGAGCTCGCGGAGCGCGCGATAGACCGACGTCTTCTCCTCGCCGAGCTCGAGCGCGGCATCCCCCGGGGCGATCCCGCGGGCGGCATTGCCCTCGCCCCGGCCCGTCACGAGCGGCCAGAGCACGAAGGCGAGGGCCGGGACGACGACCAGCGCGATGGCGACGCCCTGGGCCGCGCTCACCGGTTCATCTCGTTCATCTCGCGGTGGATGCGCGCTCTCATCGCCTCGTCCACGGCTACGCCGGGTGCGGTCGCCCCGCCCGCCGGTCGCCGCGTCCAGCGGCGCACGAGGAGCGCCAGCACGACAAGCCCGGCGGCGAGCCCCGCGAACGGCACGATCCAGACGAGCAGGTTGAAGCCCTGGCGAGGCGGGGCGAGGAGGATCCAGAGCCCGTACTTGTCGACGAAGTAGGCTTTGACCTGTTCCGGCGTATCACCCGCGGCGAGCCGCTCGCGGATGATCCCGCGCATCTGGTTCGCCGTTTCCGACGGGGAGTCGGCGACGGATAGGCTCTGGCAGACCACGCAACGCAGATCCGCCCCGATCGCGCGCACGGTGTTCTCGTCGACGGGCGCGGCCGCTACCGCGCAGACGAGCAGGCCGAGGAGGCCGGCAGTGGCGAGGGCGCGCGCACACCCGGGGGGAATCACGCCGGCTCCGCGAGGAGCGCATCGACGTTCCTCTTGAGTACCTCGTCCGTGATCGCGCCCACGTGCTTGAAGCGAATGCGCCCGGCGCGGTCGATGAAGAACGTCTCGGGCACGCCGTAGACGCCGTAGTCGACCGACACGCGTCCCGCGGGGTCGGGCGCATTCGGGAAGGTGTGGCCGAACTCGGCGAGGAACTTCTTGGCGGGCTCCTCCTTGTCCTGGATGTTGACGCCGATGAGCGCCACCCCGCGGTCCTTGTAGGCGAGCCAGCCGCGCTCGAGTGCGGGGGCTTCCTCGTAGCAGCTCGGGACGCACCACGAGGCCCAGAAGTTCACGACGACGACCCGGCCGCGTAGGGCCTCGAGCGAGAGGCTTTCGCCGTCGAAGGCTCGCAGCGAAAACGGCGCCGCCGGCTTGCCGATGAGCGGCGAGGGCACGTCGCGCGGATTGGTCCGGAAGCCATAGGCGAGCAGGATCAGCACCGGCAGCACAGCCAGCGGAATCAGCCAGCGGCCCGCGTGACGAGGGAAGCTCACGCCGGCCTCCGCCGGTCCGGCAGGATGGCGAGCGCCGCGCCCAGGGTCAGGATGAGCCCACCGATCCAGAGCCACGACACCATGCGGTTGACCTGCACCTTGATCGTGGCGTGCGAGCCGTCGCGGGCGAAGTCCCCCAGGACGACGTACAGGTCCTCGATCAGCCCGAGCCGGTAGTCGACATAGGCGATGGGGGTCTGCTCCTGGGGATAGAACTTCTTGGCCGGGGCGAGGACGGCCAGCGAATCGCGGCCATTCGCCACGGTGAACGTGCCGGTGACCTTGAAGTGGTTCGATTCCTCCGAGGCGGCCAGCCGGTCGAACCGGACCCGGTACCCCGCGAGCTCCACGCTCTGGCCGGGCTCGAGCGTCGTCTCCGTCTGCACCGACCACGCCTGAGAGCCCGCGACGCCGAGGGCCACGACGAGAATGCCCAGGTGCACGACGAAGCCCCCGTAGCGGCGGTTCTGGTTCAGGAGGAGGCCGCCGGCCGCGGAGAGCCATCCGGGCGCGGTGCGCCGGCGGGCGCGGACGGCGCGGAAGAAGTCGAGCGCGATGGTGACGGTGACGAAGGCCACGAGCGCCATGCACAGGAGGACCAGGGCGTTGCCGATCCCGAGGAGCCGCAGCACCCCCGCGGCGACGATGCCCACGATGACCGGCTTCAGGAAGTTCCGGCGCAGGTTGTCGGCAGAGGCGCGGCGCCAGGCGATCAGCGGCCCCACGCCCATCAGGAAGAGCAAGGCGAGGAACACAGGGATGTTGACCAGGTTGAAGAAGGGCGCGCCGACGCTCACCTTGACGCCGCGCACCGCTTCGGACAGGAGCGGAAAGACAGTGCCGAAGAACACGGTGAAGGTGGCGGCGAGGAGCAGCACGTTGTTGAGCAAGAAGGCCGACTCGCGCGAAACCGCGGAGTCGAGCTGGGTCTGTCCGCGCAAGCGGTCGAAGCGCCACGCGAGCAGGGAGAACGAGCCCAGCAGCACGAGGGCGAGGAAGGCCAGGAAGAACTGGCCGACCGAGCCCTGACTGAAGGCGTGGACCGATCCGATGATGCCCGAGCGGGTCAGGAACGTGCCGAACAGCGTGAGGCCGAAGGTCAGGATGATCAGGGTGAGATTCCAGAGCTTGAGCATCCGCCGCCGCTCCTGGATCATCACCGAGTGCAGGAGCGCCGTGGCGGTGAGCCAGGGCATGAAGGCCGCGTTCTCGACGGGGTCCCACGCCCAGTACCCGCCCCAGCCGAGGACGTGGTAGCTCCACCAGCCGCCGATCAGCAGTCCGAGCGACAGGAAGTACCACGCGATGATGGTCCAGCGGCGCGTGATCGTGATCCACTCGTCGCCCGTGCGCCCGCTGATCAATGCGGCCATGGCGAAGGCGAAGGGCACCGTGAAGCCGGTGAAGCCCAGGTAGAGCGCCACGGGATGCGTGATCATCCCCGAGTCCTCGAGGAGCGGGTTGAGCCCGCGCCCGTCGGGCGGGATGGGGGTCAGCCGCGCGAAGGGCGGCGCGGGAATGGTCATCACGAGGAAGAAGAACGCCGCGATGCCGAGCATCACCGCGAGTACCCAGGGGTAGAACTCGGGCTGGCGGCGCCGATACTGTGCGACGACGATCAGGGTGTACACCGAGAGCATCCACGCCCACAGGATGATGGAGCCCTCGAGCGCGCCCCACAGCGCGGTGATGCGGTAGTAGAACGGCGTGCCGCGATTGGTATTGCTCGCGACGTACCGAATGGAGAAGTCGAAGGTCAGGAAGGCGTAGACGAGGAGCAGGATGCAGCAGGTGGTGAGGACGAAGACGCCGATGGCGGCGCGCTCCGAGGAGCGCCGCAGGGCGAGTCGTCCGCTGGCCGCGCCGACGGCGGAGACAGAGCAGCCGTAAACGGCGAGAGCCAGCGCGGCCACCGTGAGCGCATAGCCGAGCTCCGGTGCGTGGGTCATTGGAACGTGCTCAGGATGGTCATGCGCTCACCGAGCGCCGTCGCCGCGGAGGGTCTTCATGAGCTCCTTGTACCCGGCCTGGTCCGGATCGTGGGGGGCCTTGTACTCTTCGGAGTGCTTGGCCATGATCAGCGAGGACCGGAAGTAGCCGTCGCCGCTCCAGGTGCCCTCGACCACCGCTCCGCGTCCCTCGGCGAACAGGTCGGGTGGCGCGCCCTTGTGCTTGACGGCGATGGTGCCCTGGCCATCGGACAGGACGAAGTCGAGGTCGACGGTCTTCGGATTCCATTTGAGCGTG
>Ga0105248_10009599_pt1 | contig 10652 bp, 10 predicted proteins | sample KBSS34metaG_FD_81524 | JGI IMG/M metagenome (GOLD analysis project Ga0105248, IMG submission 81524) | Switchgrass rhizosphere microbial communities from Kellogg Biological Station, Michigan, USA - KBS S3-4 metaG | ecosystem: Host-associated > Plants > Roots > Rhizosphere > Soil | place... | reverse complement strand
GTGTCGACCATGACGGAACCGCGCCAGAGTCGCCCGATCATGACGTTACCTTCATGATCGGCGCCCCGAGAGCGCCGGCGGAGGGAGGCCGTCAAGCAGAGGGAGGCCGTCAAGAGGGCTTGTGCGCGCGGAAGATCGCGGTGCCGGGGAAGAGACGGCCGCGCAGCGGGCTCCACTGGCCCCACACCTGCTCGTGGCCCTCCGGCCACTCCGGCTCGACGAGGTCGTCCAGCACGAAGCCGGCCCCGACCAGTTCGCGGATCCGATCGCCGAGCGTGCGGTGCTGCTCCAGGTAGGTCGCCTCGCCGGAGTCGGCGAACTCCACGTACGGGCGGCGGTCGAAGTAGGAGTGCACCGCGACCAGGCCGTCGGAGCCCGGATCGTCGAGGAAGACCCAGCGCATCGGGTGGGTGGCCGAGAAGACCCAGCGACCGCCGGGCCGCAGCACCCGGAAGACCTCGCGCATCACGGTCGCCGAGTCGTCCACGAACGGCACCGCCCCGAACGCGGTGAACGCGATGTCGAACGACGCGGAAGCGAACGGCAGGGCCAGCGCGTCGGCCTGCACCAGCGGCACCGTGACCCGGCTGCGCTGCCCACCGGCCGCGGCGTGACGCAGCATCCCGCCCGACAGGTCGAGCGCCACCGCGGAGGCGCCCTGGGTGGCGAGCCAGCGCGAGGACGAAGCCGCCCCGCAACCGACCTCGAGCACCCGCTTGCCCTCGACCGGGCCCAACAACGAGGCGTCGGCCTCCCGCAGCCCCTCGGGGCACCAGCACAGGTCGACGTCGCCCAGAAACGCGCCGTGCTCGGCCTGGTACTCGTCGGCGTCCTGGTCCCACCAGCCCCGCGAGGCGCGCCGACTCTCGTCGGCCGACAGGTCACGGCGGGCAGGGGTCGCGGTCATCGGGATACCGTACGGCAGGGTCGGCCGTGGTCCACTCCGGACAGTGCCGACACCGATGTGATCTTCGCTGGGCGACGGTGAAGCGCTCTACCGGGCACAAGAGGGCCACTGGTACGGGAGAAACTTCCGGGAAAATCTGGGACAGGGGAACAGAACGGGAGAGAAGGTTACCGGGAGGGTTGGACCGGTCGCTAAGCGGCAGAGTAAGCTTCTCGATGCACTCGTGGGCCGCGACCTCAGTAGGGAGCAGGTTCGCGGTCGTCGTACATAATCCGGTTTTTGATCATCAACGGGAGTGTGCGCGGCGACGGGCCCGCGGGAGCGCCCAGGTCATCACGACACCCATCCACCGGAGCTACTGCCCACATGACGAGCAGCATCGAGGCCACCTCGAGCGCACCCAAGGTCGCCGTCGACGACATCGGGTCTGAGGAAGCGTTCCTCGCCGCGATCGACGAGACCATCAAGTACTTCAACGACGGCGACATTGTCGAAGGCACCGTCGTCAAGGTCGACCGGGACGAGGTCCTGCTCGACATCGGCTACAAGACCGAGGGCGTCATCCCCTCGCGCGAGTTGTCGATCAAACACGACGTAGACCCGTCCGAGGTCGTCTCCGTGGGCGACCACGTCGAGGCCCTGGTTCTCCAGAAGGAGGACAAGGAGGGTCGCCTGATCCTGTCGAAGAAGCGGGCGCAGTACGAGCGCGCGTGGGGCACGATCGAGAAGATCAAGGAAGACGACGGCGTCGTCCGTGGCTCGGTCATCGAGGTGGTCAAGGGTGGTCTGATCATCGACATCGGGCTGCGCGGCTTCCTGCCCGCTTCGCTGGTGGAGATGCGGCGTGTGCGCGACCTTCAGCCCTACGTCGGGCGGGAGCTCGAGGCGAAGATCATCGAGCTGGACAAGAACCGCAACAACGTGGTCCTGTCCCGCCGGGCCTACCTCGAGCAGACCCAGTCCGAGGTGCGCAGCGAGTTCCTCAACAAGCTCGCCAAGGGCCAGGTCCGCAAGGGCGTGGTGTCCAGCATCGTGAACTTCGGCGCCTTCGTCGACCTCGGCGGGGTGGACGGCCTCGTGCACGTCTCCGAGCTGTCCTGGAAGCACATCGACCACCCGTCCGAGGTGGTGGAGGTCGGCCAGGAGGTCGAGGTCGAGGTGCTCGACGTCGACCTGGACCGCGAGCGCGTCTCCCTGTCGCTGAAGGCGACGCAGGAGGACCCGTGGCGGCAGTTCGCCCGGACCCACGCGATCCAGCAGATCGTCCCCGGCAAGGTCACCAAGCTGGTGCCGTTCGGCGCCTTCGTCCGGGTGGACGACGGCATCGAGGGCCTGGTCCACATCTCCGAGCTGGCTGAGCGCCACGTGGAGATCCCGGAGCAGGTCGTCCAGGTCGGCTCGGATGTCATGGTCAAGGTCATCGACATCGACCTGGAGCGGCGGCGGATCTCGCTCTCGCTCAAGCAGGCCAACGAGGGCTTCGTCGAGGGCGAGGAGCACTTCGACCCGACCCTCTACGGCATGGCGGCCACCTACGACGCCGAGGGCAACTACGTCTACCCGGATGGCTTCGACCCGGAGACGGGCGAGTGGCTCGAGGGGTTCGAGAAGCAGCGTGAGGCGTGGGAGAAGCAGTACGCCGACGCCCGGCAGCGCTGGGAGGCCCACACCAAGCAGGTCCAGACGGCTCGCGCCGCGGACTCGGAGGCACCGGCCGCACCGGCCGCCAACGGGGCTCCCGCCTCGCAGGGCGCCCAGCCGGCCAAGGCGGAGGAGCCGCAGGGCACCCTCGCCACCGACGAGGCCCTCGCGGCCCTGAAGGAGAAGCTGGCCGGCGGCAAGAGCTGACCAAGCGGTACGTACGGAGTACGCGAGGCCTGACCCGGTGTACGGGTCGGGCCTCGCGGCCCTTTCAGCCCCGGCTCATTCGATCTCGGTGGTGACGATCGCTACATACGCGAGCACCGCGACGGTGTTCGGATCTGGGTTGGCGTACATCGTGAAGCCGGCAGCGCCATTGGTGCTGGTGAGCCGCGCCGGCTGTGGGTTCGCGCAGTCCAGCACAACCGGCGGGCCGGCGATCGACTCGCCGTTCTGGCCTTGGATCCACACCCGCGTCGTACCGGTGCCCACGCAGACCAGGTCGACGTTCATCGTCCCCGGCATCCGCTGCCCGAACACATCGAACGCGACCTCCCCCCGCCGGTAGTCGGAACCGATCAGCTCGATCATGGCCACTCCGGCCTGGCCCGTCGGGACGAGCGCGCGCTGCGCGTCGGCGTACAGGCGCTGCGGGGCCGACGCCTCCGGGCGGTTGTCGGGTTGCGGCGGCGGGGCGAAGGTCGGCGGAAGCTTGGCCGGACTGGTCGTCGTCCGCGATGCGTTGGTCGTCGGTGGCGCGGCCGCTGGCTCCGCGGCACCGTCCGGGCGGGTGGCGACGAAGACCGCCGCGGCGGCGAGCAGCGCCCCGGCCGCGACCGGCCCGGCCCACCGCAGCCGGGCGCCCCGGCGCTCCAGCCCGTTCGTGATGATGTCCGGTTCCGACTCCATGTGCGGGTGAGGTTAGCTCAGCCCCGCCACGGGCGCGGTCCCGTTCGCGGGTGCCAGACTGTCCCCATGCTGCTGATCGGCCTCACGGGTGGGATCGGATCCGGCAAGTCGGCGGTCGCGACCAGGCTGGCCGAGCTGGGCGCGATCGTCATCGACGCGGACGCGATCGCCCGCGAGGTTGTCGAACCCGGGACGGACGGCCTCGTCCAGGTCGTCGCCGAGTTCGGGCCGGACGTGCTCACCGCGACCGGGGAGCTGGACAGGGCGGCGCTGGGCCGTCTCGTCTTCGCCGACCCGCAGCGACGCCAGGCGCTCGAGCGGATCATCCACCCCAGGGTCCGGGCCAGGTCGGCCGAGATCGTCTCGACCGCTCCGGACGACGCGGTCGTGGTCAACGACATTCCGCTGCTGGTCGAGACCGGGCAGGCGAAGAACTTTCCGCTGGTGGTCGTCGTGCTGGCCGCGGAGGACGTGCGCGTCGCCCGCCTGGTGCGCGACCGTGGCATGACCGAGGACGACGCCAGGGCGCGGATCGCCGCCCAGGCCACCGACGAGCAGCGGCGTGAGGTCGCGGACATCGTCATCGTCAACGACGGCACGCTGGATGACCTGCGCGTCGCCGTCGACGCCGCGTGGTGGGACACCATCCGCACCCGCGTCACATCCTGAGCCGGGTGGTCGTCACGGACCCCCGTTGACGCTTCCGCAACGACCACCCGGGCCAAGGACCGGGATCGCCAGGGAAAGCGTCGCGCATCGCGTGATACACGCTCCCATACATGAGTCACGAAGGGGCCGCTCGCGGCCGGCCGTGATCGCTGGCGTCGCACTGAAGCGCGCCGCGATCTCGCTCGGTGAGCCCGACGGCCGCTTGCGCGAACCGGGGCTACGAACCGGAGCGCCGGATGCGACCTCGCCGGTGTGGGGGCTCGGTCGGGACCGGGCGGGCCGCCGCGAGCGGCCTACGGGTCATATGGTATTGCGGTCGCGTTACCCGCACAATCGACATTGCGTGTACCCATCGACCACGCTCAGTGCTTCTCGCTGTGGCTCTTCTTCCGCTCCGCCGGCGTCGCGAAAGTGTCGGACGGCCGGCGTAGGTTTGGACCGTGAGCCTGGACATCCCGCGCCTGGACGGCACCTTCGCGGTGGTGAGCGACTACCAGCCCTCCGGCGACCAGCCGACCGCCATCGAGGACTTGGCCCTGCGTGTGCGCAAGGGCAACCGGCACGTGGTGCTGCTCGGCGCGACCGGCACCGGCAAGAGCGCGACCACCGCCTGGCTCATCGAGCGGCTGCAGCGACCCGCGCTGGTGCTCGCGCCCAACAAGACGCTCGCGGCCCAGCTGGCCAAGGAGTTCCGCGAGTTGCTGCCCAACAACGCCGTTGAGTACTTCGTGTCCTACTACGACTACTACCAGCCCGAGGCGTACATCCCGCAGACCGACACCTACATCGAGAAGGACTCCTCGATCAACGAGGAGGTGGAGCGGCTGCGGCACTCGGCTACCATGTCGCTGCTGACCCGGCGAGACGTGGTCGTGGTCGCCACCGTGTCCGCGATCTACGGTCTGGGTACTCCGTCGGAGTATCTGGAGCGGTCGGTGAAGCTGCAGGTCGGCGCCGAGATCGAGCGGGACAAGCTACTGCGGCGCTTGGTCGACATCCAGTACACGCGCAACGACATGGCCTTCTCCCGGGGCACGTTCCGGGTCCGGGGCGACACCCTCGAGATCATCCCGGCGTACGAGGAGCTGGCGGTCCGGGTCGAGATGTTCGGCGACGAGGTCGACAAGCTGTACTACCTGCATCCGCTCACCGGTGACGTGGTGCGCGAGGTGGACCAGCTGCTCATCTTCCCGGCGACGCACTACGCGGCCGGGCCGGAGCGGATGGAGCGGGCCCTGCGCGGCATCGAGGCCGAGCTGGAGGCTCGCCTGGCCGAGCTGGACCGGCAGGGCAAGCTGCTGGAGGCGCAGCGGTTGCGGATGCGCACGACGTACGACATCGAGATGATGCGCCAGGTCGGCTTCTGTTCGGGGATCGAGAACTACTCGATGCACATCGACGGGCGCGACTACGGCAGCCCGCCGCACTGCCTGCTCGACTACTTCCCGGACGACTTCCTCACCGTCATCGACGAGTCACACGTGACCGTGCCGCAGATCGGTGGCATGTACGAGGGGGACGCGTCGCGCAAGCGGACGCTGATCGAGCACGGGTTCCGCCTGCCCTCGGCGGCGGACAACCGGCCGCTGCGGTTCGACGAGTTCGAGGAGCGGGTGGGCCAGACCGTCTACCTGTCGGCCACGCCGGGACCGTGGGAGCTGGAGAAGGTCAAGAACGAGGTGGTGGAGCAGGTCATCCGCCCGACCAACCTGGTCGACCCCGAGGTCGTGGTCAAGCCGACCAAGGGCCAGATCGACGACCTGATGCACGAGATCCGGCAGCGGACCGACCGCGACGAGCGGGTGCTGGTCACCACGCTGACCAAGAAGATGGCCGAGGACCTCACCGACTACCTGTTGGAGCACGGCATCCGGGTGCGGTACCTGCACTCCGAAGTGGACACTCTTCGCAGGGTCGAGCTGCTGCGGGAGCTGCGCAAGGGCGACTACGACGTGCTGGTCGGGATCAACCTGCTGCGGGAGGGTCTTGACCTGCCCGAGGTGTCGCTGGTGTCCATCCTGGACGCGGACAAGGAAGGCTTCCTGCGCTCGGGGCGGTCCCTGATCCAGACCATCGGCCGGGCGGCCCGAAACGTCTCCGGCGAGGTCCACATGTACGCCGACAAGATCACGCCGTCGATGGCGGCCGCGATCGAGGAGACCAACCGGCGCCGGGCGAAGCAGGTCGCGTACAACGAGGCGAACGGGGTCGACCCGCAGCCACTGCGTAAGAAGCTGGGCGACATCCTCGACGACATCTACCGCGAGGCGGACGACGCCGAGGCCGTGGTGGGTGGCAGCGGCCGGCAGATGTCGCGCGGCAAGGCGCCGGTGAAGGAGACCCGCAGCCGGGTCAGCCGCGCGGTGACAGCGTCGACCGAGGGGATGGCGCGGGCCGAGCTGGCGAAGCTCATCCAGGAGCTGACCGAGCAGATGCTGGGCGCGGCCCGGGAGCTGCAGTTCGAGCTGGCCGCGCGGATCCGGGACGAGATCTCCGAGCTGAAGAAGGAGATCCGTCAGATGGACCTCGCCGGCTCCCGCTAACCCATCCGCTAGCTCCGCCGCACCGGCGATGCTCTCCATGATCCCGGTGGTTTAGGCCTGCTATATAGCCGGCCCAGAACGCCGGGACCATGGACTGCGGCGGGAAGCGTCAGGGCGCTGCGGCGAGGGCGGCGTCGTCCGCGGTGAAGTCGGGGGAGGCGTCCGAGGGCGGGTTCGCCAGGTGCCACGCCACGGACTCGGCTACCCGCTGGGCGGGATCGGCCGGCTGCCACCCCAGCACCGCGGTCGCCCGGCTTGTCGTGAAGACCAGTTGCTGGGCCACCGCCTTGGTGATCCACATGTCCTCCGGCAGCGCGGCGTCGGGCACCGTCACCAGCTCGGCCGAACTCCCGGTGGCGGCCAGGATCTGCCCGGCCCAGCCCTGGACGCTGCGCGTGGTCGGCTCGTTGACGTTGAACACCTCGCTCGCCGCGAGTGGGTTGCCGATCGTGGCGAGCACGGCGGAGGAGACGTCGGCGACGTGGCAGCGGGACCACAGGAACGTGCCGGCGCCGAAGGGGATCCGGTCCCGGCCGGCCCGGACCCGGCGCAGGATGAACTCCTCCCGCCGCTGGCGGTCGTGCTCACCGTAGATCATCGCGAGCCGCAGAACCGTGCCGCCACGGTCCAGATAGGACGGTTCCACGTCGAGCTTCTCGTACCCGACGTGCTCGCCCCGGGCCTCGCCGTACAGGAAGCGGGCCGGCCGGACCGGCGACGCCTCGGACAGCGGCAGCGGCTCACCCTCGCTGTCATTGATCACGTGATAGAACGCCTGGTAAACGTCCATACTGGACAGAAGGATCAGCTGGGCGTCCGGGAGGTGCGGCAGAACCGCGTCGGCGTCGGCCTGCGACATGCACAGCGTGTCCACGATCGCGGTCGGCTCGAACGCCTTCACGTCGTCGGCGACGGATGCGTAGTCGGCCCGGGACGCGTGGATATGCCGGCAGAGCGGCAGATCCGGCGGCTCGGTGCTGCCACGGTGGACGACCAGGACCTCGTCACCTCGGGCCACCAGATCGGACACGATACGGCGCCCGATGAACCGGGTCCCGCCGAGCACGGCTATCCGCATCACGCAACACCAACAGGCCAGCCCTCGAAAGGGCAACCCCGTTTCGCGGCGGGCGTAAGGCGCGGCGGGCGTAAGGCGCGCCGGGCGCGAGGCGCGGACGTAAGCGCTGCGGGCGCGAGGAGGCGGCGGCTCAGCGCACGCCGAGCAGGTCCACCACGAAGATGAGCGTCTCACCCGGCTTGATGACGTTGCCGGCGCCGCGGTCGCCGTACCCGAGCCGGGCCGGGATGGTGAGGCGCCGGCGCCCGCCGACCCGCATGCCGGCCACGCCCTGTTCCCAGCCGGCGATCACGTGACCCGCGCCGAGCGGGAACTCGAACGGCTCGTTGCGGCTCCACGACGAGTCGAACTCCTTGCCGGTCGAGTGCGCGACCCCGACGTACTGCACCGAAACCTGCTGACCGGGCGTGGCTTCGGGGCCGTCGCCGATGGTGATGTCGGTGATCTCCAGGTCGGTCGGCGCGGCGCCGGCGGGTACTTCGACAGTGGGCTTGCTGAGCGTCATACCGGTGATCGTAGATCATGGCCGGAGGCCAGTCGGGCGTCACCGCCGCAAGAGTGTCGTCCCAGGCGTTGCCGCGCAGCTCGGACCACCTTGACGGGGCACGCCCGAACTGGTTGTCCACCACGCACAGCCACGACAACGCATTCGGCCCCTTCGATGGCGCTGAACCCGCTGCCGTGGCCGATGTATAGGATCGGGCGCATCGCGACGGATCGATCGGACGGAGCGGGACATGGCAGTCATCCGGGTCGTCGCCGTGCTCCTCGCCGCCGCCCTGCTCGGTGGGTGCGGTCACGACGCGCCGTCCGCGAATCCGTCGGCAAGTCCGACCCCGGCCTGGCCGAAGGGCCACAGCTACACCTCGACCGCGGTGACCGACGGCGGACGCGACAAGCCTCTGGTCGCCGGTACGAGCATCGTGGTCCACTTCCGCGACCCGGGGGAGGTGTCGGTGGAGGCGGGGTGCAACGAGCTCACCGTGTCCGGCCGCCTCGACGGGGACCGGATCGTGCCGAAGAACTTTGGCGCGACGGCCAAGGGCTGCTCGGCCGAGCTGCTCGCCCAGGATGCCTGGATCCAGCACTTCTTCACCGACGGCCCGACGTTGCGGTTGGCCGGCACCGTGCTGACCCTGACCGCGGGCGCACTCCAGGTACGGCTGGCCGACAACGCCGACCGCCCGCTGCTCGACACCCGCTGGGTGGTGCTGAAGCGGATCCACAACGGTACGAGCACCGACGTGCCGGTCGGCGTCTCCTACGTGATCTTTTCCAAGACCGGGTTGGTCGGCATCACCGGCTGCTCCGGCCTGGCCGCGAACCTCACCGTCCACGATGGACAGATGACGGTCGAGCCGCTGCACCGCAGCGACGTTCCCTGCGACGGTCCGGTCGCCGAACTGGACGCGGCCATCATGGCGACCCTCACCGGTACGGTCGGGTACCGCATCGCCGGCGCCGATCTCACGCTGTCCGGCCCGGACGGCAACGCGTTGGCCCTGCGGGCGCAGGACGCGGTCGGCCCGACCACGAGCCCGCAATCGACCGAGCTGTCCGGCGCCGGCCCCATGTCCGGCATGAACGGCGGCATGGGCTGACCCGCGGCCCCAGCTCAGCTGTGGGCCGAGCTCAGCGGTCAGGAGTGGGCGAGGAGCCAGGCGGCGATGCGGGCCAGCAGCTCTGGGGTGGCGGCGTTCTCGGCGTGGCCGAAGCCCGGCTCGATCCACAGTTCCTTGGGCTCCGCGGCGGCGGCGTAGAGCGCCTCGCCGTGCTCCACCGGGAAGTAGTGGTCGGCGTCGCCGTGGACGACCAGCAACGGGGTCGGTGCGATCCGGGCGGCCAGCACGTTCGGCGGCTCGGGCACGATCGTCCAGCCGTGTGGCGAGATCCGCGTGCGCAGCGCGACCCGGCTGACCAACCGGCCCAACGGGCGTTCGATGACCCAGTGCACGCGTCGCATGGCCGGGGTGCCCCGGTAGTACCAGCGGCTGGGCCCGCTGACCGCGACCACGGCGCGGACCCCGGAGTGCAGCCCGGCGTGGCGGACCACGACGGAGGCGCCCATCGAGAAGCCGACCGTACTCACGCGGGTGTATCCGAGCTCGCGGGCCCATCCGATGGCCGCCTCGACGTCGAGGACCTCCGCGTCGCCGACCGTGCTGGCGCCCCCGGATGCCCCGTGGCCGCGGAAGTCCAGGCTGACCACGCCGATTCCGGCGTCGGCGAAGACGGAGGCGATCCGGCGCACCGAGGGCCGGCGCCACGACCCGGTGAAGCCGTGCGCGACCACGACCGCGAGGTCAGTGTCCACAAGGGACGGATCGTGGTGGGCCTCGATCGGCGTGCCGTCGGCTGCCCGCAACGTTGCCGTGAGTGTAGGCGTCACGCGGGTACGTCGGTGAAGTGCTCCACCACGGGCGGCGCGGCGAAGTAGGGCCCGATCAGGCCCCGCCACTGCCCGAACCGCTCGGTGGCCCGGAAGTTGTCCTGGTGGGCGTCGACCGAGTCCCACTCGACCAGCAGGACGAACCGCGACGGCGACTCGATGCCGCGGGTCATCCGGATCGTGCGGCAGCCGGGTGTGCCGGCGAGGATGGAGTGCGCTTGCCGGTAGGCGGCTGCGAAGGACTCCTCTTCGCCGGTGGTGACGTCGATCAACGCGACCTCGAGGACCATGACGGCAGCCTGCCATGCGGGGCGCACCGAATCGGGGGAGGGGGTATGCGACGCACCCCCGTGCTGCGCCGCAACCCCACCCGCCCACCCGTTCGCCGGTCATCCGGCCTGATACGTACGTTAGGCGAGCGAACGCGCACTGGACGCGACGGCGACTATAGACGGCGCTTGGTTGCGGGAACCCGCAACTGCCGCCGGGTACACAGGGCTCGACCTGCGGTGATAG
>Ga0105248_10009597_pt1 | contig 10653 bp, 9 predicted proteins | sample KBSS34metaG_FD_81524 | JGI IMG/M metagenome (GOLD analysis project Ga0105248, IMG submission 81524) | Switchgrass rhizosphere microbial communities from Kellogg Biological Station, Michigan, USA - KBS S3-4 metaG | ecosystem: Host-associated > Plants > Roots > Rhizosphere > Soil | place... | reverse complement strand
GGCGGCACCATGTTCGCCGACATGCGCGCGGCCTACGAGGCCTTGCCGGGGGCGAGGAAACAGCTCCTGTCCGGCCTCACCGGCCTGCACGGCCGCAGCACGGGTCCCGCCGGCGAGCGTCTGTATGGCGACGACAAGGGCGTGACCGAGAAGAAGTATCGCGAAGCGCAGTGGCCGGCGGTCACGCGGCATCCGGTCACCGGACGGCCGATTCTCTTCGTCAATCCCATGCACACGCATGGCTTCGTCGGCATGAAGCGGGAGGAGGCCTGGCCGCTGATCGAGGAGCTTGGCGAGCACGCCACCCAGGAGCGCTTCGTCTATTACCACCGCTGGCGCGTCGGCGATGTGCTGATGTGGGACGAGCGGGCGACGATGCACCGCGGCGCCGGCGACTACCGGCCCGACGAGCGCCGCATCATGCTGCGCACGATCGTGTATCCGAGCTGAGGGCGCGGTTCAGGGTATAGGGCGGACGCGCAAGGAGTGAGGCCCCACCGCTGATCTCGAGCGGGTGTTTCACGAGGCCGCCGGACAGGGGGTGGTTGATGTTGCGGTGTGCGACGTTCTGCAACGTTCTGGTGTCTGTCGCGCTGCTTGCCGCCGCCACGGCCGAGGCCCAGCCCGAGAGCGGCGAGCTCCTCAAAGTGGTGGTCGTCAGCCGCCACGGCGTGCGCACACCCCTCGAAACGTTCGACGATCTGAACCGCTGGACGCAGCGCCCGGGCGGGTGGCCTCAGGCCTGGAATCCCACGACGTGGCGCCATCGGTGCCCGGGCGACCTCACTCAGGTCGGTACCGAACTGGCGACCCTTATGGGCGGCTACTATCACAGCCGGCTCGTCGCCGACCGCCTGTTCTCCGCCGCGCGCTGTCCGGAAAGCAAGACTGTCTTCATCCGCGCAGACGTCAACGAACGCACACAGGCCACGGGCGAGGCGATCGCCCAGGGATTCGCGAGGGGCTTCCCGAGCCCATGCCAATTCCCCATCTCGGTCACCGAAAGCGCGACGAACAGCGATCCGTTGTTCCATCCCACCTCGGCGGGCATGGTCTGCCCACTGGGGGCGAGCCAGGCCATGCAAAGCATCGTCGCGCGCCTGCCTCCGGGGGGCTTCGCCGCGCTCGACAAGCTGCATGGCGTCGCCATTGGTGCTATGCAAGACGTGCTGCAGTGCTGCCAGCGCGAGATTTGCGTGCCCAAGGCCAGCAATGTGGTGCGGCCCTGTCGGCTCACTGACCGGCCGACTCGCGTGACGGTTGCTGGCGACAAGGTGAAGATGGAGGGCGCCATCGGCATAGCCTCGACCGCGGCGGAGATCTTCCTGCTCGAATACGCCAACGGCTTGCCCCTGAACGCGGTAGGCTGGGGCGCGATCGACGTCCCGAAAATGGCGAGCTTGCTCACGCTCCACAATCTGCAGTTCGACTACATGCAGCGCACGAAGTACATCGCGAAGCGCCAGGGCTCCATGTTGATGCGCGCGGTGTTGGAGACGCTGCTGGGTGGGCCGTTCTCGGGAACGATGTCGGGCCCGATGCCCCCCGCCGAGGCGAAGTTCGTGGCCTTCGTCGGCCACGACACCAACATCGCCAATCTGGCCGCGCTGCTCGGCACCGACTGGAACGCCAGCGAACAGCTGCCCGACAAGACCGCCCCGGCGGGAGCCCTGGTCTTCGAGCTGCGCGAGCACGCCGGCGCGCGCTATGTCGTCACCTACTATGTTGCCCAGAAGGTCGATCAGTTGCGCCACCGGACTCCGATCGACACCTCGACGCCGCCGCACATCGCCGCGCTGCCCCTGCGCTGCGCCACTCGGCCGGGCGGAAATGCCTGCCCGCTTTCGCAGTTGCCCACGACGCCACCGGACCGCTCATTCCAGGGCATGGTGCAAGGAGCGCTCGAGCCTGGCTGCCTGAAGTAGGCCGGGCGTCCGATTCGCGCATTGGCAGTCCGAGGCGCATTGAGAGCATCCCCAAAGGGAGGTTCGTCCGATGAGCTCACTCGGCAGAGATCAAGACGTTCTGGAATACATACTCGGTCAGCTCAGCTCGGAAACACCGGACGGGTCGACGAGGTGGTGGATTCAAGCTGAGGTACTGGCAAGCGTGGCTGACTTCTGGGCGAATTTCAGGACTGACCCGAACCCGGGCCTCTCGGGCCTGTGTGGCAAGATCCTCGATCAGGCGAAGAGAAACTACCTCTCCGCGATTCGTTCCAAGGATGCAGACCAGCTTTGGTTCGACGACTATGGCTGGTGGGGACTCGCCTTCGCCAAGCTGGCAAAGCTAGGCCAGGACGAGTTGAAGGGCCTTGTTGATTCCACCGAGCTGACAAAGATGGCCGTCGATTGTGCCCAGGCGAATGCCGTGGGAAAAAGCGTTTGGGCTACGGCCACTCCCGAACAGCGGAAAGACCCGGAATTTGCACGGCGAGGACCGCCCGCGGTGGCGGTGCCCGTCCTGTACGGTGACGGGTACGGGGGTCTGTGGAACGCCAACTACCAGATGTTCCAGCACTCCAGTGAGAAGGGTTGGGATACGAGCGTCGTTGCGATCCAGAATACCGTCACCAATGCAAACTACCTGCTGCTGTGCCTGAGCCTCGCGGAGTTGCTTGGTGAGGGAGACGACGCCTGGACTCGCGAAGTCAAATTAGCCGCCCAGTGGTTCCACGCTTGGATCAATCCGGATAAGGCACGCGCATCCGAAGCGACGGTTCCCAAGGGCTACTTGGGTACGAACGGCCTGATACGCGAGCGGGTGCCCTCCATGCCTGCTTTCGGTCCAGACGGCTATTGGGCGGGCGATCAAGGCATCTGGTTGGCCGTGTTGTCACGGCTGTGGGGAAAAGAGTCGGCCCTACGTGAATCGGTCCCGGACTCTCTGACCAGGCTCCTCCAGAACTTGCCTATGGATAGCGATGGCAAGAGACCTCTGAACGATGCCAACCTACCGGCCGCCGCACCAGGCGGCTCCGACCCGACAGACTACGCGACCGGGCGAGAGGTATTGCTTCGCCACCTGACGGAGGCCCTCGTGAGGTTCAAAACGCTCGCAGGCACGGGGGATTCAAACGCAGTGACGATGCTGCGCAACATCAAGGGTTGCCCCCCTCTGGTCCACGTCGGTGCGTGGGGGACCGACCTCAAATGGCCTCCGGTCGGCACATTCGAGTTCTCGGCCGCCGGGGCGCACCTGGCCGTGGTGGTTGCTAACACTGTTATGTCCCGACAGTCATAGATTCGATCGCTGCGCCTCGGCCAAGCGGGAGAATCAGCGGCGTGTTTCCGCCATGCTGGCCGCCTGCGGACCAGGTGGCGCGGTGACGAGGCGCCGGGTCTCCCGCCGGTGCCAGGAATCCATCCAGCGGCGGGGGTTCCCCCGGTTCAGGTAGGGTGCGAAGCGGCGATGAAGCCGTGCCATCTCCGGCAGGCGGGTCGGGGCGATGTCGGGCCAGATGTCGAACCAGATCACATCGTAGCGGCTGCCGCGCGGCGGCTTCCACGCGAAGATGTCGGCGGTGACGATCAGGAGGCGCTCGGTCGCGGGCAGCGTGGGGCCGACGAGGTCGATGACGTCGGGGTATTTCTCCACGACGGTGACCCGGCTCACGCCCGGCTCGGCCAGGATCGGATGCAGGATCATGCCCAGGCCGAGGCCGGCGATCAAGATCTCGCCGTGGGCGCGCCGCACCACCTCCAGGCACGTGGCGCGCTCATAGCCAAGATCGCTCATCATGCACTCGCTGTGCCCCGAATCCGTTCTCACGAGCAGCGAGGCGTAGGTGCCCGGTGGCGTGGGGAGGTACCGGCCGCCGACGTACGAGGCGCTGCCGGCAGTCCGATCGTCGTATGTCGTGTGATACACGCGCGCCCCGCCCCGTTCCCCCTGGGGCAGGATGTCGGCCATCCGCGGGAACACCGCCATCAGGTCCGGGTCCTCGGGCCGCGGCTCGCTATCCACGCGCGGGGTAAATCCCCTGAAGCGCGACGATGAAGTTCAGGCCGAGGTACGGCGAGCGGTTGTTGTGCGGCTGACTTCCCCCCGTGAGGGCGATGGCGGCCGGGTTCATCGGGGTCGGGCTCGTCGCGGCAACCGCGTAGTACGGCGGCGATGCCCGGCCTGCCGCGCTCGCCGCCCACACGCCTCCGGCCGCGCCCTGCTGGCTGCCGGCGGCGGGATCACACGCCACCGCGTGCACGTGATTCGCCATCTCGGCCTGCGTCAACGTCACCGTCGACTCGCCGCCCGTCTGACCGAGGTCATAGGGCGACAGGCCGGGCCCTTGCCCTTGCTGGATGGGCGCGCTGTTTTGCAGATTCGGCAGACCGAAGGTGGTCGTGCCGTTCCCCCCGTAGGTCGTGCCGAAGAGCGAGTAGAGCGCGGTGTTCGCGCTGATCGACAGGATCTGTCCGTTGCAGAGCGCCCATCCGACGGGCGCGAAGTTGTATGGCGTGATGCGGATCTCACCGATGAATGCTTCGGCCATGACGCCTCCTTTGCGTTCAGCTTCGCGACGGGAAAATTCCCTGGAGCGCGATCACGAAGGTGAGGACCAGGTACGGCTGCATGTTCGCGTGCGGCTGACCGCCACCCGCCATCCGAATCGCATTCGCCACCATGGTCGCGTTCGGAGCCTGGCCGTACGGGTTCTGGGTGGCCGTCAGCGTCGCCCAGACGTTGCCCACCGGACTGCCCGCGGCAGGGCCATTGCTCGTGCCGGAGGCCAGATGGGGATGCGCCGGCATCTCGCCGATGGTCAGCGTGTGGCGTTCCTCGCCCGCCGACTGGCCGAGGCGGACCTCGTTGCCCGCGTGCACGGGAGCGCGGCCCTGCAGATTCGGCAGCGCGAACGTGGTTACTCCGTCGCCGCCGAACGTGGTGCCGAGCAGGGAGAAGAGCGCCTGATTCTGACTGATGGGCAGTACCTGGCCATTGCACACCGCCCACCCCTTCGGGGCGAAGTCGAAGCCCACGATCTTGATCTCACCTGTGTACGGCTCTGCCATACGTCCTCCTTTCCCTGCCCGTCGGGTGGGGCCGCGAATCCCGAGCTGCTTCCGCGCAGCTCACCCCCGTTGCGGGTAGATCCCCTCCAGCGCGATGATGAAGTTGATGGCGAGAAAGGGCATCACGTTGTCGTGGGGCTGGCTCCCCCCCGTCGCGCCCAGGCACGCGGAATTCATGACGCCGGACGGGGTCTGGTTCGCGCTGAACGGCTTCAGGTTCGAATCCAACTCCGTCGCCCAGACTCCATTCCCGGGACCGGCCTGAGTGCCGTTCGCGGACTGCGCGTTGGCCGCGTGCGTGTGAATCGGGGTCTCCGCCAGTGTCAGCGTTACCTGCTCGGTGCCGGCCTGCTGGCCGAGGGGGTATGCCGTGCCGGTGGCCGGGTTGGTCCCCTGATGCACGGGGACGCGCCCTTGCAGGTCCGGCAGTTTGAATGTGGTCTGACCATCGCCACCATACGTGGTGCCGATCAGGCTGTAGAGCGCCTCGTTCTGCCCGATCGATAGTGTCTGGCCCGCGCAGAACGCCCAGCCCACGGGTGCGAAGTTTCCGCCGAACATCCTGATCTCGCCGATGAAGGGAGTTCCCACGGCATCTCCTCCTGACACGTCGAGCAGCCAGCCGATGGTGGCGCATCTTAGGCCGGGTCCGCCACTCCGTCAAGGCCGCTCAGCGCGTCGCGTCTACGACGATGTCTCCTCGGGCGTTCGCAATCGATTGAAGACGGCCTGGTACCGCATGCCCCGCGAATCGGGTCCGATGGGGACGATGAAGAGGACAACTGCTCCCAGCGCGGCGTGCTCCATCCGGCACATCCCCTGGCTGAGTACGCGGTCGTGTGGGCCGCGAAACACGAGCGAGAAGTGCGCCTGGGCCGAGGTCGAGGCGCCCTCGGTGACTTCGAACAACTCGAGCGTCACTGGGGGGACCCCTTCGAACGCAACCCGAAACTCCGTGTCGAGCTGCGCGGCGAATACGGAGGCGCTCAGATCGTCCAGCAAAGTCGCTGCCCGCGTCTCCATGGGTCCCTCCAGGCGGCACTCCATCTCGCGATAAGCCGCATCCCCTCCGGTGACGGAGAATCCCAACCGTTCGTACAGGCCGGTGGCGCGATTGTCTGTGGCGACCTGGAGCCGCAGTGGCCGCCGGGAGGACCTGGATTCGGCAATCAGTTCGCGGATCAGGCAGGTGCCGATACCCGCCTTCCGGTACCGAGGCAGGATGGCGATGTCGACCAGCCGGATGTGGTCATCGGCGCGCCGCACGAGGATGCGTCCGACGGCCTGCCCGCCCTGAACGATCACGCGGTCATCCGCGTCCGGGTAGGCCGCCTGGTACGCGCGGCGTCGAGCGTCGAACTGCATGCGCAAAAAAGCCCGTCGGCGCGCGGGATCCCACCCCCAGGCCGCAACCTCTTCCGCTCGGGTGCTGGCGTACACGTCGAAGAGAAACTCCTCGTCGTCCGACATGGTCTGCCGCAAAAGCAAGTGCATGGGTTGGTCCCGGCGCGAAGTACCCTATCACGGGCCCAGGCGATTGCCCAGTCACGTCCACGGCGAAATGCAGTCGAGTGTGCGGCACTGCTGGGATACGCCTTGTCCTTACTGTGTAGCTGAGGCATCGCCGCGGCGGAACGTCCACCGGGGTGACCACCGGGTCGACGGGACCCGTTCCGACACAAAGTCTTGTTGACAGTCGTGGGCCGATGGGGTGTACTCGCCCCCTGGTGATCTCCCGAGCCAACACGAGTCGCCGGAGCACTCGCCGACACGCGCAGGCCCCCTCCGACACCCTGCGCAGGCCTGCCGGAAGATGTTCGCCTTCCTACCCCTCCACGCTGGCCTCGCGAGACGCGCGCTGCGCTGAGGCCGATACCAGAGAGCCATCTCGGCCGATCAGGAGAGAACATGAACAACTCCGCGTCTGCGCTCCGCCGGTCCACGATCTCGATGCTCGCGTTCCTGGCGGCGACCGCGCTCTGGGCCGTGATCCCGCCTGGGATCGCCAGTGCCGTGACCTTCACCGTGAACCGCAATGACGACATCGCGCCCCGCGGCACCGGCAGCACCTGCATCTCCGCCATCTCCACCGACTGCACCCTGCGCGAGGCCGTCATCAAGCTGAACGCGACCGCGGCCTGCGCTCCCCCGGCCGCGGCCTGCATCATCAACTTCGCCGCCTCCACGAATGGCACGCCCATCCTCCTCACCATCACGAGCACGAGCAACGCGGCCGACGCGTCCACCGGCGACCTCGACATCAACGCCAACGTCGAGATCCAGGGGAACGGGCCCGCGAACACCGTCATCGAAGGCGCCTTCCCCGTCGCCGACGACAAGGACAACAAGATCTTCGGCATCAACCAGGACGGCACGCACGACAACCTGCAGGTGACGATCGACAACGTGACGATCACTGGCGGCCGGAATTCGGTCCTGTTCAACGATCCGTCCTTCGCCTGGACAGGCGGCGGCATCGACATCTTTCTGACCGGGACGACGGCCAAGACGGTCCTGAGCAATTGCATCATCACCGACAACACGAACGTCCACGGCTACGGCGGCGGCATCAACATCTCGAGCCTGGGGGCCGGGGGCGCGCTGACCGGCACCCCCCACGGCTCCGTCGAGATCACGAACTGCGAGATCTCCAACAACCACGAGCTGGGGACGCCGAACCCGAGCGGCCCGAGCCCGGGTCAATCCGGCACCTGCGGCGGCGGGATTTGCACCGGGTTCTCGGACAACCATAACGTGACGATCACGGACAGCCAGATCGGCGGCAACAGCACGCCCGGATCCGGCGGCGGCATCGGCATCATCATGAACCACGGCACCGTCGCCATCCACCACTCGACGATCGGGGGCTCCCAGCCGCTGAGCGCGGGCTGCACGGACTGCGGCAACACGGCCGGGCGGCAGGGCGGCGGCATCAACGCCAACGGCATCGGCGCCCAGACCGTGATCATCGACCAGGGGAGCATCATCCAGAACAACGTCGCGGGCAACAGCACCGCGACCCTGGCGGTCGGCTCGGGCGGCGGTATTCAGAGCGGCAACAGCGCGGACTCGTCGACCACGCTCAGCAAGGTCACCATCATCGACAACAGCGTGTCCTCCAATGCGCCGACCCAGAACGGCGGCGGTGGAATCCTCGCCGGTGGCAACCTCACGGTGAGCTTCTCCCGGATCGTGGGCAATTCCGGAGGAACGGGCGGCGGCGATGGGCTGCGCGTGGACAACGGCGGTCCGGGTACGGTCACCGCGACGAACAACTGGTGGGGGTGCAACAGCGGGCCCAGCGCACCGCCGTGCGACACCGCCGTCCTGAGCGGCGCCGGGGGAGGAGGCGCGACGCTCGCGTTCAACCCGTGGCTCGTGCTGTCGCTCGGCGCGAGCCCCAGCTCGGTCGTTCCGAACGGAACGAGTGCCCTGACCGCTGACTTCCTGCACAAGAACGACGCTACGGCGGTGCTCCCCGCGGACATCGCCGTGCTGATCGGTCTGCCGATCGCATTCGGCGCGACGCACGGCAGCATCTCGGGCGCGCAGGCGACGATCCAGGCGACGGGCACGGCGACGGCGACCTTCACCAACGACGGCACCTGCCTGGCCGGCACCGCGAGCGCGACCGTCGACACCACGCCAGGCCCGACGGTGTCGACCCCGATCACCGTGACGTGTCCGGACCTGACGGCGACGAAGACGAACAACGTCGGCGGAAGCGTCCCGGTGTCAGCGGGGAACTGGACCTGGTCGATCCACGTGGCCAACGGCGGCACCGCGCCCGCGAGTTTCCAGAACACCCAGATCATTCTGACCGACACCCTGCCCGGCGGACCCACGTACGGATCGGCCGGCGTTTCCAGCCTGAGCGGCATCACCGGCACGATCAGCTGCGGCATCGCCAGCAACGTCCTCACCTGCACCGCCAGCGGGATCGTGATCATCGCGGCGCCGGGCTCCTTCGATGTGAGCTTCACCGCCACCGCGAGCGCGGCGGGGGCGTACGCCAACCCTTCGGGCGGCAGTTGCGCGGTGGACCCCAACAACAACGTCCCCGAAACCAGTGAGGTGAACAACTCCTGCAGCAACACCGTCACGGTGGTGGGGCCGCCGACGATCAGCAAGGCGTTCACGCCCACCAGCATCGCGGTCGGCGGAATCTCCACGCTGAGCTTGACCATCACCAACCCGAACCCGGGGACGGCGCTGGCGGGCGTCGCTGTCAGCGACACGCTGCCGGCCGGCGTGCAGGTGGCGAGCTCGCCGAATGCCAGCAACTCGTGCAACGGCACGTTGACGGGTGCGACGGCGGGCAGCGGCGCGATCAGTTTGAGCGGCGGATCGATCCCGGCCGGGCTCACGTGCAATATCTCGGTGGACGTGACGGCCACCTCCGGTGGCGCGAAGGACAATACCACCGGCGCCGTCAGCTCGACCAATGGCGGCACGGGCGCGACCAGCAACACCGCGACGCTTACCGTCGCCGGCCCGCCCACCATCAGCAAGGCGTTCTCGCCCACCAGCATCGCGGTCGGCGGGACCTCCACGCTGAGCTTGACCATCGCCAACCCGAACGCGGGGACGGCGCTGGCGGGCGTCGCCTTCAGCGACACGCTGCCGGCGGGCGTGCAGGTGGCGGGCACACCGAATGCCAGCAACACGTGCAACGGCACCTTGACGGGTGCGACCGCGGGCAGCGGCGTGATCAGCCTGAGCAACGGGTCGATCCCCACCGGGTTGTCGTGCAGCATCTCGGTGGTCGTCACATCAACATAAAACAGAGCGAAGGACAACACCACCGGCGCGGTCAGCTCGACGAACGGCGGCACGGGCGCGACCAGCAACACCGCGACGCTCACGGTGACGGCGAACGCATTGACGGCGCTGAGCCCGGCCAAGGTGTGGATCGGGCTCAAGAACAATGACGACATCGGCCTGCGCGTCGACCTGCGGGCCGAGGTGTTCGTGAAGGTGGGCGCGACCGAGACCCCGGTCGGGAGCGGCGATCTCCTCAACCAGCCGGCGGGAGGCAGCGGCTTCACCAACGCGGTCCTCTACACGATCCCCCTCAGCCTGACCAACGGATCAAGCTTCCCGGCCGGGGCAGCTCTGGAGGTCAGGGTGTCGGTCCGTCGGACCTGCTCTGCTGCGACCGGCCACAATTCCGGCACGGTGAGGCTGTGGTACAACGGGCAGAAAGTGGACAGCGGGCCCACGCGCGACGCGGGAAGCCGCTTCGACGCGACCATCGGCGGTCAGACGGACGACTACTTCCTCAGGACGGGATTCGGCCTGAGCAAGACCGCCGGATCGTCTCGTACCTCGCTCGACCAGTTCGTCAACAGCTCGGTGAGCTGCGCGATCCCGGGCGGCCGGCCCTTCACGAGCTACGGCACCTGGATCACGCCCTAGCTGTCGGTCGGCCAAGCCATCGGAGGGGGCCTCGACGGCCCCCTCCGAGCCTCATATCCTGCCGACGAAGTAGTGCTGCCGGAGTGACGACACCGACTCCTGCTTCAGTCCTCGAAAGCTGACCTCTGCGCCGCCGCGCGACGTCCATCGCGTACCCGTCGCACCGGGGGTGGCGGAAGTTGGTTTCGCGACTTTCGTTTTGGCGCCTAGTACTTGTGCCACG
>Ga0105248_10009596_pt1 | contig 10653 bp, 4 predicted proteins | sample KBSS34metaG_FD_81524 | JGI IMG/M metagenome (GOLD analysis project Ga0105248, IMG submission 81524) | Switchgrass rhizosphere microbial communities from Kellogg Biological Station, Michigan, USA - KBS S3-4 metaG | ecosystem: Host-associated > Plants > Roots > Rhizosphere > Soil | place... | reverse complement strand
CACGTACTGGCCGTCGAGCGGGAACGTATGGCGCGCGACCACGCCTCCGCGGGTGCCGAGCGGCAGCCCCTCCACGTGCGCGGTCTGCGACGCGTCGCCGCGCACCACGTAGGTTTGCGCGCTCGGGCCGAGCAGCGCGGGATCGCCCACCGCCAGAGCGGCGATCCTGGCCGCCGCCGAGAGATACCGCTCGAGGAGCGCGGGGGAAACCCCCAGTGCGCCGGCGTTGTTGTCGAAGCCGCCGCTGATATCGTCGGGCGGCAGCAGCATGGCGGCGTCCACTTCGAGGCCGAGGAGGTCGCGGACGGCGCTCGCGTACTCCGTGCGGTTCAGGCGGCGCAGCGCCGGTGCGCCCGCGTGCCGCGACGGCGCCCGGTCGAGCGCGCGCTCCAGCGACGAGGCCAGCGCGACGTAGGCGCCCTCATCCGGCCTCGGCATGCCCGCGGGCGGCATGGTCCCGGTGCGCAGCTTGCGGACGACCTTCTCCCAGATCTCAGCATGCGCCGGCGCGTTTTCGATGTCGAGGCTCGCAAGATCGAGGCCCGCGGTGTGGGTGCGGGCATTGTGACAGCCGACACAGTACGTCTGGACGAGGGTCTGGCTGGCGGGCGCGGTTTGGGCAGCGCGCGGCGCGGCGGGCTCCTGCCGACCTGCCGCGCGGGGGTTCGCGGCAACCATGAAGGCGCAAGCGACGACAGCGACAGCGCTCCTATACTTCACGAATACCCACCGCGTGCATTATAGCTGCACACCGGGCGTCGGAGGCGTGGGAATCAAGCGAAAACCGTAGAGGCCGCGGAGAGGAACCCCAGGGAATTCTCTGCGGCCTCTGCGGCCTCTGCGTTGAACGTCGTTGCTGAAAGCTCTTCAGACTTGCCCGTCGAGGTGCCTCGACATCAGAACTCGAACGTCGCGCCGATTTTCGCGAGGCGGGCTCCCAGCACGGACGTCGGCGTCAGCCAGGTGGTGCTCGTCGGGCTGTAGTTCTGGTTGTAGGTGAGCACCGCGGCAGAGTTCAGCGCGTTGAACAGATCGAGCGAGATTTTCGCGCGCGTGCCGCCGAATCTCAGGAGCTTGGCGATCCGGATATCCAACTCGTTGATGCGATCGCCGTAGAGCGTGCCCGGCGTCACCAGATTGACGGTTACGTTGGCGACGCCGCCGGACGGGGCGCGGCCGAGCGACTGCGCGATCACCGCGGCGGGCACGTTGTAGTTCGCCGCGAGCTGGACGCCGGGCTTGCTCTGAAGCGTCGCGGTCAGCTCCACGCCGATCTTCGGCACGAGATACGAACCGATGCCCCTGAACTGCGTCTGGAAGCCGGACGCCAGGTGGCAGTACTGCGCTGGCATCAGGCCCTGCTGAGTGACGCCGAGTCCATTGGGCCCGGGAATCGACACGCCGATGGCGACGGTCTGCGGGGGCACCAGACTCTCGGGGACTTTCGCGGCGACGTCGCAGAAGTCCTGGACCGTTTGACCGGTGCTCGTGCCGCCCTGAAAACTGAGGCCGTTGGAGGCCCTGACCGTGAGCGTGGCATCGACGCCGCCCCAGGACAGCGACTGGTCGCCGTAATTGGCTGAGGGTTGTACCTGATAGTTGACCACGCCGAACAACGCGGGATCGATGTCGTACAGTCCGTCGATCGGATATCCGCCACCGCCGGGGAGCCGTGCATCGGACGGCGCCGTAATGCCGTACTGCGTGAAATTCGAGGCCTGCACGGCGAGATTGCGGGTGACGTAGTGCCCGTTCCACCAGCGCTTGTTGTATTGCACCTCCGCCGACACGCGCGGCACGATCTGCTGTTGAAGGGCGACCCCGATTTGCGTGTCCCACGGCCGCAATCCGTTGAGCAGTTCGTCGCTGTAGGTGAGGCCGGCGTTGAGCGTGCCGAAGTTCCGGTTGGCAATCGCCCCGCATTCCCCGTTGGCCGACGGGCTGAGCAGATCGCAATCCGGCACGTAGTTGCGGTTGCCGTCTGTCCAGCTCCGCGGCGCGCTGACCGCGATTTGCGACGTCGGCGCCGCACCGGTGAAAATCCCGCCGTTCTGCGCCGGGTAGAGATAACGTCCCCAGTTCACCTTCAGCGACGTTTTCCCGCTGCCGAACAGATCGTAGGCGGCGCCGGCCCTGGGGCTGAGATCGTGGAAGTCGACGCCCGTCGCGTAGGGAATGACCGTTTGCGTCGGAATGAAGCGAGAGCCGCCAATCTGCGACGGCGGGTAATAACTCCACGCCCGCTCCCACCTCAGCGCGCCCTGCAGCGTCAGCCGTTTGATGGTCCACTGGTCCTGACCGAACAGCGCGGCACCCTTCGTCCGCCACTGGCTGTCGAACCAGCCTGAGAGCTCGGTGAGCTGGTTGGGCACGCCGTTGTTGAACCGGTACACCAGCCCGTCGGGATTGGAGAAATTCGATTGCTGATTGTCGTAGTGGAACACGCCGAGGTAGCCCACCTTGATGTTGTGGGCGCCCGTCACGTAGGACAGACTGGCGTGCCAGGTATTGGCATCGATCCACCCCGTCGAGTCGAGAAAGGTGCCACCGCAGAGCGGGCTTCCCGCGCGGTAGCACAACCCCGGAATGCTCCCGCCCTGTTCGATCACCTGAATCAGGCCCAGGTTCTTGCTGGGACTTCCCGGCGCCGAGGTGCCACCCCATCGGCTGCCGTTTTCGCTCCACCCGATATCGAGGAGCATCCGATTCGACAGCGGCGACGTGTAGGTGACTTGCATGACGCGGCTCGGGTTGTTCGAGAAGATCTCGGTCTCGGGCGCCCTCGTCCCGCTGCCGCCCTCCATCCACCCCTCCGGATTCTCCCGGCACTTGCCGGTCGTCCCCGGCCACGCGGCGCCGTTGCAGCTTCGTTGCGAGTCGAGGAAGAGATTCAACTTGTTGCGCGGCGAGATTTGCCAGGTCAGTCGCATGCTGGCCGTCCGCCTCGACGTATCGTTGCGGGCCTGCCGCGTCAAATCAGGGACGTAGGTCCAGGCGTTCGGATCACCGGCGTTGGCGTTGGCATACATGCCCGGGACCGACAAGGCGCTCCCGAAGTTGCGAGCAATGAAGTAGAACCACAGCCGGTCCCTCTTGATGGGTCCGCCGAGCGCTCCGTCCACGTCCCAGTTCTTGAGGAGCTCGCCGGGCACCCGCAAGCCCGCATCCTGTAAAGCCTGCGTGTAGTTGTTGCCCTGCAACGACTGGTTCGTAAATTGGACGACGAACGATCCGTTGAACGTGTTGCCGCCGGTCTTCGGCACGACATTCATGTAGGGCCCGCCGGTCTCGGCCTCGCCGAGGCCGCCCGACGTGGCGAACGTCACCTCCTGGACGTTGCCGCTGTCCACGGCATAGCCGGACACGCCCGCGCCGCCGCGCGACGCGCCAACGTTCATCCCGTCGACGAGCAGTCGTCCTTCCGACGTCGGCCCGCCGTGAATGCCGAACGTGATCATCTGGGGAGTCAACTGGATCGTGTTGGGGTCGCCGGTGACGCCGGGCATCAGGAGCAGGATACCGTTCCAGCTGCGCGCGGCCGGCGCGCTGGCCACGAGCTCGCCGCTCAGGACGGCTTGCCGTGTGGCGCTCTGGATGTCGACGACCGGCGTCTCGCCGGTCACGGTAATTGTTTCCGCGAGCGTGCCGATCTTCAGGTCCGCGTTGACGGTGGTGGTGCCGGAGCCTGTCAGCTCGATGCCGTCACGTTTGACGGTGCTGAACCCGGTGAAGGTGAACGTGACGGCATAGGTGCCGGGACGGAGGTCGACGATCTTGTACTGACCGCCGTTGTCGGTCACGACCGACCGCGCCTTCTCGATGAGTGCGGAACTGGATGCCTCGACCGTCACACCCGGCAACACCGCGCCGGACGTATCTTTGACGACACCGCCAAGTGAGGCTTGTGCGGATGCTGCCGTCGGGAAGGTGAGCACTGCGGCAACGATCGACAGAATCACCGAGCTCGAAAATCTCGCCATCACTGAACCCTCCGTTTCCGTTCCAGTTGGCGGCCTCGACGATCCGACGCGGCGTGATGCGTGTTTTACTGTTTATTTACGGTGGACACTAGCGCTAATGCCGTATCGCGTCAAGACGCATGAGCTGGCAAGGCGTGCAGTGTGGAGAAGAACAGCAAACCGTGCCGTATCACCGGCAAGGCTGGACGCCGTATCCTGACTAGTAACGTCGAGATCTGCCACGAAGACACGAAGACTCGAAGGAATCCTTGCTTCGGATCTTCGTGCCTCCGTGCCTTCGTGGCTGAAGGCCGGGTCCAAAAGGACCCGCGCTACGTGCAGACCACGCGTTGGGGATTGGGGGCGAAGGGTTCGCGATTGGCAGGATTCAATCCCCAAGCCCCATCCCCCAATCCCGGCGCTGTTCCCGCACGGCGCCTGTGGCGCCTTACTGCACGTCCTGGCCTTCGCGGGCGCCGAGCTTTCGCAGCAGGGAAACAGTGGTCGGTTTGGGAATCGGCAACTGGGCCAGGCTGGCTTTGCCCAGTGCGACGTCGAGCGGGGTGAATCCCGATTTGGTCTTGACGTTCACATCGGCGCCGCGATCGGCGAGAAACGACACGATGGTATCGGCGCCACGATCCGCGGCGCCGTGCAGCGCGGTCTCGCCGCGGCTGTTCACCTGGCGCAGGTCGAGGCCGGCATCGACCAGGATCTTCACGGCGGCCAGCGCGTCGCTCTCGCGGCTGCGCGTATTCTTGTCGCGATAGCCGACGCCGGCGGCGAACAGCAGGGCAGTGTTGCCCTCTTTGGTGGTCAGCGCCGGATCGGCGCCTCTTTCGAGCAGCAGGCGGACGACGGCGACGTCGCCGGCTCTCGCCGCGCGCATCACCGGCGTCGTGCCGGGACCGAGCGTCGTGTCGCCGGAATCCATGCCGCTTCGGCCGGGCAGATTGGCCGTGAGCGCGAGGTTCACGTTCGCGCCGTGCGCCAGCAAGGCGTTGACGATGTCCAGGGTCGGCAGAAAATCCTCGGTCTTGCGCGCGGGGAGCGCGGACCAGTCCTCGTTGCGCATGTCGACGATGGCATACAAGGCGGTGCGCCCGTAGCCACCGACAAGGTTCACGTCCGCGCCGCGATCGATCAGGAACCTGGCAAAGCTGTATTGCTTGTTCATGATCGACACCACCAGCGCGCTGGTGTTGTCGACATCGCCGTAATTGATGTCGACGCCGCCGTCGAGCATCACGCGGGCCGACTCGAGGTCGCCCTCGCGGGCGGCAAACGACAGCGCCGTGAATCCGCCGCGCGCGATCGGCGAGATCGACGATGCCGCGCTCAGCCGCGGCACCTTGGTTGCCCGGTCGAACGATCGAACCTTCCAGTCGGCGCCATGATCGAGCAGCAGCTTCACCACGGCAGGATGGCGTTCGGCCGCCGCCCACATGAGGGCGGTCTGCCCCTTGTACGTCTCACGCGCGTTCACATCCGCGCCGCGGTCCAGGAGGATCCGGACGACATCGGCGTTGCCGGCTTGCGCGGCGGTCATCAAAACCGTTTCGCCCGCGTCGGTGGTCAGCCCTTTCGGATCGGCGCCGGCTTTGAGCAGCGCCTCGACCATCGCCGTGCTGCCGGACGTGACCGCCTCGGACAACGGGGTGGCGCCAAAGCGATTGCGGGCGTTCGCGTTCGCGCCCGCGCGGAGCAGCAGGGTGACCGCGTCCTGGTTATTCCAGACCACCGCCCAGTGCAGCGCGGTGGTGCCGTCGGGCTGCGCGGTATTGACGTCGGCCTTGCCTTGCACGAGCGCGCGCAGGGCTCCGATATCCCGCTTCTGGGCGGCCGTGGCTGCATCCACGCCAGCGGCGTCACTGATATCGGCACCGATGATCGCCAGCACCACGGCCAACAACCCCACCCGGAACCGACTCCATCGTTGCCTGTTCATATGAACCGCCATGTCATTCATGAACCACAAAGACACAATGACCACAAAGAATCCCTCTGTCTTCTTCGTGACCTTTGTGCCCTTCGTGGTTCATCATTCGATTTCGCAATGTGCGCTCAGTGCCTGGGCGGTTTCCTGCACAAATGCCTCGCGCTAGAGTTCCGATAGCGTTCCGGTGCTGTCGCCCACGCTGTCTTGCGGAATGCCGGCCTTCTCGAGGATGGTCAGCAGCAGATTCGCCATCGGCGTGTTCTCCGGGTACTTGAGGTGACGCCCGCCCTTCAACCTGCCGGCCGCGCCGCCCGCAACGACGATCGGCAGCGGCGAGTGATTGTGCACGTTGCTGTTGCTCATCGCGCCGCCGTAGAGCAGGAGCGAATGGTCGAGCAGGCTGCCGTCGCCATCAGGGGTCGCCCGCAGCTTCTCCAGCAGGTACGACCACAGGCTGACGTGGTAGGTCTGGATCCTGGTCAGCTGCGCGAGGCGCTCCGCATTGTTCTGATGGTGCGACGCCGGATGGAACGCCTCGGAGATGCCGAGCATCGGGAACGTCCGGTAGCTCACCTCGCGGGCCATCATGAACGTCGAGATACGCGTGATGTCGGCCTGAAACGCGATGGTCATGAGGTCGAACATCAGCTTCGTGTGTGCGACGAAGTCGTCGGGAATACCGCGCGGCGTCACCGGGATGTCGGCATTCTGACTCGTCCGCTTCTCGGACAGCTCGATGCGCCGTTCGATCTCGCGCACGGTGTCGAGGTACTCGGCCACGCGATTTCGATCGCCGGAGCCCAGGCCGCCCTGCAGCCGCCGCACCTGGCTCGTGACGGCGTCGAGGATGCTGCGCTGGGTTTCGATGCGGCGGCGTCTCTCGTCGGCGGTGGCGCCGTCTCCGAACATCCGGTCGAACACCACCCGTGGATTGATCTCCATCGGCATCGGCGCGGTCGGCGTGCGCCAGGAAATCGTGTTCATGTAGGTGCAGCTGAAGCCGACATCGCACGACCCGACCAGGCCGCTATAGTCCTCGACCGCCAGCTCGAGCGACGGCAGCAGCGTGTCCTGGCCGATTTTCGCCGCGGCCATCTGGTCGATGGTCATACCGGCGTGGATGTCGGCGCCGTCGGTGCGCTTGGGATGCACCCCATTCAGAAACACGGCGGGGCACCGCGTGTGATCGCCGCCGTTGTCGCCGGGACCCTGCGGGCCGGCCATGGCATGCGCCAGGTTGCTGATCACCACCACCTGGTCCTTGTAGGCCTCGAGCGGCGCCAATATCGGCGACAACTGCAGCGACCCTTCGGTGGCGGGCGTCCAGTTCGCCATTACCGCGCCGTGGGGCATGAAGCAGAATCCCATGCGCAGCCGGGGGGTGGCGGCGGTCTGCGCCAGCGCCGTCAGCGCCGGCACCATCGCCTCGAGGAGCGGCAGCGACAGCGTGACGCCGGCGCCGCGGAGGAACGTCCGGCGCGGCAGATGCTTCCTGGTCACGAAGCTCACTTGGCCTCCTTCATCTGAAACGGCGTGCTGCGTACGATTCCCAACACTATAGATGAGAAACGAAAACCGCTGCGCCGGGCATCGCGAACGACCGTGCGCACCGCGGGCATATCGTAGTACTCGAGGCCGCGACCCAGCGCGTACGTCAACATCTTCTCCGTCATGACGCCCACGAAAATCTCCGGCTGGGCCACGAGGTTGCGGCGCAGCCCGACGATGCCCTCCACCTGGGCGCCATTGAAGAGCGTGCCGGACGTGTCGATCGCGGCGCCCTCCTCGGTGTTCCGCCAGCGTCCGACGCCGTCGAAGCTCTCGAGCGCGAAGCCGATCGGGTCCATCACCTTGTGGCAGCCCGCGCACACCGGGTTGGCGCGGTGTCGCTCCATGCGTTCGCGCAATGACAGCACCTTGCCGTCGGCGGAGGTCTCCTCGAGCGGTGGGACATTCGGTGGCGGCGGCTGGGGCGGCACGCCCAGCAGATTGGTGAGGATCCATTTGCCGCGCTCGACCGGCGAGGTCCGGTTCGGATACGAGGTGACGGTGAGGATGCTGGCCTGACCCAGAAGCCCGCGCCGGGCCTCGTCGGCGACCGTCACCCGCCGGAACTGACTCCCGTACACGTTGGGAATGCCGTAATGCCGCGCCAGCCGCTCGTTCACGAACGTGTAGTCGGCGTTCAGAAGGTCGACGACGCTGCGGTCTTCACGCACGATGCTATCGAAGAAACGCGAGGTCTCTTCCTTCATCGCCTGGCGAAGGTTGTCGTCGAAATCGGGGAAGGCTTCGAGATCCGGCGTGGAGCTCTTGAGATTGCGCAGGTGCAGCCACTGCTCGGCGAAGTTGGTGACGAGCGCCTGCGATCGCGCGTCTCCCAACATCCGCTTGACCTGCTGTTCGAGCACCACGGGGTCTTTCAACTTGTTCTGGCTCGCGAGCGTCAGCAATTGGTCGTCCGGAGGGCTGCTCCAGAGGAAGAAGGACAGCCGCGACGCCAGCGCGTAGTCGTCCAGGCGATACGCGGCGTTCGCCGCCACGCCCGGCGGGTCGCTCTCGAAGCGCACCAGGAACTCCGGACTGGCGAGGATGAACTGCAGCGCAGACTCGATGCCGCGATCGAAGGCGCCGCCGCCGGCCACGCCGGCGCGGCCTTGACGATAAAAACCCATCAACGTCTCGACGGTCGTCTTGTCGACGGGACGGCGGTAAGCCGCCCGGGCCAGCGACGAGAGGATCCGCGTGGCGCACCCGTCTTCGTTCGCCTCGATTTCACGCGAACTTTGACGCGACCGCGCCGAAGCCGTCGCGGAGGCGGGCGCTGCTTCGTCCGCCGATCCCGCCGGTAGGCAGACGAAGATCTTTCTGCGCGAGGCGGTATCGCCCGAGCCGGTTGCGGCGTACGGACCGTCGATCGTCAGGCGATCCACGGAAGGATCGCCCATGATGTCGAGGCCGTCGACCGTGGTCCGCAGGAACGGCTTGATCAGATCGTCGCGAACGGCGTGGCTCTTCAAGACGGTCGTCGCCCAGATCTCGTGAGTGCCCGCCTTCACCGGAACCTTGACCGTCAAACGCTGATCGAGGTCCGTGCCAAAGGTGCCGGGGTTCTCGGCCATCTTCAGGAACTGTTCGCGGCCACCCGCGGTCACGAGCGCCAGCCGCTGGCCGTCCATCGCGATCTCGATATCGTGCGGATCTTCCATGCCCCGCATCAGATCGAACGTGTTCCGCCAGAGCCGCAGCTTGATCACGTACTCGCCGTCCAGTGGAAAGTTGTGCCGGACCAGGATTCCGCCGCGGCTCCCGGGCGGCAAGCCGTCGACATGCTGATCCTGCGATAGATCCGGCCGCACCCGGTAGACCGAAGCGCTCGGCGCGATATTGAGGTTGCCCACCGCCAGCCGGCTGATGTTCCACGATGCCGACAGGTAACGCTCCATCAGCGAAGGCGAGACCGTCAGGACGTCCGCGATATTGTCGAACCCGCTGCTCTCGTCGTCCGGCGGCAGCCACGCGGCGGCGTCAATGTCGACGGCCAGCAGCTCGCGAATCGCGTTCGCGTATTCGGCCCGGTTCAGGCGATGCATGGAGGTGCGCCCGGGGCGTGGCTTCTCAATCGCGGCGCGGTCCAGAGCGGTTTCCAGGTAGGCGGCCAGGCCGTCGAGTTGGGCTGGCGCCGGCCGCGGCATGCCGGGCGGTGGCATCATGCCGACGCGCAGCTTCCGGATCACTTTTTCCCAGGTCTCGGCACCGTGGGCAACGTCCGTCAGGTCGGCGTGTTCGAGCGACAGCCCGCCGCTGCGGCTCTTATCGTTGTGACAGGTGTCGCAGTACTTGACGACAAGCGCGGCATGTCCGGCGGAAGAAGGCTCGACTGGCTGCTGGATCGTGCGTGCGGCCATTGACGGCCCGATCGAACCGGCGGTGATTAGAATTGCCGCGCAACGTGCCAACGATGATGCAGTCAACGGGAGACCTCCAAGCAGGACTGACTGACGGAATGTCACGGAGCTTGTGAAGAAATCACGTTCAACGCAGAGACCGCAGAGGCCGCTGAGCAAGGACCCTAAGAATTCTCTGCGTGCTCCGCGTGCTCTGCGTTAGAACGTCGTATTTTTTCACAGGCTCCACGGCCCGTTCAGTGCCACGACACGAAGTGTAGACCAAAGCCAGCACCCTGAACTGAGAAGTGAGAACTCAGAACGCGAAGTGCAGAATTCCTAGGAATTCTGTCGGGCTTCTAAGTTCTGACTCCTCAGTTTCCAGTTGAGGCTGCGTTTTTCAGCAGCCTGCTAAGGCCTCCAGTTTTGAATGACGATTATCGGCGCCAGCCCTTCCTCGCCGCGCGCATCCATCAGGAAGCGTTGTCCATCAGGAGAGACCGCTAAAATTCCGCCATCCGTGGAGATCGGCATGGGAGCACCGGGAACTGAAGTACGCGCGTATCTGCAGGCATTCACTTCAGATCCGCCACCAACGATGGGGAGGCCATTGGCGCGTCGGTCGCCGAGTATGTCCTCGACCACGCCGCGCAACCCGTACGTATCCACTTCGTCACGGGCTGCACCGGGATTGCGTCAGACGCGCGATTAAATTCGCGGCGTGCGGTATCCTCGTTCGGGTGTTCATGCGGGCGGCCTGGCCTCCGGCGCGACGTGTCCGACGTCGCACCCGGAAAAATGCATCCGTCATGGCAGACGGCTTATGGAAGATGATGGTTGAAACGCGCCTGTTGTATCCATCAGCCCT
>Ga0105248_10009595_pt1 | contig 10654 bp, 7 predicted proteins | sample KBSS34metaG_FD_81524 | JGI IMG/M metagenome (GOLD analysis project Ga0105248, IMG submission 81524) | Switchgrass rhizosphere microbial communities from Kellogg Biological Station, Michigan, USA - KBS S3-4 metaG | ecosystem: Host-associated > Plants > Roots > Rhizosphere > Soil | place... | reverse complement strand
TGGTTCCCGCGCGATCACCTGAATCCGATGCCCGCCATCATCAAGCAGGGCCCCGCGGCACTCGGTAAGGATGCGCGCGCCTGTGGGTCGTGCCACCTCTCGGACGGCAGCGGCCGTCCGGAAAACGCGTCGCCCGCCGGATTGCCGGCCGCGTACATCGTGCGTCAGCTGAACGACTTCAAGAACGATCTGCGGCACAGCGCCGATCCGCGCAAGGGAAATTCCAACACGATGGTCATGCTCGCCAAGGCGATGACGGACGAGGAGATCGGAACCGCGGCGGCCTACTTTGCCGCCGTCCCGTGGCGGCCGCACGTGCAAGTGGTGGAAACCGATCTCGTGCCCCAGACTCGCATTCAAGGTGAGCTGTTCATCCCGACGGCGAAGGAACTGACCGAGCCGATCGGCGACCGCATCATCGAAGTACCGACAGATGTCGAGGCCAACCAGACACTGAGGAACTCCCGCGGGACGTGGATTGCGTATGTCCCCAAGGGTGCCGTGGAAAAAGGCAAAGACCTGGTGACCACGGGCGGCATGAAGATCGTGAACGGGCAGATCGTTCAGGGTAAGACGACTGCCTGCGGCACGTGCCACGGCATCGATCTCATGGGCGTCCCGCCGGACGTCCCGCCGCTCGCCGGCCGTTCGCCCAGCTACCTGGCGCGCGAGATCTACGACATCCAGCAGGGGGCGCGTACCGGTTCGAACTCGAACGTGCCGCTGATGAAGATGGTGGTCACCAACCTGCTCGCCGACGATATCGTCAATATCACGGCGTATCTCGGGTCGCTTCCAGTCTCGAAATCGGCGGACAATCAGCTGGTCGTGCAGCGCTGATTGCCAAGACGACGACCGTGCCTATGGCTTCGGCGCCACGTATGTCTTGCGGGAACGCGGCTTCAGGTCGCTCTTCACGGTCCTGACGTTGATGCTGTGCACCTTGCCGTTGCGAACCGGCGGAGCGAAGCCGAGCAGGTACTGGCTGTGCAGCTCGTCGGCAACGCGTCCGAACGCGGACGCGAGATCCTGTCCGAATCGGATCTCGATGTAGCCGCCGCCGGTCTCCTCCGCCACGCGTCCAAGACTCGGGTCCGGCAGATCCGCCATGAGCATGGCCTGGAGGTCTCCCGGACCAAGGCCCGGCGGCACGGCCCGGCTCCGCCGGCTTCGCATCGCGACCGCGTAGATCATCACGTCATCACGACGCGCGCGATCGATGATCTCGCTTTGGCTGATCGGGCGGCGGCGGAAGCTGGGAGGTTCGGCGTCCTTGCCGTCGCTCAGCACCAGAATCACGGTGCGCTCGTTGCGTGCCGGCCCGAACGCGTCGAGCGCTTCGTCGATGGCCCGCCACAGCGGCGTCGGTGCGTCCGGCGCGATCGCCGCCGGCAGGGCGGCCTCGAGCTCCGGCACGTCGCGCGTAAACACCGGGCTGAGTGTCACCTCGTGTCCGAACGTCCCGACCCTCGCGACATCGTCCGGGCGCAGCTTTGCGAACAGCTCCGACGCCGCGGCGCGCAGCAGCGGCAGGTTGCCTTCCATGCTTCCGGATACGTCGAGCATCACGATCAGCCGCACCGGCTGGGGCGAGCTGTCGAACACGGTGATCGGCTGCATCTTGCCTTCGTCTCGGACCTCGAAGTCGCTCTGGCTCAGCGTGGTGACGAGCCGTCCCTCGCGGTCGGTGACCGTGACGAACACGCGGACGGCATCGCTCGTCCCGCGGAACACGGCCTGCGGAGCCGCGGACGCGGCAAGCGCGGCGTCGAGCACGCACGCGGCAACGATCGCACTCGCAAGAAATCGCATCGAAGCCCCCCATGCGAGTGTAGCCCGGCGCGAACCATGGGTGTCAGTGCAGCGTGATGAGCTGACGATCGATATGCGCGAGCTTGTCCGGATTGCGGACGACGCGGATTCCTGAAATCGCCTCGTCGACGATTGAGAACACGAAGATGGACTCGAGGCGCTGCCCGACGCGCACCACCAGCGCCGGCTCGGAATTGACGTCCTCGATCCTCAGCGACACGTCGCGCGACAATCCCGCGGTCTGCGCGGTGCGATGAAGGCCGATCAGGAAGTGGACCACCGTGTCGCGGCCGATGAGCGGGCGCCGCGCCGCGGACGCCTTGCCGCCGCCGTCGCTCCACAGACCCACGTCTTCGGCCAGCAGCGCCGTCAATTCGGATCCGTCGCCGGACGAGAACGCCAGGGTGAAGCGCTCCGCGATTGCGCGCCTCGACTGCGACGTGCCGGTCAACCGCGGCCGTCCTTCCGCGAGTCGCGCCTTTGCCCGATGCAGCAGCTGGCGCGAGTTGTCCGCGGTCGTGCCGAGCATTTCCGCGATCTCCGAGTGGTCGTACTCGAAGACGTCCTTGAACAGGAACACGGCTCGCTCTTCAGGCGAGAGCTTCTCCAGCAGGACGAGGAACGCCAGCGTCACCGACTCCGTGCGCTGCAGCACGGTGTCGGGACTTTCGATTTCGGACGTGAGCACCGGTTCCGGCAACCACGGCCCGATGTACTCCTCGCGCGTCGTCCGCGCGGACTTCAACCGATCCAGACAGAGACGGGTGACGATGGTTGTTGCGAACGCCTTCGGCGATCGGATGGTCGATCGGTCGGTGCCGCGATAGCGGAGCCACGCGTCCTGCAGGATGTCCTCCGCGTCCGACGCGCTTCCCAGCATCCGGTACGCGATTGAGAACAGCAGCGGCCGATCGGTCGTGAACACGTCCAGGTCCATCGTTCAAGCCGCCTGTCGAAGCATCTGCGCCAGACCGTCGCGCATCGTCGAATACTTCGGCCGCCAGCCAAGCTCCGCCTTCGCCTTGGCGTTTGACAGCGGCATCCGCATCGAGGTGATCCGCGCCATGTAGGGGGCGATCAGCCGCGGCAGCCAGGCGGGCACTCTCAGCGGCGCGGCCGATCCCGTGTATTCGGCGATCGCTTCCACGATCTCGGTCAGGCTCACCGCGCGATCGTCGACGATGTCGTAGGCGCCGCCGGCGGGCGCCAGGTCGAGCGCCCGGATGGTCGCGCTGACGGCGTCCTGGATATGGATCACCGGCAGTCGCCCCGCGTCGCCGCGAACGACAGGCAGCCATCGTTTCCGCACCATCTCGATCATGGTAGCGGTTGACGGCGTCTCGAGACCATAGAACATGCCGTAGCGAAGGATGACGCCTTCAATGGCGCCGCGCTCCGTCGCTTCGAGCACCTGATGTTCCATCGAACGAACGGCTGCGGTCGCGTCATCATCGTCAGGCGCCGTGGCCACGGGCGCCCGCGCCGACAGCATGGCGAACGAGCCGACGACGAATCGTCGGACGCCGGCATGGATGGCTGCGTCGAGCAGGTTGCGCGTGCCGTCGATACGCAGACGGTTCGTCGCGTCGAGATCGCTCGCACGGCGCGTTCCGCCCTTGGGCAGCGCGGTCAATTGATGAATGATGTGTGTCGGATGAGCGGCTTCGACCGCCGCGATCAGAAGGTCGCGATTCAGGGCGTCAGCGACAGCCACGGAAGCGCCCAACCCCTGCAGTTCGTCCCGTTTGCTCATGGACCGGGTCAACGCGGTGACCTGATGTCCCGCGGCGACGAGTCCGCGAACGAGGGGAATGCCGATCGTTCCTGATCCGCCCGCAACAAAGACTTTCATCACGCACTTTTCCTTTCCCGGGCAACCCGGATCGCCAGGCCGGAGCCGAGCGCCTCAATCAAGCCGAGTAACACCGCGGTTGTGGTGAACAACGGTCGCCAGTGCCGGTCGACCTGGGCGACATGATCGGGGCTCGGCAACACGAAATGATTCACCACCCCGAATACGAGCGACGCGGCCATTGTGATCGCGATCATCCAGATCCCGATTCGCTCCGCCGGCCACGTCAATGCGAGACCGACCAATGGTCCTGCCACGATGACGATGAGCACGAACAGATTCGCTGCACGTGACAGCGGAACATGGGCCCCGGCATGTGCCTGGCCGTGCACGATTGAAATGACCAGGTGCAAAAGCACGGCCGCGGCCAGCCAGCGCCGCGCCGCACCAAGGTGTCTGCTCATACCCAGTTGACGAGCGGGGCGGGCAAAACGTGACAGGTTCTTGATGAACGTCCCGGTTGAGGTCGGCGTTCTGTCCGACCTCTGCACCAGGGTCGCGTTCAACGCAGTGCGCGTTTCCGCTTCGACGAAGTTTCGCGGCTCGCCGCGTCGGCGACGTCAGATGGCCTGCTTCAGCCTCTCAGCGGGCAGTATCGCGACCTTGTGACCGCGCTGGTTCGCCAGTTGAACAAGGTCCTTGGTGCCGCCCGGGCCATCGGCTGGTCCGCCGTCCCAAAGGGCGATCAGCGTCAGGTTCGTCGCGTCGAGCGCCAGCGCATTGAACAGCATCCACAGATTGTTTCGCGTCCAGATCACGTAGCCGCCCTTGGCGCGCAGCCACAGCGGCAGGTCCTCTTCTTCAGCGAGCACGCGCGGGGGCACTCTGGCCAGAAGCCGTTGGTAACGTTCGACCCAGTCAGCACCACCGTGCACCACCGACTTCGCGCTGAACTTGTCTTTTGGCAGCGCCAGCAACACGCGGGTCTCGATCCCCATTTCTTCGCACACCTCGTGAAACAGGATGTCCCCGCCGCAGGCACCACCGGCGATACCGATGATCGGTCCGGTTTCGAGCCCGCGCTCCTCCTCGACGCGTTCGCGAATCATCCGGTGCGCTGCCGCTTCGGCGGCGGGCGTTCGGGGAAAGCGCGGTGTCGCCCGGCCGGATGCATCGATCATGTGTCCGGTGAACAGGAGCACTCGACCTGGCGCCGTTGGCTTGGGTGCCGCGGCCGGGGTCGATGGTGGCCCGACCGGACCGACCAGGCGGTCGATCACCTCCAGCGCGGCGTCGACGAAAGGGATTCGGACGCCGACCTTGCGAAAAATATCCAGTTGTGCCCGCGTCGAGCCGCGGGCAAAGTCAGTGGCGTTGGCCAGGGCCTCCGCGTACTTGTTCGCGGCCGCGGCCGGCCGGGCTCCCGTAAGAAAGGCGTGATCGGCACGGCTAATCGCCGCCCACATCAGGTTCTCCGTATCGCGTATCCGCTGACCCTTCAAGAAGGTTTCGCGCGCGGAAATGGACATCTCCACGGCCGACACGAAGCGCTCGAATCGGGCCTTGTTGCGCTTCAATTCCGCGTCGGCGTCCTCGTCGGTATCGAACGGCGCGGTCCAGACATCGGGCATCGCCGTCGCCAGGCTGTTCCTGATCTGCAGAAGGCTGAGCGCATTCAACCCCGAGTAAAAGTGGTTGAGATCCTGCTCGAATCCTTCGGCGTAGCGTTCGATCGATTCCTTGAGCTCGGGCTCCCGTAGCGCGGCGGCCGGACGCGCTGGCTCCGGCACCTGTTCGAGTTTGGCCAGCCACCGCACCTTGGCGTTGCGACCCTGCAGCGAAAACGCCTCGGCGCGGTCGTAGGTCGACGCGTCCGGGGATTCGATCACCCGCTGGATCGCCTGCGTCGACAGATCGAGGTCACCAAGCTTCTGGTAAATGGTACCGAGCCGTTGGTTCGCCTCGATGTCCTGCGGCAACAGCTTTCGCAGGGACTCGAACGTCTCCTTCGCGCCGGGCAGGGCCGAGAGCATGAACTGCGCGCGACCGACCGTCCGCAATCCTTCGCTGGCCCATTCGAACCACTCGGCTTCGTGCGCGAGCAGGCGCAAGTCGCCGCGCTCCCTCCGCGCTGCGGCCAGGTCGACCGCTTCGCGAAAGTCCTGCGGCACGACGCGAAGGGCCGTGGGGCTCGGGGCCGGAAGACTCGGCAGCATCTTGTAGACCGGACTGTCGGTGCCCTTGGCATCCAGCGTGTCCCTGAGTGCGCGCGTCAGCTTCTGAACAGTCGCCTCCGGATGCGCCGCGTCGTAGAGAAGAAAGCGATCGGTCTGCAGGTCGAAGGGATACGCGTGCACATCGGCGCGGATGAGCAACGTGCCCTTGGGGCGGAGGCCGTGACGAACGCCAAGCTCGTAGAACACGTTGGCGTTGTGAATCGATAAGTCGGCCACCACCAAATCCGCCGTCACCAGGAGCCGGAACATGTCTTCACGAATGTTCCCGGCCATGGCGATCTCGGTCGTGGTGGCGCCCTGCAGGCCAGCTGCCGCCAGGGCGGGTTGAATCAACAGCCGCTCCATTGCGTCGAAGTCAAGGTTCTCCTTGACCCCGAACGGTCTCACGATGAACACGCGCGCCATGTGCTGTTCTCCTTCGCGGACGACAAGGCGATCGGACGCCGTATATTCACAGACTCTACCTTCTGTGCGTGCCCCGCGTACTCTGCGATTCTATGTTTTTGATCAGTGTTCATGACCGCGGTTCACCCCGACCATGAAAGAACCGACGTTCAACGCAGAGACCGCGGAGACCGTGAGAGACTCAGGAATCTCTGCGTGCTCGACGTGCTCGGCGGTTCATTTTCCGGGCAGACACCCTTCCCTGCCGAGGGAATCGGGCTGCCCCAGGCTCAGGTCCGGCGAATAGCGGAAGTCAGCTGCACCGAGGCAAACGCGGGTCGGGTAAGACGGTGGCGCGTCGCGCTTCAAAGTGCCGACGTGTCCACCGTCCTCCCTGATTGAGCTAGAAATTGCCGGTGATGGTCGGACTGTTCTTCGGCGTCGCCGCGCTGAGCACGAGACCCGAATCGCTGGGAGGGGTGCACCTGTAACGCGCATAGATTTCGTCGTTACCCTCCCAATCCTCGTCCAGCGAGCTCTTGTTCACCGTTCTTTTGAACGTGTGCGTGCCGTCGGCGTCGACCGTCTGGGAGGCGATCGAGAACAGGGAATCATCTTCGCCGTTGAACCCGCTGTCTGCTCCCCAGATCTTGCAGCTGAGACTGTATTTGAGTGAGAGGAGCTTGACGAGCGCTTTCTCGGTCGCGCTGAAGGCCACCCTGACGGTTCCGGTGACCTCGACGTTGGATGTCCCCGCGATGAGTTTGATACTCAGTGTCGGACTGGATAACGTAGGCATGGATCATTTCTCCTTGAATCAGATCGAAGTGGATGCTTGATTGGATGTGCGTGCTATTGCCGCATCCGTTGAAGCGATAGCCGACGTGACATTGGTCCGCCGTGGCGGCTCGTTTGTGGCCGTCGCGTGATCGCCGCCGGCGCGCAGCGGTCCTGGACCCATCGGGTTATCGAGGACCGTGTTTGTTTTCTGAGCGTTCTCGTAACTTCTGAATCAGGCGACGCGCGCCGCGCCATCTGCTCTTTATAACGTCCATATACACTCGCTTGAACGTGGCAGGACCGCGCGGACGCATGTGCGTCGAGCGGACGCAACCGCTCAGCGAATCGGCCGTAGAGTCGCGTGCGCGTGTTCACGCGGCTCGAGCGGCCGCTCTTCGAGTAACTCGCGCGGGGAGAAACAATAAGAGTCTAAGAAGGGCGCATCAGGCCGTGGGCGTCCCGTAACCGAGGAGTGAGAAGCGTCGAACCGGTGTGTGTCGCGTTCTGAAGCGGGCGATCCTGGTCTCAGTCAGCGCGATGCCGTGGCGCAGATCATATTTTTCTATTTCGCGGACGCCAACCCCTCCGCACACGAGAACTCGCGCAGTTCGTCATTCGGCGGCGACGCCTTGCGATACGTCCGAACCTGGACGAAGGGTTCGAGCAGCGCTTTCGGATCCGTTGTCGTGAGCCGATCCTCGAGGACGCCAGGCGCGGTGAATCTGATGCGCTCGCGCACGGTCATCTGATCACTGTGCGGCGAGAACAGGTCGAGCAAGGTATCGTCGCGCATGGCCACGGTGTCCACGACGAGCGTGTCCCCTTCCCAATGCCCGGTGGAATACCCGGCGTAGGTGGGATCGTCGAGCGTTCTTTGTGACGGCTTGCGGCCGTCCAGGAAAATCCGCCGATAGACGTCGTTCAGCTCGCCGTAGATGGTGACCTTGTCTTTGGTGTGCTGAATTTCCATGCCGTAGCCCATCCCCATCATCGAGGGCATGCCGGCAGAGAGACAGTTGGCGTTCGGATCGGTGTCAGACGATCCGGCCATGCGCGACTTCCGCAGGACCTCCCATTTGGCCAGGTACTCGGTGGTGAGCTTCGGCGCGGTCGCCGGCCGGCCGGCACGGCCGTCGATAACCGCCACGGGTCGCGGTGGCGCCGCCGCCCTGCCGCCCGCGCCAGCCGCCCCCGGAGTCGCGGCCTGCCCGCTTGCGGCCGCAGCGGGATTGAACGTGTAGTACACGCCGGTGAAGTCCGGATGCGGTGGCGCCTCCTGCGCGCGAATCGATGCCATCGATCCGGGGAGCAGGCACACGAGCGCCGTGGAAAGCCAAGCGATGGTCTTCGGCATGATGTCCTCCCGTATCCGTATCCGTGATTACGGAAGCGCTGGCGGCGCGTTCGAAAGCACGGTCCCATCGGCGAGCGTGACGCGCGTGGTGAGGCCGGTGTGGCTGCCGTCCCTCGCCGGGCTGAAATCCACGGTGATCGTGTCGCCGACTTTGAGGATGGTCTTGGACCAGCCGGCGCGGCTCAAGACGCCGGGGGGACGGCCCTCGATCTCCCACGTATCTTTGCCGCCCTTGCCGTCGTCGACCGACAGGAAGATCCACACGTGCGGGTTCGTCCACTTCCACTGCGTGATGATGCCTTTGAGCACGACGACCTTGTCGGGGTCGAACGCCGAGTTGCTGTGGTGCGCGAGAGCGGACGTCGCCGACAGCAGTACCGCGATGACAAAGGAGCAGGTTCTCATGTGTGATCCTCCGCGATGGCGCGATGACATTAGCACGGCGATGGGCCCGTCTGTTCAGGAAGTGTCACAAGGCGTGCCGCGAAAATTCGCACGGTGCCGCTGAAGCTGTTCTGGAATAGCGCGCGCCGGGACAACTTCCTGACCGCGAGGGCGGCTGGTGACAACGACGCCGTGGCCGGCACCAATACATTTGCACCGAGGACTTCGTGCTCCCGCGCAAGCAATGGCCTGCGGTTCGCGCACCGAGCGACGGCCCCAGACTCAACGGGGCCGTCGTTCGTCGCACAAGGAATGGTCGGTCAGAAATCGAGCGACGCACCAATCTTGATCACGCGAGCCGCCAGGACCGAGGTCGGATTCAGCCACGTCGTTGCCGTGGGGCTGTAGGTCTGGTTGTAGGTCAGCACCGGGTTGGCATTGAGGGCGTTGTACAGGTCGAGCGAGATCTTCGTGCGCGTTCTCGCGAACTTCAGGACCTTCGCAACCCGGAAATCGAGTTCGTTCACACGGTCACCATAGAGCGTGCCCGGAGTGACCAGGTTGACCGCCACGTTGGCGACGCCGCCAGAGGGCGCGCGGCCGAGCGACTGCGCGATCGTTGCGGCCGGGACGTTGTAGTTGGCGGAGAGCTGCGCGCCCGGCTTGCTCTGGTACGTCGCCGAGACTTCCACGTCGACCTTTGGCACCAGGTACGAGCCCAGGCCCCTGAACTCCGACTTGAAGCCCGAGGCCAGGTGGCAGTACTGCCCCGGGGCCATGCCCGATTGACCGGAGCCAAGCGCCGAGAAGCCGGGCACGGAGACGCCGACGGCAACCGTCTGCGACGCAGCCAGCGCCTCCGGCACGGCGTTCGCCACCTCGCACAGATCCTGTACGGTCTGGCCGGTGCTCGTGCCGCCCTGGAAGACGATGTTGTTCTTCATCCGAGCCGCGACCGTCAGGTCGAAGCCGCTCCAGTACTGATACTGCTCGCCGTAATTGGCAGCGGGCTGCACCTGGTAGTTCACCTGTCCGTACACGGCGGGAGCGATGTCGTGCAGACCGCTCACTGTATAGCCGCCGCCACCAGGAAGGCGCGGATCAACCGGCGCCGTGATGTCGTAGGCCGTCCAGTCGGAGGGCTGGATGGCCAGGTTGCGGCTGAGATACTGGCCCGAGAACCACCGCTTGTTCCACTGACCCTCGACCGACACGCGCGCGCTGAGCTGCTGCTGCAGGGCGATGCCAACCTGGTAGTCCGCCGGCCGCAGGCCGTTGAGCAGCTCCGGGCTGTAGGTGAATCCGGGAGTCAGCGTGCCGAAGTTGTTGTTCGAGAGCGCGCCGCAGCGATCGCCCCCCGACGTCGTCAGGTCCTGCGCGCCATTGATGGTGAGGTTGCAATCGACGACGTAGTTCCGGTTGGCGTCCGACCAGCTTCGGATCGCGGCCGTGGCGATGGCGGACGTCGGGGCGGCGCCGGTATAGATGCCGCCGTTTTGTGCCGGCGAGACATAGCTGCCGCCGTTGACCTTCAGCGACGTCCGGCCGTTGCCGAACAGGTCGTACGCGAGGCCGCCGCGCGGCATGATGTCGTTGAAGTTGACGCCCTTGCTTTCAGGAATCGTGGTGAACGTGGGGAAGAAGCGGGTACCGCCGATATACGATTCCGGGTAATAGCTCCAAGCGTGCTCGTAGCGTACCGCGCCCTGCAGCGTCAGCCGGTTGCGCGTCCAGGAGTCCTGCGCGAAGAACGCGTCGTAGCGCGTCCGCCACTGACTCTTGAACTGGCCGGAGAGCTCCCAGAACTGGTTCGGTACGCCGTTGTTGAACTGGTAGACCAATCCTTCAGGGTTGGCGAAGTTCGAATCCTGGTTGTCGTAGTCGTACAGGCCGTGATAGCCGAACTTCATG
>Ga0105248_10009591_pt1 | contig 10655 bp, 11 predicted proteins | sample KBSS34metaG_FD_81524 | JGI IMG/M metagenome (GOLD analysis project Ga0105248, IMG submission 81524) | Switchgrass rhizosphere microbial communities from Kellogg Biological Station, Michigan, USA - KBS S3-4 metaG | ecosystem: Host-associated > Plants > Roots > Rhizosphere > Soil | place... | reverse complement strand
GAGATCGAGCCAGAGCGAGCGGTGCTTCACGTAGTACAGGTCGTAGCGCATCTTCTCGATCTCCTCTTCCAGGTTGTTCGCGTATCGGTAGCGAACCTGCGCCCACCCGGTGATGCCGGGCCGCGCCATGGATCGAATCGAGTAGAACGGGATCTGCTCGCCGCACTCCGGCGAGTTGCGCAGCACGGTCACGAAGAGCGAGAAGTTCGAGAAGGGATGCGGCCGCGGCCCCACCAGGTCCATATCGCCGCGAATCACGTTCACGAACTGGGGCAGCTCATCGAGCCGGAACCGGCGGAGCCAGCCCCCCACCCGCGTGATCCGGTCGGCGTTGTCCCGCGCCCACTCCGAGTGCACCGCGTCGGTCACGAACATCGTGCGGAACTTGAGCAGCAGGAAGCGCCGCCCGGCCCGCCCGACGCGCTCCTGGACGAAGAGGACCGGGCCCGTCGAGTCGAGGTGGATCGCGAGCGCGATCACGCCAATGACGGGAGCCAGCACGACGAGACCGACCAGCGCCACGCCGAGGCTGAGCGCCCGCCCGAGCCACAAGGCCAGGCGCGGCATGCGGAAGTCCTGGGAGAAGATGAGGCTCGACGGGGTCAGAGCCTCGATGGCGATCTTTCCGGTCAGCCGCTCGTAGAAGGCGGCGCCATCCTCGATCATGATCCCGCGGAGCCGCGCTTCGAGCAGGGGCGGGATCGGGAGGCGGCGCCGCCGCTCCGCCAGGGCCATGACGATCCGGTCCGGCTCGGTCGTCTTGATGATTCGGTCGAGCCGGGATAACGGACCCAGGCGCTCGTGGGGTGACACGAAGACGTCGTCGGTATCCATCTCGTCATCGACCACCCCGACGATCACGCATCGGCCTCGGCCTTGATCCTCCGCGGCCTCCAGCGCCCGCCGCGCCAGCGGACCGGTCCCGATGACGAGCACACGCTCGGCGAACACCCCTCTGTGCACGAGCGTGTAAAAGGGCGACCGGACCACAGGCAAGGCGACCAGCGTGGCCAGGATGACCATGGCGGCCGGCGCGACGGCATTCGGAAGGAACAAGTAGGCGGCGCCGAGCGGCATCGCGGCAAAGGCGACGCAACGGGGGAGCCGGGCGATGAACGGTCCGGCTCCCGGCACCGCCTGCAGGTCGTAGGCGTCGGCGTAGTAGAGCGCGATCAGGGTCCCGAGCGTCAGCGTCAGCAGCAGCGCGAGCACGCGAGAATCCGCCACCCAGTCTCCGGTGAGGGGTCGATGCCAGCCGAACGTCGCGGCGCAGAGCGCGGCGAGAATTGCGCAGCCGTCGAGGAGAGCGAGCGCCGCAATCATGGGCGGGGGTCAGCGGGACACGCGGGCCCGGCCGGCCTGTGAGCCGTAGTACGCGCCGTAGTACCGCGCGTTGGCCCGGAAGCGCTCATCGTGCGTGAAGACGAAGCCGACGGTCTTCGACTCCTCCATCAGGTCGAGCGACTCCTCGAGCAGCTTGCGCGAGGTGCGATGCGCGGCGACGACGATGAACCAGCCGTCCACCCAGTTGTTGAGGATCCGGCAATCCGGGAACGCGACGATCGGCGGCGTGTCGATCACGACATAGTCGTAGAGGTGGCGCGCCTCCGCGAGTAGCTCGCCGAGGCGCGGCGACTTCAAGACCTCGTAGGGCGTGGCGGGCGTCTCGCCGGCGAGAACCACCGAGAGGTTATAGCCGGTCAGCCGCCGGGCGACATCCGCGATGCCCGCATCCGGCGACTGAATCGCCTCGACCAGGCCGGGCAACCCGCCGTCGTTCAGGCCCAGGCGTACGGCCATCGTCGGGCAGCGCAGGTCGGCCTCGATGAGCAGGACCCGCGCCTCCGGCGCCTGGCCGAGTGCCCCCGCGAGGTTGAGCGCCGTCGTCGTCTTGCCATCGGAGGCGCTCGGGCTGCCGATCCCGAAGATCGAGTGCCCCGCCGTCCGGTGAAGCTGCTCGACCGTGTGTCGGAGGACCCGGTACTGCTCCGAGGCGAACGACGACGGGGCGACCAGGCTCACCAGGTGCTCGTCAATGTCCCGCGGCGCCGATGCGGGACCACCGACGGCCGGTTTCGCGACAGGCGCCGGCGGGGCGGCGGAACCATTGGCCGGTGTCCGGCCGGCGGAAGCCGATACGGGCACAGGTCCCGCCGCGCTGTCGAACCGCAGGGGGGCCGGATCCGGGTCCGGCGGGGGGAGGACCTCGACCGCCCGTGCGGTAGCTGCCCCGGGCGCTTCCCGCGCGGCGGTGGACGACGGCTCGCGGGACGTCCCCTCGCGCTGCCGCCCATTTCTGTCGCGCTCGGCTTGCTCCAGGGCCTTGAAGAACATGCTCATCGCATCACCAGGTCGCGCGCGAGGCGCGCGTAGTCGAGGAATTGACCTGCGATCAGGCCGGGCGCGGAGACGATGCCGCCGGCGGCCGCAGCCACGAGGGTGCCCACGGCGATGGCCGCGGCGCCGAATGCGCCCACGAGCCACCCGAGACGCCGTTTGGCCGGCCGCCAGAACATGCCGCGCACCTGAGCCGGCCGCTGCCCGTCTTCCAAGTATTCGATGGCCCGCTCGACCATCTCGCGCTCCACTTGGCGTGTCCGCTCCGTGTAGCCGATGAGCAGGCAGTGGTCGCAAACAATATTGATGAGGCGCGGAATGCCGCTCGTGTACGCCGCGATGCGCGCGACGGCGGCGTCGGTGAACAGCCGCGGGTCGGAAGCGCCGGCGACGTGGAGGCGGCTCCGGATGTAGCTCGGCGTCTCCTCTGCGGTCAGCGGCCGGATCACGCAGCGCATGCCCAGGCGCTGCCGGAGCTGCCGGAGCTCGGGGCGGGCGAGCTTGTCGCGCAGCTCCGGCTGGCCCACGAGGATGATCTGCAGGAGCTTCCCCGTCGGCATCTCGAAGTTCGACAGCAACCGGAGGTGCTCGAGGTTCGCGAGTGAGAGATTCTGCGCCTCGTCCACGACGACCGCGGCCGTCTCGCCGGCGCGCCGGCGTTCGATCAGGAAGCGGTTCAGCGCGAAGAGGCGCTGGGCGCGCGTCTTGCCGGCGCTCGGAATGCCAAAGTCCTCGAGCATGTACTCCACCAGTCCGTCGTAGGGCATCGTGGAGTCGAAGATGAAGGCGACATGGGTGCTGCTCGTCCCGATGCGTTCCATGAACGTGCGGAGCAGCGTCGTCTTGCCCGTGCCCACCTCGCCCGTGAGGACGATGAAGCCCTTGCCCTCCTGAACGCCGTAGATGAGCTGCGCCAGTGCCTCGCGGTGGCCCGGGGTGAGGAAGAGAAACTTCGGGTCGGGCGTCTCGCTGAAGGGCCGCTCGCGAAGCCCGTAGTACTCGAGGTACATGGCCGGCTCCTATCCGCCTGACAGCAGCCGCGTGAGCTGCTCGCTGTTGTGGGCGAAGAGGTACGAGCCGCTGGTGGCAATTCCGATCCCCACCACCAGCGCGACCGTCACCAGACCGAGGCGCCACCGCCGCTGTCGGGCGTCCCGCTCCGTCACCAGAGGGGGGATCCCCGTGATCACGGGGATGCGGCTGAACGCGCGGAGATCGTCGACGGTGTGGAACGAGGTGTCGAGGCGCTCGCGCACCATGGCCACGAGCGCGGCGGCGCCGATCGACAGGGCGAGGGCGAGCAGCCCCAGGCGCATGCGGTTCGGGGCGAGCGGCTCCTTGGACGGCACCGCGGCATCGAGAATCCTGAACTGCTCGCTCTTCTGCCCCTGCTCCATGCTCTCCGCGATCTGGGCGTCTTCGTAGCGCTTGAGCAGCGACTGGTAGAACTCCTTCGTGGTCGCATAGTCGCGCGCCTGACGCTGGAACTCCTGTTGCCGCCTGGGCGCCGCGTCCGTCCTGTGCTCGAAGCCCGCGATCTGCTGCTGGACCGTGCGCTCCTCGTCCTTCAGCATGCGGAGCTCGGCATCGACCTCGGCGATGGTGTCCTTGCCCGTGCGCGGCGCCGTGGCCGTCGCCGGCTCGGGGCGCGGCGTCTCCGCGCGCGCCTCGAGCGCGGCGATCTCTCCCTTGATCCGGATCACGTCGGGATACTTGTCGGTGTAGCGCGTCCTCAGCTCCGCCAGCTCCTGCTTGAGCTTGGCAAGGCGCGCGGCCGACGTCTCCGGCGCCGCGCCGGGTGTCGCCGCCAGGGCCGGGCCTTCGGCTTCCTTCACCAAGCGCTCGCGGCGGTCCATCGCCCGGAGCTGGCGATCGGAGTTGACACGCAGGCGCATGTTGAGCCGCTCGAGGCCGGCGACCTCCGCCTCCAGCGGCAGCGGCGCCTGACCGATGCGGCGCTCCTGCTCGTCGAGCTTCGCCTTCATGTCGGTGAGCTGCCCCTTCAAGAACTCGGCGGTGCCCGAGGCCTGGCGCTCGCGGATCTTCGAGTTGCGCTCGACGTAGAGCGCGGCGAGCGCATTGGTGACGTCAGCGACCTTCAGGGGATCGTTGCCCCGGTAGCTCAGTCCGAACCCCACCGTCGTGATACGACCACCCTGGTCGACCACTTTCGGCTCCAGCACGATGTCGCGACGCATCTCCTCGATCGCGGACTCGTTCGTAGACGGGCGCGGGAGTTGCGGGTAGAGGTTGAAGCGCTCGATCAGGCCGGCAAGGCGCTCCCGGCTCAGCACCTCCTGGCTGATCCGATGGATCCGCGTCTCCACCTCGCCGGAGACCGCCGAGCGCACGAAGGCCTCGGGCACCTGTTCGCGGTCGACAAGGACCGTGGCGCGGGAGCGGAACATCGGCGGCAGCGCCGCCACGATCCCGAGCGAAACGGCGAGCACGGCCGCGAAGACCGTGAATCCCAGCCATTTCCGCCGGCCCCAGATCTCTCCGGCGCGCGTGAATCCGGAGCCCGTCTGCCCGGACCCCGTCTGCATGTCGTGAACCATCAGGACCCTCCAGCTACGGAACGAGGACGACGTCGCCGGGACGGAGACGGATGTCGCCGCCCTCGGCCGCGGAGACGATCTTGTTGTAGTTGACCGGGATGCGCTTGGACGCGCCGTTCTCGTTCCTCAGGATCGTGATCTTCGAGCGCGCGGCGAAATCGGACAGCCCGCCCGCCGTCGCGATCGCCTCGAGGACCGTGGCCTGACCCTTGAAGTCGTAGCGACCGGGCTTCTTGACCTCGCCGAGCACGGAGATCTTGAAATGGTTGACCTCGCGCACGATTACCGAGACCTCGGGATTCGGCAGGTACTCGGTCAGCTTGGTCGCGATGTTGTTGCGAAGCTGCATCGGCGTGAGGCCGGCCGCCTGGATATCGTTGAGCAGCGGGAGCGAGATCATCCCGTCCGGGCGGACCGGAGTCGTCCGGCTCATCGCGGGATTGTTCCAGACCGCGATGTCGAGCACATCCTCGGGGCCGATCTGATAGTCGGCGGTCGGCGGCGGGCTCGCGTCCGTGGGTGTGGTCGCCGCCACCGGCGTCTGCGCGAAGGCCGGCGTGGCCGCGGTCAGGCATATCAGGGTTCCCCAGAGCAGCATCCGCATCTTCATCGTCGTCCCCCTTCGCACGGACCTTGGGCCGCCGCATCAGGCGGCGTCCAGGTCCGGTGCGTATCGTCACGACAAGCGTAGGAGCGGCGGGGCGACGCGCCAATCGGGCAGAACCCAGAAAGGAACCGGGGAAAATACCTGAACGGGGAAAGCAGGCGTCGGACAGGGTGGCATGGCAAAGCCGGGCGGGGACGTCGCCACGTGCTCAGCGGCGAAGCAGGACGCCCGGCGGACGGTTGCGATTCAGCGAGATGCGAGGCGACGGATGGCGGGCAAGAGGTCGGTCCCGAGCGCCTTCTTCAAGACGAAGCCGTCGGCTCCTCCCGCCATGGCCACCAGCCGGTACGGCTCCTCATCGTGGATCGTCACCATGATGACCTTCGTGTCCGGCGATGCCTGCTTCGTCAGCCTGAGAGCTTCCAGTCCGTTCATGTGCGGCATGCCGATGTCCATGAGCACGATGCCGGGGTGCAGTTCGAGGGCGAGCCGCACCGCCTCCTTGCCGTCAGCCGCTTCCCCGATCACCTCGGTGTCGGGATCGCGCTGGAGCACCCGCCTGATCGAGCTTCGGAATCCCGCGTCGTCATCAGCAATCAGCAATGTCGCCATCTGGCCCCCCGGTTGCCGCCTCGCCCGCCGCCGTTTGCAGGCAATGGCGGATACTCTTTACCTTTGGACCGTGCTTCCGGGGAGTCAATCCGGCAATTACCCAAATCAACGCCAGAAATGACCCGATGGTGAGCGCGACGCCTCGGCTCGTCCTCAGAGTCCGAGCGGGATGGTGACACGGATCTCCGTGCCGACTCCCGGGGTGGAGGAGATGCTGAGCACGCCGCCGAGCGGGGTGAGACGCTCGCGGATCCCCAGCAACCCGATGCCGCGGTCTTCGACGTGGGCCGTCTGAGGATCGAACCCGAGGCCGTCATCCCGCACCGAACAGGACACGTGCCGAACATCCCGGCTGACGATAATCGTCACCGTGGAGGCTCGCGCATGCTTGGCAACGTTGTTCAGGGCCTCCTGGACGATGCGATAGAGCACGGTCTCGATGGGCCCGGGAAGGCGCTCTTCGCTGCTCCCGTGGACGCGGATCTCGAGTGAGTGCCGCGCCGCGAAGCCCATGCCCAGAAAATCCAGCGCCGCGACCAGCCCGAGGTCGTCCAGAATCATCGGCCGCAGCTCGTGGGACAGCCGCCGGAGCTGCTCCTCGATCCTGTCGAGCAAGCCCTTGACGGCCAGCAAGCGCTCGCCGACGTCGCCCGGCACGTCCCGGGCAAGGTCGTCGAGGGCGAGATACACCGAGGCGAGGAGCTGGCCCGCCTGGTCGTGGAGCTCGCGAGAGATGCGCCGGGTCTGCTCCTCCAGATGGTCGTTGAGCCCGCGCAGCGCCGCATTGGCCTCGCGGACCGCACGGTGTGCCATCTCGAAGGGGGACAGACATTCCAGCGCGAAGTCACCCGCTTCCCGGACTGTCGTCACGCCGTCGCGCGGCCGGCGAAGGCAGGCGGCCAGCAGCGCTTCGTGCAGCAGGGTCGCCACGTCGAGGACGCCGAGCCGCGCCGCAAGCGTCCGCCGGCCGAGCTCGTACGCGGAGAGCAAGGCGGCCTCGCCGCCCTCGGCGAGATGGCTCTCGAGCGCTCGGATGAACTCCTCCTGCAGGTCGGCCATCGCCATGCTCACGCCTCCGGCCCGAGGTATCGGACGACCAGGACCAGCGCGTCATCGGTCGCCTTGCCGTGATCGGCGAGAATGCGCTCGGCCGTCGGCGGGGAGGCGAAGGCGATGCCGGGGTCATCCGCAAACCGCTGGTCAATGCCGTCCGTCGCGAGGATGAGCGTGTCACCCCGTGACACGGTAAGCCGGGACAGCGCGAGCGAGGGCAGACGCCGGCCCACCACACCGCCGCGCACGAGGAGTTGCTCGGCGGCGCCGAAGCCGGACCGCAGGAGCACACCGTCGACATTGCCGACGCCGAGCCAGGTGAGGCTGCCCGTTGCGAAGAGCCCGAGGCTCAGGACCACGCCGCGCGTGTCCCGCAGTCGCTCGTGACAGCGCAGGAATCGGGCGCCGAGCTCACGCTCGCGACCGGCCTCGAGCACGCCGATGGCTGTCCTTGCCGCGCTTGCCGCTTCCGGTCCGTGTCCGAGCCCGTCGACCACGGCTACCAGCACACCGTCGTCCTCCGTCCGAGACACGAGATACTGATCGCCCGACTCGCTCCCGATCGAGCGGGCGGCGACGGTCCACTCGACGAGAAGTGGCGCCTTCCCCTCCACGTCATCGCCCCCACTTCTTGACGCTGACCACGGTGCCTTTGCCGACCGTGGACGAGATCTCGAACTCGTCCATGAGCCGCTTCACCCCGGGCAACCCGACCCCCATCCGACCCGATGTCGAGTACCCGTCCTGAAGCGCCTGACGGATGTCCGCGATGCCGTCGCCATCGTCGCACGCCGTGATGACGAGGCCGCGGTGGCCGCTGCTCACGACCGCGCCCAGGATGATCTCGCCTCGCCTCGCGTACAGCACGATGTTGCGGGCCAGCTCCGAGATCGCGGTGGCCACCATGGTCGCGTCACTCGAGGAGAACCCGAGCCGCATGGCGAGCGCGCGGCCCTGCTGCCGGGCGGATACGATGTCGACGTCCGACGCGACGGGCACCCGGACATCGGGCGCCGAGGCGGGCTCCATCACCGGCGCCTCTCCGACTTGGTGCGGGCTTCGAGGAACGCGAGGCCCTCCTCGAGGTCGAGGCTGGTCGCCACACCCTCCAGGTTCAGACCCAGCCGGACCATGGCGAGCGCGACGTCGGGGTCGATGCCTACGATCACCGTCTCCGCCCCGCGCAGCTTGATCATCGTGGCGATGTCGCGGAGAATGCGGCTCGCGAACGAGTCCATCACGTCGAGCGCCGTCACATCCACGATCACGCCACGGGAGCGATACCGACCCACCTGCTCGACCAGCGACTCGCGGAGCTGCACGAGATCGGCATCGGTCAGGGCGGACTGGATGCTGGCGATGAGGTAGGAGCCCTGCTTGAGGATGGGGACTTGCATCGCGCCCAGGATCGATAGACGGGCTCACGCCGCCGGGGGGGCTTCTTTGAGCGATACGACGGTGTAGCCCAGCAGGCGCTCCGCCTCCTCGATGCCGCCTTGCAGGTCGCCGACCGTCGTCATCCGCGCCAGGTCGACCCCGATGTTGACCAGGGTCTGGGCAATCTCCGGCGACAGCCCCGTGACGATGACCGTGGCGCCGAGCAGCCGCGCCGCATCCACCGTTTGCACGAGGTGGTTGGCCACGCTCGCGTCCAGCGCCGCCACACCCGTGACGTCGATGACCACGACCTTGGCGCGATTTGCCCGGATGCCCCGAAGGAGCTGCTCGGTGAGCTGGCGGGCGCGCTGCGGGTCGATCAGCCCGATCATCGGCAGGATGAGGAGACGCTCGCGGACCTGCAACACCGGGGTCGAGAGAAGCCGGATCGCTTCCTGCTGTTCGCGAATGACGCGCTCGCGCTGCTGGACGAAGCCGACGGCCACGGTGATCGCGATGCGGTTGGCGGCAGGCTCGTAGGCGTCGAGCACGCGGTTCAGCAGACCCACGTCTCCATGATACTTGGCGAAGAGTGACCGGGCCAGCACGTCGCGGAGAAGGAGCACGATTCCCACGACCTCGTTGGTCTCGACGCCGCGGGGAATGATGCGCTCGGAGAGATTGCGCGCATAGGCCTGGAGCGCTTCCACCGTCCCCGTCTCCAGCGCCTCCACGTAGCTGTCGTAGACCGATGTGGCCTCGGCGAAGATCTCCTCGCGGCTCATCGCCGTCAGGAGCCTGGCGGCGGTGATGCGGTGGACCCACTCCTCGCGGAGCTGAGTCCGGTTCCGCCGCAAGTGCGCCACCAGCTCAGTCAGAAGCGTGGCCGTGGCCTGGGTCGCGAGCTCCGCCAAGGCCGTCCGCTCATCACTCATAGCACTCCCCCTCCCGTGCGGTTGAACCACCGTTGTCTAGGGATGTCGCGCTTCTCCGCGTCAGCTCGCGCGTGACACGATGTCTCTAAGGATGCCCCTGAGCCGATCGATCGACACTGGCTTTGCCACGTGCAGGTCGAATCCCGCTTCCGCGCTGCGGCGCCGATCGGCGGGAGTCGTCCGGCTCGTCAGCGCCACGAGCCAGATCTGGTGACCGAATCGCTCTCGAATGGCCCGTGCGACCTCGAATCCATCGAGCTGCGGGAGGCCCAGGTCGATGAGCGCGACAATCGGGGGTCGTTCGAGCGCGGCGTCGATACCAACCCGGCCGTCCGCGGCGACCTCGACGTCGTAGCCCTCGAACTGCAAGAACTGGCGCAGCATCTCACGGCTGTCCTCGTGGTCCTCGACGACGAGGATGCGCGCGCGCGGGCCGGGACCCACCTTGGGAGGAGTGCCTCCCGGATCCGGCGCTTGGACGAGGGGGGAGGTGATGGCCATCACCTCGCGGAGCCATGTTGCGCCGCGCTGGCGCGAAGGGGTCCCGGGAGCAGGGGGCTGCCCCCGACCGGAAATACCTGTCGTCGAATTTCAAAGGGATCGGTCATGACCAATGGGCACCATCGGCGGCAATGGAATACCCGATGCTCACCGCTCCCGTGCATGGAGCAAGACGGGTGCCAGCAATCGGTTCGTTCGAAGGGGAGGCTGTCGCGGGACAATCGCCCGCCCGGCCGATTCCACGACCGCCGGGTTGGCGCTGCCTTGAAATTTCTACCAGGTAGTCCCTTCACCCCGCGGCCGAGCTCGCCGCGAGATTGCCCAGCTCCTGGACGTCGAAATCACGCGCCCATCACCCAGCCGTACGGGTGACCTTCGTCGCACCGTGCGACGCCGGTGCCGGCCTTGGTCGCCCGCTCACGGCGCGATGGTGAATGCCGCCAGCTCGAACGCCGCCAGGTCGGAGTCGCTGACGACGCCATCGGATACCGCGCCCGGCGTCACGAGCGCCGCGAAGAACCGGTACGTCCCGGGCTGAGCTGTCGGGGGAAGAGCGACCTGGATGAAGCGCGGCAGTGTGAGGCTGGCTCCCGCGGGAACGCGCTGCATCGGTGTCGGGGTCGTGGATGGCAGATCACTCAGGCCGGCGACTCCGGGGCTGCTGAAGTAGGCAAT
>Ga0105248_10009590_pt1 | contig 10656 bp, 12 predicted proteins | sample KBSS34metaG_FD_81524 | JGI IMG/M metagenome (GOLD analysis project Ga0105248, IMG submission 81524) | Switchgrass rhizosphere microbial communities from Kellogg Biological Station, Michigan, USA - KBS S3-4 metaG | ecosystem: Host-associated > Plants > Roots > Rhizosphere > Soil | place... | reverse complement strand
TCGGGCATGCGCATTTGCAGAAACTCCGAAATGCGCCCCGCCACATCGTCGGCGGAGCTCTCGAGCGCAATCTCCATCCGCTTGGTGCTGGCGAACGCATTGATCAGCACCGGCACTTTCGAGCCTTTGGGATTTTCAAACAACAGCGCCGGCCCGCCGTTCTTCACGCTGCGGTCGGCGAACTCGGTGATTTCGAGTTCCGGATCGACCTCGAAGGGAATCCGCTTCAACTCGCCGTTCTTCTCTAACGCGCGAATAAACTCGCGCAAATCGGCATAGGCCATAATATAGAGTTTAATGCCCAACCGAACAGCATTCGTCACCGGCGCGAGCCGCGGCATCGGACTCGCCTGCGCTCACGCCCTCGCATCCGGTGGCGCCCGTGTGATCCTAGGCGCGCGCGACGCCGCGAAGCTCGAGGCTGCCTCGGCCGCGATTCCCGGGTCCACATGGGTCACGTTGGACATGTCTTCGCAAGAGTCCATCAAAGCGGCTTTCGCCCAAGCCGGACCAGTCGATATTTTGGTGAACAACGCCGCAATCACCAAGGACGGCCTGGCGCTGCGCCTGAAGAAAGACGATTGGGACGCGGTGCTTGCGACCAATCTCACCGGCGCGTTTCTCGCCATTCAACAGGTGATGCAAGGCATGATGAAGGAGCGCTGGGGCCGCATCATCAACATCTCGTCGATTGTGGGGGAAACCGGCAATCCCGGACAGGCGAACTACGTCGCGTCGAAAGCCGGGTTGATCGGCTTAACCAAATCGCTCGCGCAGGAGATCGCCAGCCGCAATATCACGGTGAACGCCATTGCGCCCGGCTTCATCGATACCGATATGACCGCCGTGCTCTCCGACCAGCTAAAGCAGAATATGCTCGCGCACATTCCCCTGAAGCGTTTCGGCAAGCCGGAGGACGTGGCCGCCGCCGTGAAGTTTCTCGCTAGTGAGGAAGCCGGTTACATCACCGGCGCCGTGCTCAACGTCAATGGCGGAATGTATATGTAACGAACGTAGGACAGGCCCATGGCCTCTCAGCTTACGCGGATAACCTCCATTTAATCCTGGTGTCGGCAATCTGAAACCCGCTCCGCTCGGCATTGCGCTGGGAGTTGCTCCCGGCCTCGGCGACCATCATGGCTAGATCACAGCCGTGGTCGAAGGCATATCGCATACGCTCCCGGAGAAGCGCCCCCTGCAGCCCGCGACGCCGCATCTCGGGAACCGTTGCCGCGCCGGCGAATAAAGCAACCCCTTCATGAATAAAAAGTGAACCGGAGGCCCCGGGTTGGCCGTCAAACTCGGCGAGGAAGGACGGACTGTTCGCGCGCGCCGCTGAAATGGCGCTCGTTTGCAGAATGAAATCGAGAAGTTCCGGGCGCTCGTGCGTCCAGCCTTTCGCGCTTATGTCAGTCCATAGGGGCGCTTCTTCCGGCCGTGCTATGCGCACTCTTATGTTGGCGGACCCCTCGTCCGCCGGCTTCTCCACCGGCCGATACATCACGTTGCTAATTTCTATTGGCCGATAGCGACGAGAGCACAGTAAGCTCAGCGCAGCCACGCCCGCAAGGGGACTCACCTCGTGATCCACCTGGGCCCCATGATCGAGAAAGAAGCGCTCGATCACATCCAGCGAGGCGGCGGTCAGTTCCTCGAAGATCCCGAGTCCGAAGGTCTGGGTGAGGGGAGAGGCGATACCGTCGAAGACCGCGTATGCTCCCGCGCATTCGATCCATTCGGAACCGCTGTCCGGGAATAAACGACGCCGGGCTTCCGCGAACCCGGCGGAGGCGTGCCCTTCCGCTCGTTCCAAACGCCGTGAGAGTGCGAGGTCAGAGAATCGCATCGGGATTAGTTATAGTACACATCTGTTGGGAGCAGCAACTTCCGACGGGCCCTTGACCTTGAAGCGGAATATGCTCGCGCACATTCCCGTGAAGCGTTTCGGAAAACCGCCTCGATCATTCATCTGACCATGAACGGTAAGTGACTAGTTAAGTGATACCCGACTTTGAGTAGTCTCCAATAGCTCAGTGCGACTAAGTCCGATGGTAGAATTCACCTGGGAAGGGAAATTCACTTCATGCATCTGCAGAACACGACCGGCACGCTACGCCGTAACTTTCTAAAGTCCGCCGCCGCAATGGGCGGCGCAGCTGTCTTCGGAGGCGGCTTGAACAAAGCGTTCGCGCAAGCTTCACCGTCGCCGGACTGGAAGAGCCAGATTGGCCTGGAACTTTACACGGTTCGGGACCTGATGATGTCCGACTTCGAGGGCGTTCTCGCCAAAGTGGCCGAGATGGGTTATCGCGAGGTTGAACCAGCGAACGGATACAACAATATGGATCCGAAGACGTTCCGCGCGATGCTCGATCGCTACAATCTGCGGATGCCCAGCACGCATAACGCTGCGCGGGGAACCGGTGCGGAGTTGGAGAAGCAACTCGAGGGCTTTCAGATTATGGGGATCCAGTATACGGAGATCCTCGCCGCTGGCGGGCCAGGTTCCGCGGGAAGCGCCCCCGCTAGAAAGCTGCCGCCGGGCGCCTACTACAACCCAGGGACCGGTCTTATCCGAAATTCATTCACGGAAACCGAAGCGTTCGGGCCATACCAGCCAGCCGTTTCTCTGGAATCGGTAAAGCAAAGAGCGGCTCAGCTCAATGCAAATGGAAAAATCGCGCGGAAGTTCGGAATGAAGATCCTGGTACACAACCACACGGGTGAGTACGAGAAACTGATGGACAGTGACCGGACTACCTATGACGTCCTGTTATCTGAGACTGATCCGGAACTGGTGACGATGCAGCTGGATATTGTGTGGGCAGCCATCGCCGGTATGGATGTGATCGAGATGTTCCGCAAAAATCCAGGACGATACGAGTTGTGGCACCTCAAAGACGTGGTGGGGCTCAAGACGGTGAGCCGCTCGCTTTCGCCAAACGCTCGCGTGAGCAGCATGGCATTCGTGCCATTAGGGGCGGGCCAGATGGATTACAAACCAATATTTGCCAACGCAAAGCTGGCTGGCTTAAAGCACTTCTGTGTCGAGCAGGACAACGCCGCGTCCTGGGGCGACTCTCTGGCGGCAGCTCGGGTATCGTGCCGGAACCTGCTGAGCATCCTTTCCTAACCGGCCCTAGTGTCCATGAATGATGTGGAGAGAGTAGCGATCCTTTGGCCCAGCCCCAATCAAATAAAAGCTATCGCCCGCACCAACGACGCGATTCGCATATTGCCGAGCTGTGTCCTTCGCGGCCCAAAGCAATTGTCCTGTAAGAGCGTATTTTGCAAGAAACAGGCCGTCTCTGATACTAAGGGTGACCACGTAACCGTCCGATACCGCAGCGATGTCGTAGACACCCCCTTGGGGGGCCGAGTCCAAAACAGTTGTTGTCCAGACACGGTTAAAGTGTTGATCAAAGCTAGTTATGTGGAACTCGCCATGAGCTAAGGCTGGTTCACGATCGTAGAGAATAGTGCATGAGCCGTTGGACCCGGCAGCGCGGCCCCTTCTGGCTGCAATTTGTTCTTGATGGCGAACAATGCCCAACTTATCAAGCCATACCAAATGCAGAATGGGTTTTCCCTCCTCACGGCTGACGATGCAACCAGACCCACCTTCGACAGCAGCCCCGGATGGCAGAACCCAGGTACCAGGGTAGGTTCGACGCCAAGCAACGTCGCCGCCCTCTCGAACGCGATTGACTATCATCGGTGATTGATCCCCGATCACTAGAAAGTTGTTGTCGCTTAGGCCAACAAGTTCTTGGTAGTCTGGTCCGCCGTCCGCCACTTTCTTAATCGGTCCAAGACTGCCATTTGAATTGACAACAGCAAACTTTGCTCCATCTGAGTAAATGACGCGGCCCACTGCGTGCGAGTAGCGCGTGACCAGCGCGACCACACCAGAAGGTGAGGCAGCAAGCTTGAAGTCCGCGAACTCCGCTGGTGAGACCGGATTTAGTTCCGATGGAAGCTCCGTGTTGGAAAGCATCTCTCCCATCGCGCTGATGCAAAGCAAATGCCAAGATTCGCCCACTGCCCAAAGATTTCCGTTGTGATCGGCGACGGCGGTTGATGCGTACAAGTTCGGGAATTCGCGTTCCCATAGGATGTGGCCCGCAATCGTTTGAGAGGATTGTGCAAATAGGCAATAAGAGGTAATGATCCAGAGGAGCGGGTAGAATCGGGACCTCAGCGTCTTCATTCCTTTTGTGTCAGTATCGCACCGCCGGTGATGTGGAACCTGCCCATGGCCCTCCCGCCCCTACCCACCACCTCGAAAGGCGTATATACTTTGGCGCATAGGGAGGCCAAGGATGCATTTTCGAAATCTCCTCTTCGCGGGTGCGTTAGCACTCGCTCTGGCGTTAACCCAGGGCTCAGCTACTGCCCAGACCCAGCCCGCAAAGGCCAAGAGTGCGGGTTCCACCTGGAAAACCCCGCGTACCGCCGACGGACAGCCGGACCTGCAAGGGGTTTGGGCCAACAACAACGCAACGCCGCTCGAACGGCCGAAGGAACTGGCGGGACGGAAGTTTCTCACCGAGCAGGAAGTGGCGGCGCTGAAGAAGAAGGCGGACGAGCTGTTCAGGGACGGCAACTCCGACGCCGCGTTCGGCGACACCGTTTTCCTGAGCGTACTGGCGAATGTCCAGGGAGCGAAAAAGGGTTTCAAAAGCACGGACGGGGAAACCGGCGATTACAGCTCGGTCTGGACGGTGGAGCGGGATTGGGACAATCGAACCGCTCTGATCACCGATCCTGCCGACGGGCGCCTGCCGGCCATGACACCGGAAGCGCAAAAGAGGAGCGAGGCCGCCCAGGCGAGGATCAAAGACCTGCCCGCCGGCCCTGAGGACCGGTCGCTTTCCGAGCGCTGCATTACTTTCGGGTCTCCGCGATTGGGAGCCGGTTACAACAGCTATTTCCAGATCTTCCAGTCGCCTAAAGTTGTGGCGCTGGAAATGGAGACGATTCACGATACCCGGCTGGTCCCGCTGGACGGAAGTCCGCACCTGCCGGCCAACGTCAAGACGTGGCTGGGTGACTCGCGCGGGCATTGGGAAGGCGACACCTTGGTCGTCGATACCACTAACTATAAACCTGGTTTGTTCATGCAAATCACTACCGAGAAGCTGCATGTGGTTGAGAAGTACACGCGCACTGGCCCGGATTCCATTCAATGGGAAGTCACCATTGACGATCCGGGGGCGTGGACCAAACCGTGGACTGCTATGATCCCGCTGCGGCGATCGAAGGATGCACTCTACGAGTACGCCTGCCACGAGGGGAACTACGGATTGCAGGGCATTCTCGCGGGCGCCCGAGCTGAGGAGAAGGCCACCGCTGGAATACCGAAGACCAGCAGCGCGAAATAAGCCGGCACCTGACATGAGGGGCCAAACCCTGTTTGGGTCCTTTGACACAAGCAAGCTAGATAGCGCTGCACGCGCCGCTCACTCATTCTATTAGCCAAGGTCGTGGGCTCACACTGGCACGAAATGTGCTTACCCGGTAGTGGGAGTTCCAGCCCATGAAACTGTTGTTACGAAAGATCGTGCTCACCGGCACACTTATTTTTGCGGCGCATAGCTTAATGGCCGCAGACGACAGCTGGCTGGAGGGTGCGAATACGGCATACCGCCCGGAGATGCCTCCGCTGGACCTTACGGCGCTCAGGCAAAGTGCAGACCGCGGTGATGCGGACGCGCAGAACAATCTCGGTTTCATGTATGCGAGCGGCCAGGGGGTTCCCAGAGATTACGCCCAAGCGGCGCGCTGGTACCGTAAGGCTGCCGATCAAGACTATCCTGACGCGCAGAACAACCTCGGCGTGATGTATAACAACGGCGAAGGATTTCCGCGGGACTACGCTGAAGCAATTCGTTGGTATCGAAAGGCCGCCGATTTAGGTGATGTGAAAGCGCAGTATAACCTCGGCCAACTCTACCGCCATGGTTACGGTGTCAAACAGGATTACACCGAAGCGGCGCTCTGGTACCGTAAGGCCGCAGATCAAGATTACGCTCACGCCCAGCACAATTTCGGGGTTTGCTACAAGAACGGCCTGGGCGTTCCTCGGGATAACGACAAAGCGTATCTGTGGCTCGAACTGGCGGCTTCAAAAGCCGTGGGAGCCGATCCCAAGAAGTCCGCGGCAGTTCGCGACACGCTCGCAGTCTATATGACGCCAGACCAAATCGCCCGCGCTCAAAGGCGTGCCCGCGAGTGGGTGCCGGGAGCGGAGTGAATTCTCGGCCCTACTTAAACTCCATGCTCAAGCGTCCGCCGGGGCCCTTGTAGTTCAGGGCCAGATCCTTAGCTTTCAGCTTCGCGCTCTCCATCGAGAAATACACCAGGCCTTCCACCGAGGCGTTCGGCTTGGTCTCCTGATCCGGCAATTCCTTGGATTTGAGCGCCGCCAGCAGCGCCTGATCCACCGGTTTATCGGCCTTGCTCATGCCGCCAACGCCGGTGAACCCGGGCTGATTGGTGATGTGCGCATAGCCTCGCGCCGCGGTGTCGCGCTTCACGATCAGCGCGCTGCCTCCGGCCAGTTCACCCGGCGCGAGGGCATCGCCACGATCGCCATTTTTGCGCGAAAGCAGTGAAAAGTCCGCGGGTCCGATGCGCATGGGTTCGCCGGTCTTGTTGCTGGCCTTCACGCGCGCTACGATGATCCCCGGGCCCAGATCCGAGCCCACGGCGTCATGAATCTCCGCCGCATCGATCAGCAGGGTTCCGGTGAGTTCGATGTTGTCATTGCCCGCCTGCCCTGGAAACGCCTTCTTGTCCGCGGCCATTGCGGCCAGCGCGCACAAAACCACGACGCCTGCAGACAGCTTCATGACATCACCTCAACATCGTTTTCACGCGATCCAAAAACTGCGGGTCCACCCAATTCTGGTTGCTGATGATCTTCTCGCGCACTTTGCCGGTGGAATCGATCAGGTAGGTTTCCGGAATCTGAAACGTTCCGTAGTTGCTGGATATGTTGGCTTCGGGGTCCCGCGCGGTGGGGAAGTCGACGCGGAAGCGGCGCAGAAACTGCTCGTAGCGTTTCTGGCTGGTATCGATGCTGACCCCTAGCACCACCACTCCTTGGGGACCCAGCACGTGCTGGAAGGCTTCGAGCGACGGCACTTCCTGCACGCACGGCGCGCACCACGAGGCCCAGAAATTCAGCACCAGCAGCTTGCCGCCGAAATCCGACCGTGTGTAGGTCTTCCCGTCGTCGCCGACGATCTTAAAATCCGGCGCTTGATCCCCGGCGTTGGTGACGTGGATATCCATGGTACCCGCGACCACCCACACCAAGGCCCCCGCCAGCAGGACGATGGCCGCCGCCAGCAGCCGGTCGATTCCTTGAACTGGACCTTGTCCGGTAGCTTGGCCGGAGTCGGGGCTATCTTTGGACTTCACGCTATCATTTTATAGGATCGGGCCGAACGCTGCATCGCAAGCGCCCGGCCAGGCATCTATGGATTGACCCATGCTCCTCACCCGCAAAGCCGAATTCTCCGCCTCCCACGTTTGCCGCAACCCGGCCCTGGGTGAGGACGAGAATCGTGCGCTTTACGGCACCAACGCCAATCCGCACGGCCATGGCCACAATTACGTGCTGGAAGTGACCATCGAGGGCGATCCCGACCCGGTTACCGGCATGGTCTTCGACCTGCGCGAGTTGAAGGAAATCATCAACGCCGAAGTGGTTGATCCCATGGACCACCGTTTCCTCAACCATGAGGTCCCGCCGTTCGACCACATTGTTCCGACAACTGAAAACATCGCCGTCGAAATCTGGAAGCGCCTGCACAGCCACATCGATCTGCCCAACGCGCGGCTTAAGAATGTCCGTCTGTATGAGACTGCCGACCTTTACGTCGATTACGGAGGCGAGGCATGAGATTGACGCGCCGCTATCGGTTCTCCGCCTCGCATCGCCTTAACTCCGAGGCGCTGACCCCGGATGAGAACGCGCGGCTCTACGGCAAATGCAATAACCCCTTCGGCCACGGGCACGATTATGTTCTGGACGTCTCGGTTGAAGGCGCGGTGGATGCTTCCGGCCAGATTGTGGATCGCGATGCGCTCGACACCTTGGTCCAGGAGCGCGTGCTCCACCAGGTCGATCACCGCAATCTGAATTGCGACCTTCCTGAATTGCAGAGCCAGGTCGCGACCACCGAGAACCTCGCGTTCGCCATCGAGCGCATGCTCGCGCGCGATTGGACCCTGCCTGCCCGTTTGGCGCGGGTGCGGATTTCAGAGACGGCCAGGAACACTTTCGAACTGGAAACCAAATGAAGCAGAAGTCACTTGTAAAAATGCCTGTGAAAATGCCGGCCTCTCGCGGCGGCAAGATCGCCAGTGCGGTGCCCGAGATGCTGCGCATGTTGGGTGAGGATCCTACGCGCGAAGGCCTGGTCCAGACCCCGCAGCGCTGGGAGCGCGCCATGCAATATCTCACCAGCGGCTATCGCACCAACCTGGCGGAAGTGGTGAACGGAGCGCTCTTCACGGTGGACTTCGATGAGATGGTCGTGGTCAAAGACATCGAGTTCTTCAGCCTCTGCGAGCACCACCTGCTGCCGTTCTTCGGCAAGATCCACGTCGCGTACCTGCCCAAGGATAAAGTGATCGGCCTGAGCAAAATCCCGCGCGTGGTGGATATGTTCGCGCGCCGCCTGCAAGTGCAGGAACGCCTCACCCAGCAGATCGCCGAAGCCATTACGGAGGCCGTCTCTCCGCGCGGCGTGGGCGTGCTGTGCGAGGCGCAGCACTTCTGCATGATGATGCGCGGAGTCGAAAAACAGCACTCCGGCACCGTCACCAGCGCCATGCTCGGCACCTTCCGCAAGAACAAAGCTACTCGCGACGAGTTCCTGGCGCTCACGCGCAAGTAGCGTCCGGCCCGCGCCACGCTCGACCGGCGTGTTGACTGCCGTCAACGCCAGTGACAGAATGATAGGCCTGATGCCGTCAATAAATCGTTGGTGGATCGCGGTCGCGGGTTTCTGCATGCAGATGGCTTTGGGCGCCGGCTATGCCTGGAGCGTCTTCCGCATTCCGCTAGTCAAGGAATTCGGCTGGAGCATCTCGCAAGTCTCGTCCACTTTTTCGATCACCTGGATGTTCCTGGGGCTTTCGGGAGTTCTAGGCGGTCTCTTGCTGACTCGGATCGGCCCCCGAATCGTCGGGATCGCAGCCGGCCTTATGTGGGGCGGCGGAGTTTTTCTGGCGAGTTTTTCGGCTTACAAGTTGTGGTGGTTGTACCTAACCCATGGCGTGATGGGCGGAATCGGGCTGGGCATGGGCTTCGTGGTTCCGGTAGCGGTGCTGGTAAAGTGGTTTCCCGACCGGCGCGGGCTCATCATGGGGATCTCCGTTGCTGGTTTCGGAGCCGGAGCGCTGGTTGCGGCACCCATCGCCGGCCGCCTCATCCAAAGCGTTGGCGCGCTGCCGACCTTGATGTATCTCGGGATCGCTTATGGCGTCATCGTAGTGACTTCCGCGTTCTTCATGCAGAACCCTCCCGAAGGCTGGAAGCCCGCGGGCTGGGTTCCCACAGCCGCGCAAGTATCGCAGCGCTGCGATCGCGATTATACGCTCCGCGAAGCTTTGCGGACCTGGCAATGGTGGGCCATCTGCTCGCTACTGTCGATCAATACCATCGCCGGCATATCCATCGTTTCGCAAGCGGCGCCGATGTTCCAGGAACTGGGCAAAGTGAGCGCGGTAACGGCCGCGACTTTCGTCGGCATCATTAGCCTGGGCAATGGAGTGGGCCGCGTCTTCTGGGCCTGGATCTCGGATCTGTCCAGCAGAAAAACGGCGTTCTTCGCGATGTATCTGATCCAGGCCGTCATCTTCTGGAATTTTCACAGTATCTCGTCGCCGACGATTCTGCTGGCCGCGAGTTTCATCATCCTGGTGTGTTACGGAGGCGCCTACGGAATCACGCCGGCCTTTGCCGCAGATTATTTTGGCCCCCGCCACACCGGACCGATTTTTGGATTGATGCTGTTGCCGTGGGCCTTTCCGGCCGCGTTCGGTCCGCTGCTGTTCGCGTACCTGCGGCAATCGACCGGCGGTTATAACCAGGCGCTGTATTTGATCGCTGGAGTCCTCACCGTGGCGATGATCCTTCCACTACTGATCTCCCCACCCCGTAAGCAAGAACTGGCCAAGGAAGCGGCGGCAGGAATCGGAATGCCTTTCGAGGCCGTCCCCGAAGTCGACAGCGAGGCTTAGAGCTCTAGTGAGCACTCCGCCCCCGCAGCACATGCAATGCATGGAAGTCTGGGGAGGCAGTCAGCTCACATCGCGCGGCGTGGCGTTCGGAGGCCTTGACGCCTGGGTTTACAGCAAGCCCTACGGAAATGCGCAGCACGGCGGGGATGTTTACTATGCGTCGAGCTGCGCCACCGGCCGCATCAGCCGCCTGCTGCTGGCGGACGTGTCCGGGCACGGAACCCCCGTTGCCTCCACTGCTGCGGATTTGCGTACGCTCATGCGGCGATTCGTCAACCGCCTCGATCAGACGGAATTCGTGCGCCTGCTCAATCAACAGTTCGCTGTGATGTCGAAAGCCGGGACCTTCGCCACCGCGATCGTCGCCACTTTTTTCGAGCCCAGCCGGCGCATGAC
>Ga0105248_10009589_pt1 | contig 10656 bp, 17 predicted proteins | sample KBSS34metaG_FD_81524 | JGI IMG/M metagenome (GOLD analysis project Ga0105248, IMG submission 81524) | Switchgrass rhizosphere microbial communities from Kellogg Biological Station, Michigan, USA - KBS S3-4 metaG | ecosystem: Host-associated > Plants > Roots > Rhizosphere > Soil | place... | reverse complement strand
CCCGTGCTCACCGAGCTCTGCGACCGGGCCGGCGCCGTCGCGGTGATCACCGGCCGGCCCGAGCCGTTCATCCGCGAGGTGCTCGACGTGCCACGGCTCGCGGTGGTCGGGCTCTACGGCTTGTCGGCGATGCCCCCGCTGGACGCCGACGTCCGCGCGGCCCTCGACCGGATCGCCGGGTCCGAGCCGGGTGTGGAGCTCGAGGACAAAGGGGTGAGCATCGCGATGCACACGCGGCGCGCCCCGGACCCGGAGGCGGCGCTGGGCCGGATCCGCGAGCCCATCGACCGGGTCGCCACAACGCACGGCCTGACGGCGTTCGAGGGCAAGCTCGTCGTCGAGGTGTCGCCCCCGGGTGCCCGGAAAGGCGCTGTGGTGCAACAGCTACTGGAGCGACTGCGGCCGCGGGCCGCGCTCTACGCCGGCGACGATCTCCCGGACCTGGAGGCGTTCGATGCGTTGGTGGAGGCGAGGATCGCGATGTGCCGCGTCGCGGTGGTGGGATCAGGGACGCCCGAACGCCTCATCGAGGTCGCCGATGTTGAGGTGGACGGCCCCCTCGGGCTCCTCGAGCTCCTCCGAGCGCTGTGACGCGATCCCGCGCGCGACGTCGAGGTCGCGGAGCTGCGCGGTCAGCCAGCGGACCGGGTTGCGCGCGAGCACCGCGCGCGTGAGTCCCCGCGCTCGCCGCACACGCTCGTCACGCGGCATCTCGAGTCCGGCCGCGATCGCCTCCGCGGTCTCGGCGACATCGAACGGGTTGACCGCAAGGGCGTGACGTCCGAGCCGAGCGAACGCGCCGGCGTTCGTCGACAGGATCAACGAGCCCTGCTGCCGGTTGACGAGCGGGCCCTCCATCGAGACGAGGTTCATGCCGTCGAAGATGGGGTTCACCAGCAGCGTGTCGTAGATCCCGTACGCGGCCACGGCCCGCTCATAGCTCTCGTCGGTGCGCATCTCGATCGGTTGCCAGCCCGCGCCGCCGAACTTCGCGTTGATCATGTCGACCATCTCGTGGACGCGCTCCGCGTAGGTCTGGTACTCGGGGATCTCGGTGCGCGACTTCGGCAGCAGCGAGAGGAATCGCACCTTGCCGTGCCACTCGGGTCGATCGTGCAGGAACGTCTCGAACGCCTGGAAGCCGCGCACGATGTTCTTCGAGAGCTCCAAGCGGTCGACGCGCACCAGGAGGGACGCGTCCTCCTTCCACGCGAGGAGCTCCTTGCGGATCTCCTTGACCTCCTTGCTCCGCGACGTCGCGCGCAGCGGCTCCGGGTCGAGCGACACCGGGTAGGTGCGGATGAACACCGTCCGGTCGCCGATCCGGATGCGCCGCCGCCGTACGTCGACGTGCGCGTCGGGCAGCGCATCGCGTGCACACAGCAGGAAGTTCTCCGCCCACCGCTCGGCTTGGAAACCGAGGATGTCGGCGCCGAGCATCCCGCGCAGCAGCTCGTCGCGCATCGGGGAGGGGAGCACCCCTAAGAAGGATTGGCCCGCGAACGGCGTGTGCGTGAAGTGCGCGATCCGCGCGTTCGGCTGCAGCTGTCGCAGGAGCGCCGGCACGAGCGACAGGTGGTAGTCCTGCACCAGGTAGACCGGATCGCGATCGCCTTCGGCGTCGAGGCCCTGGGCGACCATCCGGTTGACCTCGCGGTAGTCGTCCCAGATCTCGCGCGTCTCGGCGTCCCACGACGGCAGATAGGACAGATCGTAGAGATGGTGGTGCAGCTGCCAGAGCACCCGGTTCGAGATCCCGTTGTAGTACCCGGCGAATCGCTCGGGCGGGACGTCCACGAAGCCTGCGTGTCCGGCCGGCTCTACTTCGGTGGTCGCGCCCGTCGCCGCGATCTCGCGGTCGCCATCGGTCATCGCGCACGCGAGCCAGGTGGCGTCGGACTCGAACAGCACGCCGGCGATCGCCGTGACGAGGCCGCCCGACCCGCGGTCGGCGACCAGCGCCCCGTCGGTGTCACGACGGAAGCGGACCGGACCCCGGTTTGATGCCACGACGAGCGGAGACTCGAACGCCGCGGCCTGCGGTTGCGGCATAGCGGTACCCATAGTAGTCACGGGCCCGCCGAAGGGGCCTCGAGAGCCGATCGTCGACGCCCGGAGGCCCTTCCCGCTTCCGGCCTACGCAACCCGCAGGAGGAGGACCCTAATCCCGGTCCGCCATGTCCTCGACGCCGTCCTTGATCTTCTCGCCCGCGTCCTTGACGTGCCCCACGGCCTTGCGGGCGTCGCCCTTGACCTGATCCTCGCGGCCTTCGCGCTCGAGGCGCTCGTTATCGGTGAGCTTCCCGGCAGCTTCCTTCGCCTTGCCCTTGGTGTGCTCCATGCTGCCCTTCGCCTTGTCGTTCGTGCTGTCACCCATCGACGGTCCCTCCTCGTTGCCGCGCTGCGAGCCGATCTGGCTACGGAGCGGTCCTTCCCGCGGGCGCCGTGGTTGAAACCAACCGGCGAACCGTCACGGGTGAGTGACGGTGCCGCGCAGCGAGGCGAGGGTCTGCGTGAGGATGCGTGAGACGTGCATCTGCGAGATCCCGATCTCGGCGGCGATCTCGGATTGCGTGCGGTTCTCGAAGAACCGCAGGTAGAGGATCCGTCGCTCGCGCGCCGGCAGTTCCCGGATCGCGGGCGCGACGTCGGCCCAGCCGGTCGCGATCTCGAACCGTTCGTCGATCTCTCCGAGCGTTTCTGACGGCGCCTGCGCATCGTCGTCCGGCTTGCCGTCCAGCGATGAGGCGGTGAAGGCCTGAGCCGCGTCGACCGCTTCGATCACGTCCGACTCCGACTCGCCGATGGCCTCGGCGATCTCCGCGAACGACGGCGATCGGCCGAGCGTCTGCGCCAGATCGGGGAGCGTCTTGTTCACCACCAGGGCGATCTCCTGCAGGCGCCGCGGGACGCGCACCGACCAGGCCTTGTCCCGCAGGTGGCGCTTCAGCTCGCCGACGATCGTGGCGGCGGCGAACGTCGAGAACTGCACCCCACGCTCCGGGTCGAAGCGGTCGATCGCGTGCAGCAGGCCGATCTGGGCGACCTGGACCAGATCCTCGAGCGCCTCGCCGCGGCCTGCGTAGCGCCGAGCGAGGTACAGCACGAGGGGATGGCACTCGCGCGCGACGACGTCTTTGAGCTCCGGCTCGGGCAGGTGGCCGGCGAACGCCGCAGCGATCCGCTCGTCGCGCTCGCGCCGGTTCGTCGCGGTGTCGGTCTCGGCCGTCATGGAGCCACGAATCCGAACCGAAGGCCGATGCACGGACCGTCGTCGGTCATCGACTCGGCCGCGTGATCGGCGAGCGTGTCGATCACGACCCACGAGAAGGCGTCGATGTTCGGCCCGATCGGCCAGCGTCCGATGTCTGCCTCCGGCATCGTGAGGTCGATGTGAACGGCGCCGTCCTCGATCGAGACCACCTCGCGGATCGTGCCGGTCGCCCCGGCGGCCTGGATCAGACGTCCGGCAGCCTCCGTCACCGCCAAGCGCAGGTCGTCGACCCGGTCGAAGCCCATCGGTGTGCGTCCCGCAACGACGCCGGCTACCGAGCGAAGAACATCGATCGCGTTCGGCGTCGCGGGGACCGAGACCGACACGGGACCGAAGGTCGGTGTACCCACCGCACTTATACTAGCCACGCGCGCCCCGACCCCGGACGGCGTTCGACACGTGGCGCGGGAGGGAACGCCCATGGCGACGATGACGATGACATCCACGACCCACGACACGTGGGGACTGCTCACCCTCGACGGTGAGCTCGATCTGTCGACGAGCCCGGAGCTCAGCGAGGCGCTCCTCGCGCTCGGTACGGACCACGCCCGCATCGCGATCGACCTGCGGTCGGTCACATTCATGGACTCGACCGCGCTCGGCGTGATCGTCGCCGCGATGAAGCGCGCGCGCGAACGCGGCGGCGAGCTTGCGCTCGTCGGACCGAGCGGTTCGCCGCGGAAGGTCCTGTCGATCACCGCGCTCGACCAGATCGTGCCGATCGTCGATGACCCCGACGGCCTTGCCGGGATCGCCTGAGTGGTCCGAGCCGAACAGGACCCCTACGCGCTGTCCGTTCCCGCGGATCCCGCAGGCCTGTCGACCGTCCGGGTGTTCTTGCGGGCGATCGCGCGCACCATCGACGCCGAGCCGGAGCGAGGCGACGATCTCGAGCTGATCGTCTCGGAGATCTGTGCGGCCCTGGTCGAAGGTGGCAGCCGCCGCCTCGACATCGAGGTCCGCGTCGACGCCTCGGCCCTGTCGGTCGCCGTCGACGCCGACGGGACGCCCTCGGCGCCCGAGGAGAACGGCATCCGCGGCGACCTGCTCGGCACGCTCGCGCCGGATCTCACCTGGGTCGATCACGGCGCGCGGTTCACGGCGTCCGTCGCATCCGGCGACGACGCTGCTCAGGCCCGATAGATCGTCACCGACCCCGGCGGGGCGAGCTCGGCGAGCGCCACCTCGACGACGTACGCGGGCCCACGCAGGATCAACCCGCGACCGGACGCGGACATCTGCTCGGCGGCCGCGGCAAGGGCGCGCACCCCGGATCCGTCCATGAACTCGACGTCCCGGAGGTCGACCTCGAGGGTCGGTGCGCCGCCTGCGATCGCGTCGGCGAGGGCACGTTCGAACCAGCCGCCGTCGGCGGCCCGGACCACCCCGATCGGGTGAAGTCCCAGGGGATCGGCGGCAGGCGGAGCGGTGACCATCGCGCACCGTGATACCTGGATCGAGGCGCGCGAACCGCGTTCCGACCGCCTTCCGAGTGGTCGCGCGTTTCCGGGTCGTCGCCCCGGGTAGACGGCAGACATGTCGAACAGGATCACGAGCAAGGTTCCCCGGCCCGGTCCCGCACCCGACCCGGAGCCCGGTCCACAGCCGGAGCCGGGTCCACCACCTGCGGGGCCGGAGCCCATCCCGATGCCCCCTCCGCTCTAGGCGCGCTCGCGCACGATCACGCCGCGCGCCGGCGCGCATGATCGCCCGCGATCAGGGCGAGCACCGCGGTTTCCACCGTCTCGCGGGCGGCCTCGCCCCATCGCCCGGGCGCGACATCGTCGGGCAGCGACTCGAGGTCGGCGGCGATGGTCGACCCGTCGCGGAAGCGGTCGATCACCCGCGGGTCGATGTAGGAGGCCCGGCACACGGCCGGGGTGTTGCCGAGCACCGCAGCCACCCCGCGCACGACCGCCGCGATGTCGCGATCGACCGCACGCGAGGAGCGCCCTTCATCGGCCTCGATCCCCGCCAGGCCCACGGCCGCGAGCACCGTGCCGTGCCAGGTGCGGAAGTCCTTCGCGGATGACTCGATCCCGACGCCTTCGCGGATGTACGCATTGACATCGGCCGCGTGGATCGGCACGAACCCATCGGCGCCCTCCGAGACGAACAGCCGGCGGCCGCGGCCCTCACGTTTCTGCAACGCGCGGATCACACGCAGGGCGTCGGGATCGCGGACGTCGTGCGTTCGCTCGAGGCCGCCCTTACCGCGGTACCGGAAGACGGCGCGCGTCCGGCCGACGGTCACGTGGTCGCGCCGGATCGTGGTCAGCCCGAACGACCCGTTCTCGCGCGCGTAGGTGTCCGACCCGATCCGGAACGTCGAGGCGTCGAGGAGCCGGACGGTGCATGCGAGCACGCGCTCGCGCGGGATGCCGCGGCCGGCGATGTCGTGTGAGACCTGTGCCCGCAGGTCGGGGAGTCCGTGTGCGAACGACTCGATCCGCCGGAACTTCGCCGCGGACCGCCGTTCGCTCCACCGGTCGTGGTAGCGGTACTGGCGTCGTCCGGCCGCGTCGGTACCGATGGCCTGGATGTGACCGTCGGGGTCCGGGCAGATCCAAACGTCGGTCCACGCCGGCGGGATCGCGAGCGCATCGATCCGCGCCCGCGTCTCGTCGTCGATCGGCCCGCCGCGCGCACGCTCGTAGCGGAAGCCGCGGCCGTGGACCTTGCGGTGGATGCCGGGGCCGTGGGGCCGGCTCCGATGGAGCCGGCTCACGGCCCCGGCTCGGTCGGTCCGGGGACGACGGAGCCCGGCGGCTGCGCCGCCGGGCTCCACCACCAGCTGTGGTCAGGTGCGGGTGTAGCGCACATCGTCGTCGTCGACGGTGCGCGACGGGACGGTGGTCTCGTCGTCGACGCGCACGATGCGATCCGCATCACGCGTCGTTGCACCACCGATCGCGCCCCCGATCCCCGCCGCGACGAAGCCGCCGAGGATCGTCCAGAAGGTGCCCCACAGGGCGTTGTACACGACTTGATCCGTCACCGTGCTCGTCGTGGTCTGCACGTCCCGGGTCAGTTGGCCCAGGCTGAACACGTTCAAGATCGCGGGGATCCCGACCGAGAGCGTCACGAGCAGGAGTAAGCCCCAGATCGTGGCGCCGTGCAGGAAGCCGGTGGCCGCGCCGCGGACGCCGGACAGGTATCCGGCGAGCAGGCCGGCCAGGAACAGGCAGACCACCGCCGAGACCCCGATGAACCACTCGAGGTTGCGTTGGATCACGTCGACGTTGGAGGCCCGCGCGAGCGCGAGCCACAGGCTCGTCAACAACGCGAGGGTCGCGAGCCCGAGCAGCGTGCCGGCGAAGACCGCGCTCCACCGGATCAGCGTCCGGCCGGCGCCCTCGTCGCTCTGCATCGTGGCTGTGGAGGCGTGTCGTGCGACGGTCATGGTCCAACCCACCCTTCGTGCTCGGTCACGCGCTCTTCACCGTGTGGCGTGGCGGTGATCTGTTCCCGTTCCGTGGTGGACCGACGGCTTCCCATCACGACCAGGATCAGCCCGACGACGACGGCGATCACGCCGACCAGCAACAAGATGCCGCCGGCGGTTACCACGTCGAACCCGGAGGGCTGCGCCTCGATCGCGTAGCGCATCACCGCGCCGACGACCGCCAGCACGACACCGAGCCCGATCAATCCGGAACCAGTGCCTCTACCCATGGTCTGTTCCTCCTTCCGCGGCCCGCGGGCCGCGCCGTTGAGGCGTCGGAGTGCGCCCGCAGATCGATTGCCCCGTCACGGCCCTGTTCAAACCTTGCGCCGTTTCGGACGCGCAGTGGTGGGTACGTGCCCATTACGGCCGGCATCCGTCGGCCGAGGGATCGTGCGACCCGAGGGGGAGAGCACGATGGAGCTGATGGACCGAGCCAACGACCGCCGCCGGATGTACACGCGCGACCGGATCGAGCACAAGCTCGACGACGCGATCCGCGACAACGTGCGGCTGGAGCAAGCGAACGAACTGTTGAAGGCCGAGCTCGAGCGCGACGACCGCGAGCGCGACCACATGTGGAGCGCCGTGGAGACCGGCATGGGGACCCGCCGGGGCTCCGGTCGCATCCGCCGCCTCTTCCTCATCGGCGCCGGCGTGAGCGCCGCCTACGTCTTCGGCGCGAAGGCGGGGCGCGGGCGCTACGACGAGATCGTCGCCTGGTGGGAGCGCATGCGTGGACGCGCCGGCCAGATGCAGGACGACATGCAGCGCACGATGACCGCCAAGGCGAGCGACGTGACCAACGACCTCGCCGGCAAGATCGAACAGGGTGCCGCGAAGACGAGCGACGTGATCGAGGAGGGCGGCCACAAGGCGGCCCAGTCGGTCCGTGCCACCTCGCCGACCTCGGGTTCGACCACCTCCAAGCCCTAGCGATGCGCGCCCACCCGGGGGTGGGCGCAGGGTCACCGGAGAGGCGCGGGAGGAGGAGGCGGGGATGGGGGCGATGCACGCCGCGGTGCACGACCTGGATCAAGCACGCCATCAGCAAGAGGTCTTCCTCGACGTCCTCGACCGCGCGATGTCGGCGGTGCGGGCCACGGCTGAGCCGGTCGCGCTCATCGGCGAGCTCGCGTCCGCCGCGTTCGGGCGCGACCGGGGGACGCGCGACATCGACCTGTTCATGCGGCCGGCGTCCGCGCCGGTCGTGCTCGACGCGCTCGAGGCTGCGGGCTTCGACGTCGAGGTCATCGACGACCACTGGCTCTACAAGGCGCGCATGCACGGGATCGACGTCGACGTGATCTTCCGAGCGACGAGAGACATCTTGTTCGACGATGAGATGGCGGCGCGCGTCAGCGACGCGCCGATCTACGGCCGGTCGCTCCCCGTGGTCGCCGCCGAGGACCTTCTCGTCATGAAGGCGCTCGCGACGGGCGAGGACACCGGGCGCTACTGGTACGACGCGATCGCCATCCTCGCGCGGCACGACCTTGATTGGGAGTACCTGTCGATGCGCGCCCGCCAGAACGGCGCTCGACGGATCTGTAGCCTGCTGCTGTTCGCGACCTCGGTGGACGTTCTGGTTCCCGGCCGGGCGATCGACGGCCTCTACGAGCTGATCCGAGGTGGATCCGATGTCGACTGAGGCCGACCCGTTCCTCGCCGAGCACATCCACGAGGCGCTCAGCCGCGACGAGCGCGTGAACGCGCCGGAGTTGCATGTCACCGTCGAGCACGGGTTCGTCCACGTCGACGGCGTCGTCGCGACCGAGGATCGGAAGCGGGCGATCGCCGCCGTGGTCGGGGAAGGGTGGAGCGAGCTGACGCTCGACGATCGAACGACCGTCGCGCATTTCGCGCCGGACGGCCGGATCGAGGTCGTCTGATGCTCCGCATCGCGGCCGTAGGCGATCTCCACGTCGGGGCTGACTCCGTGGGGCAGCTCAAGGAGGGGTTCGTGCGCCTCGCCGAAGAGGCGGACGTGCTGTTGCTCGCGGGTGACCTCACCAAACGGGGCGAGCTCACCGAGGTGGACGTCCTGGCCGGTGAGCTTCGCGATCTGCCGGTGCCGATCGTCGCCGTCCTCGGCAACCACGACCATGAGTCCGACCAACAACGCGTGCTCACCCAACGTCTGCTCGACGTCGGCGTGCGCGTATTGGAGGGATCCGCGACGGTCCTCGAGATCGGCGGCACACGTCTCGGCGTCGCGGGCGGCAAAGGCTTCGCCGGTGGGTTCGCCGGCGCGAGTGCGACCGCGTTCGGCGAGCGCGAGATGAAGGTCTTCGCGAACGCGGGGATGCTCAGCGCAGCGGCGATGGAGTCCGCCCTGAGCTCGCTCGATACGAGCCTCCGCGTGCTCCTCACCCACTACGCGCCGATCCGGGGGACGCTGCACGGCGAGTCGCCCGAGCTGTATCCGCTGCTCGGCAGCTACCTCTATGCGGAGCTCGCCGACCGGTGCGGCGTGGATCTGCTGGTGCACGGCCACGCGCATGGTGGAACGGAGAAGGGCACGACGCCGCGCGGCATCCCCGTTCGCAACGTCGCCCAGCCGGTGTTGCGCAGACCCTACGCCGTCTACGGCATCGAGCCCGGCCGCCACGCGGCCGCCGGCGCCGCGGATCGCTGGGTGGATGCATCCATCGGCTGAAGCTGGACGAGTTGATCGCGGTTACGAGCGGCGCGAGCGACCGTTCGATCGGGATCGAGCGAGCGAACCGAGCCGAGATCGACCGCATGCGCAACGACCTCGAGGAACGGGCCGCGGCGGCCGCGGACGAGGCCGGCCGGCCGGCCGAGGGCGTTTAGGCCGTCCGACCTGGGGTACCTCGCAGGCCATGAGCAGACTGGTGCGGCACGTGATGGCGGCAGAGCCGAAGGTCGCGACCGAGGACATGAGCGCGGTCGAGGGCGCCCGACTGATGGCGTCCTACGACTTCGGGATGGTCCCCGTCGTCGGGGCGGATCAGCAGCTGGTCGGCGTCGTGACCGACCGAGACCTCGTGGTTCGGGTGCTCGCGAAGGGCCTGGATCCCAATGAGGTGGACCTGGGCACGGTCGCCACCACGAAGAACCTCGCGACGATCAGCCCCGACGAGACGCTGCGCGAGGCCGAGGACCGCATGGCCGAGCATCGCGTGAAGCGCTTACCCGTCATCAAGGGCGACGCCCTCGTCGGCGTCGTGGCGCTCGGCGACGTGGCGGTCACCGCCGCGTCTCCCCGCGATGTCGGCGAGACCGTGGCCGAGATCTCCCGTTCGCCTGCGACCGAAGAGGTGCACGGCGTCCGGGAGCCTGCGACCGGTACCCCGGCGCAGGTCGCGCGGGACGTCCGAACGGACGAGTAAAGGAGACACCAGAGATGGAACTGCTCGCAGCTCTTTCTGGAGGCGTGGCGACACTGCTGTGGATCATCGCCGCGATCCTCGTGATCGCCGGCATCGTGTGGATCATCCGAGGCGGCGTGCTCGCCGGCATCGTGCTGATCATCATCGGCTGCCTGGTCGGACCCGGCGGCGTGAGCATCTTCCACTAGCCATGCCGATCGAACACAACAAGGAACTGCGCGCGACGCTGCCGGGGGGGAGCGTCGCGCGTAGACCTGCACGGGTCTCGGGCCAGCGCGTGTGCCGCGCGGAGGATTGCGACACGGTGTTGTCGATCTACAACGCGTCGGGCACGTGTTGGCTGCACACCGAACCGAGCCCGCAGCCCTCGTACGCCCGTACGCCGCGCGTCTCGGAGCTCGATCCTCCTCGTCAGGTCGTCACCGACGAGGAGCTGATCGCGTTGGTGCAGAAGGCGAGCTGACGCTCGAGCTGGTCGAGACGCCCCAGGCCGAGCCGGAGAACGAGCGAGGAGGCGGGGATGGATACCGACCTGTGGACCTACAACGAGAGCATCGAGCGTCCGAAGACCCTGGACGGCT